>Ga0326727_10000483_pt1 | contig 165496 bp, 129 predicted proteins | sample MB2enrmetagenome_FD_207643 | JGI IMG/M metagenome (GOLD analysis project Ga0326727, IMG submission 207643) | Lab enriched peat soil microbial communities from McLean, Ithaca, NY, United States - MB29MY | ecosystem: Environmental > Terrestrial > Soil > Wetlands > Peat | place: USA: New York...
TCCCCGACCCAGGATGTCGAGCACCTCATACTTCCCGATCTTCTTCCGTTCCCCGCTCGCCATGGAGTGATGTTGACCTTGCGATGTTTGGGTTCCCGGGTGCCGTGTCGATTCGCTGTGAGCCCTCCGCCACTGCGAGATGGCTCAGGACCGCTCTCGCCGGAATCGATAGGGCGAAAGGGAGGGCAGCATCATACCACCAAACGCGGCAGTTTCAGCGCTGCGCTACTGTCTGTATAACAACTCAGTAATAAGGGTGTAAGGCGCTAGTGTAAGGTATTGGAGAGTAAGCTGCCCTGGGATCGCAACTCACCGGTGGATTCGAAACTCACTCCGCTCATGGGGTTGCCCGAAGCGAGCAGGTCACGAATCTTCTCCCGGTTAGGGCCGGCGCGGTCGATGGCTTCGGCCAGGCTGCGCAGCGCTGTGGCGACCGGCGTACCTTCGGGCAGGCGAAATATCCATGGAATGTTGGTCGCAGTGAGCGTGCGGTCGGACGAGATGGCGACGACGGGGATGAAGGATTTCACGGCGATCTGCTCCGCCAAGTGACTCGAAGCGCGGTCGAGCGCAATCAAGGCCAAGGCGTGCCCTTCATAAATTGAGTGCACCAGTTCGTCGGAAGCTTTTCCCCAGGAAAGCTGCGAGGGAATTGCAATCAAAGATATGCTCTTGCCGGACACGTCTTGACCAGTAGCGCCGGGGGCCTGGGCGTTGATCTCACGCAGCAGACGGGTTACTTCAGGGGAGTGGACGATTTGATCCGCGTGGGGACCGAAGACGCCAATCTGCAGGCTGGCGATTTTCTCATTGGCGAGGGTCGGTCCGTGGTACTGCACTCCGTTTTCGCCGACGCGAGCATATGGTTTTTCCATGGTGATGCGGCGGTAGTCGATGTTTCCATTGTGGACGCGGGCGAGGAAAAGGGGCGCGATGTTCTTGCAGTTTGGATCGAAGACCATGTCGCCGGTCACACCTTTATAGTTTTCGACTCCGGTAAGGGCGTCACGGATTCGGCCGCGGTTGAGTCCGGCGCGGCAGATCGCATTAAGAAGGATCTGCATGGCATCGTAGGACAGCGCGGCGAAATGGTCGGGTTTCTCGTGGAAGCGCGCCTGATAACGGGCGTTGAAATCGAGCCAGCGTGGATCGGAGCGAGTGGGATCGTAGGGAAAAACAGCCTCGAAGCCTTCGGCGGCTGCTCCAGCAAGCTTGACGAGGTCGTCGGCGCCGGTTCCGCCGCCGGTGCCGCTGATGGTGCGATGGCTGCCGAAGACGCGCTGCTTCATGCCGAGTTCTTGCATTTGTTTCAGGATGGCGGCAGCGGAGGCAACGTCGGTCCAAAGTACGATCGCGTCGACCCGTGAATCTTCGATCACCTGAAGCTGGTGGCGGAAATCGGTGTCGCCGGGGCGGAATTTCTGCTCGATCACCAAGGGGTGGCCGAGACGGCGCGATGCGTCGCGGAACTTGAGGACGCCGAAGCGGCCGTAGCGGTCATTCACGCGCAGCAGGGCGACTCGCTTCAGACCCAGTTCCGTATTGATGTGGCGTGCCAGGGTATAGCCCTGCTCCCGGTCATCCTGAATCGAAATCAAAGACCACGGGATGATGGTTTCGGGAATGGTCGGGTCGGTGGAGGCGCTGATGACCAGCGGAGTTTCGGCTTTCAATGTCAGGCGAAGGGCGATATGGGTTGACTCCGAACTGATGGAGCCGAACATAGCCCAAACCTTGTCGTCGTAGATCATCCTGACCGCATCGTTGGAGGCGGCGCCCCAGATGGCGGAATCTCTTGAGACGCCGGCCGCGACAGCGCTGCTGTTCTGCCAGTTGTTATAGTCGTTGTGAAGCACGAGGCGGAAGGGCTTGCCGCAATAACCTCCGGCCCGATTGGCCTCATCGATGGCCATTTGTGCGCCGTCGAGCATGCGATTGCCGAATACTTGCTCGGGGTGGTCGTAGAGGGGCGCGAGAAATCCTATACGAATCTCGTTTAAGTCGTTGAGGTTGGGGTCGGGAATGTCGCGAGCGGCCCCATTATATTCGACGAGATCCTGATAGTACTCGAAGTAGGGAGTTGTAAATTTGGAGAAAGGCTGCAAGTCGTCAGGCGCGCCGGTATAGGGCTTCAGGGAACGAGGAGCAGGGCGGCCCGGGGGATTGCTGCCGCACGAACACGACGAGGAGTTCTGGGCCCATGCGGCGGAAAGCAGCATGGCGGCGGTAACATAGAGCAGGACGCGACGCATCAGCGGTACTCCCTTCATGCGCACTTTTTATTCGGTGGGCGGTTCGCGGCGAAACATGGCGATCGCCTCAATCTCAACCAGCAGATCGGGCCGGCATAGAATCACCTGAATGCCGGTCGATGCCGGCAGAGGGTCGAGTTTCTGCTCCCGGTAAAATGCGGTGCGCTCCTCGTTAAACGCCTGGTAGTCGCGTTCTATATCGCGGAGGTAGCAGGTGGTTCGCACGATGTCGTGCCACGTAGCACCTTCCGAAGCGAGCAGGGCGGTGATGTTCTCGAAGGTGCGGCGAGTCTGGGCGCGAAGATCGCCCACGTGAACGGTTTTGCCCATCTCGTCGATGCTGGCGGTACCGGAGATCAGCAGAATGGTCAAGCCATTCAAGTCGATGCGCATGCCGCGCGCGAACGCGCTGCCATAAGCGTAGGCTTCATTGAGAACTGAGTGATTAGTGATAGCGCGCTTCACTACGGGCGCCGTGGTAACTTCCGCGAGTAGTTCTTGAACATTCATTGGTAAGACTCCCTTAGGATTCACTTCTCTGGTAATGAGTCACCATTACTTGATGCCGGTTTTTGAATCATGTTCTCGAATGCCGTGGCTCAAGCCTTTGGCGGTAGCCACCCAAAGATCGTCGCCCTGAAAATCGACTCCGAGAATGTAGTTGTGCGCGGGCGCTGTTTGCACGTCGATCTGCGTCACTGTACCAGCCGCATTGCGCACCAGCATTTCCGGTTTATGGGTGTCGAGCGCCGGGGTATAGACGGCCCAGTTAGCGCCGTCGTAATAAGCAAGTCCTTTGTCGGTCGAAAACCATGCGCGGTTGGCGTCGACTGCTTTGACCTGACTTATAAAGTTGCTGGGCAAGCCGCTGTCCTTTTGCAGGAAGTTATGCCAGTAGCGGCCATCGTAACGGCTCGCGCCGAAGTAAGTCGCGACCCAGAGGATGTTATCGACATAACTGACCGAGGTCGTAATTTCATGAATCAATCCCTGGTCTTTCATCAATACGAGTTGGGTTTCGCCGTCGGGATCGTCGTATTCTTTCCAACGCTCGGTTTTGACGTTATATTCGAGCACGCCGCCGCCCCACACCGCGTAGTAAACCTTGTCTTCGGCGGGGCTGACAGCATAGGTCCAGATCTCGTACATGGGAGTGTTGCGTTCATTGAAGAGCGCCCACTGGCTGGTACGTGTATTGAGGCGACTGGCGCCGGCAGCGGTCGCGACCCAGAGAAAATCTCCCTGCACTCCGACGCCATAGACGACGTCGTTGCTCAAGCCGGAATTGAGCTGGGTAAAGTTATCGATGCGCCCGGCGGAGAGGCGGCTGAGTCCACTCATCGTACCCACCCAGAGATCGCCGGTACGTTTATCGAGAGCGAGCGAAAGCACGGCCTGGTGAGCCAAGCCATCGACGGGACGATAGATTTTCCATGCGCCGTTTTCGTAGCGTCCCAGGCCATTCTCGGTGCCGGCCCAGATGCGATTGCCGTCGACCAGCACGCAGAAGACGTGATTGTCGGGGAGGCCGTTGGCGGTGGTGAAGTTCTCCCAGCGGAAGCGGGGCATCTCCTGGGCTGTAGCAAGAGGAGTCAGGAAGGGTGCAAATGAGACTAAGATGGCCGCCGCCAGTATCGCGAGCGAGGTTATCGCTTTTATCCTCATAATGTTTTCAGGTATTCCACGAGATCGTTCAGTTCTTCTTTCCGGAGATCGTTACTCACGCCGTGCAGGTCTTTTGGGTTAAACACAGTCCAGATTTCTTCCAGAGAGCGCGCCGAGCCGTCGTGCAAATAGGGAGCGGAATACGCGATATTGCGAAGTTGCGGCACATCAATCAAAGGCGAACGATCGGTGGACTTGCCCGTGCCAACATCGACCTGCCGGTTGTTAGTGAACTTAGGCCCGCTGTGACAGTAGGCGCACTGGTTCCTTTCGGGGATCGGATTGCCATTCTTATATTTGGTTCGCTCAAAAATAGCCTTACCGCGCTCTTGCGCCGGGGTCAGTTCGCCATTCGGCGAGCGGTAGCGATTTGGGCGGTAAGGCAGCGAGTAAACAAAAGTCACCAGGTCGGTAAGTTCCCGTTCGCCGAAACTCTGCGAGCGGAAGAAATATTTCTCCGTACGCGGGCCACATTCGGTGGGCATGTCGGGATTGCCGCCATTCCACTTGAAGGGTTCGGTGCCGGCCAGATCTTCGAGCGAGCGATTGTCAACGATGTCCTTGCCGAAGCCATCGGGTTCGAGATCCCATTGCAGGCCGTCAATGGTCGCGTCGAGATGGCAATTGGAGCAGCCAAACTGGCCCTGGAAGGCGTAGTCGGCGGTGAAGAAAATGCGCTCGCCTCGCCGGATTGGATTGATTGTCCTGGGGCCATCAAGGTCGATAGTGCGGACGACCTGGTTAGTTCTGGTGTCGATGACGGTGATATTGTCGTCGAGGCGGTTGGCCACGTAGAGACGCGCAGCATCCTTTGACAGCAACACTCCGCGGGGATTGTGACCCACTGGAATTCTGGCCACAACATAGTTAGCCGAAGCCGAGAGGTCGTTGACGAAGGGCTCGCGCCGGGAACGTGTGAAGTCGAGCAGCCTGGAAACATCGATGACGGTGACGCTCTCGGATGCGGAAGTGGTTACAAACATCCTTGACTTATCGGGCGAGATAACGACGCCCCAGGGGAGCGAGTAATAGCGGTCGAGTTCATCAAGCGGAACCTGAACGGTTCCACCTACGTCCTCGCCGAACAGAGTAAGGGAATTGCCGAACGCCCAGCCGTGTTCAACGTGAGCCAGCGGAACGAGATTCTTGGGGCGAAGTTGGGTTACCACTCCTAACTTGCCGTCCGCCGACAGGGCGAGGTGAAATACACCGGCCACGTTGTGCAGCGACTTACGTTCGACGACGGTTTGGCGCGCAGTGTCGATGACGGTTATCTCCGAGTTCGGTGAAGTGCGAAATGCTCCGGGGTTAGGGTAGATGTGTGTGCCATAAATGAACTTGCCATCCGGGGATCGTTCCAAATAGCTTGCTCCGCGGCCAGCCAGCAGGCGCTTCGCTTCCTGTCCCGTGGTCAAGTCAATCACGGAAATGTCGCCACTAAGGCGGTTGGCAACGTAGAGAGTCTTACCCAACTTGTCAGATACGATGCCGGCGGGCTCGAATCCAGTGGGTAGAGTGCGCGTTACTCTCAACGCGGCGGCGTCGATCACGGAGACGGTGTCATCCGTGGAATTGGTGACATAGATTTGAGCGCCATCGGGTGAGAGCGTGATGCCGCGTGGCGCGCGTCCTACGGAAACGGCAGTCAAGACCTTGCCGGATTCGATATCCACAACCCGCAATTCATCGCTCCCCTGGCAAACGACATAGATCTGACGGCCATCCGGCGAAAGCGACATCTCGATGGGAGATAGATACCGCTCTCTGGTTTCATTACTAGAGCCAGGCCCCGGTGCCGCAGTAGTGGAGGCGGGAACGAGTAATATCGGCGTTAGCGTCAGGGCGATAGTTATAAGGCTCGTTAGTGCCAACGAGGGACGCATGAGCGCGAGCAATTTAGCTCCGTTGCGCCATGAAGTGTCCAGCCGCATTTATGGTTCCTCCACTGTCAGCACGCGATCGACGGCCAGATGTTCCAAGACTTGGTCTTGTCCGCTGGGCCAGTGAATGGTGAGCCTGTCGGCTTTGGTTGCGCTGCCCATGCCGAAATGAACGCGGCCGTCGTCCTGCGAAAGATATCCCGATCCCGCGATGCGCTCAGCGATCTGCTTTCGTCCGCCGGTAAGTAATTCGAGGTGGGCCCCGATGCCATCGCGATTGCTTTTCTTGCCTTTCAACTTCACAGTGAGCCAGTGATTGCTGTTTTGGGTAACGTTGTGGAGCAGGGTGGCGGGCGCGCCCAAATTCACTACGAAGGCATCGATCTTGCCATCGTTGTCGTAGTCGGCGAAACAGGCGCCGCGGGAGACGGTCTTCACGTCGAGCGCCGGACCTGCGTCCCGCGAAACATCGGCGAATCTGCCGTTTCCGAGGCCGCGAAACAACGACTGCTCCTGTGGAACGAGGTGAATCAATCCGCCGTGGAAGATGAGAATGTCGAGCCAGCCGTCGTTATCGAAGTCGTAAACGCCCGTACCCCAACTGGTGTACTGCGCGGTGGCTTGAGAGATTCCAGAACTGGGCCCGATGTCTTCGAACGCCATTTGACCGCCGGCGGTGGACGTGTTCCGCATCAGGCGGTTGTACTTCGAATCCGTTACCCAAAGATCCACACGGCCATCGCCGTCGATGTCGGCAAACACCGGACCCATCGCGGAAGTGTTCTCTCCGTTCTGGCCATACGCCACGCCAAGATCGGCAGCGATCTCTTCAAAGGTGCCATCGTGTTTGTTATGGAAGAGAAAGTTCTCCGTCTTGTCGTTCGCGACATAGATATCGGGATAGCCGTCGCCGTCAAAATCGGCAGCCGTGACGCCCATGGTCCGGCCTTTGTAGGCGCCAATTCCCGACTTATCGGTCACGTCGGTAAATGTTCCATTGCAGTTATTATGAAACAACCGATTGGTGTCGCCGGCATAGTCGAGCGGTCCAGGATAGTTGTCGGCCGGGTAGTAGTTCCGATACCTGGGGTCAAACTTGACGTAGCGGCCGACGAATAAGTCGACGCAACCGTCGCGATCATAGTCGAGCCACGCAGCGCCGATCGACCAACCATCAACCTTGATGCCGGCTTTCGCAGTTACATCTTCGAAGGTGCCATCACCTTTGTTCCGGTAGAGAATTGCGCGGCCGTATCCGGTCACGAAGAGATCGACGAAGCCATCGTTGTCGAAATCGGCGGCAATCGCGGCCATGCCGTAAAGGTTGGCGGCAACGCCAGCTTGATCGGTGACATCGGTGAACGTGCCATCGCCGTTATTTCGGTAGAGATGGTTGTGGGGCGCGACCGCCGGGGGCTGCTTCAGCGGATAGGGATGCATTCCCTCTTCGAGCGGCTTGCCGCTGACGACGTAGAGGTCGGGCAGTCCGTCGTTGTTGTAGTCGAACCAGACACAGCCTGCGCCGGTGCTTTCGAGCAGCGAGCCAAGTTGCTGGGCGCCGAAGCTGTGTGTAAATTGAATGCCCGACTTAGCGGTCACGTCATCGAACCGAATCGGGCCCGGTGAGCTCGCCGCCGGCGATTGCGCTTGCGAGAAGCAAGTTAGTAACAATAAGAAGAAAAGATATGAAAGACTCTGCGTCCACGACTTCGCCATTGTTACTGGCCTCCTGACGGAGTATGCGGGGCCGCGCCTGTCAAATCAGCAGGAGTCGTAGACTTGAGCAGAATCAAGGGCACGGCGTTCTCGGGAGCTGTTTCCGGTCCGGCATGGCATCCCACGCAAGCCCGTTGTTCGCCACGTCGCATCCAGAACCATCCCGCTTGCCGCTTCAGGGTTGTGCCGGAAGCATCGAGCAACTCAATTTGCAATGGATGTTCGGTCGGGAGTTGAACGAAGAACGATCCGTCGCGTTCCACCGGGGCGGACCCCAGCAGCTTTACTATTCCGGAGTTATCCCGCGTGTAGACTCGAACGGAGTGAATCGATCCGGCGACGAACTTGTATTTTGAGGTGTAAGCATTCAAGCATAGAAGGTTGGCGTTCGGCCAGTCATGCAAGCCGGAAGGATGCCGATTTGGAATCGCCCGTTCGGCGACCAGCGCCGGCTGGAGCAGGTTGGCGAGTGAGTCGGCCGCGGCTGGCCGCGAGAGATCGGTGCCGGGTTTCCACCAGCGCAATTGAAATGGAGACTTCCCATCGCTCCAGACGACCAGCCAGTCGCCGTACGGGGTTTCGGCGATGTCTCCGGCGTATTCTCCAGTTGGGGCCACGATGCGAACTTCTTCCGCTCGGGCAGAGGTAAACCGCGCCAGGCCTTGCTGAGATGTGAAGACGATGTCTCCCGAGGCAAGTTGCTTGCCGGAGTGGCGTGCCCGGCCATGATCGCAACGATAGGATTCGACTCCGCTGCCATCGGAATAAACGGTATAGAGCTCGGGTGTGCCATTGCTTCCGAAGGGATAAGTTGCGGCAAACAAGATGCGGCCGTCGCGCAACACATCGGTTGGCAGAAAGCTAGCCGGACCGTAAGTCAATTGGACGGTCAAGTGGTGTGGATCGCCTGGCGTCAGGTTGGTGGCTGCGGCCTCAAGGACAAAGCGTGCGCCTGCCTTCTTCGCGTATACGACGCGGTCGCCAGGCAGGTAGAAAGGACGAACACAGTTATCCGAGCACGAAGTTACTCGCCGAACCGCGCCGCCATCTAATTCAACTTCCCATATCTGCCAATGGTCCTGAGGCTTGCGCTTGCCGGCGAAGAGGACTTTCTTGCCGTCGAATGAAACATCAGGATCGGCAGAAGCGGCAAAGCCCGGGACGAGCGGATGGCGGCCGTTCGCGTCTTGAAGGAATATGATGGCGTCGGAACTGAATCGATCGGCGCCATGCATCCATGCCAGCGCCTGGTAGTGTTTCGCAGCGGTGAATAGAAATGCCGGAGGTTCCGAGGGAGTAGGCTGTGCGAAACCGGATTGCACGGGAGCAAGCGCTACCAGGACGAAGCACCCGATCATGATCATTATCATTAGGGATGGCGCTCGCACTAGCCTGGTCCTCCGACCGCGACCAGGCGCGGACCGAATCGCGGCTGGCCGGCAGCGCGAATGGCGAGATAGGGCTGGAGATCGTCCATCATCTCGCTGAAGCCGCTAAAAGTAAGCGACTGCGCGCCGTCGCTCATGGCCTGATCGGGCGAGGGATGGACTTCGACCAGCAGGCCGTCGGCGCCGACGACCGCTGCGGCCCGCGCCAGGACAGGGACCAGGCTGCGGACTCCGGCAGCGTGACTGGGATCGACGATGACAGGCAGGTGAGAAACCGTTTTCAGGACCGGGACGGCGGCGATGTCTAACGTATTGCGGGTCGCGGTCTCAAAGGTGCGGATGCCGCGCTCGCAGAGAACGATGTGCGGATTGCCGTTCATAGCGATGACTTGGGCGGAGCGCAGCAACTCTTCGAGCGTGGCCGTCATGCCCCGCTTGAGCAATACTGGTCGACCACAGCCGCCAAGTTTTTCCAGCAGGGCGTAGTTCTCCATGCTGCGGGTGCCCACCTGCATCATGTCGGCATACTCCGCGATCAGGTCGACGTCCTGCTCGCTCATCACTTCGGTGACGATGGCGAGCCCGGTTTCTTCCCGCGCTTTGCGCAGGATCTTCAGGCCTTCGACGCCCAGGCCCTGAAAGGCATAGGGCGAAGAGCGTGGCTTATAGGCGCCGCCGCGGAGGATGCGGGCGCCCGCCGCGGCCACGGCTTCCGCAGTCTGCAATAGTTGCCGTTCGGATTCGACGGCGCATGGTCCGGCCATCACGACAAAATCGTGCCCACCGATCTCAACATCGCCGGCGCAAACGATACTGCGCACGTGCTCATCGGTTTTGGCGACGAGGTCGAAGCAGGAGAACTGGCCATTCCATTTAGGATTCATAAGTGGCAACGCGCAATTCTACGGAGATGGGAAGGAGGATTCATTACTAGGAAAGTACTAAGTTCACAAATAACTTCACGCTGTGATGTAGATCACAGCGTGCTGTGAGGTTGACAGTTCGCGGTGGTTGCGGCTTGGCTTATTGCGGCAGAGGGCGGGGCGAGGAGCGCCGCCTGTGGTGGCAAGTAGTCACAACCAAAACAAGGGAACAAGGCCGAGTGCGGCGAGAGCGGCTAAGAGGAAAAGGGCTTGTCTGCCGGTTTTTCGATCCGCCAGGCTGAAAGCGTAAATCCCCTTCATGAGGTTATTGCTGGCGGCCGCGATCAGGACCGCCGCGGCCGCAACCTTCAGAGGCGTGAGCGAACCGGCTGCCTGCGTCATACCCATAATAAAAGGATCGACGTCGGTGATTCCCATGACTGCGGCGAGGATGTTGACTCCCGCCCTTCCCAGGTAAGTGACGGCCAACTGTGTAGCGACGATCATGGCCAGGAAGAGAAGCGCAAAGAGAAATGCGGCCATGAGTTCGAGGGGGTTGTTGGGTTCATACTGGCGCTTGACCTCATCCACGTTGGCATCTGGACGGCGCGACCAAATCCAACCGACCGCGATGGCCATGCCCGCGAGGATTAAGAAAGGAGACGCCAGCACAGACATCAATTGACGATTGAAAAGGGCGAGGAGGCCAGCGAGGCGGATATACATCACTCCCGACGCGATGAGGATGCCGCCAGCGAAGAGATGGGGATGATCCTCATGAGCGGCTCTTCGGGAGATGACGACGGTGGTCAAGGTCGACGAGTATGCTCCACCGAGCAAAGCTGCGAGCACGACTCCACCCTGCTGCCTGGTAACCTTTTGCAGAATGTAACTGCCGTAGGAAATCGTACTGACTGCGACGACGACGAGCCAAGTCTTAAAAGGATTGATGTGAAACGGTCCAAAGGCCTGGTTGGGCAGAATGGGCAGGATGACAGCGGAGAGCAGAAGAAACTTGGCGACGGTGAGGATCTCTCCGGGCGCGGTGCGGGTGGCGAGTTTCTCCAGCGCGGTTTTGAGTTCCAGGAGCAATAGGCTGGCCACGCACAAGGTGGTGGCAATCCAGAAATGCTCGTAATAAACCAGCGCGCCAACCAGGTAAGTGGTAAGGCCCGACATCTCGGAGGTGACGCCGGGAGCCTCGACGGTCGAGAGCTTGTGCCAGTAGGACAGGGCGAGAAAGCCACCAACCACGAGGAAGCCGAGTGTCAGGGGGAGGAGCTGCGTGCCCGACAAGAGCGCGATGGAGTAGCCGATCAAGCCGATGAGCGGGAATGTGCGCACTCCTCCGAAGCCGAAGTACTTGCCTTCGGATTTGTGCTCTTCGCGCTCGAGTCCGATAAGAAAGGACAGGAACAGGACCAAAAGGATCTTGACCGCTTCCGGCGGCAACCAGCGATAGAGTTCCAATCGAAGATGTCTCCTAAGTTAAGCCCGCTGGCATTTTGTCACAAATCGGTGAATGCGGGATGCGGGAAATCCAATGGAGAGCTAGGGTAGTGGGAGTTTATCCTCGATCCGAGACGAATTTTGGGCGTCTGACGAGGAAGTCAAGGACTTTTGACCACGGGGGCGCGGTGGACCACGGGGGTCGATCCGTTCCGACACTGCCACGCGTGTGTTAAACTTTCTGCTTACAAAACAGCGTTTCCATCATGCTCTTTTCCAAAGAATATGTGGGCTATCTAGCCCGCGAAGTTTCCAAAAAACTGGTGGCGAGCGGTCTGATTGAGACCAAGGCCATGCCTGCTCTGAACGAGAGAGTGCATGCCGCGCTGCTCGATGAACTAGCCCTTGAAGACCGGATTAACGACGAAGTGCGCGTCATCCTCGAAGCTTATTCCGAAGAGATGCAGAAGAGCGGCGCCAACTACCAGGAAATGTTCCGCAAGGTAAAGACGGAACTGGTAAAGAAATACAAGGCTGTTCTTTAATGTTGAAAGTATGAGGACGCCCCTGCCGTGCGATTGAGCCGCGATAAAGTCAACAAACTCGCCCACACCGTGACCGATGCCGTCGCCGAACTGGATGAGGTCGAATTCATTGAAGACCGCAACACCATCCGCCTCGAGGTCCGGAAGATTCTGGAAGAACTTTTTATGCAGGAAGCCCGCATCGACCAGGCTGCCCGTCAGAAGATCGAGAGCCAGCGTAAAACCATCATCGAAGGCTCGGAGGAATGGTCCATTCTGTACCGCAAGTACTACAACGATGAAGTGAAGAAGCTGGGCGTATAAGAACAGTTCCCAGTTCTAACGATTCGGTACTGCAGGCATTCTGAGCACATCGTCCTGATCCCCATCGTGAGACTTGATTCCGACCGCATCAAGTTGACGCGCAGCGGGCTGCACTATTTGAAGAATCCTCGCCAGGGTTTGGCCAACCGCCTCTTTGTCGCTGTTTTCGGGACCGCGGCGATCCAAGAGGCTCTCGAGAAGCGTCTTGGGCCGGGGAAAGACTACGATCTTGACCTCGTCGCCTCGCGGAACCCCCGCCGCTTTTTTCGCCAGATTCAATGCGGTGTCGTAGCCCCCGAGCTCATCCACCAGGCCGAGGTTCTTTGCGTCCAGCCCCGACCAAATCCGTCCCTTGGCGATCTCCAGCACTTTTTCCTTAGGCAGTTTGCGGCCGTCCGCGACCTTGCCGGTGAAGTCCAAATACACTCGATCCAGCCACGCCTGGAATCGTCCCCACTCCGCGGGCGTGTAATCGTGCGTTCCCGTGAACATAGTGGCGTTTTCGCCCTGATGCACTTCATCCCAGGAAAGTCCGACTTTATCCCACAGTCCATTGGTCAGCATCTTTCCGCCGAGCACGCCGATGGAGGCGGTGATGGTTCCGGGCTCGGCGACGATCTTGTCGGCTGCCATCGCTACGAAATATCCGCCGGACCCCGCCAGATTCCCCATGGAAACGATCACCGGTTTGCCCGCCTGGCGCGCCCGCACTACTTCCCGCCAGATGGAATCGGAGGCCACATATGAACCACCGGGACTGTCCACGCGAAATAGGATCGCCTTTACGTCTTTGTCTTCCGCGGCGGCTCGAATCGCGCCGGCCACCGTGTCGGAGCCCATATTCTGGCTGCCTTGCACGGGATCGTAATCGCTCTTGCCGCGGGTCACGGCGCCGACGCCGAACACCAGGGCCACCGTCTTGCCGCGATCATGCGGACGGCCGGCGCGGCGTAAATATTTGTCCAGGAAGAGTAGTTCCGCGCCCTCTCCGGCCTTGCTCTTGACGTCGGTGTAGACCTCATCGCGATAGGCAACCGCGTCCACCAGTTTGGCAGCTACGGCCTCTTTGCCCAGATAAGGACCCGCATCCACGAGCGCCTGAAATTTTTCGGGCGCAATCTGCCGCGCCTGGCAGATGCCGTCTTTCATCTGGTTGAACCAGGAATTCATAATCGCGGTCATCGCTTCCTTGTGCGGGCCGGTGTACTTTGTTTCGGTGAAGAAGTTGAGGGCGTTCTTGTATTCATAGCGATGGTCGCCGTGAAAGGTGATGCCCAGCTTGGAAAGCGTCCCTTTGACGAATGGCGATTCCATGATGATGCCGGTGAGGCCCACGTCTCCCGAGGGCTGCAGGTAGATATGGTCGAAGGCGGTCGCGAGGTAATAAGCGCCGTTGCCTGGGCCAAACTCGCCAAAGGTTTCCGAGTAGGCGACGGCAAATTTCTTGTGGGCGCGAAATCTCTGGACCGCATCACGAATTTCCTGGGTCTGCGCCATGCCCATTGGGGCGGCGCCGATTTTCGCAATCAGGCCGACGACGCGATCGTCACTTGCTCCGCGATCGATGGCATCCACCACGTCGCGCAGAGTTTGTTTTTGAGTCAGGATCAATTGCGCCGAGGGCGTGTCGGGCACGTCCTCCAGGAACGCCTCTTCGAAATTGGCTTCGAGAATCGTTTTGGAGGGAACTTTCCCTTTCACGCCGATGACGGCCACGAGCACGATGACCATTCCGATTAGCCAGAGAGCGCCGAGGATGGCGAGAAAACGAACGATAGCCTTGGACATGGACTGCTCCTTGTGGTCAGAAAGGCAAGTCTAACCAAGGGCGACTCTGGGCGCCATAGGGACCGAGGGTGAAGGACGGTATCGTGGGAGGATTGCCTGCCGCCGAGCAGGGGAGCGGATCGCTCCTCGGGACCTACCCAGGAGTGGCTGAATTTTTCCCAGAGAGTGCGCCCTAACCCATCCTTGACACCCTAGCCCATGCTCCCTAGAATTCCATTAGGCAGAGGCAGAATCCTAATCTAAGCCACTGCATCTAAAGAATTTAGAGGGGCGATTCTGCTCCTAGATTCGGACAAGCACCGATATGCCACCTGGGCCAACCGGCGGACGGGAACGCGAAATCCTGACTGCCATTGTCGAAACCTTCATTGCCAGCGGAGAGCCGGTGGGGTCGCGCACGCTTGCGCGCGCGAGTCGCGAGGGTCTAAGTGCGGCTACGATTCGCAATGTGATGGCGGACCTGGCCGATGCGGGCTTTCTAGAGCAGCCGCATGCTTCGGCGGGGCGCGTGCCCACGGCGGAAGCGTATCGTTATTATGTCGAGCAACTGAGTGGCGAGGCGCATCTCTCGCACGAGAATCAGAGCATTATTCAGGACACTCTGACGGGCGTCACCGACGTTGAGGAGTTCATGGAGCGGACTTCGCATGTGCTCTCCCTGATTTCGCACAGCGTGGGAGTGACAGTGGCGACGAGCGGTCCGCGGAATGCGCTGGAGCACGTTTACTTTTCCCGCCTCAGCGATCAGAAGGTGCTGGCTGTGGTGGTCACGCGATCGGGAGTGGTGCGCGACCGGGTTCTTCGGCTGGATATTCCGCAGGCTGATCTGGATCTGGCGGCACGCTACATCAATGACAATTTTCGGGGCTGGACGATGGGCGACACGCGGGCCGAGTTGGCCCGGCGCCTGGAACAGGAACGCAGTGAGTACGACCGGCTGATGAAGTCGATCGAGCAGCTTTGCCAACAAGGGGCGCTGGCTGCGACGGACGATACGCAGGCAGTGTTCGTGGAAGGCGCGGCGAATCTGGTGACGGGGCAGGAAGATCGTTCGCGCCTGCAGGAGATGCTGCGGACACTCGAGGAGAAAGAAAAAGTGGTGAAGCTGCTGAGTGCGTATCTGGACACGCGGCAGGAAGCGGTACGGGTGGTGATCGGACTGGATGAGGCGCTGCCGTCGATGCAGAATTTCGTTCTGATTGGGGCGCCGGCGCGGGTGGGCGGGGAAGTGATGGGATCGCTGGCGGTGATTGGGCCGACCCGGCTTGACTATCAACACACGATGTCGGCGGTGTCCTATATCGCTCGCCTGTTCGACAAACTTTTGAACGAAGCGGAGTAAGGCAGTCGTATGGCTAAAGCAAACGGAAAAACGGACGGGCATCTTGGCCTGAAACACGAAGATCTGGAGCACGAACTGCCGGCGGCGGAGACGCTGGACGAGTCAGGGTTGCAGTCGAGTGCGGCCAACCCGCCGGAAGTGGGCGCGGCATCGGAAGCAGAAAAGCTGAAGGCGGAGCGCGATGCGCTGCTCGACCGCCTGGCTCGTCTGCAGGCGGAGTTCGACAATGCCCGTAAGCGGGCGGTGCGTGAACAGCAGGATTTTCGCGAGTTTGCGGCGGCGGATGTCATCAAGAACTTTCTGCCAGCGCTTGACAGTTTCGAGCGGGCATTGAAGTCGGCCGGCGACGCCACGGACTTTCGCAACGGAGTCGATCTCATTTACCGTCAGTTTCAGGATGCGTTGCAGAAAAGCGGAGTACAACCGATTGCAGCGGTGGGGCAGGTTTTCGACCCGCGAGTTCACGAGGCGGTGGAAATGGTGGACACAACCGGTGTCCCGGACCAGCATGTGGTCGACGAACTGCAGCGCGGCTACAAGTACAAGGACCGGTTGCTGCGCCCCGCGATGGTGCGGGTCGCGCGCAATGGGCGGGGATAGAGCAGGCGGGTTTCGGGCTCTGCCCGCTACGCCACCCAACGGCGGAACCGATATGATGTTACAAGGGCCTGCTGTGCCCGATTCGCTTAACTTGATTGCTTAAAGCTTGGGACGGGGCTAGCCCTTTGTCTACAAGAAAAGAAGAGTGGGGGAGTTTCTGGCGGCCAACACAAAACGCGATTATTACGAAGTGCTGGGTGTGACCCGCGCGTCGACCGATGTAGAAATCAAGAGCGCCTACCGCAAGCTGGCGATGACGCACCATCCTGACCGCAATCCGAACAATCCGGAGGCGGAGGAGAAATTCAAGGAGATAACGGAAGCTTACGCGATCCTCGCCGACAGCGAGAAGAGATCTTTGTACGATCGTTTCGGGCACGCGGGTTTGGGGAGCAGTGGTGGAGGCGCGGCCGGATTCGATCCGGCGATCTTCCAGGATTTCGGCGACATCTTCGGCGATATCTTCGGATTTGGCGACATGTTCGGGCAGGGCAGCCGGCGTCGCAGCCGGGCTCAGCGCGGAGCCGATCTTCGCGAAGACTTGCATCTGGAATTTAACGAAGCGGTGTTCGGGACCGAGAAGCAAGTGACGGTGCGGCGTCATGAAACCTGCGACGCATGCCGTGGCAGCGGCGCGGCTCCCGGGAAAGCGCCGGTCACGTGCAAATCCTGTAATGGGCGGGGTCAGGTCCGGTATCAGCAGGGCTTCTTCAGCATCGCCCGAACCTGTCCGACGTGCCAGGGGGCGGGCAGCGTAATCAGCGATCCGTGTCCGAAGTGCAAGGGCGAAGGCCGTCTGGTGCGCGAAAGAGTGGTGGAAGCCCAGGTACCAGCGGGTGTTGAGGACGGCACTCGAATTCGCTTCACCGGACTCGGGGAAGCGGGCGCGTTCGGCGGACCAGGCGGCGATTTATATGTTGTCCTGCACGTAAAGGAACACGCGTTCTTTGAACGCGAGGGGAATGACCTTCACTGTGTGGTTCCGATCTCATTCGCGCAAGCAGCACTGGGCACCGAAATCATGGTTCCGACGCTGGAGGGAGATCACAAACTGAAAGTTCCCGAAGGCACGCAGTCGGGAACCACGTTTCGCATCCGCGGCAAGGGTGTGCCGGTGCTGAATGGCCACGGCAAAGGCGATCTCCACGTCGAGATGCGAATCCAGACACCGGGAAAATTGAATAAGCGCCAGCGCGAGCTGTTGGCGGAGCTGGGAGAACTGTCTCCCGTCGAAAATAAACCGCAGCACCGCTCGCTGTTGGGACGTGTGAAGGACATGTTCGCGTAGGGGAGTTTTCAGTTCCCGGTTCTCAGTTCTCAGTTAAGGCTGGCGTAATGAATGATAGGAGTCCGTAGCGTGAGTCTGAGAGGCGAAAACTGGCAACCGAGAACTGACGGATGACACGTCGTCGCTGGATTGCGGACGAAGTAAGTGGAGACACGGCTGCGCTGGTCGGCGAACACGCGGCGCATCTGGCGCGGGTATTACGCGCCGAAGTTGGACAGGAGTTCGACATCGCGACGGGAGAAGAAGTTCGGCGCGGAACCATTACCACGATCTCCAATGACCGCGTTGAGTTCACACTCGGTCCGCACTGCCGGAGTTCAAGGTCCGGGCGGTTGACTTCGATCACGCTGGTCCTAGCCGTGTTCAAGTTCGATCGGATGGAATGGGCGATCGAGAAGTGCACCGAGATCGGGGTCGCTCGCATCGTCCCGGTGATTGCGCGGCGGACCGATGCTCATCTGGCGGCAGCGGCGGTGAAGCGCCACGAACGCTGGCGGCGTATCGTTCGGCAGGCGGCGGAACAATCGCGGAGGCCGGCGCCGCCCGAGATTTCGATTCCGGTCAAACTGAAGGATCTTGAGGACACGCTGGGGGCGGATTCTCTGCCTCGGGTGGTGCTTGACGAGTCGCAGGCCGAGGGGGCAGAAAACAAACGCCTGGGAGAAGTTCTGCGATCCGAGTTCGCGAGAGACGAGGCAGTGCTGGCGGTGGGTCCTGAAGGCGGATGGGCCGGCGGAGAACTGGCGTGGTTTTACGAGACGGGATGGGCCGCGGGTTCGCTTGGCGACACCATTCTGCGCGCCGAAACGGCGGCGATTGTCGCCACAGCGCTGGCTTTAGAAGCGCTGCGGTGAATGTGCCGGCAGGAATTGCGGAAGCCTGGCAGAGTCTTCCACAACCAGCTCTGATATTCTCCGGCAAGTGGTTCTCTCGTGATGCATTCCGTGAATTCGGCTCCCTCACCCGCGATCAAGATCGTCCCCGACGAGCGCCAGCAGCAGGCCATTGCGCACCTGCGCGGTCCCATGCTGGTGGTCGCCGGGGCGGGTACGGGAAAGACTACCGTCCTTACCCAGCGCGCCGCGAATCTCATCCGCGAGGGCCACGCTCGTCCGGAAGAGCTGATAGCACTGACTTACACGGAGAATGCCGCTGCGGAAATGACGGCGCGCGTCCGCGAGCAACTGCGAGGTACCGCTCTCGACGGCCTGCAGGCCTGCACCTTTCATGCGTGGTGTAACGGACTCCTGCATCGACGCGGCGCGAATTTCGGCGTGCTCGACGACAAGGATCTCTGGGTCTACTTGCGCCGCCGCATTCGCGATTTGCATTTGAAGCACTTCGTGCGGGCCGCGAACGTTGGACAGTTCCTGGACAGCCTGCTGGATTTCATGCGTCGTTGCCAGGACGAACTGGTCGGCGCGGCGGAATACGCGCAGTACTGCGAGCGCCTGCAGCGCGGCGAGGTCGTGGTGCCCCGGGTTGCGAAGACAAAGCATCAGGGCGATTTGGATAAGGCGGAAGTCATCGAGCGCTGCCAGGAAATCGCTCGCGTGTTCGAGACCGTGGAAAACATGCTTCGCGACAGTCACCTGGGAACGTTCGGACACATGATCACCAGGGCCTACCAGTTGCTGAAGGACGACCCTGCGTTGCTGGAAGAAGAGAGGCGTCGCACCCGTTTTCTGCTGGTGGATGAATTCCAGGATGCGAATTTTGCCCAGATCGAACTGCTGTCGTTGCTGGCCGGAGCGGAGGCCAACGTTTTTGCGGTGGGCGATCCCGATCAGGCGATCTACCAGTTCCGGGGCGCGTCGAGTGAAGCATTCAATCTGTTCGCAAAGAAGTTTCCCGAGGCGGCGATGGTGGTACTGGGAAAGAATCGGCGTTCGCTTTCGCCCATCCTCGGTTGCGCTTTTGGAATCGTAAAAGATAACCCGCCGGTGTTCTCGCGGAAGTTCCCGCTAAAAGGAACTTCGAGTCCCAGTCAGCTTTGTTATCAGCGGACGCCCCTGGAATCATTGCGCGACGAGGAAGCGAAGCAACGAGGCGAGACGCTGGCTGGTCCGCTGGTCGAAATTGTCACGTGGCGGGATAAAGAGGTTGAAGCCGCCGACCTGGCTCGCCGCATCCAGAAGAAGCGCAAGAGCGAGCGCTGCCGGTGGAGCGATTTCGCGGTGCTTTATCGGCAGCATAACCATCGTGACGAGTTGGTGCATGAATTTGCCGAGCGGGGCATTCCGTTTGCCATCGAAGGATTGGACGTTCTCGACACGCCCGAGGTAAGGGATGTCGTCGCCTGCCTGACCGCTGCGGTGTCTCCTAACGATGCCGCCAGTTTGTTTCGCGTGACCGCGCTGCCGCAATTCAGCATCGACCCCATCGAGCTGCGAGCTGCGATGAGGGCGGTGCGACGACAGGATCTCGATCTGCGCACGGTACTGGGAAAATTGCCGAAGGGCGCGATGGTGCTGGAGAGCATCGAAGAGGCGCACAGGGAAGTGTCGCGGGACGGAGTTCGCGCGGACCAAGCGGTGAACTCCGTGGTCCGGCACTTCGATCTGAAGCGGTCGATTCCGATCGAAGCGTTCGTGAAGTTTGTAGAAGCGTGGCGCACCAAGGCCACTACTGAAACTGGCAGTCCTTCGGAATTTCTGGAGTATCTCGATTATTTTGCGCAAGCGCGCGGCGGAATTCCGCTTCCGCGCAGCACCGAAGATGCGGTGCAGTTGCTGACGGCGCATGCGGCCAAGGGACTTGAGTACCGGCATGTGGCCATCGTGCGCGGTTCGTCGACTTCGTTTCCGACGACCTATCACGAACCGCTCATCGCTTTTCCGTCCGAGTTGCGCCGGTCGGACACGGCATCGGCGGACGATAAGACGTTGCACGAAGAAGAGGAGCGCCGCCTTTTTTACGTAGCCATGACCCGCGCCCAGGACACGCTGGCGATCTACGCCAACCAGGGAACGGCCAAGAAAGATCCGAAGCCGACGAAGTTCCTGCGCGAATTCATGGTTCACCCCGCCTACAGGAAGTTCTGGAGCACGCGCTCAGCGGCGGCAGTGCAGGATACTCTGTTCGCCGAACAGGATGAGCGAATCGCATTGGAGCAATCCAATGTTTCCGCTTGGCTGCTGCTGCCGCCGTCCGCGAACTTTGTGACTGGGCTGAGCGCTTCGGCGGTTGAAATCTACGAACAGTGCCCATTGCGCTTCAAGCTCGAAAGGGAGTGGAACCTGCCGCGCGACGTGTCCGCCTCGTTGCACTATGGAGCGGCGATGCACGGGGTACTGCGCACGTTTTACGACGCGCAGCGCTATCAGCGGGAGATCAGTGACGACGATTTGCTGGAACAATTCCGCTCGGCCCTGGCGACCGCGGGGATCGCCGACCGTTACCAGTATGAGCTGTATCTGCGGCAGGGGATGGAACAATTGCGGCAGTTTCTTGAGTGTGCGCGCCGCGGGCCGCAGCCCGAGGTCGTCGATACCGAATGCAGATTTGAACTCCAGGTAGGATCGTCGAAGGTGGCGGGACGGGTGGATCGCATGGATTGCACTGGTCCAGACACCGTGGCCATTGTTGATTACAAGACGGGGAAGCCGAAGTCGCAGGAGGATGCGGACGACAGCCTGCAACTGTCGTTGTACGCGCTCGCCGCTAAGGAGGTGTGGGGAAAGCGCGCCGAGCGCCTGATTTTCTATAACCTGGAGAACAACACAGCGGTGTCCACGGAGCGGACGGACGCCGAACTGGAAGCGGCGGAACTGAAGGTTAAAAAGGTGGCGGAGGCAATCGCTGAGGGGAAGTTTCCTCCTAAGCCTAAATATCATTGCGTGTTTTGCCCGTATCGGAATCTTTGTCCGGCCACCGAGAGAGTGGTGGCTGCGCAAAAGAAATCGGCGTCTCGGGTCGAACAGTAGAGCGGCTCGGGGAATTACTGCGTCTCGCCCATTTTAGTGTTTGCGACCGGGGCTCCATCAGAAATCACCGCAAAAAACTTTGGGGACGCTCATCGCGTCCCCTTTGTCGTTGCCTGTTGCAGGTTCTTAGTGCTTCTTGCTGCTTTTCTTCTTTGCTTTCTTTTTAGTTGCCATGGATCTATTCTCCCTTTCCATTCTTCATGGAATTTCGCAACGATGAATTGTTGCAACTAGTTGAATGTATAGAGTCAACGCGAAACGAAGTCAAGAGAAAAATGATCGAAACGGTCGCATGCAACGCTGTACCAAAGTCACATGCGCGATGCGCGCGCGCAGAAAAGTTTGCGTGACATCGCCACTCATTCTCAATTGTTCTGCCGGCGCGTTGCGTTCGCACTGCTTCTGGCTTTGCAAATACTCTGCGCTGAAAATGCGGCCTGATTGCCGGTCGCGAGCCTTTCCGAAGCCTGCCTCCATCTATAATGAAGACGATTTTCGCGCGATGCGTCGCTTACGAGAGCGCACAGAGTGCGCGGAGGGCAGTCGCGAAGGGCGTCGAAGGAGCGCAATTATGGCCGGTTCGAATGAAGTTGTAATCATTGCGGGATGCCGAACCCCGATCGGAAAATTTCAGGGAAGTCTGAGCGAGATGACTGCTCCACAACTGGGAGCGGTCGCCGTGCGCGAAGCGGTCAAGCGGGCGAAGCTGCAACCGCAGCAAGTCGACGAGTGCATCATGGGCAATGTCGTGTCGGCCGGACTCGGTCAGAATCCGGCGCGACAAGCAGCGCTATTCGGCGGTCTTGCACCGGAAGTAGGCGCCATGACCATAAACAAGGTATGCGGGTCGGGATTGAAGGCAGTCGCGCTCGCAGCGCAGGCCATCGAGACCGGCAACAGTTCGATCGTGGTCGCCGGGGGCATGGAGTCGATGACCAACGCGCCGTATCTTTTGCCCAATGCGCGCAAGGGATATCGCCTGGGCAACGGACAGTTGGTCGACTCCATGGTGCACGATGGGCTGTGGGACATTTACAACGACTATCACATGGGGCTGACCGGCGAGAACGTCGCGGAGAAATACGGGATCACTCGCGAAGAGCAGGACGAGTTCGCGGTGAGCTCCCATGGCAAAGCCATCGCCGCGCAAAAGGAATGCCGCTTCAAGGCGCAAATTGTTCCGGTAGAAATCCCCAACAAGAAGAAAGGCCAGCCGCCCGTGATCTTCGACAAAGACGAAGGGCCGCGCGAGGACACGACCATCGAAGCCTTGCGCGCGCTCAAGCCGGCCTTCAAGAAAGATGGCACGGTTACCGCCGGCAATGCTCCCGGGGTTAACGATGGAGCGGCAGCCGTGGTTGTGACCAGCGCCGTGCGCGCCAAAGAACTGGGCGTGACGGCGATGGTCCGCATCGTGGCGCAGGCGACCAGCGGAGTCGAGCCCAAGTGGGTGATGATGGCTCCGGTTGGAGCGGTGCAGAAAATATGGGAGAAGACGGGCTGGAAGAAGGACGATGTCGATCTCTATGAGCTGAATGAGGCGTTTTCCGTGCAGGCGCTAGGCGTGATTCGCGAGCTGGGCCTCGACATGAACCGCGTGAACGTGAACGGAGGGGCGGTGGCTCTGGGCCATCCCATTGGCGCGAGTGGCGCGCGCGTGCTGGTTACCTTGATTTACGAAATGATGCGGCGCGATGTGCACCGCGGGGTCGCGGCGCTGTGTCTGGGCGGGGGGAATGCGGTGGCGATGGCGGTGGAGCGGTAGGGCGATCTGGACGCGGTTGCAAGAGTAGTCGGGATCTTGCGCGCGCGAATCTCCGAGATTTACGAGTTAGCACGCCAGCGGGGCGAGCTTTGCTCGGCTTGCACGGGCGAGGGCGGCCCGTCGCTACACAAACTACCCCGACTTACTTCGTCGCGGCGTCCACTTTCGCCGGCACGGGCAGGGTGATGGTGAAGACGGCGCCTCCATCGGGCGCCGAGGCGGCTTCGATGTTTCCTCCGTGTTCGCGGAGCACGGTTTTGCAGATGCTCAGCCCGAGGCCGGTGCCGCGGCCGGGACGCTTGGTGGTGAAGAATGGATCGAAGATGTGGGTAAGGTTGTCGGGGGCGATTCCGGGGCCGTCGTCCTGAAACATAAGCCATACGGAGTCGGGTTTGCGTCCAATGCGCACCCGGATCGTGCCTTTCTCGCGGTTTTCTCGGATGGCCTGCTCTGCATTCAGTACGAGGTTTAAAAAGACCTGCATCAGTTGATTGGGATCGGCGACGATCGCGGGGATGGCCGGTTCGGGCAGAAAGTCGACCGTGATGTTGCTCTTACGCAGCGGATACGCTTGCATCTGCAAGGTGCGCTGCACCAGTTCATTCAGATCGACCGGACTTTTTCCCGGAGCCGGTGGGCGGGCAAAGTATTGCAGGTTCTGTACAATCTCGGCCGCCCGGCGCGCTTCTTTATGCAAGATTACGAGTTGTTTGCGGGCCGCCTCGCTAACCTCGCCTTCCTGCAGCAGTTCCGCCATGCCCAGAATGCTGGTCAGCGGATTATTGAGTTCGTGGGCGAAGCCGCCGATCATCTGCCCCATGGCAGCGAGGCGTTCGCTTTGAATGATCTGCTGCTCCAGCTTCTTCTCCATGGTGACATCGCGCACGGAGATGATGACGCCCGCCGGTTTGCCTTCGGCATCCAGCAGAGGACTGGCCATGCCGAGCATCGTGCGCCAACTACCGTCGCGGTGACGGGAGCCGTATTCGCGCGAGGTCAGCAAACTCTGGCCGGTGGCGACGGTGCGGTAGAGGGCGGCCAGTTCCGGCGACGTGCTCTCCGCATCCTCGACACTCTTGCCCATGAGATGTTCGGGCCCGTAGCCGAGAAGTTCGCCGATGCGGGCGCTCACGAAGGTGTACTGGCCCTTCAAATCGAGGACAAGAATCAGATCGGGAAAGCTCTCCAGCAGGTGTTGCCGGAACTCTTCCTGACGGTGCAACTGTCGCTCCATGGCGCGCTTCTCGGTGACGTCTACCAGCGTGCCCTGGTAGCGAATCACGCGGCCCGATTCGATCACGCCGGTCGAGGTGTCGACGCAGACGGCGACGCCGCCGTCTTTTCTGCGCAGTCGAACCTCGCGGGTGCGAGTGGTGCCGCTCTGGCTGCCGGTGCGTCCCAGCACCGGCTCGGCGCCATTGGGACTCAGTTGCTCGGGCGGCAGGTTCAATAAATCTTCCTTGCAGTCGTAACCTAGAATCGACACCAGGGCGGGGTTGACTTCGAGCAGTTTGCCTTCCGGATTGCTGATGTAGACGCCCTCCCGCAGGGATTCGAACAGCTGCGTAAAGCGTTGTTCCTTCTCGCGGTGTCCGGTGACATCGCGGGCCAACACACTGGCGCCGGTGACATCGCCGCCTTTGACGATGGCATTGACGACACAGTCATAGAAGCGCCGCGAGTTGTCCTTAAGATGAACTTCGACCACACCCGACCAGTTCCGCTTCTCCAGAAACCGGGTCAGGCTGGAGGAACCCTCGGGGCGTAGCGGCGCGCCCAGAAAGTCTTCGAGTTTGTGGCCAACCAGTTGGGCATAGGGAATGCCGAGAACCTCGGTGGTGCGCCGGTTGACCGTGCGCAGAGTACCATCGAGCGAGATGGCGAGCGCCACGTCGTCCAGGGAATCGATCAGGTCCTTGAAGTTACGCTGGGAACGCATGATCAATTGGCCTAACTGATCGAGTTGCTCTTCCGAAGGAGTTACGCCTGCCTGATTCTGAAAGCCCTTAAGAATCTGTTTGAGTTCGGAAACCTCGCGCTTGCGCCCGAAGGCATAGGTGGCAAACAAGACGGCAAGCATGAAGAGGCCGGCGGGAATCGCCCACAGGCGGTAAGGAAGGTCTTTCAGTTCCTGCCACGACAAAGCCGCCACGGCCGCCGCGAATAAGACGAGCAGGCCCAGCGCCCAACGCCACAACTGGCTTTCTTCGCGTTCCAGCCGGTTCGAGACCGGATCGGCACGGTTTGAAGTGGGACCTTCGTCGAGCATGGTGGAACTCCGCCGGCGCGAGAATACAAGTTCTCAGTCGCCATCCGGCTGAATCGTGCGACACTCCGCCAGATTGCCCCTAGCGTAGCACCGAAAACGACCTTCCACGAGATAACGTTGACTCGCGTTCCATCACGGTAACGGGGTGATTGCCATCACAGCGGCGCGCATTGCCGTCCGCTATCGTGGCAATAGGAATCTCCCATCCGCGTTAGCTCCTTCGTGTGCCCACTGGTGCCCCCATGCTTTATAAGACCCTGAGCGCCGCTGTTTACGGTATTGACGCCAACATAATCGAGGTTGAAGTGGACGTTTCCGGCGTCAAAATGACGGAAGACCACTTCCATACGGTGGGCTTGCCCGATGCCGCGGTGCGAGAAAGCCGCGACCGGGTGCGCTCGGCGCTGAAAAATTGCGGCTACGATATTCCGCCCACCCAGATCACGATTAATCTGGCGCCTGCCGACATTCGCAAAGAGGGTTCCGGCTTCGATCTGCCCATGGCGCTAGGCATTCTCGGTGCCTACGGCGGTCTCAATAAGAAGGAGGTTCCGGACGCGCTATTTGTCGGCGAACTTTCGCTCGACGGCAGAGTGCGTGGAGTGCGAGGCGCTTTGCCGATCGCGATCGAGGCTCGTCGAACCAAGGTGAAACGCCTGATCGTGCCCGAAGTCAACGCCCGCGAGGCCGCCATGGTTGGTGATGTTGAGGTCTATCCGGTGAAGTCACTGCTGGAAGTGATTCACCTGATTAACTCCGGCAATGGGGTCTCGCGATTGCAGGTTGATACCGATCAACTGCTGACCCAGGCGCAGCAATTTCACGTGGATTTCAAAGACGTACGCGGCCAGCAAACCGCCAAGCGCGCCCTCGAAATCGCCTGCGCCGGCGGTCATAACATTCTGATGATCGGGCCGCCCGGATCCGGGAAGACCATGCTGGCAAAACGCATGCCGACCATCCTCCCGCCCTTCACTTTCGAAGAAGCGCTCGAAACCACCAAGATTCACAGCGTGGCGGGGGTGCTCGATGCGCACTCAGGGCTGGTTGGCGTGCGCCCCTTTCGCGCTCCGCATCACACGATCTCGGACGCGGGTCTGATCGGCGGCGGGGCGATTCCGCGGCCGGGCGAAGTTTCGCTGGCTCACAATGGGGTTCTGTTTCTCGACGAATTCCCCGAATTTCCCCGCAACGTTCTCGATGTCATGCGGCAGCCGCTCGAGGACGGGACCGTTTGTATCGCGCGCGCCGCCATGTCGCTGACTTTCCCGGCGCGCTTCATGCTGGCGGCGGCCATGAATCCCTGTCCCTGCGGATTTCACAACGACCGCACCCGCGAATGCCACTGCACTCCGCCTATGATTCAACGCTACATGTCGAAGATCTCGGGGCCTCTACTCGATCGCATTGACATTCATATCGACGTTCCGGCGGTGAACTACAAAGAGCTGCGCAGTACGAAGGAGTCGGAAAGTTCCGCGAGCATTCTGGAGCGCGTGATCGGGGCGCGCGAAGTGCAGTTGAAGCGGTTTTCCTGCGCCCGGGAAAAGGTGTACTGCAACGCTCAAATGCCGACGCAGCTGATTCGGAAGTTCTGCGAACTCTCCGCCGATTGCGAACGCCTGCTGGAACGCGCCATGGCGCAGCAAGGGCTAAGCGCCCGCGCCCATGACCGCATTCTGAAAGTGGCGCGCACGGTGGCCGACCTCGACGGAATGCCACAGCTGGAACCGAAACACATCGCCGAGGCGATTCAGTACCGGACGCTGGATCGGACGTATTGGGCGTGAAGGATCGAGATGGGGAGGCAGAATTCCTTCGGAATCAGGGCGATCGGACGGAAGCCTGAAGCCAGCCAGTCCTGTTCGTGAGCGAAGTCGCCTTGCTGACGCTAGAGCGCGCAAATGTTCTTGACAATGTACTAGTATACTAGTACAGTGAGCGGCGATGACACTGCATCGCCGCATTCATCGGTTTCGCCTCGACCTCCAGAGTGGGGTGCCGGTCTATCGGCAAATCATCGACCAAGTGCGCGGTGGCATCGCATCCGGCGCACTCGAAATCGGCGACCAACTCCCAACCGTGCGTCAGCTTGCGGTCGATTTGTCCATCAATCCCAACACCGTCGTCCGCGCCTATCGCGAACTCGAACTGGGGGGACTGTTGGAGACTCATCAAGGCACGGGCACATTTATTAGCGCCCAAAAGCCAAAAAGCGGAGGAGCGGAACGCGAGCGGCAATTGACCCAGATTGTGGGGGATTGCGTGTCTCGCGCTGGAGCGGCAGGTTTTACAGTCGAGAATCTAATCGAACAGTTACGCGAGTTGATCGCCGAACGGCATCAGAGGAGATGAGCATGAGCAGAAAAATTGATATCACACAGCTGAATGGAGTAGCCGTCGGAGCATTCGTCGTCTGCTTGATTATCGGTGCGTCGGTCACCGAGCTGATCCATAATCTGGCGCCCATCATGATGGGAGCACTGCTGGGCTTCTACCTGTTGTTTGCCATCAAGGTCATCCGACAGTGGGAGAAGGTCGCGCTCCTGCGCCTCGGCCGTTATGTTGGCCTTCGCGGCCCCGGGATTTTTCACATTATTCCTGACGTGGAGACGCTTAGTCCCTTCGTGGATCAACGCGTTCGTGTGGCCAACGTAACGGCGGAATCCACTCTCACTCGCGATACGGTGCCGGTGAACGTCGACGCCATTGTCTTCTGGCTCGTGTGGAACGCCGAAAAGGCAATCCTTGAAGTCGAAAACTTCCTCGACGCAATCAACTTGAGTGCGCAGACCGCGCTGCGGGAGTCGATCGGCCGGCACGAACTGGCACAAATGATCACCGAACGCGAAACACTGGGCCGCGAACTGCAGCGCATTCTTGACGAGAAAACAAATCCATGGGGAATAACTGTCCAGTCCGTTGAGGTTAGAGACGTGCGGATACCACAGGGTCTAGAAGATGCCATGTCCCGGCAAGCCCAGGCGGAACGTGAGCGGCAGGCCCGAATCATTCTAGGCCAGGCTGAAAAAGAAATCGCCGACAGTTTTGTGCAGGCCGCGGCTTCATACGCCGAAAATCCGGTGGCACTGCATTTACGCGCCATGAACATGCTCTACGAAGCCATCAAGGAAAAGGGTTCCATGGTGATCGTCCCTTCGTCGGCGGTAGAAACTATGGGCCTCGGCGGAACCCTAGCGACTGCCTCGCTCGGGGGAGCAAAGCCCTAACAAATCCATCTCAATCGATCGAAAGGAGCAACACATATGAAACACATACTTGAAGTGTGTCTCGTGGCATTAACCCTCGCTAGTCTCACCCCTTCGGCTGTCGGGCAAGCTCCGGCGGAGGTCCCTTTACAAAGAGGAATTTCTGTCGATTTACCGGTGACTCATAGTGCTGTTGCGATACCCGAGGCTGACAAAGAAGAAGCCATCGTGGTGGTTGTGACCGGCAACGGCGACATATTTCTCGGTACTGATCGAACAGGTGTCGCTGCCCTGCCCAAGAGGATCAAGAGTACCCTCTCCAGAAGTGCGGAGGTTCTTTTCATCAAAGCCGACGCCCGCGCTCCCTATTCCACTGTCGTTAGCATTCTGGACTCTTTGAATGCGGCAGGCCTGCGAAAGTTCGCACTCCTGACAACCCAGGGAGGCTCCGAAAAACCGAGAACTTTCGTTTCTCCCAGGGGCTTGGAGATGCAGATGACGTCAGTTCAGTGAGCCAGTGGAGTCGTTCCGAGACCGATGGGAATAGCTGCTCTGATATCGTTGCGGGCGCAAGCACACGACTTGCTTACGCTCGCATGGCGGTGCTCGTTGGAGTCAACTGGCGAAAAATCGCAACGATGCCCACGTCTCCACAATCCGTTTGCTTCGCTAGTAAATCAGTGTGTTTCCAGGCCGAGGGTCTCAACCGGTCGAGCGCGGTCGAGCGCGGTCGCGAACTGGAGGGAAGACTCAGTGGGTAAGGCTATGTCAGAAGTATGAGGTCAGTCCGCGAGCGAGCTTTACCGCTTTGATCTGACCTCAAACCTTTGGCCTCTTGATTTAGTCGGCGGCGGCGCCGCTTTTGGAATTGTCGTCTTTGCCGTCTTTCTCCGCCTGTTGCAGGCGCAAGGCGCGGTTCGAGGGCAAACCGGCGTCGCGGATTTTGTAAAGCAAGGCGCGGTAGCTGATGCCTAATGTGCGTGCTGCCTGCTTCCGATTCCAGTGGTGCTGTTGCAGCACTTTCAGGATCACCTTGCGCTCCAACTCGCGCACGCACTGGCGGGTAAGCTTTTTCAGCGAGATGGGCCCATCCAGGGAGATCTCGGTATTGAAAAAATCCGGTTCGCGGGCCACCAGGTCGTTGGTGATCACTTCTTCATGGCCGAGAATCACGTAGCGCTTGACCAGGTTCTCCAGTTCGCGAATGTTTCCCGGCCAGTGATATTTCTGCAAGACCGCGAGGGTCTCACTGGACAACGTCCGTGCCCGGCAGTTGAACTTGCGGTTGTAGTACTCGAGGAAGTAGGCGCAGAGATCGGCAATGTCTCCGCGGCGCTCGCGCAGCGCCGGCATGCGCAGATTCACCACGTTGATGCGGTAGTAAAGATCCTGGCGGAAGGTTCCCGATTCAATTTCCGCTTCCAGCGCCCGGTTGGTCGCGCATACGACCCGCACTTCAACTTTCTTGTCTTCCTGGGCGCCGATGCGACAGAACTGGCCATCCTGCAAAAGCTGCAGAAGCTTGGATTGCAGCGAGGGATCGAGTTCGGAAATTTCGTCCAGGAATAAGGTGCCGCGATGCGCCATTTCAACGCGCCCTGGCTTGGAGCCGACCGCGCCCGTAAAAGCGCCTCTCTCGTAGCCGAAGAGTTCGCTTTCCAGAAGCGTCCCGGGAATGGCGGGACAGTTTACCTTGACGTAGGGGCCGGTTTTCCAGGGAGAAAGGCCATGGATCAAGCGCGCAATGATGTCTTTTCCGGTGCCACTCTCGCCGGTGATGAGGACGGGGACGTTGGCGGAAGCTACCTTGCCGAGTCGCGAACGCACCGCCTGCATGACCTCGGAGTGGCCAAAGATAATATTGTCAGGGGGAACTTCGCCAAGCGACTGCGCCAGATAACTAACCGAAAGTGAATTCATATGACCCGAATGCCCCAGGGGGTGAATGTTCCCCCGCATGCACTAAAAGTGCACCTCAAGCACCAAACCAGGGGGAGAGTTGAGCGACCGGGAGGACGTTCACTAAACGCTCAACTAATGAATGGCTTAGGGAGATGATACGCCACAAAGGACGGGCGGCGTCATGGCACCGAGGTGCTAGTACGAGATGGGCCGAAGAAGGGAAAAATAGTTCACACTGCAGAACCGGCTTTCCTCAATTGCCTGCCGGAAGCGGCCGTCGAATCTGTGCTTAGCGGGCGCGAGAACCTCAGACCTAGGAGATGGTAGTCATCAAGATGGGTAACCCATACTGCTTTGGCTTGCATGATGCGGGAAGGTGTCTTCAGGCCATTGATCGGTCCGATCGGCGCGCTGGGGATTTCCAGAGAAACGAGGGACGATTTAGGCAAGGAACGACGAACTACGACCAAAGCGCCGCCGGGAGAGATGTTAATGGCGGTGGCAAACTCCAGGGACTCCTTACCGCTTCCGTCGTTGGTGCGGACAAAAACAGGAATGGCGAGCTGCAACCGTGCCCACTTGCGTTCTTCTTTCTTCAATGAGGTACGAGGCACGTTATTGATCCACCATAGAAAGGTCTTAACATCTCTAAAATACCGCATCTCATGGGCCAAACCATGAGAGGAACGGAAGAGTACCGGCAATCGCCTCAAAGCTCGCACCCAACAGGCGGATTACCGAAGTGGCGTCAGTGCATACAGATTATAAATGACTATTAGTCACATATAAAAGCTGCAACATTTTTCGCTTCGGTGACTTTGGGGTCCCGTTTCCAATTGACAGGCCGATGTACCTGACATAGCATCACACTATCCCCACGTTCTGTGAGTTAGTAATCAGATTCCCTCCCCTACAACCGTCGTTATTGGTTTCCCATGGCTTCCACGTCCGACAAAAGCCCCGGCGCTGCTTCCATTGGCGCGAGTACTAAGAATGGACCTGCGGCCCCGGCCGGAGTTTCAGTGCCCCGGTCTGCAAACGACATAGCAGGCGAACTCGAACAACTGCGTGACCGTTTTCGCAAGACCACGAACGCACTGGCCTCCGCCGCCCACGACCTCAAAACGCCTTTGGCCATTCTCAACGGGTACATTGAGCTGCTGCAGAGTCAGAAACTCGGCCCCCTCAATGATCGCCAGCGGGAAGTGATGGACGACATGTTTTCGAGCGGACAGCGCTTGCAGCAATTCATTCAGGACTTCCTGACCTTCAGCGTGCTCGAGACCGGCGAACTGCGAATGCAGTACGTTGAAGGCGACATGAACGCCTGCCTCTCGGAAGTTTGCCGGCTCTGGTCGAGCCGCTTTCAGGCGCGTGGTCTTGCACTTTATTTTCTGGCCAACGATAAACTGACGCCCTTTGCATTTGATGCGCCCAAGATCCAGCGCGTGATTTCCAATCTTCTGGAAAACGCTTCGAAATACACGCCCGAGGGCGGCACGGTCTGGCTGCACGCCGAACCGCACATGTGGGAGCGCCGCGGGATCAGCAAGAAGATCAATGGCGACCGCCGCCGTCAGTCGACCACGCAGCCGAACTCGGTCAAGGTGAGCGTTGCGGATACCGGGCCGGGAATCCGGCCGGAGTTTCACCTGGAAATCTTCGACGATTTCTTCCGCCTGCCGGGCAGCGAATCAGCCGAGGGCATGGGGCTGGGGCTCGCCATTGCCCGCCGGTTGCTGCAGGGCATGAGCGGCAAGATCTGGGTGGAAAGCGAACCGGGCGCGGGCGCCAAGTTTTCCTTTCTCATCCCCTTGAGACCAATTCTGAGCAGTCCGCCACGAGGAATCAAATGAGCGAAGCGGCCAACATCCTGCTGGTGGATGACGAACCGGGAATGCTGCGTTACATCCGCACCTTGCTGGAGGTGGATGAGCACAAAGTACAAACCGCCAGCACTGGCGAAGAAGCGGTCGAGTGTGTCAAAAAAGGAGCGCAGCCCGACCTGGTATTGCTGGATCTGCTCATGCCCGGCATCGATGGCCTGCAGACGCTCGAACAACTCCGGCATCTCCGTCCGGGATTGAAAGTGGTCATGCTGTCCTGCGTGAACGACACGCGCAAGGTGGTGCAGGCGATGCGCCTGGGCGCCATGGATTACCTGACCAAGCCCTTTCAGAAAGCCGAACTCGACGCCGTCATCGGAATGTGCGTCGGCACCGCCAAAAGTGAAAGCTACGCCAGCGACATCGAAGAGCTTTGCGATGACGTGTTCTTCGTGGCGGCCAGCCCGGCGATGAAGAAGATCCGTTCCCAGGCTGCGCTGGTCGCGAACGTCGACATCCCGGTTCTGCTGCTGGGGGAAAGTGGAACCGGCAAAGAAGTGCTGGCCCGCCTGATCCACAAACTTTCTCCGCGCGCGCACCGTACTTTTCTGAAAGTGAACTGCGCCGCGGTGCCCGCGGACCTGCTTGAAAGCGAATTATTCGGATATGAAGCGGGAGCCTTCACCGGCGCGACGCATCCCAAGCCGGGCAAGTTTGAGCTCTGCAATAAAGGCACCATCCTGCTCGATGAAATCGGCGAAATGCCACCGCTGCTACAGGCCAAACTGCTGCATGTGCTGCAGGACCAGACCTTTTCCCGGCTGGGCAGCCGCACCTTGGTCAAGGTTGACGTGCGCATCCTGGCCGCGACCAACATCAATATTCCGGAAGCGCTTGCCAACAAGAGGCTGCGCGAGGATCTTTACTATCGGCTGAACGCTTTCACCATGTCGCTGCCTCCGTTGCGCGACCGCAAGGAAGAGATTCCGATTCTGCTGAAGCACTTCATGTCGCGAATGTCGGAATCGTACGCGCGCGCGCCGTTGCCACTGTCGGGCCCGTTGATGGAAGCATGCCTGCGGCATTCATGGCCAGGAAACCTGCGCGAACTGAGCAACTTCATCAAACGTTACCTGGTGCTGGGAGATGAAACGCTCGCGGCATCCGAGTTACAACCCCGTTCGGATGGCGGTGGCGGGGTGCACAGCGAGGTAGCGGGCAGAGGCCAGGGGGGCGGCGAGTCTGAAGGCGGGTTGAAATCCCTTTCGCGGAATGCCAAAGACGAGGCTGAGGCCGAGGCCATCGCGCGCGCGCTCGAGGAAACCAACTGGAATCGCAAACAAGCCGCAGTGCTGCTAAAGATCAGCTATAAAGCTCTGCTCTATAAAATCCGGCAATACGGCATCGCGCAAACCCGCAGCACGCACCGTTTATCGGCCGGCGCTTGATATGGGTCAACTGGATTTGGTGCGGATAAGAGGACTCGAACCTCCACGACCTTGCGGCCACTAGGACCTGAACCTAGCGCGTCTGCCAGTTCCGCCATATCCGCATTTAAGAAAAATCCGCAGGGCCCTTATCAAGGGGCGACTACACTACTATCTACTGGCTGCCGTCCGCCTGTCAAACCAGCGCGGCGCGATTGGCAAAGGACCATATCATCTAAGTCCATGGGAAACACGAGCGATAAGATCCCCGCTGAACTCGCCAGGGAGCTTCGCACCCTGGCACATGACCTCAGCAATGCGCTTGAAACCATCGTGCAAGCGACGTACCTGGTTTCGCAGGCCGGGCCGCCGGAAAGTTCACGCCGCTGGGTCGAACTCATCGACCAAGCCTCGCAGGAAGCGGTAAAAATCAACCAGAAGCTGCGACAAATACTGCGTTCGCAGAGCTAGCCGTGGCGAGTCACCGCGAGTCGCCGCGAGTCAGCGAACGGGCGCGAAGACGCGCCAAGCCGCGCATCCTAGAAACGAATCGCGTCGAAACAAATCAGCCTTGCTACCCTAACTTCGCATCCATGGTGATGGTTGCGTTGAGCACTTTTGACACCGGGCAACCGGCTTTCGCATTTTGCGCCGCTGTACTGAAGGCTTCCGCGCTTGCGCCCGGCACCTTGCCGATCACGTCGAGGTGGACGGCGGTAATGGTCCAGCCCGCCTCGAGTTTCTCCATGGTAAGGGTGGCCGAAGTGCTGATACTCTCCGGCGTCAGGTTCGCGCCTCCCAATTGCGCCGACAGAGCCATCGAAAAGCACGCCGCGTGGGCCGCTGCAATCAGTTCTTCCGGGTTTGTCCCGGGGGCATTTTCAAACCGGGTGGTAAAGGAATACTTGGTGTTTGAGAGAATACCGCTGGCGGACGAAACGGTTCCTTGCCCGTCCTTAAGACCACCCTTCCACACTGCGCTTGCTTTGCGTTGCATACGATCTCCTGAAGTGAGGTAAAACGAAGCCGGACTCTATTGTAAACAGCTCAGGGAGGAAATCGCGCGGGCGCGGCTCAGTAAAAATCAGAACAGCTCAAATAGAAGCCGCATTGCCCGCAGATCACCTTGCAGCGGTGCCGGCGCAATTCGCTGGAGCAGTTGGGACAGATCGAGGAAGCGTCCTTTTCCGGATGCGTGGACGCGAGATTGGAAACCGCCTCTGTTTTCGACGCCATCGGAGCAAGCGCGGGAATGGAACCCATGCCTGGTGTTGTAGCACGGAATGCCGGGCGAGAAAATAGTCAGGTTGAATCCCACCCACTTGCAAACCAGGCGCGGACGCGCCTTCTTCTGGACAAACTCACGCGTCAGGTTCTACTGTGAAAGGGCTGGCGCGGTACCCAAGTGGTAAGGGAGAGGTCTGCAAAACCTTTATACGTGAGTTCGATTCTCACCCGCGCCTCCAGTCTCCTGGCCGAGAATCCGGACCAGGATTTCCTCATGAGCCTCCCTCACATCGCCGGTTCAGTTCTGGACGCCGAAGAGCGCTTTGAAGGCTTTGAAAATCTGATGCCGTTCAAGGTGCAGAATATTCTCCTAGTCTCCAGCCTCTACGATTCTTTCATTCTCCGCGAAGACGGCCGACTGAACGAACTGCTGATCGACGAATCGCTCGAACTGAACCTGCAGCAGATTCCGGGAATCACGCACGTTTCTTCTTGCGCTGAAGCGGCGGCGCTGGCCCGGGCGCACCCCCAGTTCAACCTGATCGTCACCAACCTCGCGGTGGGAGACATGGACGCAGCGCAGTTGGCGCGAGAGTTGAAGCAGGCTGGACTCGATGTTCCGGTCGTCGTGCTGGCTTACGACTATCGCGAGGTCAAGAATTTCGTGGCGCGCAATCCCGTCACCGACATTGATCGCATTTTCCTGTGGCAAGGCAACGCCCGCATCCTGATCGCAATCGTGAAGTACATCGAAGATCGACGCAATGTGGCCCACGACACCCAAGCCATCGGCGTGCCCGTGCTGCTGGTGGTGGAAGACAACATCCGTTACTACTCGTCGTTTCTGCCCGTGATTTATACCGAACTGATCAAGCAATCGCGGCGCGTGATCCAGGAAGGCATCAACGCCGCGCACAAATTGGTTCGCATGCAGGCCCGCCCCAGAATTTTGTTGAGCTCGAATTTCGAAGACGCGGCCGGTTTGGTGCAGGAGTATCGAAATTACCTGATCGGGCTGGTCTCGGACGTGGAATTTCCCTGGGACGGCAAACTGAATCCCGAAGCGGGCTTTGAACTGGCGCGCATGGTAAAGGCCCTGGTACCGGACGTGCCCGTGGTGCTGCAAACCAGTCGCACCGAGTTTCGCCCGCGGGCGCACGCCGAGGGCTATTCGTTTCTGCGCAAGCGTTCTCCAACGCTGCTGAAAGACTTGCGCCAGATATTAACCGAGCAATTTGGCTTCGGCGATTTTGTATTTCGGCTGCCCAATGCGAGCGAAGTGGGACGAGCGAAAGACTTGAACGAACTGGAAGAGCAACTGCAAACCGTCCCCGGCGAAAGCCTCGTCTTTCACTCCCAGAGCAATCATTTCTCGCATTGGCTGATGGCGCGCACGGAGTTCGCACTGGCGGCCAAGCTTCGACCCCGCCGCGTTTCCGATTTCGCCGGGCCTGAACATCTGCGGCGGGACCTGATCGAGTCGATCAACGAGTATCGCCGCGAACAGAACGAAGTGCTGATCGGCGATTTCAAGCCCGATACATTCAAAGCTTCGGAATCGCATTTTCTGCGAATCGGCTCCGGTTCGCTGGGAGGTAAAGCCCGCGGTCTCGCTTTCGTGCGCCACCTGTTGCGTAAAAGCCGGATCACGCGCCGCTTTCCCGGGGTCCGGATCTCGGTGCCTCCTGCCGTGGTTCTGGCCACGGATGTCTTCGATCAATTCCTAGCGGCGAACAACCTGCTGGACTTCGCCTTGCATTGTGAAGATGACGCCGAGATTCAGGGCAGGTTCGCGGCGGCGCCGCTATCCGACACGCTCAGCGAAAACCTGAAAGCCTACCTGGCCGAGGTGAAGCATCCTTTGGCGGTACGCTCCTCAAGCCTGCTGGAGGATTCGCAGTACCAGCCTTTCACCGGCGTCTATGAGACTTTCATGCTGGGCAATCAGCAACCCGAGCTCGACCAGCGGCTGATGGCGTTGAGCGACGCGATCCGGCGCGTTTACGCCTCCACGTTCAGCCGCCACGCCAAAGCCTACGTGCGCGCTACGCCCTACCGTCTGGAAGAAGAGAAGATGGCGGTAATTCTCCAGCAGGTTGTGGGGACGCGTCACAGCGAGCGTTTTTATCCGGATTTCTCAGGCGTGGTGCGCTCGCGCAATTTTTATCCGGTGCCGCCGATGACTTTCGAGGATGGCATCGCGGCGGTCGCTCTGGGCCTCGGCCGGGCGGTGGTCGATGGAGGGAAGTGTTTGACCTTTTGCCCGCGGTACCCTCGCAACCTGGTGCAGTTTTCCTCGGTCGAAGACATCCTGTCGAACTCCCAGAAAGAATTCTGGGCGCTCGATTTGCAAGGCGATTCGGAAGGCTATCCCGGACATTGGCAGGAGCGGCGGTTTGGCCTGGAGGCGGCGCAGAGCGACGGTACATTGCGAGCGGTGGCGTCAACTTATTCGAGAGATAACCACGCCGTCTACGATGGGGTGAGTCGGCCGGGACCGCGGATTGTGACCTTCGCCCCCATCCTCAAGCACGGCACCTTCCCGCTCGCGGAGATTCTCGACGATCTGGTGCGGGCAGGAGAGGATGCGTTGGGAAATCCCGTGGAGATTGAGTTCGCGGTGCGTCTGCCGCAGCCGGCTGGACCGGCGGCGGAGTTTGGTTTTCTGCAGATACGTCCACTCACGCTGGCCAGCGACAGCGAAGACTTAGCGCTCGACGATGTGCAGGCGGAACAGTTGATCTGCCAGAGCAGCAAGGTTCTGGGCAACGGCCGCATCGACAATCTTCACGATATCGTGGTCGTCGATTCGCAGCGCTTCGAACGCGGACAGAGTCAGGAAGTCGCTCAAGCGGTGGCGCGATTCAACCGCTTGCTCAACGACGAAAATCGACCGTATCTGCTGATTGGCGTGGGGCGGTGGGGATCGACCGAACCGTGGTTGGGCATCCCGGTCGAGTGGGATGAGATCTCGGGCGCGCGCGTGATTGTCGAAGCCGGCTTTCGCGATTTTCGCGTAACCCCATCGCAAGGCAGCCACTTCTTTCAGAATCTCACGGCTTTTCAAATCGGCTACTTCACCGTCAATCCGGACGCCGGCGAAGGCTCAGTTGATTGGCAGTGGTTGACGGAGCAAGCCGCGATGAAAGAGGAGGGCTGTGTCCGCCACCTGCAGTTCGCCGATCCGATCCGCGTAGTCATGAACAGCCGCACCAGTCAGGGCGTGATCTTCAAGCCCGAAGTTCACGAAAGCCAGTAACCTCTGAACAAGAACTCGCGGCTGTATCAGCCACACGGAACGATGTATGCCTGGTTGGCTTCACGCTCGACAATGGCCTGGAACTTGCGCAGCACATTTTCGGAGAGGGATGGCTTCCGATACTTGCTCACGAGTTCGTCGACCCGAGCACGGGCGCGCGTGAAAACGTCGCTCGGCGGCTCCGAGCCCCGCGCGCTGCGATCGATCACGGGAGAGGGAAGATACTGCTCCCGCCGGAAAAGCGCGCGCGTTTCCTTCAACTTGAGAAACTCTCCCGAGAGCCCGGTTTGCGCGAACATGGCAGTGGCAAGAGTCCCATCGGCAGCTTCGTCGTCGCGAATTTCAATGCCTCGCGTCAACCGCTGCGCCGAGGCGATCGACTCGGCGTCAATCACCAGTTTTTCCACGCTGTGGCAGGCCAGCGATTCGAGCATACCCGCTCCGGAAATCATGTTGATCCCGGCCAGCGCTCCGAGCATCGCGGAGCGCGCACTTTCGGCGCCGGCCTGGGCATCGACAAACTTGGAATCGGTGGCCACCAGATAGCCGTGGGTTGGCAGGCTCAGATGCTTGCCGACCTCAGCGCATGCCATGTTGAGCATCGCCGTCTCCACCGCACCCATCGGCGCTCCGCCGGTACGCATATCGAAAATCGCGGGAGCGCCACCCCAAACAATGGGTGAACCCGGTCCAGCCAGTTGATGCAACGTGATGCCGGCCAGCGCTTCGGCAGCATGTTGCGTCACCGAACCAGCCAGCGTTACGGGCGCGGTACCGCCAGCCAGCGGCATGGAGACGATTTCCGCGGGCACACCGGCGCGAGCCAGATCGAGCAGGTTGTGCGATCCGAACTCCGACCAGTTCAAAGGCGGCGAGGGACACACATCAAAAACCGCGCGCGGTTGTCGGCGCAACTGGTCGCGACTGCCGCTGTCGGCAACCAGCAGGTCGATCATGCCAGCAAGACCTGCGGCCGAGAAGGAGCCCGTAATGACGGGCTTGTCCGAATGCTGGAGGACTACGAACAAGCGATAGAGATCGCCGATCGCGCTGGGCGCATCACTGCATACCACGGCGGTGGATTGCGCGGCAAACTGCGGCAACATCTCCGCGACCTGAACCAAGCGCACCAGATCGCGAGTTTCCGACGGACGCGCTTCCATCGTGTCCGGATCCAGCATTTGAACGCAGCAAGAACCGGGATCAAACTGCACGTCGTCAGCGCCATAATGAACGACTCTTTCTCCCTGACGGTTGTACAGGTAGAAGTCGCGCGGGGCCGATTCCAGGCACTGCCGCACCAGCGCTTCCGGAATCCGCGCCACTCCGTCATGTACCTCAACGCCGGACGAACTCAGGACCTCGACCACCGCCGAACCAACTCGCACTCCCGGATTCGTGAGGAGTTCGAATGCTTCCCGCAGAATGCGCCCCATGAGGTCTGGATCTAACAATTGAATTCCAGGTCTCATGCCGAAGCCGGTCCTTTGCCCATCAGATTCCTTGCCAGTTCCAGTGCATCGATGGCGTTGCGCGAAAAACCATCCGCTCCGATTTCCGCCGCCCACTTCGAAGTGACCGCGGCGCCCCCAATAATGGCTTTTACGCGTGGCCGCAGTCCGCTCCGATCAAGCGCGTCGATCACGGCTTTTTGGCCAGCCATAGTCGTCGTCAGCAGAGCAGAAATGCCGACGATGTCGGCATCAACTTCCCTCGCCTTGGCGACGAACTGCTCGGGAGTCACGCTGGTGCCAAGATCAAAGATCTGAAACCCGCTTGCCGAAAGAATGGTAGCGACGAGATTCTTGCCGATATCGTGAATGTCGCCTCGCGCAGTCCCGAGGACGATCTTACCCAGCGTCTCCCGTTCGGAGCCGCGCTTCAGCATCTCCGGTTCCAGGATCTTGATGGCGGCCTTCATCGCCTCCGCCGACGCCAGCAGATCGGGCAGGAACATCTCTCCGCAACCGAATTGATCGCCGGCAAACTTGATGCCCGCGGCGAAACCCAGATTCACGGCTTCGAGGGGATCGAGGCCGATCGCCACCGCCTCCCGCGCCAATTCCGTTGCCTTATCCGGCGTGCCATCGATGATGCTTTGGCGCATCGCCTGGAAGATTTGACCCGACAAAGAGCCTCCCACGGAGATCGGCTTTACGATCACGCCAATCAAGGCGGTGATTGTACTCCGGCAGGAAGCTATCTCACAGTGACTTGCCGCACATCGTCGTTTGCGCACTCCACGGCGCTTGTTTGGCAGCACGGAAACAGGGGTATTGCAAAGGTCCCTCTCACGTCACATCGGTCTGTGACAATTCTCACTGCTTTAAGCAAATCAGCTGTACTAACATCCGCCGCCAGCGACACGGCGTTACATTTTCGGTATTAAGCATTTCGATCTTCGATCGACTCGAGGCAATCTATGGAGAGTCTCCTACGCAAAGCCACTACCTACGATGTGTTGCGAGAGCATGGCATCGATCGCCGCCAGTTTGTGAAGTTCTGCACCATGATGGCGGGCGCCCTCGGACTGGAAGCGACGGTTGTTCCGCAAATCGTGGAGGCGCTGGAGACCAAGCCGCGTCTGCCCGTGATCTGGCTGCATGGCCTGGAGTGCACCTGCTGCAGCGAGTCTTTTATTCGCTCCTCACACCCCATCGCGCAGGATGTCATTCTGAACATGATCTCGCTCGACTACGACGACACCCTGATGGCGGCCGCCGGCTTTCAGGCCGAGGAGAATCGGAAACGCATCATGAAAGATTACGCTGGCCAGTACGTGGTGGCGGTCGAGGGGAACGCACCCACCGCCGATGGCGGCGTGTACTGCACGGTTGGCGGGGAGACGTTCCTGAGCATTCTGGAGGAGACCACCGCGAATGCTAAAGCGGTGATCGCCTGGGGTTCGTGCGCGTCGAATGGATGCGTACAGGCGGCCAGTCCAAATCCGACCGGCGCCAAGCCAGTGCGCAAATTGATTTCCCACAAGGCCATTGTCAATGTGCCCGGATGTCCGCCGATCGCTGAGGTGATGACGGGCGTTCTGACTTACATCCTGACCTTTGGCGCGCTGCCGGAACTCGATCGCTACGGCCGTCCCAAAATGTTCTATGGCCAGCGCATTCACGACAAGTGCTATCGGCGAGCGTTTTTCGATGCCGGGCAGTTTGTCGAGTCCTGGGACGACGACGGGGCGAAGAAGGGTTGGTGCCTTTACAAGATGGGCTGCCGCGGACCGAGCACTTACAACTCGTGTTCGACCTTTAAGTGGAACAACGGCGTGTCCTACCCGATCGGCTCGGGCCACGGATGCATCGGCTGCAGCGAAGAGAATTTCTGGGACAACGGACCCTTTTACGAGCGGCTCGCGTCGATTCCGGTGCCGGGCATTGAATCCACGCCCGACGCCATTGGAAAAGTGGCGGCGGGCGCCGCCGTCATCGGTGTTGGAGCGCACTTCATATCTTCAGTGGTGCGGCAAGCCGCGCAAAAGCAAGAGAAAGATGAGACTCCTGCAAAGGAAGAAGGAAGGTAAGGCATGGCGACTCGTGTGGTGGTTGATCCGGTCACTCGCATCGAGGGCCACCTCCGGGTGGAAGCGATGCTCGACGAACGCGGCGTCATCAAAGACGCCATGTCTTCTGGAACCATGTGGCGCGGCTTGGAGGTGATCCTGAAAGGTCGCGATCCGCGCGATGCCTGGGCGTTTTGCGAACGCATCTGCGGTGTGTGCACTACGGTCCACGCGCTCGCCTCAGTGCGAGCGGTGGAGAACGCTTTGAACGTCAAGGTTCCGCCGAACGCCGAGATCATTCGCAACATAATGTTCCTGACGCAGCAGGTGCAGGACCACGTCATCCACTTTTATCATCTGCACGCGCTCGACTGGGTGGATATTGTTTCGGCATTGAAAGCGGATCCAGCAGCCACGTCGGCACTGGCTCAGAAGGTCTCGCCCTCCTGGCCGCTGGCGAGCACTGGCTACTTCAAGGATCTCGCGGGCACGCTCAAGAAATTTGTGGACTCGGGTCAACTGGGCCTGTTCCAGAACGGTTACTGGGGCCATCCGGCATATAAGCTGCCGCCGGAAGCCAACCTGATGGCGGTGGCGCATTATCTGGAAGCGCTGAAGTGGCAGAAAGAGATCATCAAGATCCACACCATTTTTGGTGGAAAGAATCCGCACCCCAATTATCTGGTTGGCGGCATGGCGTCGGCGATTTCCATGCAAGGCGACAACGCCATCAACATGGAACGATTGGACTATGTGAAGACTCTGATCCAGGACGCAATGCAGGTGGTGGAGAACATGTACATTCCCGACCTGCTGGCGGTGGCCTCTTTCTATACGGAATGGGCGGCAATCGGCGGCGGCCTAGGGAACTACATGGTCTACGGCGATGTGCCGCAAAATGGCATTGGCGACGTGAGCCAGTTCCGCATGCCGCGCGGCGTCATTCTCAACAAGAACCTGAGCGATGTGCTTCCGCTCGATTTGACCGACGCGGGGCAGGTGCAGGAAGAAGTTTCGCACTCGTGGTACCAGTATCCGGAGGGGAAGACCGCGCTGCATCCATGGGATGGAATCACCGATCCCAAGTACAGCGGGCCGAAGCCGCCCTACAAACAGTTGGATGAAAACGCGAAATATTCATGGCTCAAGTCGCCGCGCTGGAAGGGGAATGCCATGGAGGTGGGACCGCTGGCCCGGATGCTCGTCGGTTTTGCCAGCGGCAGCACCGACCATAAGGAAGTAGTGACCGAGGCACTGGGCGCGCTGAAGGTTCCCGCCACCGCACTGTTCTCGACGCTTGGCCGAACTGCGGCGCGAGGACTTGAAACCAAACTGTGCGTGCACTGGCTGATGGCCGAGTACGACAAGTTGATCGCGAATCTGAAAGCGGGAGACTCGGCAACGGCGGACACATCGCGCTGGGAACCCTCCAGTTGGCCGGCGGAAGCTAAGGGCTACGGCTTTACCGAGGCGCCGCGCGGCGCGCTGGCGCATTGGATACACATCAAAGACACGAGGATCGAAAACTATCAGATCGTCGTGCCTTCCACCTGGAACGCCTCGCCGAAAGACAGCAAAGGACAGCACGGGGCGTACGAATCGGCGCTGCTGAATACGTCTATGGCCGATCCGAAGCGGCCACTCGAAATCCTCCGCACCATCCATTCCTTCGATCCCTGCCTGGCATGTGCTTCGCACGTGTTCGGGCCAAACGGAGAGAAGCTGGCGGAGATTAAAGTGCGGTAGCCGAACCTGAAGTCAGGAGGACCCTATGGCGAGTTCCGTTCATGAATTCGATCCGCGCGAAATGGCGCTGCACCCGGACGAGTATTTTCGCCGCCAGTATGTGTGGCAACTGCCGGTGCGCATCACGCACTGGGTCAATGCCGCTTGCCTGACGGTGCTGTTTCTTACCGGACTCTACATCTCGCATCCGCTGCTCGCTCCCAGCGGCGAAGCGGTGCGCCACTTCGTGATGGGCCGGGCACGCCAGATTCACTTTGCCGCCGCCATGATTTTCACGGTGAGCTTTCTGGTGCGCATCTACTGGTTCTGGATGGGCAACGCGTATTCCCGATCGGGTTTCCCGTATGTCTGGAGGCCCGCGTGGTGGAAGGATCTATTCCAGCAATCCACCGATTATCTGCGCCTGCAGCGGGGGCACGTGCATCTGGGACACAACTCACTTGGCGGCGTTGCCTACACATTCTTTGTGATCTTCCTCGGGTGGTGCCAGGTCTTCACCGGAATGGCGCTGTATTCGGAGAGCAATCCGGGAGGCTTCCTGAATCAACTTTTTGGCTGGGTGCTGCCGCTGCTGGGCGGATCGATGCAGACGCGCATGTGGCACCACACGTTCGCCTGGGGCTTCGTGGTGTTCGCCATCCTCCACGTCTACATAATCCTGTATGACTCTACTCAATATGGCAATGGACTGATCACTTCGATTATCTCGGGCTACAAGTTTTATCAGAAAGGCGATTTCAAGGAAGACTAGCGAACGGTAGTCTGCTCAACCCCGCGGTCCCGTACTGCCGCCCATCGAACTTCAGGCGATGCATACATTTCATCAATTCGCGCCTCCGGTGCTGGTGCTGGGCGTGGGCAATGTCCTTCTCGGAGACGATGGCGCGGGGCCCACGCTGTTGCGCGAAGTTAAGGCATGGTATTCCGACGTGCCTGCGGTCGAGTGTATCGACGGCGGCACCCTTGGGATGGCCCTTCTCGGCTATCTCGCGGGACGCGAGGCGCTGATCATTCTGGACGCGTTTGCAGCCGGCAGCGATCCCGGGACAGTATCACTACTTGAAGGGCCCGAGTCGCTGAACTTCCGGATCATCAACTCCGCCACCGCACACGAGGGGAATGCGGGGGAACTGCTGGCAGCCGCTAAGCTCCTCGACGAACTGCCAGCGCAGGTTTTTCTGATCGGTATCGAGCCCGAGCGCATCCGCACGGAGCTGGGCCTTTCCGAAAGCGTGGCCAGCGCCATTCCCAGAGCGCTGGTTAGAACATGCGGGGTGGTGGATCGAATTTTAGCGAACCTCTCGGGACAAGTAGTGGCTTGAAGCAGCCATTCGAACTCAGGATAAAAATAGTCCCGCGAACGCCTGTTCCCTTCAGAAACCGGTGGCGGCGGAGACCGTTGTGGGGTGAAGGGCAACGATCTGATCTACGTTGGTCATCTTCAGTACTTCGGCCACATGCGCGGTGGCACCCGCTACGCGCAACTCTCCGCCCGCCTTCTTCATTTGAGCGGCAGACATTACGATGATCCCGATGCCGGTGCTGTCGATGTTGGTCACGGCAGTCAGATCGAAGATGACTTTCTTCCGTCCTTCTTGCACCAGTCTCTCCGTCGCCCATTCCAACTGCTGGCAATCCCTGCCGATCGTGACTCTTCCGGTTAATTCCAGCACGACGATATCAGGCTGCATTTGCCTGCTCTGAATTTCCAGCATAGCTGAGCTCCTTTTCGATTCGGCACTTTTCGATCAGCTGTTCCCAATCCTCGGCATTCGGCTTACCGGAAGCCGCTGAACATGACTACGTCGGTGTCGTTGTAGCGAGCGCGCGCGATGGCGAATTTCTTGCCATCCCGCGACCATGCGTAGGCCGCCACGATAGCCGGTTCAGCGGTGAAATGAGTCAACTGCACCGGGGCCCCGCCGCTCAGCGGCTGTATGTAGACGTTGGTGGTGTTCCCGGTCGTGTTCCGCACGTAGCTGAGGGCCTGTCCATCCGGCGTCCATCCGATCTGCGACCAGTTGTAATCCGAAGGCAGGTCGATCTCCTGCAGCGGTGCGCCGCCTTCCAACTTTTGCACCACAAACTTCGATTTCGCCGTCAATCCCTGCCCGACGACCTCTCCATAAGCGACCAATCTGCCATCGGGTGAGACCGCCGGGAAAGAAACTTGTCCCTTGGCTAGTTCGACGGGCGCACCGCCATCGAGTGACACCTTGAAAATGTGCACGAGGTTATCCGTCGCCACGAATCCAAGGTAGACAAGCCATTTGCCATCCGGCGTGCAGGAGGGCGTATCGTCGTCCTTGCCAAACGTAAGCTGCTTCAACTCGCCGGTTGCGGAGTTAAAACGCCACAGATTGGGCGTGTTACTTTCCAGCACTCGGCTGACCACTACGATGGCATCGTCGGGGCCGCACGCGGAAGGGCCGAAAGCGACGTCGTCACTCTCCAGCAATCGCGCCCGAGCGCTCCCGTCCGCGCCCGTACTGTAGACGTGTCCGGCAATATCCTGTTGCAGCAACCTCCCGGCTGCGGTCCATGAGAGCTTGTATCCGGTTGCTTGTTCGGACGAGATCGGAACCAGCTTCCAATCAATCTTGTCATTGAGAACGGCGGGGGAGTCGGCCTCATAAATTGTCGCCGCCGGCCGGGCCTGGGTAGTAACGAATGACTTGCCGTCCGCAGTAACACTGAGCGACATGTATTGATTCAGATCGTTGCTGACTTTAAACCGTTCTCCAGCAGGATAAGGTTGAAACCATACCTGCTGCCGTAAGCCCGTCGATTTTTCGCCACCAATGAAGAACAAGCCGCTGGAATCGGGCAGCCAGGCAACGCTGTAAACGATCATCGGCAAGGGGAAACTTTTCACCAGTTTGCCTTCCGGGGTGAGCACCAGAATGGAGCATAAAGTGTCCTTGCCCAGCGCGAGAGCCCCGACAGCGATGAGGTCGCCCGAAGCCGACCAAGAGGGATCGGTGACCAGTCCTTTGATGCCGGACTCTTGCCGGAAGATAACCTGCTCGCCGGAGCCATCGGCATTGGCGATCAAAATCTGGTCTTCTGCTTTGTCTTGAATCGTGCGCCGGTAGACCATACGCTTTCCGTCGGGTGAGAACTCGGCTTTGCTGGCGACATCACTAGCAATGTGCCGCGATGCTCCACCCAAGGCAGGCACAAGATAAAGGTTTATACCGTTCGCGTTGGTCGGATCCCGGTGGGTGTAGTACAGATAGTTGGCGTCGGGCGAGAACGCGGCACCAAAACCAAAAAAGCCCTTCTGTGGCGGCACCACGGTCACCTCGCTGCCCGTGGCCACCTGCTTCACCCGCAGGCTCCGTTCGCCTTCGCGTCTGCCATAGGCTACCAAGCGCCCATCGGAGGAGATGGCGGCAAAGCCGATCGCTTGTCCATGGTCAGTGAGCGGGCGAATGCTGAGATTGCGAGTATCGATCGGCGGCTCTTTCCTGCCGAAAAATTTATACGCGCCAAATGCCGCCGTGATGAGCAACGCCAGGATCGCCACGGTGGTGACCACCAGCGTGCCCTTGTGTTTGCGGGCTTCGGCGATCAGCACCGCGCTTGATGATGCCGCGACAGAGGAGGATGAAACCGGGGCGCTGGCAACCACTGGCGACGAAACTCCTGCGCCCGGAGTTGCCGCGACGGTTACTGAAGCTGAAGGTCCACCTGCTGCGGACTCCGCGACCACTCGGCCCGATTCAGTTTCGCGCTTCAGTCGCTTCAGGTCGGCCCTGATGTCGGACGCGTGCTGATAACGCAGGTCCCGGTCCTTCTCGAGCGCTTTAAAAATGATACGTTCGAGTTCCGCCGGAACTTCCGGATTCAGACGAACTGGGGCGGTCGGCATCTTATGGAGAATGGCATCGAAAATGTCGCCCGTACCTTGGCCGCGGAACGGCACCGCTGCGGTTACCATCTCATAAAGCACGGCGCCGAATGAGAAGAGATCGGTGCGCGCGTCCAGTTCCTTGCCCCGCGCCTGTTCTGGCGACATGTATGCGATTGTCCCCAGGGTGGATCCGGGGCTGGTGAGGTGCTCGTCGCTGGGCAAAGTCTCGTCGACGGTCGCCCCCGCCGCTTCCGCGACTCGACTGCCACGTAAAGCCAACTTGGCCAGCCCAAAGTCGAGAATCTTGGCATGACCGCGCTTGGTTACAAAAATGTTGGCCGGCTTGATGTCGCGATGGACGATTTGCTGGGCGTGGGCCGCATCCAGAGCGTCGGCAATGTCGATGCCCAAGGAGAGCGCGCTTTCAACGTCCAGCGGTTTGGACCCGATGCGATGCCGCAGCGTCGCGCCGTCGAGAAATTCCATCGCAATGAAGGCCTGCCCATCCTGCTCGCCGATGTCGTAGATCGTGCAAATGTTGGGATGGTTGAGGGCGGACGCCGCCTGGGCTTCGCGTTGAAAACGAACCAGCGCCGCCGGGTCGCGGGCCAGTTCATCGGGCAGAAACTTGAGCGCAACAAACCGATGAAGCCGCGTGTCCTCAGCCTTGTAAACCACGCCCATGCCTCCGCCGCCTAGTTTCTCGACGATGCGGTAGTGCGAGATGGTTTGGCCAATCATTGCGGTCGTTATTACTTGCCCCGGATCACTTGCCCCGGGTCAGGAAACTTCTTAACGAGTGCACGCGTGATACGGCAACAGAGTCAGCGTGCAGGCTTTTCGCGGACAAGAGTGTTCGCGCCACACGCGATCAGAGATGCCTTCGGCGTGCCCAAGCTTTGAGGGGACATCTTAGGAGGGTAGTTAGGGCAAGTCAAATGGAGATGGAGCGATGAACCATGAACCGACGGATGGCGGAGATCGACGCTTTTGCCCGTTCTCGGCCACGGAGCGGCAGCAGCGGCGCGCTCCAAATTCCGGCTCTCCGTTATAATGGCGCACCGATGGCCCTCACCTCCGGCACCAAGCTCGGCCCCTACGAAATCGTCGCCTCCATCGGCGCGGGCGGCATGGGCGAGGTCTACCGCGCTCGCGACACGCGGCTCGGACGCGATGTCGCTTTGAAGATTCTCCCCGAGTCTTTTGCGCGCGAGTCCGACCGTCTGCGACGGTTCGAGCAGGAGGCCCGCTCGGTCGCAGCTCTGAACCATCCCAACATCCTGGCTGTGTTTGACGTGGGACAGAACAACGGCTCGCCGTTCCTGGTCTCCGAACTACTGGAAGGCGAGAGTCTGCGCGAGGTGCTGGAACGGGGACCGCTGTCGCAGCGTAAGACCATCGAATACGGAGTTCAGATCGCGCAAGGTCTGGCGGCGGCGCATGAGAAGGGCATCGTCCATCGCGACCTCAAACCGGACAATGTTTTTGTCACCAAAGACGGACGCATCAAGATTCTGGATTTCGGGTTGGCGAAACTGGCGCAAGCCGCGGGCTCAGGATCCGACGACGTGACGCTCACCAACGAGCACACGGCGGCGGGCGTAGTCATGGGTACGGCGAGTTACATGGCGCCGGAACAGGTGCGCGGCGAAGCATCCGATCCGCGTACCGACATCTTCGCCTTCGGCGCCGTGCTTTATGAAATGCTTTCTGGCGTACGCGCCTTCCGCCGCGACACTGCAGCGGAAACTATGACCGCGGTTTTGAAGGACGATCCGCCGGAGTTATCCGATCCCAGTCACCTGGTTTCTCCCGCGCTCGAACGCATCGTGCGCCGCTGCCTAGAGAAAAACCCTGAGCAGCGCTTCCAGTCGGCGCGAGATCTTTCGTTTGCCCTGGGCGCGCTCTCTGGAACCGAAGCCAGCACGATTGCCCGTGCTGTGGTAGCTCCCCGACGCGTGTCGCTCTTGCCCTGGCTGGCCGCGGCACTGGCGATGGTGGCCGTCGCTGGAGCCACATGGTTCGTGGCGCGGCGTCCGCAGCCCATGACTCGGCTGCAGTTCGCCCTCGCGGTTCCCGATGAAATGAGCATCAGCCACATGGCGCTTTCGCGCGACGGCTCGATGCTGGTGTTTGTCTCGCCGGATGAGACTTCGGCAATGCCCGTGCTCTACGTGCAACGCGTCGGCTCGTCCAGCGTGACGCCCTTGCCCGGCACACAGGGCGCAAGTTATCCCTTCTGGTCGCCGGACGGCGCCTACGTTGCCTTTTTCGCCAACGGCAAGTTGCAGAAGTTGGCGGTCGCAGGCGGTACGCCGCAGGCCATCGCTACCGCGTTGAACGCGCGCGGCGGCAGTTGGGGGAGCAGCGGTGTCATCATCTTCGCACCCGACCCACAGAGCCCGATCCAGCGGGTGAATGCCGATGGCAGCGGACTGGCGCCCGTCACTCAGAACATCAGGACGCCCCAGGATAACTCCCACCGCTGGCCCCTTTTTCTTCCCGACGGCAACCGCTTCTTGTTTTGGGCGGGTAACTTCGCCAACTCCAAAGACGATCGAGCCAGCGGCATCTACCTCAGTTCGCTCGAAGGCAAAGAGAGAAAGCTGGTCGTGCTGTGCCATTCGAATTTTGGCTACGATGCCCAGAATCTTTTTTATGCGGATGACCAGAGGCAACTGGTCAGCCTTGCCTTTGACGCATCGTCCGCCTCGGTATCGGGCAGCGCGACCGCCATTGCGAATGGGGTGGGATTTCAGCCTTCCACTTACTGGGCGGCCTTTGCCGTCGCGCCCAGCGGTACGTTGATCTACAACACAGGCGTCGGAGCGGCGCAGTCCGCTCTTACCTGGATCGATCGGTCGGGTAAGGAACTGGGCCGCATCGGCGACCCTGCCATCCTGGCGAATCCCACGCTTTCGCCCGATGGCACCCGCGTTGCCCTTGATATCAGCGACCAGAAAGCCAATAACGTCGATATCTGGATCGAAAGCACTACCGGGGTCGGCAACTCGAGATTTACGTTTGACCCGTCAGAGGAAGTCACCGCTGTGTGGTCGCGAGATGGAAGCGCGCTGGCGTACCGCGCCACTATCGCCGACGGCGTCAACATCTTTGTGAAGCGGGCCACGGGGCTCGAACGCGAGCGGGAGATATTCACCATTCCACATGCGACCATGGACGACCTTCTTCCTAACTCCTGGTCGTGGGACGACAAGCAGTTACTATGCACACGGCAGACTGCGTCGGGCGACCATCTGGAATTGCTGAACGTTGCCGGCGGAGAACCAACCCGGCTCCTGACCAGCAAGGGGAGCGAGACCAACGGCCAGATTTCTCCGGATGGGAAATGGGTGGCTTATGCCTCCGACGAGTCCGGCAATTGGGAAGTCTACGTCACCTCGTTTCCGGGCGCCGCGGGCAAGTGGCAGGTCTCGCGCGGTGGCGGCACGGAGCCGCGATGGCGCGGAGACGGCAAGGAACTTTACTACATTGGCTCCAGCGGAATTCTGATGGCGGTGCCGGTCAATGGCGAATCGATTTTCGCCACCGGGACGCCGGTGCCGCTGTTCCAGATTCGCGGTCGCGCTCCCATTTCCAGCACCGACGTTTTTACTTACGACGTCACCCGGGACGGCAAGCGCTTTCTGGTGAATCGCTATGTCAAACCCGAGCATGTGCCGCCGCTTACCATCCTCTTAAACACCCCGGCAGCCAGTTCATCCCGTTAAGGCCATGACCGTCCCACCACGCCCAAGTCGATTTGGGCGGAATCTCCGTCTGCTTCGTGTCATCGGCGGCGATGCGCAAACCGTGGGGTGAGCGAACAGTCCATCGCCCATGCTTTGAATAAAATTGCCCTTCTCATCAAATTCCGCAAGCATGGGCTTGGTGCGCTGAAAGAGGAATATGTGCCCCTTCGAATTCACCGCGACGGCAGATCTCGCGAGTGTCGATCAGCTTCATGGATTCACCTCGGCAATGAGAAGTCCAAAGGGTTCCAGCGTAACTTCATTCCCTTTGGTTGAAGCCTGCGCCGACGCGATCAGAGTCTTCCATCCAGCGTGGCTGAACCCCTGTGCCGAAAGATCAAAGGTCGCCTTTTGAGGAGACGCCGACATGTTCAGCGCTACCAGCACGGCCTTTCCCTTATAGCTGCGCAAATACGACATCACGTTGATATCGTCCTGATTGAGCGCCGTGTAGCTGCCTTCCACTAGAGCTTCGTTGGTGTGCCGCAAGGCGAGAACTTTTTTGTAAAGATTCAGCACCGAGTCAGGATCTTTCAGTTCGCTCGCCACATTGTGAGTCTTATAACTGGCCGGTACGGGCAGCCACGGCTCCGTCTTGCTGAACCCCGCGTTGGCCGAACTGTTCCACTGCATGGGAGTCCGCTCTCCGTCCCGCCCTTTTTCCTGCGGCCACCCGGTGCGGCCGATCGGATCTTTCACGTCCTCCTTGCGCGTGGGGTCGTTATTCTCCATTCCAATTTCTTCGCCGTAATACATAATGGGCGTGCCCCGCAGCGTCAGATAGAAAGCCCCCATCAGTTTGGCGATCGCGTCGTTGTTCTTGCCGTCTCCATACCGGTTATAGGACCGCACAATATCGTGATTGCCGATCACGAACACGGGCCAGCCATGGGCGCTTTCAACGGCCGCGATCTGGCGCCGGAATTCCGGCGGTGAAAGCTTGTTCACGGTGGTGAACATGAAGTCCATGGGCATCTGCAGTTCATTGCCGCCCTGTCCGTAATAACGGTCCAGTTCGGCGACATTCGATGTCCAGGTTTCGCCGATCAGCACGGCCTGCGACTCATCCGCCACTTTGCGCAACTTCTGCAATTCGTCGTGAACCTCGGGAAGATTCGTGTTGTATCTGTTTTCTATGTTGGGGTCGCCCTGCGCGTTCGTGCCCTTCAGAATGGGATCGTCGTGCAGTTCGGGATCTTCAAACAGCGTGTCAACCGCGTCCAGACGGAAGCCGGAGACACCGCGCTTACACCACCAGCGCGTGGTGTCGAGCATTACTTTTTCCACCGCGGGATTGCGCCAGTTCAGGTCGGGCTGCTGCGCGTAGAAGTAGTGATAATAGTATTGATTGGTAGTGGGATCGAGCGTCCATGCCGAACCGCCGAAGATTGAGATCCAGTTATTCGGAGGCTGCCCCGGCCCTTTGCCGTCACGCCAGATGTACCAGTCGCGATGCGGCGCGGTACGCGAGGACTTCGAATCCAGAAACCAGGGATGCTGGTCGGAAGTATGATTTGGCACAAAATCCATGATGATGCGGACTCCATGTTTCTTGCCCGCAGCCACCATGTGATCGAAGTCGGAGAGACTTCCGTACATGGGATCGATGTTGCGGTAGTCGGAAACGTCATAGCCGAAATCAACCTGGGGTGAGGGATAGCAGGGAGTAATCCAGATGGCATCCACGCCCAGGTCATGCAGGTAATTCATCTTCGAGCTGATGCCGTTGAGGTCCCCAACCCCATCGTTGTTGCTGTCGGCAAAACTGCGGGGATAGATTTCGTAGAAGACGGCGTGCTGCCACCACGGGTGGCCTTGGCCATCAACCGCTTGGGCTTGAGCGCCGGCGAAACCGCAACATAAAAGAGTCAGCAGCAACGGCAGGAGCAGCGACTGCAAAAACGGGGCAAACCGCCTGGACATTGTTTTTTCTCCTGACAAAACATAATGCGGACGCACAAACTTGGCAAATCGACACCCCACCGGCAAGGCAAGGAATGATCAGAAGTAAGAATGAACGGAAGAATGACCGGCATGGCATCGGCTTTTGCGTTTTTCATCGAGTATGATCTGCTGTAAGGAATCGGTGCACATGACCAGAAAATTCCAGTTGGCCGCAGCTTTGGTTTTGGTATTGATCCTTTCGCATTCGATGGTCGCAGCCTCGGGTGCTGGGACTTCCGACGAGCAGACTGCATGGCAGCGCGATCTGCTCGCGTGGCGCACCCAGCGCGCCACGAACCTTCAGGCTCCCGAAGGCTGGCTTTCTTTGATTGCGCTCGGATGGCTCAAAGAAGGAGACAACAGTTTTGGCTCCGCTCCAGACAATCGCATTGCGCTCTCCGGAAATGGCCCAGACCACATCGCCATTGTCCGCCTCGAAAAAGGTGCGCTGCGCTTGTTGCCTCCAGCCCGGGGTTTTCCGAAAGAACTTCTGGTCGATGGTCAACCCGCCAAGGAACAGCCGCTGATTGCCGACGATGCCGAGAAACCTTCCAAGCTTACGATTGGCACGCTCACTATCATCGCCATCCACCGCGACGACCAGTTCGCCCTGCGGGTAAAGGATCTTCAAGCCCCGACCCGCGTTGGTTTTCACGGATTACGCTGGTACGCGCCCAATGCCGCCTACCGCGTCCATGCGCGCTGGATCCCCTACAACCCTCCCAAGGTGCTCGACATCCCCACCGTCCTCGGCACCACTACTCATATGCCCGCGCCCGGCGCCGCCGAATTCACGCTCGATGGACAAGTGGTTCGACTGGAGCCGGTGCTCGAAGATCCTACAGCCACCGATCTTTTCTTTATTCTTCGTGATGCCACCAGCAAAACTACGACCTATGGCGCGGGACGCTTTCTCTATACCGAACTTCCCGACCATGGCGTGAGTCAACCCGGCGAACTGTGGCTCGATTTCAATCGACTGGTGAACCCGCCCTGCGCCTTCACGCCCTATGCGACGTGTCCCTTGCCTCCGGCGCAGAATCGGCTCAGCGTACCGATTCCAGCGGGCGAGCAGCGGTACCACGATTGACGTGCGACGAACGATGCCCGACCGATATGCGCGACAAATGCTCCGCGACAACTCATCGGCGGAATCGTGGATGTTCCGGAATCATGGATAATGTCGATATGTGGAATGCAACCTAACTTGAGTTTGTCTGGGAGTCCCGCATGAGATGGGTGCTGATCCTGCTTGCCGTCGTTGGAATTGTTGCTTCTTCACTGGCCCTGCGCGAGCACTACCGCACGGATGCCTCCCCTTGCAGCATCAATGAGCGCTGGGACTGCGGCATCGTCAATCACAGCCCCTACGCCATGATCCACGGCATCCCCGTAGCCGTGATTGGCATCGCCGGATATCTGCTGCTCGGCGTACTCGCCTTTGGAAAGGCGTACCCGTGGATGCTGCCGCTGGTCACGATTGCCTTCGCCTTTGCCATCCACCTGGCGGATGTCGAATCCATGGTGCTGGGCGTCTGGTGCATTTACTGCGTCATATCGCTGGGTGTGATTACTCTGATGACCGTGCTGGCTATCGGCAAAGTGATCGTGGATTCGAAGCGGCCGGCGCGATAGGTTCATTTGTTTGCCAGCTTCCACGCGATCTGCCGCAGCATTCCCAGCAATACTTCGGCGTCAGTGCCCTTCAATTCCAGCCGGCGCACCAGGCGACGCAACTTCTCTTCCGCAGCCACTGCTCGTGGCTTGATATACCCGCTGGTATTCAAAAGCTCGAGCAGTTGTTCCGTCAGCCGCTCCACTTCTCGCGACTTCGCGGGCTTCCTTTGGTTTCGTACCCCGGCGGTCTGCGCCCCAGCGGCTTTGCGTCCCCGAACCAGTTCATAAAGGCAGACCGCAACCGCCTGTCCCAGATTCATCGACCCATGCTCATCGCGGGTCGGAATTCGCATCAGCCAATGGCAGTGGCTCATTTCCTCATTCGATAGCCCGTAACGTTCCGAGCCAAACAACAATGCTACCGGGGCTGTGTTCATCTGCCGTTTGATGATTCGCGCCCCCTCTTGCAGACGCAACAACCTATGTTGCAAGTCCCGTCGAGTCCCGGCCGTGGTGCCAATCACCAGCCTGCAGTCTTCGACCGCGTCGGCCACGTTCTCGAATAGTTCCGCCTTCGCCAGCAACCCCGAAGCGCCCACTGCCGATCGCGCCTCCCGAAATGCCTTGTCGTAGGGATTCACCACCCGCAATCGCCGGACCCCAAAATTACTCATGGCCCGCGCCGCCGCTCCGATATTCAGCGGATTCCGCGTTGCGACCAGCACTACCCGCAGATGATCGAGATCAGCCACTCAGTCTCCACGTAACGACACAGAGCCCTCATTCTAAAGCTCTCCGGCGCCTCCGCTCTCAACCGGGAGGTTACCTGCGACTTCTGCCCTTGGCTTAGCATCCAATCGTTAATGCTACGATAGAACTTCCGTCCCAAGGGCTAATGACCAGTGCACTGGTCGGTCCTGAGGGCGGAACCAGCAGTTAACCGAGAATTCTGGAGGATGAATGGCCAGCAATGCCACCGTCGAAGTCACCGACGCTAATTTCGATGCCGATGTATTGAAGTCCGATAAGCCCGTGCTGATCGATTTTTGGGCCGCCTGGTGTGGCCCCTGTCGCGCCATCGCTCCCATCGTCGAAGAACTCGCCGGCGAATATCAAGGCAAGGTTACTTTTGGCAAGATGGATGTGGACCGGAACGCCGCGACCCCGATGCGCTACAAGGTCACCGGCATTCCCACGCTGCTTGTATTCAAGAATGGGCAGGTCGTGGAGCAGCTCGTCGGATACCGCTCGAAAGACGACATTCAGAAAGCCCTCGACCGGCACTTGGGCTGAGCATCAGGCTTCAGATCCCAGCCGTCAGCTCTCTGCCTGGCTTTACTTTAACTGAGGGTTGATAGCGGTTCGCTGCATCCACTAGTACTTCCGCAAAACCCCAATCACCCGCCCTTGAATCTCCACGGAAGCCGCGGGCACAACGATGGGTTTCATGGCGGCGTTCGAAGGCTGGAGACGAATATTGTCTCCCTCGCGGAAGAACCGTTTCAGGGTCGCGTCGGTGGAATCGATCAGCGCCACTACAATGTCGCCGTTGTGCGCCGTTTTCGTCTTTTCCACCAACACAAAGTCGCCGTTGAGAATAGCTTCGTCCTGCATCGATTCACCGCGCACTTCCAGCACAAACACTTCTTTCGAGCGGACAAAGTCCGCCAGCGAAATCGTCTCGTTGTGCTCCACCGCCTCAATCGGACGCCCCGCCGCAATTCTGCCCACCAGCGGCAGAACGATGGCCGTGTTTACCGCCATCGACTGCTTCAATTTGCCCTTAGGCGGGAGCAGATCGATCGAGCGGCTGCGGTTATAGTCGCGGGTCAGCAACCCCTTTTTCTCGAGGTTCGTAACATGCTTGTGCACCGTAGCCAGGGAACTCAGCCCCATGCCTTCCTTGATTTCTTCAAACGAAGGAGAGTATTGCTTCTCCGCCACGAAGCGCGAAATGAAGTCATACAGCTCATGTTGACGCCGAGTGATCGCCATGCCCGGAGCATAGGCGAAGGTAAAGCGAATGTCAATATCCACGAGAACGCCATGCACCAGAACGCGACGGGGGAATAAATGTATATGAAGTGACCGACCGGCCACACGCCGATGGAGATACCCGATTTGTCGCGACCGGACGATTCTCCCGGCAACGGAGTAGTGGAAATCCGGGTTCCTGAGCAGGGGCGGGAACCGTCCGTTGGGGTTTCGCCGTCTGTGTACAATCGTGATGAATCGATGACGAAAAATGAGCCGATCCCCTGATGGGCAAGGTAGGTACACGAACGCCAATTCGGATTGGCCTCGACGGCCGCATCCTGATGCACTACGAGATGCGTGGATTCGCTCGCTATACGATCGAACTGTTTGGGGCCATGAAGGAGGCCGTCGGCGACAACATTGATTTGTATTCGTTTTCGCCCGGTCCGATCGCTCCCGAATTTCTCGCCCAGCTGGATATCAAGCCCGTAGTCTTCCCGGCGCGAAGAGAAATCCTATGGGAGCAGGTCGAGCTCCCGAAGCAGTTGCGGCGGACTGGCATCGAGGTGTTTCACGCCACTGCGAACCGTGGATTGCCCTGGGCGCGGGTTTGCAGATACGTGCTCACCTGCCATGACATTATCGACCGGCTGCCTGAGTATTGCGTCGGCGAACACTGGCGCGGGCGCTGGCGCAAGAAGTATGCGGACTTCGCCTGCCGCCGCAGTGCCGACAAATACATCACGGTATCAAGTTTTTCGAAGCAGGATATCTGCCGATTTCATCATCTTTCCCCGGACCGCGTGGCGGTGATCTATAACGCCGCCAACCGGCGTTTTTACGAGAGAATGACGGCAGAACAGATGGCGCGCGTCCGCGATCGATATCGCCTGCCGCCTGAGTATTTTCTTTTCCTGGGTGGGTTCGACAGGAAAAAGAATGCGGAAGTATTAGTGGAAGCTTTCGCGCGGCTGCAGAAAAGCCAGCTCGGAACCGGCGCACGTCCGCTGGTCCTAGCGGGCGAACATAAATGGGATTTTGGGGATGTCACCGCGAAAATTCGAGGCAGAAGTTTGTCCGAGCAAGTGTTTTGCCCCGGGCAGATTGCCGACGAAGACTTGCCCGGGCTTTATCAGGGTGCGCTCGCCCTGGTGCATCCTTCACGCTACGAGGGTTTTGGCTTGCAGTTGGTCGAAGCGATGGCTTCGGGAGTGCCCATTTTGGCCTCCGAAACCACCAGCCTGCCGGAAGTTCTCGATGGTGCAGGCCTGCTCTTCAATCCGGAAAATCCAGATTCCATCGCAGAGCAGATGATGCGAGTTGTCAAGGATCCCGCGCTGCGAATCGCGCTGGCGGAAAAAAGCCGCCTCCGCGCCAAATTCTTCTCCTGGCAAAAAGCGGCGGAACAGACGCTTGGCGTATACGTGCAACTGCTCGGCCGCGGCGGCGATATTCTACAGAAGTCGGCGACGACGGCGGAGCAGGGGCGGTGAGGATCATCGTTGTCACTCCCGCCGTGCCCCATCCCTTCGGCGATACCGCCGCGCGCTGGTTCTATGTTTTGATGACCGAATTGCTGGCGCGCGGTCATGAAGTCGTGGCGGTGGCCGCAACCGAGGAGTCCGACGAACGCATCTCCGAAGCGAAGCAGTGGCTGGCGAAACATTCCGGTCGTCTCACGCTGCAGTGCCACCGGCTGCAAGTAGATTCGAACGTGCTGCGCCGGAAGTGGCGGAACCTGGTGCGTCCGCGCAGCGAAATGCTTCAGGATCCGGCTCTGACCGCGCTGTTGCAGCAGGAGTTGGCCAAAGGCTACGACGTGCTGCACCTCGAACAAATGTCCACCGGATGGCTGGGTGTGGGAGTGCCCCGGGCTTTACTCAATGTGCATTTCTTCGACGTTATCGATTGGGCCGAGAAGGCGAACATGGGCTACCGCGATACCAAGGCACTCTGGCAGGCGCGGCGCGCTACCAGTCGTCTTCTCCGGGGAATTCCGAATGTTCGCCTGCTCACGCCGCGCTTGAAGGAGATGGCGGAATCAATCACTCCCGATCTCAAACCGAGTCCCAACTATTGGGTTGTTCCTCTGGCCCTGGACACCGCGTTGTATCCGATGCAGTCGCCCGCATCTGAACCGGTGGTGGGTTTGATCGGTTCCATGCATTGGGAGCCATCCCGTTCCGCCGCCGAGCGCCTGATTACGCGCATCTGGCCTCTGGTGAAACAGGGTTTTCCGGAGGCGAAGCTTTATATCGCGGGCTGGAACGCCGCCCGGCATTTGCAAGAATATTCCTCGCATCAGGATCTGACGCTGGAGGAAAACCTGTCGCATCCCGCCGATTTTTTTGCTAAAGCCGCAGTCATGGTGTATGCCCCGTCGCGAGGCAGCGGGATGAAAGTGAAAGTTATGGAAGCGATGGCCTACGGCGTGCCGGTGGTTACGACTTGGGAGGGGGTCGAGGGCATCGACTACCAGAATGGCCGTGAATGCTGGGTGGCGGAAAGCGATGGAGAGTTGGCCGCCAAAGCCTGCGAGTTGCTGCGCAACTCCTTGGAACGGCAGCAGATGCGCCGCTCCGCGCGGCGTTTGATCGAAGAGTGCTATTCGCCGCGTCCCGTCCTTGATAAAATGATCTCGGTTTACCAGCAGATGACGGCTGTCCCCCCGGGCTCACCCCCTGCATCTCTTTAGTTTGAAACCTGTATTTGAAATACTCGAAATATGCATCTGAAGGGCGTTTCCCAGATGGCTGCGCTGGTGCTGCATTTTCGCAATGGCACCACTCTGGTTCAACGCATGCGCGCGGGCGAACCGTGCGATGAGGTGGTTCTCTGGGATGGCACGCGCATCAGCCATCCTCCCGGTCGCGAAGGCCTGATGGAAGCGCTTACGGAAGTGTGGCTAGAGCATGTCTACACCGCGGGATTCTACCGTCCCGCCGACAAAGACGTGATTGTCGATGCCGGCGCCAACGTTGGGATATTCGCCATCCAGATGGCGCGCCAGAATCCCCGTTGCCGGGTGATCGCGCTGGAACCGTTCCCTGAAAATTTCAGGTATCTCGAAGCCAACGTGGCGCGTTGCTGTCCTGAAAACGTGATCTGCCGCGAAGTGGCTCTGGGTGGTCGCTTCGGCAAGGGGCAGATGCTGGCCGAAGGTTCGCGTTCGCTCGATCACGTGTTGCGAGTCGAAGAGGCGGAGACAAGAGGGGCGGCGCTCGCTGGGGCGGCGACGGATGTGTCATCGATTGCTGGCACATCGATCGATGGAGCCACGACCGATGGCGTGGAGGTGATCCCGTTGGCGGGCTTGTTTGAGCTCGCTCGAATCTACCTTTCGGCGTCCGGGGAGATCGACTTCCTGAAAGTTGATATCGAAGGCTCCGAGCGAGATGTCTTCGCAGCGGCATCGCCGGACGTGCTCGGTCGTTTCAAGCGCATCGCGTTGGAGTATCACGATCAAATCGTGCCGGGCACGCTCGACCTCCTGCGCCGCGTTCTTAACCCCACCCACGAAGTTACGGTTCGTCCATCGAAAATGGAAGGTTGCGGAATTCTGCTGGCACAGCGCCGCGGCCTGAAGAACTAAACCCATGCCTCTCGCGGAAAGCAAATCCGGCACAATGCGCACAGAGGCCAGCCCGCGGGTGCTGACGGTTTTGCCGGACTTCCCCTTTCCAGCTACAACGGGTCTGCATCTCCGGATGGTCGGCAACCTGGAACTGGTGCATCGGCTCGGCTGTTTCAGCGCGCTGCTCTACTTTTCGACCGAAGGCCGCGAACCCGCGCCCATCGAGTCCACGCCCCTGGCGCAGATGTGCGATGAGGTGCGGCACGGCGGCAGGAGGTTTCCGCACAGCGCTTTCTCGACCGCTGCTCTGATCGGACACAAAGTCGATTTCCTGGTGCGCGGCGCGCTCGGTATTGCCGGCCAGCGCTATCCTTTTTCCACTTCGTATGACCGCATCGGCGCAGCCGAGATTATTCTCGCCGAAGCGCGCCGAGTCGGCGCGGATTTTGTGGTGCTGCCTTCGATGCTGATGCACTACACTGCCGGACTCCGAGCCCAAGGATTTGGCACTATTGTTGATGCCGCCGATGTGCTCACCAACCTCACCGCGTCGTTCCTGAAGAACTTAAAGGGCCGCGGAGGATGGCTCGGACTCTATGCAAATTATCTTGCGACTCGGACGCAGGAGCGGATTTTTCTGCAACAGTGCAGCGAACTCTGGGCAACGTCGGCCGCCGAAGCCGCGGAGTTTCGACGTATTTCTCATGGAGTTCGCGTGCTTGTCGTTCCCAACAGCCTCGATGAGAATGCGATCCGTCCCGCTCCGGCAAGCGGCGAGCCGGTGGTTGGATTTATCGGTACTTACTCTTACACTCCCAATCTGCACGCCGCGCTCTTCCTGGCGGAGCAGGTGTTCCCGCGCGTGCAGGAACAATGCCCAAACGCTATTCTTCGGATTGCTGGCGCAGGCATGCCGATTGCAGCGGCAGAGAAACTGCGAGCGGTGAAAAATGTCGAGGTGCTCGGGCAGGTCGCGGATTCCGGACGGTTCATGGACGAATGCGCCGTACTCGCTTTGCCCATATTCCTGAGGGGCGGCGTGCCGCTGAAAGTCATCGAAGCCATGGCGCGCGGCAAAGCCATTGTGGCTTCGCCTGAACTTATCGAGGGCCTCAGGGTTGTGGATGAAGAGGAAATGCTGGTCCGGAACACGCCTGCCGATTTCGCCGCAGCGGTCGTTTCCCTCTTGCGCGACGCTTCCATGCGTGAGCAACTTGGCACAAAGGCGCGGGCCGTTTTTGTGCGAGACTTTTCGCTCTCCAGCGCGGAAGCGGTTCTCCGCCGTGATAGCGTGCTGTCCCATGAGCCATGCCAATGAATCATAGAGTGCTGGTCATTGGATCGACCGACGAGGGCGCGCTGCCGGTAAGCTATGCGCGGGCTTTTGAACGGCTGGGCATGGAGGTGGTTCGCTTCGATTCCGAGAGGGCGCTTTTGCAGGCGAGCCGGTTCGCGGGCAACCGCATTCTGCGGCGGGCGATGCGGTCTTCGTTGTGGAATGCAGTTAATCGTGAGGCGATCAAGGTCGCGGAGCGGATTCGTCCGGCACTCATCTTTGCGGTCAAGTGCTCGTTTCTTAATCCGGAGACGATTCGGCATATCCGCAAGTCTGTCGGCGTTCCGTTCGTGAATCACTATCCCGATCATCCATATATCGGCATTCGCTGGGATCCGCGGGAGGCTTCGGCTTTGCGGCGCGATCTGATCGAGGTGATGCGGCAGTACAGCATGGTTTTTATGTGGGAACCAAGTTTGGTGGAGCGGTTGCGGCGGGATGGGGTTGAGGCGAAATATCTCCCTTTTGCGGTCGATCCGGAAATTTCGCGTCCGCTGGATGTGGGCGAGGGGCTGCATTGCGACCGGTGTAACCTCGACCATGACGTGACTTTTATCGCGACATACACGCGTTATCGCTGCGCCGAAGTTGCCGCGATACGAGAACACACAGTGGCAATCTGGGGGAACAATTGGCCGCGCCAGTGGAGAACGCTTTCCGGGCAGCACCGCGCTCATGCTCCCGTTTGGGGGAGCGCTTGCGGCGACATTCACGCTCGCGCGCCAGTTTCGCTGAACGTGCTGAATGCGGAAAATCTTGGCGGACCGAACATGCGCACGTTTGAGGTTCCGGGCAGCGGAGGCGTGATGCTGGCTCGATACTCCAAGGCGCAGGATGAATTTTTCCCGGAAAACGAGGCGGCAGTTTACTATCGTTCGCCGGCGGAACTCGACGATAAGATTGAGCTCATTTTGCGCGATCCCGAGTTGCGGGCGCGTATTCGGAAGAACGGTTCGAGGCTGGCCGCGGCGCAGACTTATGACGTGCGCGCCGCGCAGGTGTTGCGCGATTGCGGATTGCAGATTCCCTCCTCATCTGGACCGAGCGTGGTTCGTCGCGGGAGCGTCACGACTTGAGCGGCCCGATGCGCATTGCGTTCGTCAGCGGACAGAGTCAGTGGTGGCGCAAGCAGCGGCTCGCGGCCAAGTATCTGAAGATGCGGCTTGAGGGCGTCATTTATCCCGACGTTTATTGCCTGGCGCTGATGCTTTCCGACAAGTTCGATTTTCTGGTGGAAGATGAGAAGGTTTCGTCTGGCAAGTACGACTTGATTCTGGCGGAGTTGCAGGGCTCGGATGCGCAACTGCGTTATCTGGAAGCGCTGGTGGCTGCGGGCGAACCTCCAGTGGCGGTGATTCCCGGACCTCCGGCGATTCTTTCCCGCGATCTTGACGATGCCAAGCTGCGGCGCGTCAAGCGCATTTTGCGGGAGGCGCGGCATGTCTGGGCGTATTCCGCGGAGCTGAAGACATTTTGCGATGGGCTGATCGGGGACGAGCGGGCGGTGGTGATTCCGTGGCCTTATGATGTGGCAGCGACTCAGAAGCTGGCATCGACGCGTGCCGATCTGGATGCGCGAGGCTCCGCTCCGCGCAAGATTCTGGTGCAGGCTCCTATCAGCTTTCATGATGTGGCGCAGAACCATCCTTTTGTGCTGAAGGGCGTATTGCTCGACCTGTGGGAGGAACTGCCGGAAGAACTGCGGGCGAACATTTCTTTTCATACCTTCGTTTACAACGCAACCGACCTGGAGAAATATGAGGCGCTTGGATTTGCCGAGGGGTTGCCGTTTGTTTTGGAGAGAAAGCGCGGGTACCGTTCGTTTGTGCGATTTTTGGGAGAGTGTTCGGGAGTGATAAACCTCACTTCGGGAAGCATTCTGGGACGGATTACGTTTCTGGCGGCGGCGCTTGGGCGTCCGGGAATTTTCAGCGATAACAGCAGGCTGAATGAGCGTCTTTATCCGGAATCGTGCGTGCCGATGTTCGATACGGTGCGGCTGCGGGAGCTGGTGCGAGCCATGTTGGTGGCAGCGGCCGGTGGCGAAGTTGATCGGCGGCTTCTGCCCTCATCCGGCGCTGCCGCAGAGATTGGAGACTTTACGGCGAACCGGGCGCGGCTGCGGGAGATTCTGGGCGCGTAGAAGGACTCAGGTGGCATGGCAGGGTTTTGTACCCCCCCCATGTTCGTAAAGTATTGATTCTAAAATGATTACGTCAAAGTATTGATTCGTAATGACTTAGCTTATATTGGGCCGCGACTGGTTTTTTGCGATCGCAGTTAGCAGGGATTATTGTTCATCGGTGAATCCTGTGTCTGTGATGGCGCACACGATGTAATTGTGATGAAAGCGGGAGGGGGAAAAGGGCGATGGTAAAATCCAGCGGCATGTCGGGTCCCGGGATGTCGCTGCCCAGCTCTTTGAAGGCTGTCTCTGGATATGTCCCCCAGCTCGATGGGTTGCGAGGAATCGCCATCCTGGCGGTGTTGCTGGGTCATTTGCAGCCCAAGGTTCCCGCTCTTCACTTTGCATCCGTGGCGCAGTACAACTTCGCGGGCGTGGATCTATTCTTCGTCATCTCTGGATTTCTGATCACCGGAATATTGCTGGATTCGGTTGGATCGGCGCACTACTTTCGAAATTTCTATGTTCGAAGAGTACTGCGCATCTGGCCTCTCTACTTTGCCTTGCTGGCGTGTGTATTCTTGCTGTATCCGTTGATTGTTCCGGCGGACCGAGAGCGCATCTTTACTCTGTGCCATCCCTGGCAAGCCTATCTGGTGTTTGCGCAAAATTTCTTCGTTCGCAAACTTGGGGTTATGCCGGTCCTTGTAACGTGGTCGTTGGCGGTGGAGGAACAGTTTTATCTGGTATGGCCTCTGATCATCTTCTTGCTGCCGCGCCGGGTTCTCCCAGCTCTCTTGATCTCGGTCGCGTTGCTCTCGCCAGCGGCCCGGGGTCTGGCGCAGGTCGCAGGAGTGAGCCCCTCGACGATTTATACTTGCACAGTTTTTCGACTCGACAGCATTTGTTCGGGAGCATTGCTTGGTGTTTGGTTTAGGTCCGAGCGTTTTTCGCGGGTGGCCGCGATTCGGATATTAATGGGCAGCATGGCCGCGGGTTTGGTGGGATGCTATGTGACCCTCTCGTGGTTGTGGGCTCTGCCGATCTGCGAGAACCTCCGGTATTCAGCGGTGTCGATTTTCTTTTTTGGCCTGGTCGGCTCGGCCTTGCTCGCCGAGTCTGGGAACGTCTTCAATCGAGGCTTGTCCTCATCATGGCTGCGTTACACCGGGAAGATCTGCTTTGGTCTTTACCTGCTTCACTCGATCGTATTCGACGTGCTAACGCCGAAGCGATTTTCTTTTCTGGGAAATGGCTGGGGCGCCAGTCTGGCGGTGCTGGTGATCGATCTCCTGGCGGTGTTTCTGGTGGCTGGCTGTTCGTGGCGGTTTTTCGAGTCTCCGATTCTCGGCCTTAAGCATAAATTCGAATATGGACGGGGAATCGTGTCGCCCAGTGGCTTGGGTGAGGGAGGCAGAGTGCTGTCGGTTGAGAAGCCTGCCCCTGAGGTGGCGGGTAGTTCTTGAGAGCCTGAACGTTGTGGTCGCCGAACGGTCCTGGAGCGGAGCGGAATCATTATGGAAAATTCATTTCGATGGAAAGCGAAGGTCGTCATTCTCATTGCCGTCGCTGTGCGACTGGCTTTCGTGGTGGCGGTCGGTCGGGGTATGGTGGCGTTTGAGTTCAATCCGGATTCTATCGACCTGTCGTCTTTTGCTTACAACCTCTCGACCGGAGTGGGATTTGCGCACGCGATCAATGAGGACCGACCGTTTTCGCAGCCGGTGGAATTTTCCGCCTGGAGACCTCCGCTCTATCCGGCATTTCTTGCGGTCGCGTTCCATGTTTCGCGAAACGCATTGTTCTTGCAGTTACTGCAGGTCTCTTTCGCTGCTTTGGCGCTTTACTTTCTTCTGCGCCTTGGCTTCATCCTCTTTGGTGAGTTGCCGGCTTTAATTGCCGGGCTGGCCTTCGCGCTCTATCCTCCGCTGATCATGTACTCGGCCGATCTGGGCACCGAAAGCCTGTTTTTGCTTCTTCTCATGGTGACGCTCTTTGTGTTTTATGCTGTGCGCGGGGAGCGCTCAACAGCTCGAGTTTTTTGGTTGGGGGTGCTGGTGGGATTAACAGCGCTTTGCCGGCCTAATGGCTTGATGCTCGGCCCGGCGCTTGTGCTCGCGATCTGGCTGACAACCAGCGACTGGAAACAGGCGATTCGGCGAATCGCCTTGCTCACGGTTGTGGTCGCCATGGTGATCGTGCCGTGGACTTATCGTAACTACCGCCTGTTTCACAGATTTGTGCTCATCAGCAGCAACGGGGGCGCAACGCTTTGGGCCGGGGCGCATCTGCGGCTGGAGCCGGGCGCAACGCTTGCCGAAGTTGGATACTCCCAGCACCAGGCCCACCGAGATATGACAGAGCCCGACCGAGAAAAATATTACTATCGCCAGGCGTTCCTGATACTCGATCACAGTCCCCGGCGTTGGGGAGAAATGTTCCTGTCGAATTTTGCGGAGATGTACACGCTCGTGCCGTCTCCGCTGTACCACAGCTTGCGGAACCGTGTGGTGTACGCGGTCAGTTACATTCCACTTCTTGTTTCTGGGATTGTCGGCTTCTGGTTGCTGCGGAGCCGCTGGAGAGAATTGTGTTTGCTCTGGGGATGGGTGGTCACGAACACGACCCTTTACTGTCTCTTCCTATCGTCCATCAGGTATCGGATCCCGACGGTTGACCCGATTCTCATGTTGGGGGCGGGGGTGTGCATCGCGGCCATGTTGGGGCACGCGCAAGGTGCAATCTCTTGCTCACATGACGATGGCGTATCGAGGCGGGAGCGGGGTTTGAGAGGCTGAGGGTTAGGGGGCTGCGGAGAAACTGGGCAACTCCGCGAAGAGCTCGCCCCAGGCGCTAAAGCGCAGACACATGTTTCAACGATATACGGCACGAGTGGAAGAGGTTGCGGAAAAACTCAATATCCGACGCTCAGCCCCTAAAGGGGGGCTTGATTTCGAGGACTTGCGGTATCGCTAAAGCGATACCCTGATACGAAACCCGAGTTTTTCCGCAGCCTGTAGAACTCGTGCCCTCCCCGGAATCAACGCCAGTTGGAGTTTTTCAGCAGGCTGTGAAGTCGCGCCCCTTCAAAGCAAGTCGGAAATGCGGTTCATAAATGAGGCCCATCAATGCGGTTCATGCGCGGGCATTTCCGCTCTGCGGGGACAGGTCAACTGCGGCGAGGGGACGCCCGCGCCACACAATTTTTTTCTTCCACTGCGCAAGAAATTGCGCAAAAAGCAAGCCGGAAAGATCGATTCGGCCTAGCTCTAGAATTCATCGGTTTCCGGCAGTAATTCATTGACCGGGGGTAACCCTGCCGTTAGACTCAGTGAGACTCGGGGAAGCAACTCCTCCAGGTTCTACGCCTGACCCGGGTTAGATCTGCCAAGTCCGATCCTTCCGTCGTCCAGTAAAAACTGGCGCAATCGACACTGGCCGTAGCTGAACGGTGCGTGCCCCCGACCGTTTTTTGGGTCGCGGGATACGTGTCTCGATTTTGTGTCTCGATTTCTGGTGGCGACGACGAGAGGGAGCTAATGCCGGAGTTTGCCGGCCTGCAAACCAATTTTCTCACCTGGCTCATTCTGGCGGGCACGACCGCCGTGTGGGTGCTGTCGCTGCGGCTCGTTCCGGGATGGCAGCGCGAGGGATGGCCGTCGGTATTGAAGTCGCTGTTGGGGTTTGTATGGCTAGATTTCGGCCTCGACATTCTGCTGCGTTTTTCGATGCTGTCGTACAACGCGGTGGAGTGGGCGAACCACAGTCCGCGGCTGTTGTCGCTGACGGCGGATACGGTGAACCGGTCGCTCGGGTATTGCGGGTTGTTCTGGGTGATGGTGGCGGTGGGGTACCGGATCGCGGCGCGGCGGAAGAGCGCGGGTGCGATCGGGATCACGCGGATGTTCACGTTGGATCTGGCGTATGCGGTGGCGGTGCCGATGGCACTGATTTGTTCGGTGCTGCTGTATTTGCTGGATGGGCCGAACGGCATTCCGCTGGCGCTGGTGACTCCACTGGCGCTGTTTGCGAATCTGTACATCCTTCCGGCGGCGATGGTGTGGTGGGATCACATGCGGCGGCCGGGGCCGTGGTGGCGGGCGGGGGGGATTCTGTGGCTGACGCTGCTGCCGGCGGCGGTGAATGGCTGGCGCAGTCCTTATCGCGAAAATCTGGCGCCAATATTTCTGATTCCGCTGCTGGCGGCGCTGTTTGCGGGGCGGCGTCCGAAGTTGCGCGTGCTGGTGCCGGCGGGGCTGGTCTGCTTTCTGGTGCTGACGACTTTTGTGAGCGCCTATCGCAGCATCAAGTGGGAGAATGCGCGTCCGGAAGAAGTGGCGAGCGAGATGCGGCGGGGCGGCGTGGTGGATTGGTTTACGGGGAACTGGGGAGAGCGGCTGGCGCGGTTCCATTCCTTCGATTCGATTCTGCTGACGGTGCATCTGGTGCCCGCGGCTCGGCCTTATTCGGGGCGGAGCGTGTTGGTGGCTCCGTTTGTGCGGGGGTTTGTGCCGCGGCTGATCAATGGGGATAAAGGGGCGGCGGACGCGGGAGAAAAGTTTGGGGTGGAGATCTGGGCGTACGACGATCCGTCGGCGCGGGATCACGGCGGGGCGGCGATTGCGCCATCGATGCCGGGGGATTTGTATGAGTCCGGCGGAGCGGTGGATGTGGCGTTGGGCGCGTTGCTCTGGGGCGGGTTGATCGGGCTGGTGGATGGTTGGAAAAAATATCTGCCGGGATATTGCGCGGCGGCGATAACGGCGCTGGTGGCGACGCATTGCGCCATGTCGGTGGAGCGGGACTTCGATCATTCGGTGGCAGCGTTCATTCAGACCTTTCTGGTGGTGATTGTGGTGGGCGGGGTGGTGGCGCTGGCGCGGCGGCGGAAGGACGAGTTCGCGGCGGAGTTTGACGGCGGAGCGGCGGGCGGGTTTGGCCGTGACCTGGTTGGAGAAGCTGTTCGGGAATCTGCACGCAATTCTGCTTCGAACTTCAATCCCACACTGGAGAGATCTTAGGGCCCCGATGGTTACCTTCCTGGCGGAAAAGTCCACAGAGCGGGCGGCGGAGCGAGGGGTGGGGCTGCGCCCGTTGGGGAGCGGGATTCTGCTGACCACGGATTTTCCGCCGGTGGTGGGAGGGATCGGCAACTACCTGTTCAACGTGTATCTGCAGTTCGACATGCGACAGATGACCTTGATTGCTCCCGACCATGCGGACGCAGAGCGGTTCGATTCGCTGCAGGCGTATTCGCCGGCGCGTTTTCGGATGGCGCTGGATGTTCCGGGGGTGCGGGGGGCGTGGCAGGTATGGCGGATGTATCGCGAAGCGGAAAAGCTGGCGCGGCAAGATCGGAACCTGGTGTTGCATTGCGGGCACGTGAACGCGGCGATGGCGGCGCGCAAATTAAAGCGGCGCTACGGCACTCCGTATCTGGTGTGGACGCACGCGCTGGAGATTATGGACGAGTGGCTGCGCGCGAGCATTGTGCCGGCGCTGCTGGATGCGGATCTGGTTACGACCAACAGCGAATTCACGAGCGCATTCGTGAGATCGACCGGCGTGCCGGAGTCGCGGATTGTGAAAATCCGGCCAGGCGCCGATCCGGCACGTTTTCGTCCGGGGCTTGATTGCGGGCGACTGGCGCAGCGATTGGGAGTGGAGGGGCGTCCGACTTTGCTGACGGTGGCGCGGATCGTGAAGGCCAATCGATACAAGGGCCACGATGTGGTGCTGCGGGCATTGGCGGCGGTGAAGCGCGCGGTGCCAGACGTTGCTTACGTGATTGTGGGCGAGGGGGACGACCGGGACTATCTGGATCAATTAGCGCAGCAGTGCGGCGTGCGGGAGAACGTGATTTTTGCGGGGCGCGTTTCCGATGCAGAGCTGCCGCTGCTCTACAACATGTGCGATGCATTCATCATGTGCAGCCGCGAAGATCGCACGCGGCGAGGGATTCTAGCGGAAGGATTCGGTCTGTCATTGCTGGAGGCGTCGGCCTGCGGGAAGCCGGTGATTGCCGGGCGCTCGGGAGGCGTGCCCGATGCGGTGCGGGATGGGATTACGGGGCTGCTGGTGAATCCGGTGGAGAGCGACGCGGTGGCGGCGGCGATCGTTCGGGTGCTACAGGAGCCGGGTTTGGCGGACGCGATGGGCGCGAACGGGCGCGAGTGGGTCGAATCCGAAATGAATTGGACGCGCTCAGCCGATGAATTTGAAGACGCGATGCGGAAGTTTTTTCCGCAGGCGTTTTCTCGTCAGGCCTTCTCGGGCACCAAGGAGGCGGTGTAGCCCGATGTGCGGAATCATGGGGATTTTGAGCGGGGGGCGGGCTGAGGAGATGCGGGCGGCGGTGCGGGAGATGATGGCGGCGGGGCGGCATCGTGGTCCGGATGGGAGTGGGAGCGTCGAGATTGTGGTGGAGGCGGACGGCAATTCTGAGCAGCACTCGGATAGCAGTCTGGTGCTGGGGCACACGCGGCTTTCGATTCTCGATCTGAGCGAGGGGTCGCGGCAGCCGATGCGGGATGCGGAAACGGGATCGTGGCTGGCATTCAATGGCGAGATTTACAACTTCCGCGAGTTACGGGGGGAACTGGAAAAGCTGGGCGAGAAGTTTGGGACGTCGGGCGACTCGGAAGTTTTGCTGAAGGCGCTGGTGGCGTGGGGAGAACGGGCGCTCGAGAGACTGGAAGGGATGTTCGCGTTTGCGTTCTGGGATGGGCGGAGGGGGAGCCTGTTGTTGGCGCGGGATCGCGTGGGGATGAAGCCGCTTTATTACTGCGGCGGAGCGGGAGGGCGGGGATTCGCCTTTGCTTCCGAAGTGAAGGTGCTGGAGCGGGCGGGGATTTGCGCGCTCACGCTCGATCACGACGCGGTGAACTCCTTTCTGGCTTACGGCGCGGTGATTGGGCCGAACACCATCTACAACGAAATTAAAGAACTGGAGCCGGGACACCTGCTGCGGGTTAACGGGCGGGGAGTGGTGGCGGAAGCTGAGTACTGGTCGCTTCGCCGTTGCCTGAGTGAATGTGGGGCCGGAGGTGCATGTGGACCCGCCGGGTCGCGGGTAACCGATTTTGATGCGGCGGTGGCGTTGGTCCGGGAGGGGTTGGAGGGGGCGGTTCGATCGCATCTGGTGAGCGATGTGCCGGTGGGAGTGTTTCTCTCGGGCGGGGTGGATTCGAGTTTGCTGGCGTTGTTGGCTTCGCGCTATGCGAGCAGTCCGATCACTTTGCTGACGGTGGCGTTTGCGGAGCAGGAATTTTCGGAGCTGCCTTATGCGCGTCAGATTGCGCGCGGACTGCCGCATCACCACGAGGTGGTAACGCTCAGCGGGGAACAGCTTCGGGGGTTGCTGCCGTTGGCATTGAACGCGATGGACCAGCCTACGGTGGACGGGATCAATACGTTCGTGATCTCGCGGGTGGGCGCGTCGCTGGGTTTGAAGGTGCTGCTGACGGGGGTTGGCGGCGATGAGTTGTTTGGCGGGTACACGACGTTCCGGAAAGTGCCGCGGCTGCTGAAGTACGGAGCGGGACTGCGTCCGGCGGCGCGAGTGCTGGCTCGGCTGCGGACGGCTTGGGGAACGTCGAGTCCGATTCCATGGCAGAAAGTCGCGGATGCCGGGGCGCTTTCTAATTTGACCGAGGCTTATTTGCTGCAGCGGAGTATTCGTTGGCGGCGAGCGGACGGGGGCGCCGGCTCAACTCGAGCGTTGCAGGAGAGTATCTCGGGGCTGGGAAACGATTTTCAGAAAGTGGCGGCGCTGGAGCTGCAGTTTTACATGCGCAACCAGTTACTGCGGGATGCAGATGTATTCAGCATGGCGAACTCGGTGGAGTTGCGCGTGCCGTTTCTCGAGGCGCGGCTGATGGAAACGGCGTTGAGGATTCCGCCCGAGTACCACTTTGAAGGTGGACGAGGAAAGCGGATTACGCGGCGGATTCTCAGCGAACTGGCGGGCGAGGAGATTGCGCAGCGTCCAAAGATGGGATTCACGTTCCCGTGGCAGCAATGGCTGGGACGGGAGCTGAAAGAAACGATCTCGCAGACGTTGCGCGACCGGCAGCTTTACGAGGCGCTGGCGCTGGATCCGGCATATGGCGGCCGCTTGCTGGATGGGTTGGAGCGGGGCGATCGATCGCAGTCGTGGTCTGAAGTCTGGTCGCTGTTTACGTTGCTGAACTGGCAAACGCGTTGTAACTCGCGCGCGGGGGTGGAATATGCCACTGCCTAGGATCGGCGTGTTGTGCGCGATTGCGGGGATGGGCGGGGCGGAGTTCAGCCTGTTGGAACTGGTGAGGCATCTGCGCGGGGTTTATGAGTTCCACCTGATTGTGCCGGGGGAAGGGACGCTGAAGGAGAGCGCTGAATTGGCGGGCGCCAAGGTGCGGGTGCTGCCCTGGCCGAAAGCGATCGCGGGGACGGGCGAGACGGCGCGGCGTCCGAGCGCGGCAAAGATGGTGCGAGCGACAGTGAGTTTGCGATCGTTCGCGCGACAGGTGAGCGCCGTGCTCGACGAGATAGAGCCATCGGCTTTCGTAACAAACGCGGCCAAGGCGCACGTCATTGGGGCGCTGCTGAGGAAGCGGGAGGGTGTTCCTTTGATCTGGTACATGCGCGACGGGCTGGAGGATCGAGTGCTTTCGCGCAAGCTGCTGGCGTTGCTGTCCCGGCGGTGTGATCTGGCGGTTTGTATTTCGCGGTATGTGGCGGCGCAGTTCCGGGAATATGTGTCGGGATCGGTGCCGGCCAGTGTTCTTTACAACATTGTCGATTTGAGCCGGTTTCGTCCGGATGCGCTGCCGGCGGCGGATTTGGGCAAGCAGCGGGATGAGATCTGGTTCGGCATTCTGGGCGCGATCACTCCGCTGAAGGGGCACGACATTTTTCTCGATGCGGCGGAGAGAGTTCTTGACGAAATGCCCAACGCGATTTTTGCCATCGTGGGGAACAACCCTTATGTGACGGAATCGGGGTTTCGGTATGAGGAGCAGCTGCGCCAGCGGGTGACGAATTCGGCGCTCGATGGCCGGGTGAAATTTGTGGGCCTGCGCAGCGATGTACCGGCCGTGCTTACGCAGTTCGACGTTCTGGTGCAGTGCAACCGAGGCCCGGAAGGGCTGGGACGCTCGGTTTTGGAAGCGATGGCATGCGGTGTGCCTGTGATCGCGGTGAATCAATGGGGACCAGCTGAGTTGATTGAAGACGGTGAAACGGGACTGCTCTTCCCGCCGCTGGACGCAGAGCAACTGGCAGTTCGCATGCTCACTTTAGGAAGGGACGGGTATTTGCGGAAGACCATGGGAAAACGGGGCCACGAATGGATTCAGCAGACTCTTGTCGCAGAGGATTTGGCGGCCAAATTCGACGGCATCATTTCGAGTGCGATCGCCCAAGCCGGCGCCAGCGCGATCAATTCCCGGCGGCAGGAGGCGACGGCATGAGGGTGCTTCAGTTGGGGAAGTTCTATGACCCGTACGTCGGCGGAATGGAGACGGTTCTCAAGGAGATCTGCGAGAGCCTGGCGGACGAAGTAGATTTTCAAGTATTGGTGGCGAACACGCGCTGGAGCACGGAGCACGAGATGAGGACGGTTCCCGTGACGCGGGTCGCCAGCATGGGGAAGTTGTTTTCCTGTTCGATGGCGCCTTCGTTTCCGCTGTGGGCGCGCAGGTTCGATCCCGATCTGATTCACGTTCATCTGCCCAACCCACTGGCGGAATTGTCGGCGCTGATGGCAGATCGCGACATTCCCGTGGTCGCGCACTTTCACAGCGACATCGTGCGGCAGCGCAACTTACTCAAGCTGTACGGGCCGTTTCTGGACGCTTTTTACCAGCGCGCCAATTGCATCGTGGTGCCTACGCCCAGGCACATTCGAATCTCGCGGTTTGTTTCGAAGCACCGAGAGAAATGCAAGGTGGTGCCGTACGGCATTCACGTAGACCGCTTTGAACTGAACGACGACGGCTGTCGCAAGGTCGATGCGCTGCGGAACGAGATGCCAACCGTTCTCTGCGTCGGGCGACTGGTCACTTATAAGGGAGTGGAGTTTCTGATTCGGGCGCTGGAAGGGATTAAGGCGCGGCTGTGGATTGTCGGTTCAGGGCCGCTCGAAGCTTCGCTCAAGAACCTGGCGCAGGAGAAAGGGATTGCCGACCGGGTCGAATTTCTGGGTCAGGTTTCGGATGACGACCTGGTGGCGTACTACCACGCTTGCGATGTGTTCGTGTTGCCCTCGATCACCAACGCCGAAATGTTTGGAGTGGTGCAACTGGAAGCGATGGCGTGCCGCAAGCCGGTGATCTCGACTAACCTGCCGACGGGCGTGCCGTGGGTAAACCAGCACGGTCAGACGGGCTATGTCGTAGCGCCTCGGAATGCGGAGGAGTTAGGCAGGGCCATCCAGCGGTTAGTGCGCGACCCACAACTGCGGGAAGACATGGGTGAGGCGGGCCGTGAGCGGGTTGAGCAACACTTCACTTCGACCAGGATGGCGGAAGCGATGCTGGAGGTTTACCAGGAGATGTTGCAGGAGCCTTGCCGGGTTCCGGCGAAGTTCCCGCAGGCGGAGGAAGCGGTGGAGTATCCGGCGAAGTGGGCTTGAGCACCGCGCAAGGTACAGGGGATCGCGGAGTAGAGAACAAAGGGGAACTTCAGGTCGACAATGATCTACTTAGTTATTTTCGCAGGGGCATTGGTGGTTTCGGCGGTGATGGCCCGCACGGTCCGCGATATGGCGAATGCGCGGGGCTGGGCAATCGCGCCGGAGTCGGCCCGGCACCTGCACGAGAAACCGGTGCCGCGCCTTGGTGGCATTGCCATCATGTTATCGGTGGTGCTGGTCGTAACCAGTGCAGTGATTGCGTCCAATCTGCTGCACTTGGGCTATATTTTTCCGACCAGTACTTTTCTTGGATTACTCGGGCCAACCTTGGTTGTCTTTGGCTTGGGGCTAGCGGATGATTTCCGTCCTTTGAGTCCATACCTGAAATTTGGAGTCCAGATAGTCGCGGCTGTGTGGTTGTTTCTGAACGGCTTTCGGGTGTCGCACTTGCAGTTACTGTTCGGAGATCGCGAGATCGGCAACGTGGCTGCTCTGGGTCTTACGATTTTCTGGGTCCTGCTCATCACCAATGCATTTAATCTGCTGGACGGATTGGACGGGCTGGCGGCAGGATCGGCATTGTTTTCAAGCCTGGTTGTATTCATCGTAGCGCTGGTTACAGGCAATACGCTAACTCAGATCGTAACGATTGCACTGGCTGGCGCGATTGTCGGTTTCCTGCGTTATAACTTCAGTCCGGCAACGATCTTCCTGGGTGACTGTGGCAGTCTGGTCATAGGATTTGTATTGAGCGCGGTGTCACTGGCAGGCTCCGAGAAGGCGTCGACGGCGGTGGCGGTGGCGATTCCGGTAGTTTCATTCGGGTTGCCGATTCTGGACACGTTCATGGCGGTGCTCCGGCGCTTTCTGAATGGCAAACCTTTGTTCGGCGCCGATGACCAGCATATTCACCATAAACTGCTGCAACGGGGACTCTCGCACCGGCAAGCGGTGGTGGTTCTCTATGCCGTTTCCGCATGCTTCGCTTTAATAAGTCTGCCGTTGCTTTCTCCCGCTTCGGGCACGATTGCCGCAGTGCTGAGCGTTGTGGGGCTGGGTGTTTTTTTTGGGCTCCAGCATCTCGGTTATCACGAAGTGGATGAGCTGCGGCGGATGGCGCGCCGGACATGGGAACAGAAAACTATCATCTCCAACAATCTCGCGATTCATCGTGCGACGGACGAACTGGCGGAGGCGACGTCAGTTCACGAGGTCCTGCAAATTCTGAAAAAAGCATTTCAAGGCAATGATTACGAGGGCTTCGAACTATCATTTACTCCGGATTTGCCGAAGTCCCATGATTCGCCGGCGACGAGTCCCGCTTTTCAATATGAATGGCGCAAAGAGGGAGGAACTCGGAGTAAGGGATGGGAGCTGCGGCTCGACTTACTTTCCGAAAGAGGAAAGGTGTGCGGTTGTTTTTCGATCAACCGGAGTTACTCTAAGAGTTCGCTACGCAGTGACGTGGATTGCCTTACGGCGGAGTTTGCGAGTGCTTTGAGTATGGCACTGCAGCGGGACGGTGAAGTGCAGGTCACTACGACGGGAATTACCATGGTGGCGGAGCGCGTGTCCACCCGCATCGAGGGCGTCGCCTAGTTTAGTGCATGGGGAATACAAAACATTGTCTTTCTCCTGGGCACGGGTTCGACACTTTAATAGCTCTTGCTCTGATCTTACTCTGAGTTACTCGGTAGTGGATACGGTCGAGCGGTAATCGACGGCGCATGGTCCGGAGCAACTATAAGGGCGGAAGACGTTTCCGGAGATACTGTGGATATGAACCGTGCCATCCTCCTGCACGGCCGCATGACGAAATCCGCCGGGGGCGATGGCCATATTGTTGGCAAACCTTTCGATGACGGCGCTGTTTAATTCAAAGGCGTTGAAGGTCGTGTGAAAGAGATGATAGCGGGTTCCGGCGGGCAGGGCGGGCGCATCGTCGTCCAATTCCAATAAAGAGCTGCTGACAAACGCGTGGATGAGAAGATTGCCGCGGTCTGTCGCCAGAGTGCGGTTGCACCAACCGAAGGCCCACTCTCCGTCGTGAAGCAGGATCCAACGGCTTTTCAGGCGGGGGTTTGCGGAAGACAGGCAGGTTGAGGAGGACGGACTGGCGACGCTGCAAATCGTGCCGGAATCGTACTCGTGCTGCTCGTCGATGTACAAGTTGTCGCTGACGTCGAGCACGGTGCCGCCAATCAAATATCCGGGGTGAACATCGCGGGGCGCATTCTGGCCGATCTCGCGGACGATGTTGCCGCGAATCAAGGAACACGCATTACAGTCGATGCCGCTCATGTTGGCGGAGTATCGGACTAAGTTGTAGCTGACTTCGAGGTCGTGATCGACCAATGAATTGCCGGTGCGGATGTTGCCGTCATAGACGCGATTGCGTGTGACTACACAGCGGCCGGTAAAAGCGCGTTCCGTTCCGCTGACGTTGATGCTTCCGAAGTGTAATTCGTTACCTGCGATGGTCAGGCCAGATAGAGACGCAGTTGTGCCGGATTGCAGGGCGATGTAGATGTCGCCGTGATCGAGAAAGTTGTCACTGATGTCGGAGTTACTGAGGCCGCCGTAGGCGATGCTGGAGCCGTAGAACATGTTGTTGGCGATCTTCACGTTTTCGGCAAGGCGGCCGAGATTGTCCTGGCCGGTTTCAATGGCGGTAGCGTTGCCCGGAGGCGGAAGGTGGGCTTCGAAGACATTGGAGTGAACGTCCAGTCCGGACTGAGTGACGATTAACATGGAGGAGACGCGGTCGCCGTTGTGGATGAACTGGTTGTCGCGAACCACGCCGGCGGCAACGCCGACTCTGGCGGCAGGGTCGAAGCGGTTCACCGAGAGCGCATTGTCGCCGTGACCGTAGCCGGTTGTGTGCAGGGAGAAAATGTTGTCGTGGACGTTGGAGCCTGTGCAATCGAGGAGGTTGACGAGTTTATTAGGATTGCCTTCGAGACTGAGGTGGTCGAGCTCGAGCTGTTCGCAGCCGTGGCAGAGGAAAATGGTGACCCAATCGTATTTCCGATCGGAGTCGGTCCAGGTGATGCTCAGGTCACGGAGGCGGAGGTTGCGGTTTGACGGGTTGGCATTGGCGAAGAGGATTGCTGGAGGATCGCCGGCAGCGCGGGTCACGTTGATAATGGTGTGACCACGGCCCGCGCCGCGAAGGTCGACGTTGGAGGGGAGGGCGATGCCCACGTTGGCTCCATTGCCGTCGCGAGGGTTGTTCTTCCAGGTGGAGATGGGGCTGGAGTTGTAGGTTCCGGCAGGGATGAAGACTTCGCAGGGGCTTGGCCCGCAGTCGCGGATGGCGGCCTGGATCTGCTCGACGATGGAGCGGCCGGGGAAGTCGGTAGCGGCGCGAGTGGCGCCAGTTCCGCTGCGGGCGGTCAATTGGGCGGGACAAAGCAGTGGGCAGGCCACGGCGCAAAGTATCCAGACAAAAAATTTTGGGGGCGCGATGCAGTGGAGCGATGGGCGTCTCGCTCCCGAACAGTTCGGCGGCCGGGCGGGGACGCCCGACTTTCGGCCAGTAGTAAAGAGGAGTGAGTTCGTCGCTAGTGGCATTTCTTGAGATTTCCGGCTTGTCCGCGGATGAGCGTGAACTTCTGCGGGGGCTGTTTGTTCTCTCCGGCATTTTCACCGACGGTGAATTCGATTTGCAGGGTTTCGCCGCGCAGGTTGCCGGAATAAATCACATTGATGCCGCCGGACGGTTGGACTTTTCTGGCTGCCCCGCCTTGAGTTTGAAAGCTGCCCCTGGCATGGAACGTTCCGGATTGGTCCAGAGCGAGCGGTTCGGAGATGGTTCCCTGGGCGCAATCGAATTCCAGGGTCGCGCCGTGTGGCGTCACCTGCATTTCCAAATCGGGGCCGCCCCAGAGTCCGAGGCTCACGCTGGCGGGCGGCGAGTGGGTAGAATCCTGGGCGGTTGAGCGGTTTTCGATGGAGGCCGCGAACAAGACCAGGGTCAGCATTGTGGTTAGTAATGTTATGACGACAGACTTCTTCCCATCGGGATTCATTTTTGCGGCACTCCTTTGCCTACTCTGGTGGCTCTCTGGCGCCTACTCTCGTGCCCGCACTCGGAGAAAGTGTTTTTCTCCTTGACAAGAACTTCTACTATAGCGAATAGTTTTAAGCCAAGGTGGCCGCGAGTCAAATGGTGGCATCGCAGGACATCGGTGGATTAGTCGACATCATTATTATTACATTCCACCGTTGAGTTAATTTCTGCGGATGTCACTCCCTTCCGAATTGGCGCGCGCCGGCCTGACTGCCTCATCGTCGCGGCAGGCTTTGCACAAGAAGTCCGATCAGCAAATCGTTTGAACAAGCAGTTTAAGAAGTACGGATGTTCGAGACACGCCGGCTGGCGGGGCTTGTTCCCTGAACCAATCTGCGCCTTGGAGGATACATTGAATCATCGAAACAAAGCCATTCTGCTCGTTGCCATGGTCTGCCTGACCATAACGGCATTCGCACAAACTCATAAGACATCGCCAGCGGGCACGCAGACATTCACACCGGTGGAGCCGGACGCCCCGGCGGTCATCGATCAGGAAATCACCAGCACGATGCAGGTGGAAAAGCCGGATGCTAGCGGCTTCATTTATCGTTTAGACCAATTGTTATGGGCGCCGTATGAGGCTCCGAAAGAAATTGAAGTGGAAGGCGGGCACGAGGTGATGCGGCCTGCGTCCCGCAAGGGCAATGGGGCTGAGGTTCCGGACACTGCGCTGCAGACGATCACTGGTCCCCTGGTCGCTGGCACACTGGGACTGAGCATAGACGGTTTGGGCGCGAACATTAGTGGACCCAACGGAACCTTCGCAGTGAACAGCGTGCCACCGGATACGAACCTGGCGGTTGGAACCACGCAGGTCGTCGAAACCGTGAACTCCGGCTTCGCCATTTTCAACAAGGCCACGGGCGCGATGATTGCAGGCCCGTACAACATTCAAGCGCTCTGGTCAGTGCTTGCGGCCAACTCCCCTTGTACCGGGACAGTGTCGGGAGAGGGTGTTTCCATGAGCGATCCGGTTGTGGTGCATGACCAGCTTGCCCAGCGCTGGCTCATAACCGTACTGGCGCTTCCCTATAACACCACGTCGGGCGCTGAAATACCGCCGTACTACCATTGCATCGCGATGTCGACGGGCGAGGATGCGACCGGAGGCTGGAGCGTGTTCGAGTACAACCCGGGCGCCTCCATCTCCGGCGAGACGAATTACCTGCCGGATTATCCCAAGATGAACGTCTGGCGCGACTCGTACTCGTTTACCTACGACATGTTCAACACGAGCGGAACCTACACGAACGCCGAGTTCTGCGGCATCGACCGGAACGCGTTGCTAGCGGGTACGACGGCAACGATTATCTGCTTCAAGAGTCCCAACACGAGCTCCGATTACGCGCTGCTGCCGGCATACATAGACGGGTCCACCTACCCTCCGCTTCAAACGAGTGGTACGGCGGGCACGGACACGTGTTCCACGGCGTCTCCCTGTCAGCCTAAGACACCTTTCTTCATGGTCTCAAGCTCCACGGGCAGTCAGACGGTGGTGTACTCCTATCGCGTGCACTACAACTTCGTAACAACTTCGCACTCGGCGGTGGATTCGCGCGTGACGACCACGGTGACGGCCTATAACGGCAGCACCTGTAGCAACACGCAGCAATGTGTGCCGCAACCGACGCACACGGGCACTCTGCCTAGCGGCGAGACATTTTCTTCGGAATCCAAGCTGGACACGCTCGCGGAACACGCCATGTGGCGCGCGCCCTATCGTAATTTTGGTACGTATGAATCGGTCGTTCTCAACCACAGTGTAAGAAGCGGTAGTACGGGGAGCACGACAGACCCACGCTGGTACGAACTCCGCGGCATCAATTCCAGCACGGGCACGGGCACGCCGACGGTGCAACAACAGTCCACGTTCGCGCCAGATACCACCCTTTGGCGTTGGATGGGCAGCATTGCCGCCGACCACAACAACAACATGCTGCTGGGCTACAGCGGATCTAGTTCCAGCGTATTTCCGTCTCTTTACATTACGGGCAGGTTAGTCGGCGATAACGCAAGCACCATGGAGACCGAGACCCAGGCTTATGCGGGGCAGAACTCCCAGGTGAATGTCACGATCAGTGGGAATAGCTATGCTTACGGCTACCGTTGGGGGGACTATTCATCGATGGAGATTGACCCTGACGATTGCACGTTCTGGTATGCGAACCTTTATATGAAGCAGGCGGGGCTGTTCAACTGGAACACGCGGATGCTCAGCTACGCTTTCCCGAGCGCGAACTGCTCGGATGCGGCATCGATCACGCTGCCGATTCCACTGGCGCAAGGGGGGAGCACGCTGACGAGCGGGACGGCGACTTTCTACTGGACGACAGGGTCGGGAGGTCCGACGGGGTACACGCTGAGCGTGGGCAGCACGCAGGGCGGGTCGAACTACTTCAGTCAGAGCTATGCGGCGGGCACTTACACGGCGACGGTCAGCAGCTTGCCGATTGACGGCAGCACCTTCTGGGTGCGGCTGACGACTACGGGAGGAACGGGGGCGGGGTTCCAGGACTACCAATACACGGCAGCCACCCTGATCCAGCCGCAGACGATCACGTTCCCCAATCCGGGGACGCAGACCTATGGAGTGTCTCCGATCACGCTGACGGCGACAGCCAGCTCGGGGTTGACGGTCAGCTACACGGTCACCAGCGGTCCGGCCTCGGTCAGCGGAAACGTGCTGACGATTACGGGGGCGGGCAGCGTGACGGTGGAAGCGACGCAGGCGGGCAACTCGCAGTACAGCGCGGCGACTCCGGTGAGCGACACGTTCGCGGTGAATCAGGCGGTGCTGACGGTGAGCGGGAACAACGCGGCCATGAACTATGGCGCTGCGGGGTTCCCGGCGTTCAGCGACAACATCACCGGGTATGTGAACGGCGACGGGCCTGGAGTGGTATCGGGTTCGGCGGCGTTCAGCACGAATGCGACGCTGAGTTCGACTCCGGGAAGCTACACGCTCTACGTCACGCAAGGCACTTTGGCGGCGGCGAATTACAGTTTCACGTTTGTGAATGCTTTCCTGAACATCGGGCAGGCGACGAGCAACACGACGGTAGGAGCGAGTCCGGCAACGATCGGTACGGGTGACAACACCACTCTGACCGCAACCGTGACGGGTTCGCCGAACGGGGTTGCGCCGACCGGCACGGTGACGTTCTACAACGGGAACACGCAGTTAGGGACGGCGAATCTGGGCGGGAACACTCCCGAACAGGCGCGCGATCGGAGACGGATTGTCACGCCCGAGATTCTGGCACGAGGCAAGAAGGGTAAAGACAACGGCAAGAACGGGCCCGAGTATCCGGGCTTGGCCAACACGGCAACGTTGCAGGTGAGCGGCCAGACCCTGGGTCTGGGAGCCAGCACGATAACCGCAAGCTACGGCGGCGACACCAACTACAACGGGGGCAGCAGTAGCGGGTCCACGGTGACGGTGGAGCAGCCGGGCTTGTACAACCCGGCTCCGGGTTCGACGCTGACCGGTACCAGCGCTAACTTCCAGTGGTATGGAGCACCGGGAGCGACCGCGTACTGGATCGACATCGGGAATGTTGCGGGTGGCAACCAGTACTACCAGTCGGGCAGCCTGCCGATTACAACCGAATCGGTCGCGGTAAACTCTCTGCCCACGAACGGCGGCACGGTTTATGTGACCCTCTATTACCTGATCAACGGTTCCTGGGTGAGCAATCCGTACACGCTGACGGCGTTTGGCGGGAGCGCGACCCTGGGCCAGATCACGTCTCCGGCTCCGAATTCGACTTTGACGGGCAGCAGCGTGACCTTCACCTGGAGCGCAGGCTCGGGAGCGACGGCGTACTGGCTTGACGCAGGCAACGTTGCCGGCGGCAACCAGTACTATCAGTCGGGCAACCTGGGCAACCAGTTCACCACCACGGTGACGACGCTGCCGACCGACGGCAGCACGGTTTACGTGACCCTGTACTCGCTGGTGAACAACGTGTGGCTGAGCAACGCTTACACTTACACGGCGTATAGCCTGGCATCGGCGGCGGGAGTGATCACGTCACCGACACCGGGCACGACGTTAACCGGCAGCAGCGCGACGTTCGTCTGGACGGCGGGCTCAGGCGCATCGAACTACTGGCTGGATATCGGCAGCACGCCGGGTGGCAACCAGTACCTGCAGTCTGGAACGCTGGGGAACGTGCTGACGGACACGGTGAGCGGACTGCCGACGGATGGCAGCGCGATCTATGTCACGCTGTACTCGCTGGTCGGTACGCAGTGGATCGGCAACTCCTACAACTACACCGCGTTCAACGCGACTGGCGGGTTGGCGGTCATGCAGACGCCGGTGCCGGGCACGTTTATCAGCGGGAACTCGGCGACGTTCACGTGGAGTCTGGACGCGAACGCCACCGCATACTGGGTGGATATCAGCGCGGTTGGACCGGGTGGAAACGATGTCTTCCAATCCGGAAACCTGGGCAACGTGGCGACGGTGACAGTGAACAGCCTGCCGGGGAATGGCAGCAGCACACTGTACGTCACGCTGTACTCGTATGTTGGAGGACAGTGGCTGAGCAACGCATACACTTATACGAACTAGCGAAAGGCTAGTTGTCACTTAAGCATCGGCCGTCGCCCTGCTGCGGCGGCCGATTTCTTGTTGTTGAGGGAACATACTAAGAGAGACAGGGAGCGGTGGCGGCTCCGTTGACGTCGGCAGTAGCTTGTACTGGCTCGACAGTGCCACAGGATGCGAATTTCTGCTGGGCGCTATCTGCCGGATTGCTGCTACCGGAGATAGTTGGCGGAGATTGGGTGCGGAGATGAAAGCCTTTGCAAAGGCCGCGTAATTTTTATTTTTTTTACGTGAATTCCGCTTGACGTCCCCGCTCAATTCCAGTTTAATTCTCGTACTCCCCGGAGCGAAATTCCGGGTGCCTGCATGGCAAGACGGCGGCATCGGGTGCCTGATCCTGGGAAGCGGCTGGTGAGGCGTCACTTTGGGTTGTGACGTGGATCACAGACGGTAGTGATGGCTCTTGCGGTACCCTGCCTCATCGGAATCCGGTTTTCTTTTGTCCGGAATCGATGACGGGCAGCGTAAGACCGATCGCAGGATGCTTTGCAAGTCTCTCCCCGGGGATTTGCCGGTAACGATGGCCTGATGTTAATATGCGGGCCGCATGACCTTGCTCTGCTCCACTTTACCGAGGGGGGATAGAGCACGACAGGGCAACCGCTCGGGATAGCTGAATTCATTGTCCTTCGGAAGGGGACAACCGAGTGGCTCTTGTCGGGCGGTTGCCCTAACGTCGTAGAGGGGTTGTGCTCAACAAGAACGACAGTTTTGTATCTGCCAGCCTTATTTAAAGTTCGTCTGGTTGGCGGTTTCCAGGTTTGTGTTCCAAGGTCGCGGGTTGTTTTTCCTTCCGTCCGCGCTGTTCTTCCAGTTCAGTTAGCAAGAGTGCGGGATTTCACCCTTCCGTCCGCGCTGGATTCCTAAATCATTTGCCGTGAGGTTTGCGCCGTGTCTGGCCTTTTGGGTCAGGCCGGGGCGACCAATGTGTCTCTGAGGAGAGTACATGAGAAATCCCCGCTCTATCCGCGCAGTGCTTTCGCTGTTGATGTTTTGCCTGCTGCTGGCTTCGATGTCACCGGTGACGTTCGCGAAGATCGCCACCAGTGCGCAACCCGAAGTCCGCGTAACCAAGAAAATTGATACTTTCAAACGGACTATTCTTCCTGGCCACGTGTCCGCAGCCATACGGTCGGCAAACGACCTGGGCCGCCAAGATGCGCGCACGCCTTCGCCGGGGATGATCCTGGTTTTGAAGTCGAGCGAAGAGCAGAAGCGTGAGATTCGCAGGGTCATCGACGAGCAGCAGGACAAGAAAACGGCAAATTATCATCAGTGGGTCACGCCGGAAGAATTCGGCGAACATTTTGGCGTACACGATTCCGATATAGCGCAGATTAAGGCGTGGCTGGTATCGGAGGGGTTCACGGTCGACGAAGTCAGCAAGAGCAAGCGAGTCATCAAGTTCAGCGGCAACCTGGGGCAGGTGGAGCACGCGTTCCAGACCGAGATGCACCTTTACAACTATGGCGGCGAGCTGCATGTCGCCAACAGCACGGAGATCAGCGTTCCGGAAGCTTTCAACAAGGTCATTGCGGGCGTCAGTCTGCATAATTTTTACCGCAAGAGCAGTTTCGAGCGTCATAGCCGGATCAAGCATGGACCGAAATACAGCTCCAGCAGTTCCGTGCACTATGTAGGGCCGGCGGATTTCGCGACGATTTACAACACCGCGCCGCTGCTGGCGAATGGCATCAACGGAACGGGATCAAGCATTGCGATTGTGGGCCGCTCGGACATTCTGATGAGCGACGTGCAGAGCTACCGGCAGTTGTTTAATCTACCGGTCAATGACCCGGTCTTTATTCATGCGGGGCAGGACAACGGCACGCAACCGGGCGATGACGGGGAATCGGATCTGGACGTGGAGATTTCGGGCGGCGTGGCACCCAACGCGACGGTAAATTTTGTGATTGGCACGCCGACGTTCCTGGTGGACGGGATCACCAACTCGATCGAATACATTGTGGAAAACAATGTGGCCGACATCATGAGCATCAGTTACGGCTCGTGCGAATCGGTGGAAGGCACGGGCGGGAATGAATTCAACAACCAGGCGTTCGAGCAGGCGGCGGCGCAGGGTATCAGCGTATTTGTTGCCTCCGGCGACAACGGTCCGGCGGAATGCGACGATCAAAACGACAGCTATGAAAACCTGGGTTATGCCACGGGCGGGGAAGCTTCCACGTGGTATAGCGTCGCGGTAGGCGGCACCGGGCTCTATGGAGATGCGGGAGCCAACTATTCGACATACTGGGGGACATCGAATAATTCCCTGTATCAGAACTCGGCGATCAAATACATTCCCGAGTATCCGTGGAATGAGGCGAAGGGGAACAATCCGGCCATCGACACCGGCAGCGGTTTATGGTCGGGCAGCGGCGGCGTCAGTTCGTACTATATGAGGCCTTCGTGGCAAACGGGATCGGGAATTACGAATGCTTCCGATCCTGCTCTGACGCAGGGTGGGAATTGGGTCACGGGGGTGACGCTCACCAACGGGGGTGGCAGCGGCTATACCACGGCTCCTTCGGTGACATGGAGCGGCGGTACCTGTGCGACGTTGCCGGCGACGGCATCGACGACCATCAGCGGCGGTTCGGTAACTGGGATTGTCTTCAACTACGGGGTGCAGGGCGGGACACTGGCGGCGGGCCAAGGCATCGGCTGTACGGTGGCCCCGACAGCTACGTTTACGGCAGCACCGGCAGGGGGAACAACCGCGACGGGGACGGCAACGATCGGACCGATGTGGAATATCCAGCCTCTGGTCTCGGGTGTGCCACACCGCTTAACGCCGGATCTGGTGTTGAACGCGGCGTCGGGTCATGACGGCACGCTGTTCTGCAGCGAGGGCGTTTGCGAAATCAACAGCTCCGGAGCCTTCACGGATGCCGGAATCGTCGGTGGAACGTCGGTGGCCGCGCCCAGCATGGCGGGCATCCAGGCGTTGATCAATCAGGCGAATGGTGGACGGCAGGGCATGCCTGGCTACATTTATTATGCGCTGGCGAACAACCAGTATGTGGCGAATGCGGCGGGGTGTAATTCGTCGAGTTTGACCGCAACCAATTGCGCGTTCCAGGACATCACGCTGGGCAACAACTACATATGCGGCACGTCAACCTGCACGACGACGACCGGTACGAAGATTGGTTGGGCGGCGGGAACGGGTTACGATCTGGCCTCGGGACTGGGGTCGGTCAACGCGTACAACCTGGCGACGCAGTGGAGCAGCGTGGTATTTAACAGTTCCACCAGCACGCTGGGCCTGTCGCAAACCTCGTTTGCGCACGGGACGCCGATCACGTTGAGCGGCGCAGTCTCGGCAACGGCGGGGACGCCGACGGGCGATGTGGCTTTCATCGTCAGCCAGGGAGAAATTGGCGATCCAGTGAATCTGACTTCCGGGGCCTTTGTGGTTCCGGGGGCATTTGCAACGCTGAGCGGCGGCAACTACAGCGACAGCATCTCGAACCTGCCGGGTGGGAGTTACACCGTTCAAGCGCGTTACGGTGGGGACACCAACTTCGGCTCCAGCCTCTCGGCTCCGGTAGCGGTCACGGTAACTCCGGAAGCGAGCACGATCACGATTACACCGCAGGTCATCAATCTGACGACTTGCACGATGACCAACGGCAACACGTTCACTTACGGCCAGTTGATCTGGGTGCAGGTAACGGTTGCGGGCGTTTCAGGACAAGGCGTACCGACCGGCTCGGTGAACATCACCGTGGACGGCAACAGCTATGCGACGGAAACGCTCGATCCGCAAGGCAATGGGTACCTGGTGGCGGGAAACGTGGGAACAGCCTCGAATTCCTGCCTCTACGACTACACCTTTGCCCAGAGCCCGATGCTCTCTGGTGGAACGCACACCATCAGCGCGTCGTACTCGGGAGACGCGAGCTTCAACGCAACGACGGCAGGCACTCCGGCGAGCGTCACCGTGACTCCAATCGCAACGACGCCGACACTGGCGGCGGGTGCGACCCTGATTACTTCGGCGACCGCGACGAGACTCGCCGTAACCTTCCCAACCGTCACCGCGCTGACTGCCGGTTCGTACACACCGGGAGCTTCCGGGCCGACGGGAACGGTAACGTTCACCGATACCACGACGTCGACGGTGCTGGGAACGGCGACGGTTGTACCCAGCGTGACGTATGTCGGCGGCGGCAGCAGCACCTACCCGAGCTATACGTACGCAGCCACGGCGGTGGGTTCGACCACGGGTATCACAAGCACGGGAGCCAATTCCATCACCGCTACTTATTCCGGTGACAGCAACTACGCCGGAACGACAACCACCGCAGTGACGGTCACAGTGGGCACGGGAACGTCAACCACCACAACGGTGACTTCGAGCGCTAACCCAACTACCATCAACGGGCGGCCAACCTTGACCGCTACCATCGCAGGCGGTGCTGGTCCGACAGCGGGCACAGTCACCTTCTACGACACCACGTACGGACTGGTGCTGGGAACTGGCACGGTAGGCACCGGTCACACGGCGACCTTCCGTCCGGCTAGCGGCTATCCATTCCTGGGTGGCAGCCACAGCATCGTCGCGCAGTTTGGCGGCAATGGCACGTTTATGGCGAGCACGTCTCCTGCGTTCACGCAGACCGTGACCAAGGGAGCCGGGACAGTTCTACTCACGGCCAAGACGGTGGGCACTGCTGGTCAGGCCTACACGTTCGCGGCGGTGTTTAGCCCCAGCCCCAGCAGCACCGGCTTTGAGCCGATTCTGGGCGTCATGACGTTCTACGACGGAGCTACTGTGCTGGGAACAGCGGTGCCGAATGACGTGTACGCTTCACAGGGCGGTTATGGTCTGTGGACGGCGTCGTTCTCAACCAGCGCACTCACTGCCGGGACGCATACCATCACGGCGCAGTACAACGATGTGAACTACCTTTCGGCGGTCTCGAACGCGCAGACGGTCTACGTGGGGAACAGCACGGTCGGGATTTACACTCCTCTCGCGGGCACGACACTGGCGGGAACTGGATCGACGACGTTCAAGTGGTATCCGATCGCGAACGCGCAGTACGGGCTGGATCTTGGTTCGACTCCGGGAGGGCACGATTACTACCAATCGGGGAACCTGGGAACGGTTCTATCCACAACGGTTGCGAACAGCGCACTGCCGTCGAATGGCAGCACGGTATACGCAACTTTCTACTACCTCGTTAACAACAATTTGCAAACCGTGGCTACCACGTATAACTCGTTCACGGGTACGCCGGGCGTGATCACTTCGCCGGTTCCTAACTCAACCCTGAGCGGGAGCAGCGTTTCGTTTGTATGGAGCGCGGGCACGGGAGCGACAGCATACGGGCTCAACGTGGGCAACACATTGGGTGGGAACCAGTACTACTCATCGGGCAACCTGGGTAACGTGCTGACCAAGACGGTATCGGGTCTACCGACGGACGGCAGCACGGTTTACGTGACGCTGTTCTCGCTGGTGGGCAGTAACTGGGTGACCAGTCCGTACACCTATACGGCGTTCAACGCGAGCGCGGGGAAGGCGGTGATACAGACACCGACTCCGAACTCAACACTGAGCGGCAGCAGCGTGACGTTCACCTGGAACAACACGGGCGCGGCAGGGTACTGGATCGATGCGGGCAACGTTGCCGGGGGAGCTCAGTATGTGCAGTCGGGCAACCTGGGCAATGTGCAGACGTTCACGGTGAACGGATTGCCGACGAACGGCAGCACGGTCTATGTGACTCTATATTCGCTGGTGGGCGGAAACTGGCTCAGCAACGGATACACGTACACAGCGGTCAACGCAGCGACGGCGGCGGGAGTCTTGACGACTCCGACTCCGGGTTCAACGTTGACGGGTAACAGCGCGACCTTCACCTGGGCGGCGGGCGCGGGAGCGTCGGCCTACTGGCTGGATGTGGGCAGCGTGGCCGGCGGTAGCCAGTACTCGCAGTCGGGCAACCTAGGCAACGTGTTGACGACGACGGTGAACGGGTTGCCGACGGATGGCAGCACGATCTACGTCACGCTGTACTCGCTGATCGGCACGCAGTGGGTGGGCAACGCTTACACCTACACCGCGCTGAACGCAACCAGCGGCTTGGCTACGATGATCTCGCCGACACCCGGTACGTTTATAAACGGGACTTCGGCGACGTTCACGTGGAACCTGGACGCGAACGCAACCGCTTACTGGGTGGATATCAGCGCGGTGGCACCGGGTGGAAACGATGTGTTCCAATCCGGAAACCTGGGCAACGTTCCGACGGTCACGGTGAACAATCTGCCGGGAACAGGCAGCGGCACGTTGTACGTGACCCTGTACTCGTATGTGGGAGGGCAGTGGTTGAGCAACGCATACACGTACACGAACTAGCGAAAGGCTAATCGTCAGTAAGCTAGTTGTTACTAAGCATCGGCCGTCGCCTCACCGCGGCGGCCGATATTTTTTGGACTGGGTGGGGACTTCGGCCGGTGCCGTTTTTGCTGCTTGTACAATCGGGTTCAAGCAATCGGGTTCAAGCAATCGGGTTCAAGAATGAGCCGAGTCCAGACTGTCTCGAAAACACGCGCCCGCGGCCGCAATCGGCCGAATCGACAAGGGCCTGCGGAAACAGGGCGGTTTCTCACTGGGAAAAATCTGAAGATCGCACTCTGCTTCCTGGTGGCGGCGGGCACGATCGCAATCTATAGCCCGGTCATTGGGCATTCGTTTATCGTGCTGGACGATCACGATTACGTCACGGCGAATTCTCACATCCATGCGGGACTGCGCTGGAGCACAATCCAGTGGGCATTCGCGTCGACGGCGGCGGCAAACTGGCACCCTCTTACGTGGCTTTCCCATGCGTTGGACTACCAGTTGTTTGGCTTGAACCCGGCCGGCCATCATTTCGATAGCGTGCTGATCCACGCGGTGAACGTGGTGTTGTTATTTCTGCTGCTGTCGTGGATGACAGGGCGGATAGGGCCCAGCCTGCTGGTAGCAGCGTTGTTCGCATTGCATCCCATCAATGTGGAGTCGGTGGCGTGGGTGGCGGAGCGCAAGAACCTGCTGTGCACGCTGTTTTTCATTTTGGCGATCGGGGCGTATGGCTGGTATGTCCGGAAGCCGGGCTGGCGGCGGTATCTGGTATTGGCTTTGCTGTTTGCGGCGGGACTGATGGCCAAGCCGATGGTGATTACGCTGCCGTTCGTCTTGCTGCTGCTGGATTATTGGCCGTTGGGCAGGATGCGCGGAAGTGCGGCTTCGGCGGATGGCGCGCCGCAAATGGCTTTCTGGCGACTGGTATTGGAGAAAGTGCCTCTGCTGGTTCTGTCGGGCGCGAGCGCCTTGATCACGCTTTATGCGCAGCGAGCCGGATATGCGGTGCGGAGCTTGAACCAGTTTCCGCTGTCGATTCGCATCGCGAATGCCGATGTGGCCTACGGGCTCTATCTATGGAAGATGGTGTGGCCGGCGCGGCTGGCGCTCTATCCTCATGCGGCGATTCTTCCGCCGTCATGGCAGTGGATGGTGTCGGGGCTGGTGCTGACAGGTATTACCGTGCTGGTGGTGATCTATCGCGGCAAGGGCTACCTGGCGGTGGGCTGGTTCTGGTTTCTGGGGACGCTGGTTCCGGTGATTGGGCTGGTGCAGGTGGGAGAGGCTTCGATGGCGGACCGCTATGCGTATATTCCGCTGCTCGGGGTTTTCGTGATGATGGCGTGGGGGCTGGACGATTGGGCAGAAGCAAGAAGAGTGTCCGCAGTTTGGCGGGTGATTCCGGCGTTGCTGGCGCTGGCGGCGCTCAGTTTCGTCACCTGGGGGCAGATTGGTTACTGGGACAGCGATTACGATCTGTGGGCGCACGCGCTGGCGATTAACGAGAGAAATCCCTTTGCGCATGATGCGATGGGGTCGGCTTTGCTGGATCCCGAGTTGGGCAGCAAGAATGGCCCGCAGGAGTTGAATGCCGAGCAGCGGATGGATGAGGCGCGGGAACATTTCGAGCAAGCCTTGGAACTGCGGCGTCAACTGGCGCAGCAGAATCCGGCTACTTATCTGCCCGATATGGCCACGACCTTGAATAATCTGGGAAATCTGGATCGAATGGAGAATCGTCCGCGGGACGCGCATCAGCATTATCTGGCGGCGCTGGAAATTCACCGGCAACTGGAGCGGCAGAATCTGGAGCGCTACCGGCCGGATTTGGCAACCGCGCTGAATAATCTTGGGATGCTGGAACAGAGCATGGGGCAGGAAGAGGACGCGCAGCAGCACTTCCAGGATGCTTTGGCGATTTACCGTCCTCTGGCAGAGCATGACCCGGACACATTTCTGCCCAAAGTGTCAGAGGTGCTGAATTTTCTGGCCTTGACCGAGCGCGAAGAGAAGCGCCTGGACGCGGCTCGCGAGCACTACGAAGAGGCATTGATGATTCGGCGCAAACTGGCGCAGCAGGATGCTGACGCCTATCTGCCTTACCTGGCGACAACGCTGAACGACTTGGGAGTTCTGGACGGGATGCAGAACCGGAGCAGCGACGCGCGCGAGCATTATGAAGAAGGGTTGCGGTATTACCGTCAACTGGCGGAGCGTGATCCGGAGATCTACCTGCGATTTGAAGCGGCTACGGTGAACAATCTGGCGTTCGTGGAAGAAAGCGAGGGCCGGATTGATGAGTCGCGGACCCACTATAAGGAGGCTTTGGAGGCGTTCCAGAAGCTATCGCATGGTGACCCCGACACATATGTGAATGATGTGACGCGAGTCGAACGAAGCCTGGAGGGATTGGAGAAGAAATCCGCGTCGCGGTAGGCCGGGACGTGGTGTGTAATCGCGGCAGCGGTCCACCGCGGTTTCACGTCAGGGAAAGCCGGGTACGGCCATCCCTAACGCGATTCTTGCGCGGGCTGGGTTAGGGAACCACGGAGAAGACAGTGCCGTCGCTGTATTGGCCGCCCAGGCTGGTGGTGCCGTAGAGGACGCCGCCGCTAAGCGCAAGGCCGGCAGTGGTGTCGGCACCGTCGCCGTTTCCAGTGAAGGTCCAAAGCACGGTTTCAGACCAGACGCCGCCTTTCTGAGCTGGAGGGCTGAGCTCGAAGACTACTCCAGAGTTACCGGTGCCGACGCCGGTGGTGCCGTAGAGATTTCCTTTGGTATCGAGGACAACGCCGTAGCGGGCGTAGGAACCATCGGGGCCGCCTCCGAAGGTGTAGAGCACGCTTTCGGAATAGGTGCCGCCGGTCTTGGCTGGGGTTAGCTCGAAGACCGTGCCGTAGCCACTTCCGCCCAGGCCGGTGGTGCCGAACAGATCGCCAGCTGCGTTGAAGACCACGTTGGCGTAGGGTTTGCCTCCGTCACTACCTCCGGTGAACCCGTAAAGCACAGTTTCGGTCCAGGCACCGCCGACGATGGCTGGAGGAGTGAGCTTGAAAACCGCCCCTTGTCCAGAAGGGCCGCCGCCGTCCAGGGTTGTGCCATAGAGGGCCTTGGACTTGAGAACTAATCCGGAGTAAGGCTTGCCGCCATCGGTGCGTCCGGTGAAGTTGTAGAGAATGGACTCGTTCCAGGGGGAGTTTTTCTTGGTGGGCGGGGTCAACTCGAACACGGTGCCGAAGTTGGACGATCCGCCGAACGGCGTGGTGCCGATCAGAGCGGTTCCGTCAAAAATGACCGCGCTGGCGGGGTTACTGCCATCGGTGCCGCCCTTGAAGCTGTAGAGGACGGTCTCGGTCCAGGCGCCGCCTGTCTTGGCGGGCGGGGCCAACTTGAAGACGGTGCCATAGCCATAGGTTCCACCGCTGGAGGTGGTGCCGTAGAGCGCTCCGGACTTGAGCACTAATGCAGCTTGCGGACCCGAGCCGTCGCCGGTGTTGACGCCCTGAAAGCTGTAGAGGACGGTTGGGGTCCAGGACGGCGGTGAGATCATGAACACGGTTCCGCAGCCCGAGCCCAAGTTGCACTGCGTGCTGCTGCCACCCTCGCCCGTGGTGCCATAGAGCGCTCCCGTGCTATCGGCGATGAGGCCGGAGTAGGGGTTGGCGCCGCCGCCGCCACCGGGGAAGCTATACAGAACGGTCTCGACCGGCGTGGTAGCCAAGGCGCTGGCAGCGAGCGCCAGTATGACCAGGAAAATGGACAACGGTTGTCCCCAAAGGGTATGAGTTTGTTGTGGCATGCAGGAATCTCCCAATGCGCGCATTCAATTCAGTTATGACTGGTTGGAACACGCGCCGGAAGAGCGCGCCGATGGGCGCGCAACGCGTTACAAATCAGCTGCGGAAATCGCAGTAACCCTGATTATAGTAGTTAAAGCCTGCATTGCGGCCAATAGTTTGCGCCCCGCCGGGATCTTTCGGCACTTGTCGGGGACCATCAATCGGGGACAACCAGAATGGTATTTGGCATGCCGGGCTTGGTCCTGGCGGGCTGGCTTGCAGGATTCCGTTGATTTCGAGATCCCTTCAGAAGCGAGCCTGGGACGTGGGTCGATCAACCTGCGGATCGCCTGGGTGAACGAAAGTGCCCGATGGTCGAGAAGCCCGATGAAACCGAAAAGCGCTCCAAAAGCCGCTCTAAAAGCGGATTGTTGAATATAATGGCGGCTCGTCAGATTCCGCCCATGTCGATCGGGTGAAGGAGCCGTTAGTCAGCCCGGGATCGGAATGGAAAGTCCGACTCAAGTCTCAACTCGGAGGCGAATGATGAAGCCGTTGACGACCAGGCTCTTTGCATGGGCCATCTTGTTTCTTATCTCAATGTCATTCACTTGGCCAGTCCATGCGCAGACCGTGGCGGAGCCGAGCGGGAGTACGGGACGATCCAGCTACGACAGCACCGAGGAAGTGACTCTGACGGGCAGGATATCGAGTGTGCTCACGAAAGCCGCTCCGGGAATGGTGGCCGGATCTCACCTGCTGCTGGCAACCTCCTCTGGCCTGGTGGACGCGAGTCTGGGAAGGTTCGCTCTGTCAGGGAGCGGCACGCCCGGGTTGAGGACCGGACAGGAAATTGAGGTGAGGGGCGTGATGAGGACGAGGAAAGACGGGTCATTCCTGCTGGTACGTACAGTGAAAGTCGATGGCGAGGCTTTCGCGATCCGGAACGAACATGGCTTCCCATTGTCGGAGCAGGCGCGGGCGCGGGCCAGGCAGAAGACAGAGCGGAAGGGAGAGTCGCAATGAAACGTCCAGATCGCAGCAGCAGCCGCGGCTCAATGGTACTGGCATCGAGTCTCCTGTTTTTGCTTTTTCTGACCAACTGCAACAGCTCGAACTTCAATCCGCCGGGGCAGGCGATCGCGGCGACCAGCGGGACACCGCAAAGTGCGGCCGTCAACACCGCGTTTGCAGCGCCCCTGGTGGCGACGGTCACGATGGGCGGATCACCGGTGAGCGGCGCGTTCGTTACCTTCACGGCTCCGGCGACGGGCGCAAGCGGCGTGTTCGCGTCGACATTGAGCAATACGGAAACGGATACTACAAACGCGAGTGGCGTGGCGACCTCGTCGACGTTCACCGCCAATGGAACGCTCGGGGCGGACACGGTGACGGCTTCGGTGGCGGGAGTGACGGCTACGACGAGTTTCAGCCTGACCAACACCTCCGGACCGGCAGCTTCGATTACGGAGAGCGGCGGAACCCTGCAGGATGCCACCATCAATACAGCGTTTGGAGCGCCGTTGGTAGCGATGGTGGTGGACAGCAACCAGTATCCGGTGAGCGGCGCGGCGGTGACATTCACAGCGCCGGCGACGGGAGCGAGCGGCACATTTGCGTCGAACTCGACCAATACGGAAACCGATACGACTGATGCCAGCGGGATGGCGACCTCGTCGAAATTCACGGCGGATGGCACGGCGGGCGCTTATGTGGTAACAGCGACGGTTGGAACGCTGGCTGCCGCGAACTTCAATCTGGCAAACATCACCGGTTCGCTGGTATCGATCACGGCAACCAGCGGAACGCCGCAGAGCGCGACGGTCAACGCGGGGTTTGCCGCGCCGCTGGTGGCAACTGTAGTGGACAGCAACCAGAACCCGCAGAGTGGCGTGGTCGTGACCTTCGAAGTGCCAGCCACGGGAGCGGGCGGCACGTTCGCGGGTGGAGTGAATACTGCGACGACGAATGCGAGCGGCGTGGCCATCTCAGCGGCGTTCACCGCCAACGGGTCGGTCGGCACCTACACGGTCACGGCTTCGGTTGCTACGGGGGCGGAACCGGCCAGCTTTGTTCTGACCAACACAGCGATCCAATATGCCTTCTATTTGAGCGGACTGGAGGTGGGCCAGAATTATTACGCACTGGCCGGGTCGGTGACGGTTGACGGCAACGGCAACGTCCTCGGCGGTGAGCAAGACTACAACGACGGGGTTGGATTGCTGTCGCCTCAGCCCTCCGGCGACACGATTTTGCCGACACCTTCGGGACTCTTCGTGGACCCTGCCACCGGCCAGGGGACGCTCACGATGGTGACCGACAACACGAGTCTGGGCCAAGGCGGATTCGAAACGCTCGGCGTGCAGTTTGTAAATGCGAACCACGCGCTGATCGTTCAGTTTGATGGGTCGGCAACTTCGAGCGGAAGCCTGGACACGCAGACGCTGTCCAGCACGCTTAACGACGGGAATTATGCCTTCACACTTTCCGGGGTGGACCCAGAGTATCAGCCGATTGTGCTGGGAGGGGTGTTCTCGATTACGAATGGCGGCACCGCCCTGGCTGGCACGTTTGACGCCGACGATGCCGGGGCCACGACGCTGGCAACGACTTTCAGCGGAGTCATCACCGGACCGGATGCTTCCGGGCGGGGCACGATCGCCAGTTCGGCTCTAGCGGTTTCGCTCAACTATTACGTGGTGGGACCCGAGGCGATACGGATCATCGATGTGGATGGCGGCGATTCGGCGGCGGGTTCGGTGTTCGGCCAGGGGGCCGGCACGTTCAGCAACGCATCGCTCGGGAGTTCGGTATTCGGTGTGGAAAGCAACTCGTTGGGGAATCTCTATGCGGCGGCTGGCGAGTTTAGTGTTCCCTCCAGCGGCACCTTCGCGGGGGTCGCAGATGACAATGAATACGACAATGGCACGATTGTCCCCGATGCTGCGATTTCGGGGAGCTATACGGTGATGGGCAATGGGTATGGCAGCCTGACCATCGCGGCTGGAGACCTGGGCGATGTGAGCGTTCTGGGAATTTATCTGACCGACCCACTTCTGAACCTGGAGGATCCGAATAACACGAGCAGCGGATTGGGCGGAGCTCTGGTGGCCGACCTGGATACTGGTCTGAACGGCACTGGCGTGCTGATTCCGCAAACGGATACATCGACGGCCAGCTTTGCCGGGGACTATGCCTTCGCTGCCCAGGCTTATAACAATCCCCGCGGACCGAGCTTCGGTTGGGAATTCGACTTTGTTGGGCAAGGTATAGTTAGCAGCGGTGCTTTGAGCGAGGCTCCCGGACTGCTCAGCGATCCATTCTTCATTTTCAATGCCACTAAACCAGATGGGACGGACACGGCAAGCTTCACCGGCGCCGCAGTGGCGGATGGGGCTAACCCGGGGCGCTACACCATCAATAAGCTGAGCGTGGCGGTGGCATCGGACCCTGCGAATTTCGCTACCGTCATTTATCAGGCTGGAGGGGGGCAATTGTTCTGGCTGGACGAAGATTCAAACGGTGATAGCGTATTCCTGGGACCGCTGGAGCAGCAAGGGTCGCTCAGCGGATTACCAGCGGCAAGAGAGGCCGTGGTTACGCGCAAATCGGAAGGACAAAAATAGCGGCTGGGAAACGGGGTGTGGGCGGCCGTGTTCCCACGATCGTTTTGAGCGGGTGGAGATCGGCGGCGATTAGGGAGATGGCATGAAACTTCCACGGATGATTTTGCTGTCGCTGATGGTGGTGGCAGCGCCAGTCGTGTCTTCGGCTCAGGATGCGACGGGAAGAATTTTCGGAACGGTCTACGACCAGCAGGGAGCGGTGATCTCCGAGGCGCACATTACGGTGATCAACACGGCCACGCACGACGCGCGCACTGCCATCACTAACCGGGAGGGGACGTTCCAGTTGCTGTCCCTGCCCATCGGAGTTTATAAGGTGACTGCCGAACACGAGGGGTTTCGCACGGTGGCGAGTGCGGACCAGAAACTCCAGATCAACCAGGCCCTGCGCCTTGACTTCAAGATGGAGGTGGGCGCGGCGAGTCAAACGGTGGACGTTGGAGCTGAGGCAGCGCCGGTTGAAACGGTCAATCCAACTCTGGGGCAATCGATCACCGGACGAACCCTCACCAACATGCCTTTGAACGGGCGGGACATGATGGACCTGGCATTGCTGCAGCCTGGAGTCACGGAAAGCAACGACGACAATTCTGGCGCGGGGAACTACAGCATCGCTGGTGGAAGGACCGATTCCGTGACTTTCCTGCTCGACGGCGGACTGAACAACGACTTGCTGGATAACAGCAACGTGCTCGATCCCAACCCCGACGCGGTTGCGGAGTTTCGGATTCTGACCAGCGATTACACGGCGGAGTATGGGCGCAACGGCGGCGGGATCATCAGCGTGGTCACCAAGTCGGGCACCAATCAGATCCACGGCAGCCTGTTTGAATTCATCAGGAACCGGGCACTTGATGCCAACGACTACTTTAACAAGCAGCAGGGTCTTCCCCGACTCGACCTGAAGCGCAACCAATACGGAGCGACGCTGGGCGGACGGATGGTGAAGGACCGGGCATTTTTCTTTGCCGCCTACCAGGGGCAGCGCCAGGTTAAGGCCAATCCGATCATTGATACACCGGTGTATACACCGCTGGAGTTGCAGGGAAATTTTTCAGAAGCCGAACCCTACGATGGGGTAGTGTGCTTGAATACGGCGGGATGTCCCGATCCCGGAGTGGCGCAGTTTCTGGCCAAGAATTCCTATTTCACGACTCCCAGCGGAAGCGCGGCCAACGCGATCATCGATCCCACGAAGTTCGACCCGATCGCGCTGGCCTATATCAAGGCGGGGTTAATCCCCAGTGCGCCGGGCGGTCTGCTTTCAACCTCGGAGAATGCGGTGGATAATCGGAATGAGGTAACCACCAGGTTCGATGTCAATCTCAACCCCAAAGACAAGCTTTCCGCGACTCTTGGTCTGAACCGGGCCGGTGACCCCTACAATGGGACGCTAAATCCCGCACCGTTCGCGAGCGTCCCCGGCTTCCCGAGTATCGACAAGAAGACGTATTACTTCTTCAACCTGGGATACACGCGAATTTTCACGCCGACGGTGCTGAATGAATTCCACTTCGTCGCGCACCGCACCAACTTCTTGCAGGACGAACCCGGGAATCATCTGCCAACGGGCCCGGACCTGGGCATCCAGATCTCGCCCGATCTCGCCACCGGGCCGACCAACATCTATTTCGATAATGGATTTCAAATCGGGCCGAGCGAAGCGGGTCCCACGCGATTCATCGAAAACACATTCTCGTGGACGGATGCCCTTTCGTGGACCCGGGGCAAACACAACTGGAAGTTTGGAGCCGGGTTCTCGCCCTATCAGGAAAACCTAGTCTTCGGCTATTACTTGAACGGCGAGTTTGATTTTTATACGGGCACGAGTACGGGGACGGGCAATGACTATGCCGATTTTCTGCTGGGCATTCCGGACGCGTATTTTCAAAACGCCAACGCCCCTTCCAACATTCGGAGCAAGAGCACGTACGGGTTCGCACAGGACGAGTGGCACTGGCGCAAGAACCTCGTTCTGACCATGGGACTGCGGTACGAATACAACTCGCCCAAGTACGACACTGAGGGGCGGAGTTTTTCGGTGATTCCGGGAGTTCAATCGCGTCGCTTCGTGAACGCGCCCACGGGGCTGGTGTTTCCGGGCGATCCGGGAGCGCCCACTGGAACCAACTTTCCCGACAAGAAGAACTTCGCGCCCCGCTTTGGATTTGCGTGGGATCCGAGCGGAAACGGCAAGACCAGCCTGCGGGGCGGCGTGGGTCTTTTCTATGACATCCTGAAAGGCGAAGACAATCTTCAGTTCAATGGCCAGCCGCCATTCGTGGGCTCGGCGGGACTTTACTACACTTCCCCGAACTACCTGCCGCCCACCTGCATCAATAGCCTTAAGGGTTGTCCGGTGACTGCGCCGCTGACTTATCTGACCCAGCCCTTCGAGAATGCGTGCAATTTTGACGTGAATGGCAACTGCAAGAGCCTGGGTGTGGCCAATACTTTCCCCTCGAAGCCGCCGGCTTCGAACATCGATTTCACCCCGTTCCTTCCGATCAACAACACGGGCGCGATTTTTCTGGACGATCCGCACCTGCGCACGCCCTACGTTTATCAATACAATCTAAGTCTGCAACGGAATCTGATCGCGGACACGGTACTGGAAGCGAATTATGTGGGAAGCTCGGGGCATGGGCTCACCTCTCTCCGTGACATTAACCCAGTTGTGCTCGGCAGTACCAATCGAGTGCTCAATGAGAGCAGCGGAAACTGTGGAGCGGTTCCGGATGTGGCCTGCTTCGGGCCGCTGCCGGAATTCAAGAATGTATCCAATGCGAACTACAACGCGCTGGAAGTGAGCCTGACGAGGCAGCCGAAGGATTCACGGTTGGGCACGGCATATTACACGCTGGCCTATACGTATGGGCATAACCAGGATAATGCTTCTGGTTTCGCGCAGCGCAACGCCCAGGTGCCCGCGTACGACGGCAAGCTCTTCTACGCATCCGGCGACAGCGATGTCCGCCATCGCATTACTCTGAGTGGAGGATGGGATGTGCCGTTGGAGCGTGTATGGACGACGGGGCCGAAGCGCCTGACGGTGGGGTGGAGTCTCTATCCGATCGTGACGTATCGCACCGGATTCCCCTTCGACATTTCAGCGCAATTGCCCGATACCTACGATCCTGTCAATCCGGGTACGTCGGGTGCGGGCGACCCTTTGCTTTCGCATGCGGCGGTGGTGGAGCCGATCAGAACTTTCAATCCGGCTAAGGTGCGCACGATTAGCGAGATCACCTACAACTCGGTTCTAAACTCCAAGACGCAGCAGTACCAGTGCGTGATCACGACTCAGGCGGTGACGGGTAACTTTCTCTTCGATCCCAACAGTTTTTCGAACGTGCCGCTGGAGAACAACGCTTACTATGACGGGGGCACTCCCAATGCCTGTTTCCCGCAACTCGACCCGGTACATAACCCGGCGGACCGGACCTATGGCCTGCGGCGCAATGTGCTGCGCGGCCCGACTCTGACGAACGTCGATGTCGCGCTCGCCAAAACCACGGCGCTGACGGAGCGCTATAAACTGGAGTTTCGCGCCGAGTTCTTCAATGTTTTGAATCATGCCGAATTCGCGCAACCGACGGTCGCCGACGGCACCGCGAACATTCAAAGTCCAACGTTTGGGGAGATCACGAACACCGGCACGTTTCGTGGGGCCACTCCGCGGATCGGGCAACTCGCGTTGCGGCTGACGTTCTAGTACACGCGGAGGCCGGAAGGTACTACGCGCTCCCGACAATCAAGGTGGAGCAGGGAAGAATTCGAATTACGGAATCGCGGTAACACTCATGATGGTCGCGGCCTGCATCGCGGCCTCGAGGGTACGTCCGGCGAGGATTTTTCCGGCGCTTGAAGGAACCACCAGAATGTCGTTGGCCTGCAGGGCTAAGTCCGGAGCCTTCGCTTGCAATATCTTCTTCAACTGCACCGGAGTTTCGGTCATGCCCGTGGGGCTTTTGCGCAGAATCTTCGCTCCGCTCAATTTCGCGGTGCGATTAGTGCCTCCGGATAAGGCCACGGCCTGCAATACGGTAAGACCGCTGGCGTCCATGAGCAAGCCGCTGGGCCGGCCAACATCGCCGACGACGTAGACGATGTCGGCCTTGCGCACGATGATGGTATCGCGGGGGTAAACCTTGATGTTGCTGTCGGGATTGTCGCTAAGATTACGGGAGACAGGAAGAGTAATTGGGTTATCGGGGTCGCTGCGATGGGTCACGGTGATGCTGTGGCCAGCTTTTTCGGTAAGGCCGCCGGAAGCCGAGATGAGATCGAAGAGGTGCTGCTCTCCAAGGACGGGATAGACGCCGGGCTTGGCCACTTCTCCCAGCAGACTTGCTCCCTGGGAAGCGTATTCGGTCACAAAGAGAGAGACGTAAGGATCTTTAAGGAAAGTGGAGAGACGTTTCTCGATTAACTTCGCCGCCTCTTCGGAAGTAAGACCAGCGACATGCGTGGGTCCGATTAAGGGGCAGTAGATGTCGCCGTTTGGGGAGATGCGAGTCTTGGTGGTGAGCTCGGGAACATCGTAGACCGTCATTTCGACTAAGTCGCCAATGCCGAGTTGCAGGGAGGGGTTTCGGTCTCCGGGTGTGGCCTGAAGTGGGTCGGGGTTGGGCTGATTTCCGCCCTGGATGCCGCTCTCTTGCCGGCCATCATTATTATTAGTGTTATTAGTGACATCTTGATGGCTGGGAGGGGGCTGTTCCTGAGCAGGCAAATTGAGCGCCAGAGAGCCTGACAAAGCGGCTGCCAGTAACACGGTAACGCTTATTTCTTTCAATGACTTACCGAGAAGGAACCGCATTGTTACACGACCTCTGACTGCCCGCCAAGCTACATTTTAGCATGATCGGCAGGGCGTCGAAACAGATTGGCGCCGGTTGTCGCTCAATCTGCCGGCCGTTTATTATGATTGACCGAGCCGCCCGCTGTTTTGTCATCACATCCTCCTCTCCCAGTCTTTGCTAAAATCGCGCCTCAGGTGCCGCCTTGTCGGATCGCACATCATCCACGTCGGTAGTGTCGGACTCGGTTGCTGAATTCCTGAAAACCATTCCACCTTTTCAGTTCCTGCCGGCGGGCGAACTCCAGCGTCTGGTGCCGAGCATGACGCTGCAATATTTTCCCAAGGATGACACCATCATCAGCGCCGGACATCGAGCATCGGAAGCGCTCTACATCGTTCATAAGGGCGCGGTGAAACTCGCATTGCGCACCATGGTGGGGAAGGAACTGGTTTTCGATCTGCGCAGTGAAGGAGAAATCTTCGGTCTGCTCTCGCTCATGGGCCGGGACATCGCGCGGCTCGATGTGACGGCGGTCGAAGACGCGCTTTGCTACAGCATTCCGGGAACCGTGATTCGCGAACTTGCCTCCCGTTATCCCGAATTTTCGGAGTACCTGGTGCGCGTGTCGATTACGCGCTACATCGACCGCAGTCTGAAGGAACTTCATGATCAGACGCAATTGATGGGCAATACCGAGCGGTTGCTCTACTCGCTCGCGGTCAAAGATGTGGTGAGTTCTCCGGCGGTGGCGTGCACCGGTGAAACCTCGATACGCGAGGCCGCGCGGCTGGCCTCAAGATCCCATGCCACGTGCCTGGCGGTGGTCGGACCGGACGGTCGCGCCATCGGAATCGTCACCGATCGCGATTTTACGCGTCGCGTTCTGGCGCAGGATCTGGCGATCGAGCATCCAGTGAGCAGCATCATGAGCGCGCCCGTGGTTTCGGTCGAGAGCACGGCGCGGCTGTTTCAGGCGCTACTGGCCATGCTCTCCGACGACATTCAGCACGTGCTCGTCACCGAAGAGGGAATGCCGAAGGCGGTGCTTTCGAGCCATGACCTCATCCTGCTGCAGGGCAAGTCGCCACTCGCGGTTTCGCGTCATATCGAGCAACAGAAAACAGTGGAAGGCCTTGCCCGGGCGCAGAAGAACATTATCGGGCTGCTGCCGCTGCTGTTGCGAGAAGGCGCGCGGGTGAGCCACATTACGCGAGTGGTTGCGGAGATCAACGACCGGCTGATGGCCAAGATTCTGCAATTCGCCGAGGCCGAGTTGGGGCCGGCTCCGCTGGCCTACTGCTGGGTGGTGCTGGGCAGCGAAGGACGGCGCGAGCAGACGTTCAAGACGGATCAGGATAATGCGCTGATTTATGCCGACCCTGGCGACAACGAAGCCGTAGCCGCGAACGCGCAGGAATACTTCACGCGCTTTGCTCTCTACGTTCGGGATGCGCTCGTCCGTTGTGGTTATCCGGCCTGCGAAGGAGACTATATGGCCAGCAATCCGCGGTGGCGGCAGCCGATCTCTTCGTGGAAAAACTACTTTCGGACATGGATCACGGAGGCCGACCTTCATTCGGTAGAGGACGCGCTGATCTTTTTCGACATGCGGTCCGCTGGCGGCGATGTTTCGCTGTTCGAAGCGTTGGCGGCTTTCGTTCGCGAAGCCCTGAAGGACGCTTCTTTCTTCAAATCCGTTTTCGCCTATGTAAGCACGAACCGCAAGCCCCCTCTGGGATTTTTTCGGACCTTCGTGGTGGAGCGTTCCGGTGAGCACAAAGAGGAACTCGACATCAAGACTTTCGGCACCAGCCCGATCGTGAATGCGGCGCGGCTGCTGGCGCTGGATGGAGGAATTGAAGCTACCAATACCGTGGACCGGCTGGCGCATTCGCTTTCTTATTTCGACGATGCTCTGCGCCTGGAATTGCTGGAGTCGTTCGAACTGCTCACGCTGCTTCGACTGGAACATCAGCTGCAGCAGTCGCAGGCGAAAGAGCCGCTCAGTAATTATGTAAATCCCGGCAACCTCACGCATCTGCAGAGGAGCCTTCTTAAGGAAGCGTTTCGGACGATCACGCGCACCCAGTCGGCGATTTCGGACCGCTTCCGCTCCGCCGTATGGGCGCAACTGGGGTCTGCCTGAGAATGGCTCTGAAGATACATCTCAGGTTACCGGGCTGGATCAAGGGCGCAGCACAGCCGGCGCAAGATCTGTACCCGCCCGACACTCCCTTGCGTTCGGTTCGCTATGTGGTGATTGACACCGAATTTTCTTCGCGGAACCGCCGTTCGAACCGCCTGCTATCGGTGGGCGCGGTCACCATGGATGGCGGCTGCATTCGGATGGGCGAGCAGTTTTATCGGGTGCTCAATCCGGGCGTGGAGGTTGCCGCCAGTTCGGTGGTTGTACACCAGCTCCGGCCCAGCGATATTGAGCAGGGAGAGTCGCCGCCGGCGGTGCTGGCGGAACTGCGCGACTACATCGCGGGGGCAGTGCTGGTGGGTCACTTCGTCAAACTCGATTTCGATCTGCTTCGCAAGGAACTGCAGGCAACGGAAAGCTCGCTCGACAACCCGGCGATATGTACCGCCCGCGTGCATCGCTGGCTATTGCAGAAGGAGAGCTACTCGGAAGACATGTTCCATCGTCTGGAAAAAGTGGATCTGCCGGCGCTGGCCAAGGTCTACAACATCGAGTCCCGGGAGGCCCATCACGCGCTCGATGACGCTTTTGTCACGGCTCGACTCTGGCAAAAAATGATCTACAAGCTGGAAGCGCGCGGCGTGCTCACTCTCGCTCAAGTGCTGAAAGTTGGCTCACCCTAACAGGTCGCCTCCGGCGGAGAAGTGTCGAAGCCAGTCAGGACTTCCCTCTTTGCTCTTCGCCTACCCGGATCAATTTAGGCAACACATCTCCGAATCGCGATTCGGCGGTGGGCTGTCCGAAGTCGAAATAGATGCGGCGGTAGCATTCGTACAACTGGTCGTAGGTTTTCTTAGTCTCCGGTTGGGGCTGGTAAACCGTGTATTGCGGACAGACCTGCTTCTGCGCCTCCGCGATTGACTGGAAAGCGCCCGCTGCCAGAAATGCGAAGATGGCAGAGCCTAATCCGGTGACCTTGCTGCTGGGAACGAGCAAGGGTTTTTCCAGAATGTTGGCATAGACCTGATTGAGGACGGGGTTATTCTGCGGGATCCCGCCGCCGTTGATGACGCGGCGGATGGGAACGCCGTATTCGCTCATGCGGTCGAGAATGATTCGGGTGTGAAACGCGGTGCCCTCAATGGCGGCGAAGAGCTCGTCCTGAGGGGTGTGCTGCACGTTCCAGCCAAGAGTAATGCCGCCCAGATACGGGTTCACGAGAATGGTGCGATCGCCGTTATCCCAGGTCATTCTCAGCAGTCCGGTCTGACCGGCGCGATAGTTCTCCAGCCCTTTGCTCAATTCGGCAACGGACTTATTGGCGCGCTCGGCAATGCCGTTGAAGAGCAGGCCGCAGGCGGAGAGTCCCGCTTCCACGCCGGTAAAGTCAGGGTGAATGCTGCCGCGCACGACGCCGCAAACCCCCGGGATCAACTGCGCCTGGGGGGCGTAGGCCATGATGCAGGTGGCCGTACCGACGACATTGACGACGTCGCCCTCCTGGGCCCCGGCTCCGATCGCGTCCCAGTGCGCGTCGAAAGCGCCGACCGGAATCGGAATGCCAGCGCGCAAACCGAGCTGCTCCGCCCATAGCGGGGAAAGCGTGCCTTCAATCTTGTCGGAGGTTGCGACTTCACTGTGCAGTTTGGCGCGGATGCCCTCGAACAAGGGGTCGAGCCTGGTCAGAAAACTCTGCGGAGGCAGGCCGCCGAGATCGGGATTCCACAGCCACTTGTGACCCATGGCGCAGGCGCTTCGGCGTAATCGCCTGGGATCGGTGATTCCACAGAGCGTGGCGGCGACCATGTCGCAATGCTCGAGGGCGGTGACGAGTTGATGGCGCTGGCCGGGATTATGGCGCAGCCAGTGCAGCAGCTTGGAGAATCCCCACTCGGAAGAGTAAACGCCGCCGCACCACTGGATGGCCTGCAGGCCCTCACGGTGCGCCAGTTCGGTGATCTCGGCGGCTTCGTTCTTGGCGCGGTGATCGCACCAGAGATAGTATTCACCGAGGGGAACGAGTCCCTCGCCAACCGGGATCACGGTGGAACCGGTGGTATCGAGCGCAATCGACAGGACCTCATCGCCCGCGATTCCGGCTTCCTTGACGGCTTGACGAGTGGCCAGCGCCAGCGCGCGCATGTGGTCATCATGGGACTGGGTGGCGTATTCGGGATCGTCTTTTTGCCGGTGAATCGGATAGCCGGAGACGGCGGAGGCCAGCATTCCCCGCACGCTGTCTACGATCGAAACGCGAACACTGAGGGTACCGAAGTCGACTCCAGCGACAATTGCCATTTTTCTGTCTTGCCTCGCTGTCAGTTACGATGCCAATACATATTCCAACCGAGATAACGAGTGGTAGCTTCATGGACGGCGGCGGCGACGCTGGACAAATTGGCGGCCACGTGGTGCTCGAAACCTTCTTCGCAGATGTAATGCAACAAAGATTGCAGGCGCGGGATTTCGACCACGCCCGCACCGCCGAAAGTTTCGAGCGGATCGCTGGTGAAGTTGCCGTCTCCCACATAACCGCGCACGACGCCGGCGCGGTCGTCGGTGGAGAAGCGGACAAAGCTCATGGGCCCGGGTTTCACGCGGCCGACGCAGGTGCCGAAAGTGTTTTCCTTTCCGACCGTGCCGGCGATGATGGCTTGAAAATCCATGCGGACATGCTGGAAGAAATGTTTGGGCAGGTTGCTGCAATGGAAACAGACTGCTTTATTGGGATCGTCTCCGTAGTTGTTGTTCCAATCGAGGAGTGCGCTTGGAGTTTCCGATGCCAGCGCCAGGGCATGCATGCTGACGGTGCCGCAGATGTCGACTTCACAGGCGCTCGGGATGAGGTCGTTGCTCATCATGCTCATGATGGTGCAGGGGACGACGCCGAAATACTCTTCCATGGCGGTCCAGCACTGGACCGCGCTGACGCTGACAGCGGCCTGCTGCATCCATTGCTCGATGACCCACCCGAGCTTCGCCATCTTAATCAAGGGAGCTTCCGGTATTCCGCTGGTGGAAACATATTTCCTGATCTGATCGAGCTTGGCCTGTACGTTGGCGTCGCTATCGGGCAGTTTGGCGATGCGGCCCAGGATTTCGGATAAGTCGACGGTTTCGACCGAAATTCCCTGTGACTCCAGAATCTTCTCGCTATAGCGGACGGTGTTGAAAGCGGCGGGGCGGGCGCCAATGCTGCCGATCCGCAGATTGTTCAAGCCATTTTTGACCCGGCAAACGGCGGCAAACCAGGCGAGATCTTTTTCGAAGTCGGCGGAGTCAGGGCTGACGGTGTGGAGCTTGGTCAGCGAATATGGAATGCCGTATTGCATGAGGTTGTTGCACGCCGACATCTTGCCGCAGAAACTGTCGCGGCGAAACGCGATGGTCATCTTCGCCGTGGCATCGGGCGTGGCCTGGATAAGCACGGGCACGTCAAGACGGGCCAATCGAAGGGTATCGGCGATGGCGCGCTCGTCGCCGAAGTTGGGCAGGGTGACGATCACGCCGTCGATGCGATCCTGATTCTCGCGGAATAAGGCGGCGCAACGGCGCGCATCCTCGTGGGTCTCGACTGCTCCGTGTTTGCTCTGTTCTGGGCCTAACACCACGGAGTCGATGCCCGCCCGCTCCAGCGCGCGAAGCATGTCTTCCCGTCCGGTTTTTGCCAGATGATCGGGGAAGAAGCCGCGGTTGCCGACGATCAGGCCCATCGTCATCTTCTTTCCAGGAGTCATAATTCACCTCTTGTTCGTGCCAGGCTGCGCTCAGTGGCCATTCACGCCCCGGCGAGGACCGAAGCGATAGCAGTAGAAAGCGCCAAACAAAAACAGGAACGCGCCCCACCAGATGTTGGCGTGCAACTGAAATAGCACCACGGGATGCTCGGGCGGGTTGGCCAACTCATAGAGGCCATCTCCGAGGATGAGAGCGCCATTCACGAGTAACGACAAGCCAATGAAAAACCAGATTGACAAGGAACCACCGGACTTCATTCGTTCCTCCTAACGATTTTTGCGGCCACTGGACGCTTACCAGAAAATGATCTGCAAGATGACAAATATAATCAGGACGATCACGGCCCAGAAAATCGGACGATGAAAGACTGAAACCCGCTCTTCGCGCGGAATTGGAGTCAGGCCGTAAACCAGGTCGGCCAATTCAGAATCGGGCTTGGGTTTGGTGACCAGACTGACCAGAACCGTCACCAGCACGCAAATCAACCAGCACCAGAGCGCCCGGAACATGTTCTGCGCCTGATCCTGGGCGCGGGACGAGAGGGCGACATATTTCACTGCATCAGGATTGACCTTTACCCACGCCCACATGCCGACGGAAGAACCGGTGCCGGCTAAGAGTCCCCAGAAGCCGCCCGCGGGCGTCGCCCGCTTCCACATCATGCCCAGCAGGACGGTGCCAAACAAAGGCGCGATGAAGAAGCTGAAAAGTTGTTGCACGTAATCCATGATGCTCTGCGACTGCATCACGAGATAGGCGGTGCCGATGCTGACCGCGACTCCGAGCAAGGTGCACCAGCGGCCCATCCTGACTTTCGACTCGTCGGAGGCGTCCTTGTCGATGAGAGCACCGTAGATGTCGTAGGTCCAGACGGTGGCGAAGGCGCTGACGTTGCCCGCCATGCCCGACATGAAGCCGGCGATCAAGGCAGTAATGCCGAGGCCGAGCAATCCGGGCCCGCAGTAGCGGGCGAGCATGAGCGGGAGAACTTCGTCGTAGCCGTGCAAGCCCTGGGCCCGTCCGAGATCAGACCAGGCCAGATCGCCGGGAACGAGGCGCAACAGGTGGCCGGCGGGATCGCGCAACAAGGCCAGGCCCAGCAGGCCCGGCAGGATTACGATGAAGGGCACCATCATTTTAAAAGCGGCTCCAATGATGGGCGCGAGTTTGGCGGAGCGCAGGTCTTTGGCTGCGAGGACGCGCTGCACTACCAGAAAGTCAGTGGTCCAGTAGCCCATTGAGAGCACGGCGCCCAGTCCAAAAACGATGCCGACCCAATTGATACCCATGGGGTTGTTGCCGAAGTCGCCCAGAGTGGACCACAGGTGGGTATACGCGCCCGGGTTGGCGACGTGCTGTTCGGTCAGATTTTGCAGAATGCGGGCCTTAAGGCCGTTCCAGCCGCCAGCCTCGATCAGGCCCAGGATCGGGATCAGCAAAGCTCCGGCCCAGATCAGAAAAAACTGCAGCACCTCATTGAAGATCGCCGAGCGCAGCCCGCCGAGAGCGACGTAAACGGCAACCGTTACCGACGAAACCAAGATGCTGAGGTGAATGTTCCATCCCAGGACAACCCGCATGACAACGGCCATGGCGTACATATTGATGCCGCTCATGAGCACGGTCATGAAAGCGAACGAAATCGCGGAGAGGGCGCGACTGCCTTCGCCAAAACGGAGCTTGAGATAGCCCGGGACGGAATGGGTCTTGCAGATGTGGTAGAAGGGCATCATCACCAGAGCGAGAAACAACATGGCGGGAATGGCGCCGACCCAATACCAGTGGGCGGCGAGGATGCCGTATTTATAAGCGTTGCCGGCCCAGCCCATCAATTCGAGCGAACCCAGGTTCGCCGACAAAAATGCGAGGCCCGCGACCCAGGCGGTCATTTCGCGCCCGGCCAGAAAGAAATCGTCGCTGGTATTGGCCTGGTTCTTCAAATAGAGGCCGATGGCAAGCACCAGGGCAAAATAGAAAACGATGATGACCAGATCAACCGGCGAAAGATGGACCAGTTGATTTTCGGTAAGCAGAAACAGTGCGAGATTCATCGCGCCGCCTTTTGTCCGTAATAAGCACTCGGCCCATGCTTGCGCAGGTGGTGCTTTTGCTGCAATTCGGGTTGAAGCGGCTGAACTTCGGGGCTCACTCCGAGCGTATAGTAAGCCATCTTAGCCACGAATTCCAGAATCGCGGCGACGTGTGCCGCTTCGGCAGGGTTGACGCCCCAGCAGAAGGGGGCGTGACCGGCCACGAGCGCGGCCGGGGTCGCCATGGGATCGCCATTCGCGAAGATGCGGCAGATCGCAATCCCCGTGTTGCCCTCATAGTTGGTGGCGACTTCAGCGGCGGTCAGAGCGTGAGTGACGGGGACCGGGCCGTGAAAATAGTCGGCGTGGGTGGTGCCGAAACAGGGAATCGGACGCCTTGCCTGCGCCCAAGCAGTGGCAAATTCCGAGTGGGTGTGGGCAACCCCTCCGATGGCTGGGAACTGGCGGTAGAGTTCAAGGTGGGTGGCCAGATCGGAGGATGGGCGCAGCTTTCCGTCGACCGTTTTACCCTCCAAGTCGGTAAGCACGATTTGCGCGGGAGTCAATTTTTCGTAGGGGACGCCGCTGGGCTTGATGGCGATCAGTCCGTGCTGCCGTGAAATGCCGCTGGCGTTGCCGAACGTGTAGAGCACCAATCCGCGGCGAAGTAATTCCAGATTGGCGTCCAGCACTTCTTCGCGCAAGGTCTTCAGCAGCATCGTGCTCCAACCTGACTCCGAGGGTTACAAGTAAACGATTACATTCGAGCGTTTTATTCTATACCAGTGAACGAATCCCGCGAAGAGCTTTGCGGGAGGGCGAGTGGTGTCAGGCTGAATCCGCGGTGAAAAGGGCGCAGCTTGAGAGGCCGCGCGCGCAGACGCCGCGGAAGAACGACTCGCGGATCTCGCGCTCTTGGAAACAATCGAATTTAAGTGAGTGGGCATTGGCAGCAGAGAGCATCGGCAGCAGTGGCGGCTGAGTGGCGCAGGCCTTACAATACAAGAACTCCATGTCTCCACAGCCAGACAATCTGACGGGCATGAAAGACGATATGACGGCCTTTATTGAAGGCCTGGGGATGCGGCGGTTTTTTGGCTATGTGGAGTGCGACGAGGTTCCGAGCGTGCTTTGGGACTCGGGACAGAATCCGGATGGGTGGAAGGATTTTGTAGAGCTGGCGAAAGCGACAGGCGTGGTTTTTCTAACGATGCATTCGTGGGCGCTTGATCGCGAAGAATTGGAGCGGCTGTCCCAGCAACTGGCCGACAGCGATTTCAGAAGCGAAGAGGATCTGGAAGAAAGCCGCTGGCTGAAGGCGTATGTAGGCAAGACCGGCTTCGTGCAACTGGGATGGGCTTACCAGGGCTGCATGTTCGTCTACGAAGCGGGGACGGAATGGTACGCGCGCTATCAGCAGTTGCGGGAGATGGCGGACGATAGCGGCGGATTCATGATCGACGAGCCGGATCAGGACGAAGAGCGGTAACCTCACAGCATAGACTTGGAAATTGTCCAGACGAGGCGTTGGGCATTCTAAGATCATTCCGCATAATTTGTTTTCTTTCCTGCGCATGCGATGGATTTCCAATCCGCTGAATTCTCCTAAAGCGCGGGTTCTCGAAGCGGCGCTGACTGATAGCAGACTCAAGATTTCCGTTTCTGCGTTGCCGATCCTTGCCGATCTGCTCGTCGGACGCAGGATCGACGAACCGGAGGCGGCAATGCATTTTCTTGCGCCGGCGCTGGGCGACCTGCACGATCCGTTGCTCATGAGTGGGATGAAAGCCGGGCTGGATCGGCTGGAAGGGGCATTGGAGCGTAAAGAGAAAGTGTTGATTTACGGCGATTACGACGTGGACGGCACAACGGCGATTGTCATTCTCAAGGCGGCGATCGAGCTGTGCGGCGGGAGGGCGGATTTTCATGTACCGCACCGTATTCGCGAAGGCTATGGCATGAGGGACGAAGTAATCGAGCGAGCGGCGGCGGAAGGTGTGCGGCTGATCATCAGCGTGGATACCGGGATTCGCGCCTTCGCCGCCGCCGAGACGGCGCGGCGCGCGGGAGTAGACCTGATCGTCACCGACCATCACTTACCGGGGCAGGACGGCGTACCGCAGGCGCTGGCTGTTGTAAATCCAAATCAGGAGGGATGCAATTATCCCTGCAAGCATTTGTGCGGGGCGGGAGTGGCGTTCAAGCTGGCGCAGGGGTTGATGCAGCGGCGGCTGGATGCCAAAGATCAATCGCGGCTGCTGATGTCGTTCCTGAAAGTGGTAGCCATCGCCACCATCGCCGATTCGGTTCCCTTGCTGGGCGAGAATCGGGTGTTTGCCAAGCTGGGATTGCAGGGGCTGCGCCGTCCGGTGAATGCGGGGCTGAGGGCTTTACTGGAGGTGGCAAAGCTGGGCGACGGGCGGACGCTGACGGCGACCGAGGTTGCCTTCCGGGTTGCGCCGCGGATGAATGCGGCCGGACGCATGGATGTGGCCCGCGAGGTAGTGGACTTATTCAACGAGAAAGACATGGAGCGAGCGCGGACGATTGCCGGGCGTCTGGACCGGTTGAACGCGGAGCGTCAGGAGGAAGAGCGGCGGATTATGGACAGCATTTTCCGCCGGCTTGAGGACGAGCCGGGGTTGCGGGAGGCGTATTGCGTGGTGGTGGATGGCGAAGGCTGGCATCGCGGAGTGATTGGGATCACGGCGTCGCGGGTGGTGGAACGGTACGGGCGACCGACGCTGGTTATATCGCGTGAAGGCGAGGATGCGCACGGGTCGGGGCGGTCGATCGCGTCGTTCCATTTGCTGCAGGCGATCGAATCGTGCGCCGAGTTATTTTCCCGCTATGGCGGACATGCGCACGCGGTGGGCTTCGGGTTGCCCAGCGCCAATGTGGAGAAACTGCGCGAGCATCTCGATGCTTACGCGCGGGCGCGGTTAACGCCCGCCGATTTTGAGCCGCAGCTTGGGTTCGATCGCGAACTGCCGTTGGGAGAAGTCACGCCCGAGCTTCATCAAGCACTGCTTCTGCTGGAACCTTTCGGGATGGAGAATCGGGAGCCCGTCTTTGCGGCGCGGGCGGTGCGGCTGATGGCGCCTCCGGCGGCGGTGAAGGAGAAGCACGTGAGGCTGCGGGTGGCGGCGGGCAACGGCGGGGGCGGCGCGGCGCAGGAATTTAAACCCCGTTGCCATCCCGATGCGGCGGCGATTCCCAAACGAGATGGCGCGGGGGCGGGGCTCGGTGCCGCGACCATACAAACTTCTTCTTCGTGGCGCGAAAACATTTCGTTTAAGGCGATGGGATGGGGGATGAAGGAATCGTGCGACCGGTTGCAGTTGTTGGCGGGGGATCGGCTCGACATTGCCTACTCGCTGGGGATGAATGAGCATCCTGAGTTTGGCGGGCTGGAATTGAATTTGCGGGACGTAGTGCGGGCGCGTTGAGTGGCGGCGGGCGTGGCGCCTGTCTCTCGATTGAAGCTGTCGAATTGCGCTCCCCGTAAGGGTTGCCGTATAGGTTTTGACAACGAGGCAATCCATATTTATAGTCCCGGGCATGAATGGAAGCTTCTTTTGCAATCAGTGCGGCGCGCAAAATACGGGCGGCGCTCAATTTTGCAGCCGCTGTGGAGCGCCGACGAACCCGGCGTCGGGGGCGGTCCCGGTGGGATCGCCTGCAGCGCCTTTATATCAGGGGGTTGTCCCGGTTGCGGGGAGCTACGGAGGCTTCTGGATCCGGGTGGTCGCGGCGATTATCGATGCGATCATCCTGCGGGTGGTGGTGGCTCCGGTGGGCATGATTTTTGGCGGCCTCGGGCTGGCGGGAGGAATGATGACTGGTCTTCCGCACGCGGGGATGGCGCTATTGGGTGGTGGCGTGACGTTCATCCTGATGGTGTTCGGTTCCTGGTTGTACGAGGCTTTCATGGAAAGCTCGTCGTACCAGGCGACGCTCGGGAAGATGATCTTCGGGATGAAGGTTACCGACCTCGACGGCAAGCGAATCTCATTCGAACGGGCGACCGGAAGGCATTTTGCGAAGTGGCTATCCACGATGATCCTGTTCATCGGCTACATCATGGTGGGGTTTACGGAGCGAAAACAGGGGCTGCACGATTTGCTGGCCGGGACGCTGGTGTTGCGGCCATAGACCTCAAACGGCGCTACCCTAGCGCGGTTTGGCTGGAACATGGTTTCGGTATCGCGTATGATTGAGTGAAGCGCCAGGTTCCGCGGCCAGAAGAGACCGGCTTTGAATTTCATCCCTCGGCGCGACATTCCCCCGACATTTGTGTTTCTAAGCGATGTGGGCTTTGGACGCTAGACGCTCTGGACGGTTCGTTGCCGAGGCGTCCTTTAAGTCCACGCGGTCGCACCAAGACAACCAGACTCCGAGGATACCTGCATGTTCTGCCGCACGCCGCTCGCCGCCGCTTTACTCGGCGCCTTTTTGCCACTCACGTCCGCAGTTGGCATTGCCCAGGCTCTCACGAACCCTCTTGCGAACGTTTGCCAACCTACGCTGACGAAGCCGATTATTGTGGTTTCGGCGGCGCAGCGGGTAGCAGGGGGCAATCGGGCGCAGCCGCCGCTAACGGATACTTACAACGGCTTTGCGTGGCCTGACACTCCCCTGGGAATCATCAAGACGGGCAGTGGCTACGAGTTTTTTGGCAGCGACGGGGGCTCGCATTCGCGGCAAATGTGGCAAGGCCATTATGTGGGCAACAACAAGTCGGGATCGATTGTCACGACGGCGGGAACGCTCGACAATCCGCTGGGCACGGGTGATCCGCAGGATGTCAGTGTTTCAGCGAATCCGGATGCGGCGGTGAACCCGAACTATCCCAGCTATGGGTATATGGGCGGAGGGCCGGTTTTTCAGGTTCCGCAAGGCATGACGGGCGCGGGCAACCTGCTGGCGACGTATCATGCCGAGCTTCCGAACGATGCGCTTTATGCCGCACTCGGGTTAGCGGCGTCCACTGATAACGGGCTGACGTGGACTGATCTTGGAGAGATTATTCGGCTGAACCAGGCCTATGCGGTGGGGTTGGACGGCTTCGAGATCGGGGACGGTCCTCTGGTGCTTTCGCCGGACGGCAAGTATTTCTATTTGTATTTTCCAGATTGGCTGGCGAACGGGACGCCGCATGCGACGACCATTACCAATGTCTCGGTAGCCCGCGCTCTGGTCTCTTCGGTGCTGGATGCGGCTTTCGGAGCGGCGCCTCACCACGCGGTCCCGTTCGAGAAGTTCTATCAGGGCAAATGGGATCTCGAACCGGGGATCGGCGGAGCGTCGACGGATCTGAATCCTAATTCGGGGTATGAGGGCTATCTTGATATCCACTACAACAGCGCGATCCAGCGCTACGTAATGATCATCTCGAACGACACGGCGTTTGGTTATGCCGAATCGGTCGACGGGTTGCACTGGACAGTTCCGATCGGGCTGGGCACTTACGGCCCGATTGCGGCTTATCCCACGGCAGTCGGATTGGGAGATGACCCGCACGTCCTGGGCAGCAGTTTCTACATTTACTTCACGCATTTGCCGACGGATGGCTCGGGGTGGACGAACGGGGAGTTGAAGCGGCTCACGCTGACGTGCCAGTAATCGCGAAGTAGTTCAGGCGCGGAGATTCCAGGAGAACGCTCTTATGTTCAGTCGATTGCCGATCGTCGCTGGTACCTTTCTAGCGGGATTCCTTCAGCTTCCGTGCGGACTGGTTGCGGCTCAGGCGATCACTCCGCTCTGCCAGCCCGCGGTCTCGGCGCCGATTATTGTTGCTTCGCACGAGCAGATTGTTGAGGCGGGCCTGAGAGCGGAGCCACCGCTGATTAATACCGGTGGCTTTGGCTTCGCCTGGCCGGACACGCAAATGGGCGTGATCAAGACGGCCAACGGCTACGAGTTTCTAACCAGCGATGGGGCGTTGCATCCGCGGCAGATGTGGCAAGGCCACTGGGTCGGGAACAACACCTACGGGTCGGTGACGACGACGGTGGGGACGCTTGACAATCCGCTGGGAACGGGCGATCCGCAGGACGTTAGTATTTCCCCGAATCCGGATGCGGCCGCGAACCCGAATTACGCCAGTTATGGCTACATGGGCGGAGGCTCGGTCTACCAGGTTCCGGCGGGTATGACGGGTGCGGGCGGCCTGCTGGTGACTTACCATGCCGAGCTGCCCAACTACGCGTTGCTCGGGTTGACAGCGTCGTCGGATAACGGGTTGCACTGGACTGATCTCGGGGAGATCGTTCGCCTCAATCAGGCCTATCAGCCGGGGCTCGCCTTCTCTGAAATTGGGGACGGGCACCTGGTTCTTTCGCCCGAGGGCAAGTATTTCTATTTGTATTTTCCGGACCTGCCGGCCACTACCAATGCGACGACTCATGTTTCGGTGGCGCGGGTGCTGGCCGCGTCGCTACTGAACGCGGCTTTTGGATCAAAGCGTCCGCACGCTGTGCCTTTCGAGAAGTTCTACCAGGGCAAATGGGACCTGCAGCCCGGGATCGGGGGAGCCTCAACCGACCTGAGCCCGAACTGGGCGCCGCAATATGGGGGGTATCTGGACGTCCACTACAACAGCGCTCTGCAGCGTTACGTGATGATTACCGACGACGACACGACGTTCGCATATGCGGAGTCGATCGACGGCCTTCAGTGGACAACTCCCATAGCGCTTGGCAGGTACGCGGATGGAGTGAAGACGCTGGCGCCTTATCCCACTTCGGTTGGGCTGGGCGATGACCCGAGCATTCTGGGGAAGAGCTTTTACATCTACTACACCTACCTGCACGAAGAAGGTGGAGGGTTGCCGAGGGAAGGCAACTCGCTGCGGCGGATCACGCTCAGCTGCGAGTAAGGACAGCACGGTCAGGAGGCGGCGATCGCGGGTTACACTAGCCTCTCATGGTTCTTCCGATATCACGGTTGCGCCGCTGGTTCGCCGTGGGCGCGATTCTAATGGTGGCGACGGTGGCGGGGATGTATTTCTACGCGCGCATTCGTGTGCGTCAGGCGGTCCACGACATTCCGGCAAAGATTGGATTGGATATTCAGCAGACGGCCGAGGGTTTTTCCATCTCCAAGTCGGTGGAAGGGCGCACTCTGTTCACGGTGAGCGCATCGAAGGCGGTGCAATTCAAGGAGGGTGGACGGGCGGATTTACGCAACGTGAAGATTGTGATTTATGGCAAGGATGCGGGGCGCTTCGATCAGATCAGCGGGGATGACTTCGAATACGATCCGGCATCGGGCGAGGTGAACGCGAAGGGGAGGGTATTGATTGACCTGGAGGCGAATCCGGAAGGGATGCGGCATTCCGACCAGACACCTCCGGCGCAGACGAGAAACCCGATTCATCTGGAGAGCAACGGCCTGATTTTCAACAAGAACACCGGGGATGCCTCGGCCTCGGGAAGGGTGGTGTTTCAGACGCCGCAGGCGACCGGGTCGGCGGTGGGCATCAGGTATGTGGCGAAGACGGGGACGATGAATTTGCTGTCGACGGTGGCGGTGACGGTGAACCGGCCGCAGCCGGTGCATCTGGATGCGGAGCGCGCCGTGATTACGAAACTGCCCCGGCAAGTTGTGCTGGAAGCGGTGCAGATGACGCGGGAGGGGCAGCAAATGCAGGCGGAACATGCGACTTTCTTTCTGCGGGAAGACGACACGGTGGAGCGGATTCTGGCCGAGGGAGAGGTGCGAAGCGAGATGCGCGGCCGGGCGTCGAATTGGGGAAGATCCGGCTCGGAAACGGAGGCACGTTCGGATCGCGCCGAGATGTGGCTGACGGGAACGCGGAATCTGCTGACTACAGCGGTTCTTAGCGGGAATGTGCAAATCTCGAGTCCGGGCGGGACAGGGCAAAGCTCGGGGCACAAAGCGGAGCCAGCCGAGGCTCATGCGGGGCGGATTACGCTGCACTTTGCGGGGCAAGCTTCGGGACAGCAGGAGCTAAAGACGATTCATGCTGAGGAAGGGGTGCGGCTGTCGCAGAAGAAGAGTCAGGGCGGAAATTTGATGGCGTCTTCGTCGGTGTCCGCGGCGAAGGGAGACGGGCAAAATCAAGAGCAAGACATTGAGATGACGGCTCCGGTGATGGATTTCATGGTGAAAGAGGGCCGGCTGCTGGAGCGGGCCGAGACCAGTGGACCACCGGAGATCGTGATCACGCAGCCGGGCGCAAATCAGAAGACAGTGGTAACGGCCGCGAAGTTTACGGCGAGATTCACGGAGAAGAATCGCCTCGCGACGCTGCATGGCGAGCCGGACGCGAGGATTGTCAGCAGCCTGATTGATCCGAAGAAATTGGTGGCGAGCCGGACCAGCGCCAGCCAGAGCGGGGACGGTCGCTGGGGAGGATCAGTATCGCCCGAACGCGTTTCGACCAGCCAGATGTTGGATGTTGTTTTTCTGCCGGAAGGGGGAGTTTCATCGATCACGCAGGCGGGGTCGCTGGTCTACTCCGATGGAGAGCAAAAGGCCTGGGCGCAGCGCGGAAGTTACACGACCGCCGATCAGTTGCTGGTGTTGAGCGGATCGCCGCGGGTGATTGACAGCGGCATGACCACGACGGCGCAGACGATCCGCGTGAACCGGGCGAATGGCGACGCCAGTGCGGAGGGCAACGTGAAGAGCACGTATTCCGATTTGAAGGTGCAACCGGATGGCGGCATGCTCGCGTCCTCGGACCCGATCCATGTAACGAGCCGGAGCATGACGGCACACCGTTCGCCGGCGATTGCGGTGTACACGGGCGATGCGCGGCTGTGGCAAGACGCGAATGTAGTGGAGGCTCCGACGCTGCGGTTTGATCGGGATCACCGGTCGTTGATTGCGCAGGGAGCGGAGCATGGGGGGCTGGCGGAACCGGTTTCGACGGTACTGGTGCAGGTGGACAAGAATGGGAAGGTGACTCCGGTGCACATTACATCGGCGCGGCTGAACTACGCCGATGCGGAGCGTCGAATTTTTCTGGATGGCGGAGTAACGACAAAGGGGGCCGACGCTACGATGACGGGACAACAGATGACGGTGTATCTGCTGCCGAGGAGCGAGTCGAAAGCGGGGGTGGGGGGAACCGGAATGCCGGGGCAAGTGGAGCGGATCGTGGCGGAACATGAGGTTGTGATCACGGAGCCAACGCGGCACGCGACCGGGGACAGGCTGGTATATACGACGGCGGACGACAAATTCGTGCTTACGGGCGGACCGCCTAGCATTTTTGATGCCGAACGGGGTAAAATCACGGGTGATTTATTGACTTTCTACAGACACGATGATAGGGTGCTGGTAGAAGGCAAGGGAACGTCTCCGACGGTCACTAAGACGCAAGTGGCACGATAAATGCATACGCTGGCCACGGACGAAATCGGGAAATTTTATCGTGGCCGACGCGTAGTCAACGGGGTCAGCCTCCAGGTTCTGCAGGGTGAGGTAGTGGGACTGCTGGGACCGAACGGAGCCGGAAAGACCACTACTTTTTATTCCATCGTAGGTCTGGTACCTCCCGACACAGGCAGAGTGATGTACGACGACGCGGATATCACGAGCGTTCCCATGTACTTACGGGCACGGCAGTACGGTATCAGCTATCTTCCGCAGGAAGCCTCGGTATTTCGGAAGCTTACGGTCGAGGAGAACATACTGGCGGTGCTGGAAGTTCAGCCGATTTCGTGGCATGAACGGCGGGAGAAGGCAGAGAAGCTGATCGACCAGCTGGGGCTGGAGCACATCCGGCAGAACAAAGGATATGCATTGTCGGGCGGGGAGCGGCGGCGGGTGGAGATTGCGCGGTCGCTGTGCATCAATCCGACTTTCATTCTGCTGGACGAGCCGTTTTCGGGAATCGACCCGATCGCGGTTTTAGATTTGCAGAAGATCATTTCAGATTTGCGGGCGAGCGGGATCGGGATCCTGATTACGGATCACAATGTCCGCGAGACACTATCGGTGACGGATCGGGCATACATCATCAACGAGGGCCGCATCTTCCGCTCGGGCACGCCGGAGGAATTGGGAAGTGATGCGGAAGTACGGCGGGTATATCTGGGGGAAAGCTTCTCGTTGGTGTGAGTTTGGTGTGAGTTTGGTGTGAGTAGTGTGAGTGCGAGGGATAGGGAATGGGTGATCGGGGTTCAGCCGAATCTGTTTTTTTGAAAACTGACAACTGAAAACTGATTGCAGCGGGCGAATTTTAGTTACCAAGGCGTGGGCACACTGACCTTTCGTGTCCACGCTTTCTACCTCGGTGCATGAGAAGCTAAGTTTTCCACACCCGATGTTCCGGGTCGTTGGTGCAGGCGGTTCGGCCGGGTTGGAAAATAACAAATCTTGGGGAGAAATAGTGCTTCTTCAGCACAAATTGAACGTCAAGTTATCCCAGCGGCAGATTCTGACGCCGGGTCTCGTGCAAATGGTGTCGGTGCTTGCGCTCAACAAGCTCGAGCTCAAGGACATGATCAATGCCGAGATGGTCGAGAACCCGGTGCTGGAAGAGCTGGAAGATTCCATTCCGCTGCTCGATGATGTGGGGCGGCAGGAGGAAGAACGCGATCGGATTGCGGCGCAGGCGACGTCGGAAGAGGCAGCTCCGGTTGCAGACGAGAAGAAGGATCCGTTCGAAGAGATTGATTTTGGATCGTTCTTTCAGGAATACCTTGATCCCGGTTATCGCAGTTCGGGAGAGATGGAAGAGATTGAAAAGCCTTCGTTCGAGAATTTCCTGTCGAAGCCGGGAAACCTGAGCGACCATTTGCTGTGGCAACTGGGAGCGATTTCGGTGCGACCGCCGGTGCATCAAGCGGCGGAGTTGATCATCGGGAATCTGAATGAGGAAGGATATCTGATTGCGAGCGACGAAGAGCTGCTGGGCATCGCTCCGGTAGCGCCACCGGAGGCCGATGTGGAAGTAGCGGCCAAGATCGTAGGAGAAGCGGAAGCGCTGGGGCTGGCGGTGACGGAGGCTTCGCCGGAAGATTCGGGACTGGATGTTGGCGATCACGAGGCTTCGGTTGGCGCTCCCGAAGACATGGCGGGGATGGCGGTGGAAGACGCTGCGGCTGAGTCTTTTGCGGGAGTGGAAGTTGCGCGCGATGTCGAGTCAGAGATTGACGCGGACGTGCACGTAGATTTGCAAGGGGAGGCGACTGCCGAGGTTCAGGCAGCTGAGGTTCCACAGCCGAACCCGACGGGTCAAGGGATCTCAGGCAGCACGGCGACTGGAGCGGCGACGGCGCCAGCGCGGATTCCATCGGTGAACTTCACGGTGTCGGATCTGCATGAAGCGCTGGAGGTGGTGAGGCAGTTCGATCCGCAGGGAATTGCGTGTCGCGACCTGCGCGAATGCCTGCTCAACCAGTTGCGCTACCATCTGGGGCAATTGCAGGTGCATACCAACGGGAGCGCGCTGACCGAACAGGTGGTGAAAGATGCGATTGCGGTCGTCGATCAGCATTTGAAGGCGGTGACGCTGAAGCAGTTCAAAGAAATTGCGCGGGCCATCGGGCGTCCTATTGAAGCGGTGCAAGCGGCCCTGGATTATGTCCGCACGCTCGATCCGCGGCCGGGGTTGCGTTATAACAAGGTTCCCGCGCGTCTGATTGAGCCGGATGTGGCGTTCGTGAAGCATGGCGATGAGTGGCTGGTGATCATGAACGATGAGGACTTACCGCAGTTGCGCTTGAATCCCGCTTATAAACGATTGCTGACGCGTGACGGCAACGACCGCGACACGCGCAACTACGTGAAAGACCGTTACAAATCGGCGATCCAGTTGATCAAGAACATCGAGCAGCGCAAGCAGACGATCACCAAGGTCTGCTATTCGATTGTGGCGCGCCAGCAGGATTTTCTGGAGCGCGGAATCGATCAACTGAAGCCGATGATGATCAAGGAAGTGGCGGAAGAGATTGGGGTGCATCCTTCCACGGTGAGTCGCGCGGTGGCCAACAAGTATGTGCACACGCCGCAAGGCGTTTTCGAGTTGCGGTATTTCTTCTCGGAAAGCGTGCAGGGGCCTGAGGGGGGTGGCACTTCACTGCTGATTCTGAAGCGGCGGGTCAAGAAGCTCATTGAAGAAGAAGATCCCGGCCGGCCTTTGACCGACGAACAGATTACCCGCATTCTGCAATCGCAGGGCATCCAGGTTACGCGGCGAACGGTTGCGAAGTATCGGGAAGATATGAAGATTCCGAGCACGCACCAACGAAGAGTGAAGAAATAAGGTCAGGAGTCAGAAGGTCAGAGATTGACCCAGAAGCTCGGCGTTTGCAGGCTTTCACCTCGACAATCTGACCTCTTGCCTCTGACCATGATTTTCTGGAGGGCGCTTCATGAACGTGGAATATACCGCGCGGAAATACAAAATTACTCCTGATGTACGCAGCGAAGTTGAAACCGGTCTGAATAAAATCCGAAAAATCCTAGGCGATCGATTTGAAACCAAAGTGATTCTGGCCGTGGAAAAGCGGCGGCACAAGGCGGAAATCACGATCGACCCTCCCCACGGTCCGATTGTGGGGATAGCGCAGACGGCCGACATGTTGTCGGCGATCAATGAAGCACTGGACCATCTGCAGAAGCAGGCGCTGAAGCACAAGACGAAGTGGCTAAGCAAGAAGCGAAAAGCGGTTAAGAAGTTTGACGGGCAGTCGCAGGAGGATATGGAAGCGGCGCTGGGCTTGGCGGAGGATGCTACGTTTTCCGTGCTGGTTCATAAATTCCCTTCGGTGGCGCGGACTACCGAAGTGCATCTGGTGCATGCGCGGGACTCGGTGGCGCTGCGTCCGATGACTTTGGAGGAGGCGATCAAAGAAGCGCACTTCCGGGACAAGGATGTTTTTGTTTTTCGGGACCCCAAGGGGAAGTTGATGATCCTGCATCGGACTCGGGATGGGAAGATGGAGTTGATCGAAGCGCCGTAGGGTGATGGCAAAGGTTAGAGGCCGGAGGTCAGATTGCAGAAGTGAGATATGAGCAAGTAGCAGCGGCCGATACTTCCGGGATCTGACTTTTTTCCTTTGGACCTTGTTCTTCTCAGCAGCCGCTGGTTGCATCCTGGGCCCACTGCAGGGCCTGCCACCAGGTGTTGGCGACTTCTTCATCGGTTAACCTTAGTTGTTTGGCGAGGTCGGCGGACTGCGACCACTCGCCCGATTCTTGCGCCAGCATGAGTTGATATAAGGGACGGAGGCTGCTCTTCTCGCCCAGCAAGGCCGCCTTGGTTTCGCGCTCGACGGGCAGTTGTTTGAGCAGATCGACGGTGCTGACCTCGAGGATGGCATCCATGATGGAGAGCAGGCCCAAGAGAAACAGGTCAGAAGTGGAATGAAGGCGGTCGGAGAGCAGTTCGCAGAAGCGGGCGCGAGTTAATCCCATGAGGACGAGCTCACTGCAGGTTTGCTCGGCCGCGCCCACGGTGACGACAAGACGTATCCAGCGGCGCATTTCGCGTTCCCCGAGAACGGCCATGGCATGGCGGATGGACCTGATTTCGAGGGCAAATCCAAAGAGCGGGGAATTCAGATAGCGGAGCAAGCGATACGAAAGGGAGGCCTCCTGCTTGAGCATCTTTTCGAGTTCGCGCATGTCGATGTCGCGGCGGGATACCAGTTCGAGCAATCGCATGTAGTGGAGGCGGCTGGCGGGCACTTCGCGGCCGATGACGACTTCAGGGCGGCAGAAGAAGTATCCCTGGAAGTAGACGAAACCCATATCGCGGGCCTGCTGGAATTCATGGGGTGTTTCGAGTTTTTCGGCCAGCATTTTGCAGGTGGGCGAGCTGAATTGGCGCATCATGCCGGCCCGTTCCTCGGGCTTGGTAGCCTGGATATCGATTTTGATGATGTCGGCAAACTCACAAAGCGGAGCGCGGGGATCGTTGGGGGCAAAGTCGTCGAGGGCGATGAGATAGCCAGCTTCCTTGAGTCGCTTGCAGGCGGCGATGACGCGGTCTTCAGGTTCGACGGTCTCCAGAATCTCCGCCACGGTCTGGTGGGGGGGGAGCAAAGTGATGAGGTCCTTGAACAGGACTTCACGGGTGCAGTTCACGAAAGCGCGGCGGTCGGCGCAAAGCGTGTTGATACCGAAGAGCAGGGAACTGTCGAGGGTGGAGCGGGCGGCAAGTTCGGGATCGGCGTTGAAGAAGTCCTCGACACCATTGCGGAAAAGAAGTTCGTACCCGAACACTTTTTGTGAGCGGTCAAGAACTGGCTGGCGGGCGACGAAGCGTTGTCCGGGCAAGGCCAGCGAGAGTGGTGCGCCAGGCTTTTCTTTGGCAGGAGCGGGTTTCACCTTTCTACTATCGGCCCGGCGGGAACGGAACTTCAGGCGAAGGGACGCGCGGCGGTCATCTCGGGTGAGAACGAAAGGAGTGGCGAATCGGCACGTTTCGTGCTGGAGGGTGGGCTATCTGGTTGAGGAGGCGGAGTTTGTGCCGAAGCCTGAGGTTGTGACCGGCGGTGGGGATGATCATTGTCTGCTGTGACGCCGGTTCTTGACTAGAATTGTCCCACCATTGACTGAACCAGCGAGGTTGGAATGCGGAGAAAGACGTCCAGAAAGATTTTTGGGAGCTTGGACGAGAAGATCGCCCTAGTTGCAGGAGCGACCCGGGGGGCTGGCCGGGGGATTGCGATTGCATTGGGTGAGGCCGGGGCGACGGTGTACTGCACCGGCCGCAGTTCAAGGAAGGCTTCCCGAACCGGGGTGCGAGGACGGCTCGGTATGCCGGGCCGGTCCGAGACGATCGAAGAGACTGCCGAACTGGTTACGGCGGCGGGAGGGCGCGGCATTGCGGTAAGAGTGGATCACACGGAGGCAGCAGAGGTCCGAAAGCTGGTTGCCCGTATCCAACGGGAGCATGGGGGACTGGACATTCTGGTCAATGACGTGTGGGGCGGCGACGCGATTACGGAATGGGGCAAGACGTTTTGGACGGTGAATCTGAACCAAGGTTTGGGCCTGCTGAAGCAGGCGATACATTCCCACGTCATCACTTCTTATTACGCCGTTCCATTGATGCTGGGTCGAGGCGGAGGAATTATTTTCGAGATCACGGATGGCGATGCTTTCTACTACCGCGGCAACCTGTTTTATGACCTGGTGAAGATTTCGGTGATTCGGCTGGCGTTCGCAATGGCCCGAGAGTTGCGCAAGCGGGATGTGGTTGCGGTGGCGCTGACTCCAGGATTTCTGCGTTCGGAAAGAGTGCTGGAACATTTTGGAGTTAGCGAGGCCAACTGGAAGGATGCGGAAAAGAAAGCGAAGAACAAAGACCAGAACAGCGCCAACCAGAACGATGCGGCCAGCGACTTTATGGTGTCGGAGTCGCCGCGGTACATTGGGCGGGCGGTAGTGGCGCTGGCAACGGATCCGAAAGTGAAAAAGAAGAGTGGGCGCGTTTTCAGTTCATGGGCGCTGGCGCGGGAGTATGGCTTTACCGACCTCGACGGCACACAGCCGCATTGGGGCAACTATGCCAGGAAGAAGTACGGGAAGTACAAAATCTGCGATGAGGGATTTTATTCCTACTGGGTTCCAGGGCTGGTGGAGATGATGTTTCCGGATTGGTTTTGATCTCGATGTACCGCCCGATTAGAATGGGCGACACTCAGTTTTCATCAACTACAGGAGAGCATTTATGCGCTGGACGCCGGGCGGAGAGAGTCAAGACATCGAGGATCGGAGAGATGACAGCGGCGGTGGCGGCGGTGGTGGATTTCAGTTTGGAGGAATCCACATTGGAATTGGCGGGTTTATCATCCTGCTGATTCTGAGTCTGGTGTTTAAGCGCAACTTTCTTTCGCTGGCGGGAGTGGGAGGCGGCATCAACCCTCCGACGCAAGTAAGCCGGCAAGCGGACACGGCACTGGATCAAAAGGAGCAGCCGCTGGTGCAGTTTGTGTCGTTCGTGCTCGACGACACACAGAAGACGTGGACGCAGATTCTGGCGGCGCAGGGTGTGCCTTACCGTCACGCGAAGCTGGTGCTGTTCCGCGACAGCATCGATTCGGCGTGTGGGCTGGCGCAATCGGCGAGTGGACCGTTCTACTGCCCGGGTGACGAAAAGGTGTATATCGATCTCGGTTTCTACGATGAGTTGAAGCAGCGCTTTGGGGTTCCGGGGGAGTTTGCGCAAGCGTATGTGCTGGCGCATGAGATCGGGCATCATATCCAGAAGTTGACCGGAATCGAGCAGAAGGTGCACGCCGAGCAGGAACAGAAGCCGGGAGAAGCGAACCATCTTTCGGTTGATCTCGAGCTGCAGGCGGATTGTTTTGCGGGAGTCTGGGGACATTCGACCGAGGAGAGGAAGTTGCTTGATCCGGGAGAAGTGAAAGAGGGTCTGGATGCGGCGGCGGCGGTGGGCGACGATCGTTTGCAGAAAATGGAAACCGGACATGTGAATCCGGAGACCTTTACGCACGGCACTTCGGAGCAGAGGATGGACTGGTTTCAAAAGGGATTCACGACAGGCGACATGAAACAATGCAACACGTTCGCGCAATAGTAATGAGTGGGGATGTTGGGTGAATCCGTAGGGCGTGGACAGGCGGGCGAGAGGCGAATTTGGCCCAGGGGGACGGATGAAGGCGTCGGTCCCAACACCACTTTGGTAATGCCGGGTGTGGAAAACTAATGGCACTCCCCCCTTGCGCAGGCAGTGCATTCATGAGTAACATCAAGGTGTTCCCAATGGCCATGCTTCCAGGCTGGTCGTTTGCGCCAACAAAACTCCAGGCGCCAAGATCGTTTGAACATTGTTCTCAAATAGAGTGTTCTCAAATAGCGTTCTCAAATAGGGTATTCGAACAGCATCCAGCCGACGTGGGGTTTGGTCTGCCGTTCTCCGGAGTGCAGTAATGGTTCAGTAGCCTGAACGCAGGGGGAAGACGAAGACCCTCAAGTTTTGGCGATCTGGCTTTGGGAATCAGCAGTTGGAGATTCGCGTTTGGGATTTAACTACAAAGGTTAACCAGAGAAAAAATATGAATGCAGGACCCGGACATTCCTCCTCAGGTGGAGGGAGACATAAACGGCGCCGTGGGCGGCGTCCGCCAAAACGAGGTGGGAGTGGCCCGATGGGTCGCGACCGCCAGGAGCACCAGGGAATTTTCACGGCTCCGATGGATCACAGCTACCGCGCCAACATGGGCAATGATAATGGGAACGGCAACGGCAGTCGAGGACCGCGGAGGCCCGGTTTTTCCGCTTCGTATCCGGTACTCGATCCGGAGCCTTTGCCGGCTCCCCGAGAGGACGCGGCTTCACGCGTTTTTGCGTTTGTGGAAGACCTGTTCTTTCTGAGCAAGATTCAGGAAACAGGGCGCAAGATGAACGTAAAGGTGGAGTTCGTGAAGAACGAGAAAGAACTCACCGAGCGCATGAAGAGCAATGGCGAGGGGAATCCTTCGCTGATCATCTTCGACTTGAACAATGCCAACGCGAAGCCTCTGACGCTGATCCCGAAACTCAAGAGCAAGCTGAAGAAGGGAACGTCAATCATCGGTTTTCTTTCGCATGTGCAGGGTGATTTGAAGCAGAAGGCGCACGAAGTGGGCTGCGATATGGTGTTGCCGCGCTCGGCGTTTTCGCAAAATCTGCCGCAGTTGCTGCGCCGGCATGGGGCGATTGAGGCGGAAGTAGGCAGCGGCGACTAGGTCCGGCGCTGGCGGACCAGTCACGGTCCACAGTGTGGCGGCCGGGCGAGACGGTCGGCTCTCTATACCCTCTTCTTGAGCCTGATACAATTTCGCCGTGTTCCCATACAAAGTTCTTATCGTGGTGTTGGCCCTGGTTGGGGCAGGCTTTGCCCAGCAAGCTCCGGCGCAAACGCAGCCTCCGGTGAAAGTGAATGTGTTGAATGTGTGCGCGCCGTCGGGCGACGAGCAGAAAGAACTGACTTCGGCACTGGCCAAGGCGCCGGGCAAGCCGGCATTCAGCAAGGATTTCGAAGTAGCGCGGGGGCACTCCACTCTGGACCAGAGCGCTCCGATCCCGGGCATGCAGGCGTTGCCTCCGGGTGCGGTTTCGGCGGCGGATTGGGTGCGGATACGGCGCGAGTTTCCGGACGCCACCTTGTTCAGCAATGTCCAATATTCGTTCAGCGTGGATGCCACGAATATGGTGGAGACGCTGGTGCTGCGGGTACGCGATCCCAAGGACCTGATGCAGATTTCGATTGAAGACAGCGCATCGGCGGTGACGGCCGCGGCGTCGATGCTGGCTTCGAGCACGCCGGTTTCGCGGGTGAAACTCGAGCGCTTTGGAAAGGCGTCGGTGGTGCTGGCGCGGTGCTCGGGAGCGGAAGGAAATCCGGCGACGGACCAGAGCGCATACGAACCGATCTTTCGCGCCGCCTCTTCGATCATGGAGCGTTATCGCGACGCTCTGGGCGCGCGCAAAATGGTGCCGCAGGAACTGGCTCGCCTGGGTGTTGGAGGTTCGGGCAGAACTACGAGCAAGGCCAGTGGTAGCGGCAAGGCGAACAAGTAGAGCTAAGGCGGAGCGGCTGTTCGCTGGCGCGTCGCGGGCGGGCGAGGCCGCTCGGCACACTTTTGGCGGGATGAAACAAAATCTGTTTTTTGGAATCTATCTCTTAGTGGTTAGTAGCTAGTGGTTATCAAGGCGGCTGCTGCGACACAGTTTCCGACGAGCGGTTTCTTACTCCTATGGACATACGCAATGTAGTGATTATCGGCTCCGGATGCGCCGGTCATACGGCCGCTCTCTATTCAGCCCGCGCTAACTTGAAGCCGCTGGTGATCGAAGGGCATGAACCGGGCGGGCAATTGTCGATGACGACGCTGGTGGAAAATTTTCCCGGTTTTCCTGAGGGCATCCAGGGGCCAGAGCTGATCGAGAACATGCGCAAACAGGCGACGCGTTTCGGCGCGGAGTATCGCATGGGACATCTGGTGAAGGCCGATTTGGGAAAACGTCCGATCGAGCTGAGCGTGGGGAAAGAAGTGATTCAGACGCGGACGCTGATCATCGCCAGCGGAGCGTCGGCGCGATGGCTGGGCCTGCCGAACGAGCACGCGCTGATTGGGCACGGTGTTTCTTCGTGCGCGACTTGCGACGGTTTCTTTTTTTCGGGCAAGGAAATCGCAGTGATTGGCGGCGGCGATTCGGCGATGGAAGAAGCGACATTTCTGACGCGCTTTGCGAGCAAAGTGACGCTGATTCATCGGCGGGAGCAGTTTCGGGCATCGAAAATCATGCTGGATCGGGCCCGTTCGAATCCCAAGATTGCGTTTATGACGGACACGGTGGTGGACGATGTTCTGGATGTGAGCAAGAAGGAAGTCACGGCGCTGCGGCTGCGCAACCTGAAGAGTGGCGAGACCTGGGAGTTTCCGACGAGCGCGATGTTTCTGGGGATTGGGCATATTCCCAACGCGAAGATGTTCGAAGGCCAACTGGAGGCGGACGCGGACGGCTACCTGCTGACGCAGAAGAATGTATTTACGAGGGTGCCGGGGGTGTTCGCGTGCGGGGACGTTCAGGATCGGCGCTATCGCCAGGCCATTACGGCGGCGGGTTCCGGGTGCATGGCCGCGCTGGAAGTGGAGAAATTTCTGGAAGAGGAAGGGCACTGAAGGATGTGTAGGGACGGGGGCATTGGGCCGTCCAAGCGGAGCGCAGCCCGGCAGGCGCCGGTGATCACAGCAATATTCGATTGCGCGTGACCTTGGGCAATGTTTCGCACGCGGTCCGCAGCACGAGGCGGGGCGCATTTTGCCGAATTTTGATCAAGTAGGGCACGGCGCGGCTCGGGTCGGCCTTGGCGGTTTCGCGTAACAGCCAGCCTAATCCCTTCTGCACCAGGTCGTCTTTTTCGTTTTCACGCAGCAATTGATTGGAAAGGCGGACGATCTGTGGGAAGAACTTTTGTTCGCGCGCTCCCCGGATCAACGCCACGCAGGCGGAGCGCCGCCGCCAGCGATTGGGCGACTTCGCCCAGAGAAAAACATGGCGGCAGCGAGCAGGCTTGGCGGCCACCATGGGCGCGAGCAAGTAGTGCGCCAGCGCGTCGTGATCGGCCCAACTGGAGACGCGGTCGAGCCAGGACGCGAACAACAGAAATTCGTTGTCGCCGAGGGTCTTCGTCTGATTTTCGAGGAGAAGAACGGCGACCACCTTTTCTTCAAGAACAGGGCCGGAGAAAAGCTTGTCGGCCACCTGCACCACGAAAGCCATTCCCCGTTCGCGGGCGATGCTGCGCCGGAAACGGACCGCAAATTTTCTCAGCTCGGCGGTGTACCAGCCGCGCGATTTAATTTCTGCTTTGAAAAAATGCTGTACTTCTTCTGAGTGCGGTGCTGAGCCGCCATCCTTGAGGACGCGCCGGATGTGATCGGCGATGTAATCGGGGGTAATTTCGCGCATGGGAAAGGTCCTTGGGGCGACAGTGCCTCCGACTGTCGTTTTGCCCGGGAGTCCGGTCATGATAGAAGAGGAGCCGGGCGAAATGCTGTGATCTATTGTCACAGTGTTATGGTTGCGGGCGCGTCGCGAACGCTGATGGCGCCTAAACATGCATACTGAGAACACACGCTATCCGGGATTGGCCTCTGCCCCTATAGCCTCATCCTCAGGGACCGGTTGAATCCCAGGCTCCAAGGTGCAAGCGAGATGCGCGGCCAGGTCGGATGCCTGCGCGCGAAGTTCCGGTACGGCGATTGTCTCCCAAAGCGATCCCTTTCTTGCAGGACCAATGACGTAAAGCGCAGGTGACGGTTTGCCGCTGGAATCAATCAGGGCGCCGTTTGGATCGACGTCCAGCCCCAGGAATAGTGGGTCGGGTCGCGCGAGTCCATGGGCGAGAAGATTCTTAATGAGCGGGTCTTCGATGCGCCGGCAATCGGTCTCGGGGCCGGTGCAGTTGATCACGCGATCGACATTCAAGGTGCGCACATCGCCAGTTTTGCGATCTTGCAATGCAACTTCCGCGTGACCGGGAAACTCTCGGTAATCGGTCACGCGACCGGCGTAAATAATAGCTTGTCCTTGGTGAACGAGATTGGCGATGGTTTCGCCAATCTCTGGAGCGATTCGGTGGCGGTGAACTTCCCAATAGGAGCGCACGTGTCGCAGAAATCTCTTTCGCTCTTTCAGCGATAAGGACTGCCAAATGTTCTGCGTCACCGGGCGGAGGCTATCGATGACCTCACGCCAGTCGCCGCCTGATTCCGAGGCCATCCGAACTTGTTCGCGCACAAGGCGCAAGAGCTTCCGAATCGTTTGTGGACCGGGTTCATCCCAGAAATGAGGCCACTGTCCGGTTGGTCGCTGAGTCAGCGGCATCAGGCCGCGCCGAGACAGAATGTGGATGTGCCCGGCGAACCCCTCCGACTTCAGGGCGACGGCCAAATCAACGCTGGTCAGGCCGGAACCGATGAGCAGCACGGCGCCATTTTTGGGGATCTCGTGCAACGCGGTGGCTGACCACGGGGACCGAACGTATCGACTGCTGCCGGCGGAGAGGCCTGGAATCTTGAGGTTGGCCGGCGGGAAGTTACCCACGGCGAGCACAAGAGATTGGGCGACTCGTACGGAGCCATCGGTCAGTCGAATTTCGATGAGTTGGTCGCGGGTGACGGACGATGCCTCGCCCTTGATCCAGTGCAGATTGCGGCCGCTACCGTGGGCCATCGCGTCTTCCAGGAGTGAACCTATATACCGACCGTAAACGGGTCGGGGCAGGAAAGTGGTTGGTTGAACGGAGGCCCCATAGTTCACTTTGGCCCAACGGAGGAAATGATGCGGCTCTTCTGGCAGCGCGCTCATGTTGCTGGCAGGAACGTTGAGCAAATGACAGGAATATTTTGTGCCATAGGCGAGGCCGCGACCCGGCAAAGGTCCCTTATCGACAACGGCAACCGACAAGTCTGGGGCGCGGCGGGAGAGCTGGACAGCGAGCAGGGCGCCACTGAAACCGCCACCGACAACAACGACATCGAACTTCGCGTGACTCAAATCTGCTTCCTTTCGCGTCATCAAATGCACCGCCGTGGGTCTACGTGCATCTCCATTGAAGAAGTAAAACAAACAGGGTGCTGATAGTCTAGTTACCTAATTGCCATTAAGACATGGTGTCGCCGGCCATTTAGCCGCGCACTCGCTCTGCTGGCGAAATTCTCCGTAAGCAGAGTCTGTTCAATCACTTAAAACGGTTATCGAAGGATAGAACTTTGACTCAAGCTGTTGCAGCCCGGTTCGACTGGAGGGTAGCGGTCTATCCTTGGGGAGTAGAGAAGGGATTTAAGCTGAGGTCGTCTCCGTTGACACGATCTTGTCATAGATCCAAAGCACCGCGGCGGTGGCTAAGCCGACGGCGGTGACGGTCCACCAGATGCGGGCGGGTTGATGAGTGACTTCTCCGAAGTGGTGAACGAGGGTGCCGCCAAACCAGCCGCCGATGAGCGATCCGATACCGATGGGCAGGAAGGCGAAGCCCATGTAAGTGCCCTGCTGACCGGGAGGCGCGAGGCGGGAGATGTATTCGTAATAGCGCGGAGACTGAATGATTTCGCCGAGCGCCAGCACGAACAGGGAAAGGACCGCTCCCCAGAGCGTGGGCCGCAGGGCAAGGATCACCCAGGAGAGAGACGTGATGACCGTGCCCAGGATGACTGCCTGAAATGCGGGGATCTTGCGGGTGAGGTAATTCACGGCGAGGGTGAGGCAGATCACGGTGAGGCCATCGGTGACGAGGATGGTCTCGACGGGGGCGCTGGAGTTGATGTAGCCGTGAATGTAGCCGGGCAGGCTGATGTACTGCTGCCAGAACACGACCCAGTAGCCGGTAAAGAGCACGAGGAACCACATGAAGCGGCTGATGCCGGCGAGCACGAGAAGCAGCAGGCCGCACCAGATCCACCAAGGCACGGAGTATGAAGGATCGATCAACAGCCCGATGCGCAGTAACAGGGCGATGAGCAATACTGGCAGAACCAACCGGTAATTACCGACCACGACGCAGAAGTTACGGGCGACGGTCGCGATGGATGGCGGAGGGGCGTCGCCAGCCTGGCGTGGTTCGCGGAAGAAGAGGATGACCACGAAAAACATGGCAAAGACGCTGAGCGCAGCAACACGGTAAACGTTCTCGACGCCGAGGTGGCGATGCGCCCATCCGGCGAACAAAGGGCCGAGGGCTCCTCCGATGTTGACCATGGTGTAATAGATCGAGTAGCCGATGGAGCGGACATTCTCTTTGGAGGCGCGCGCGGTGGTGCCGACGACGCAGGGTTTCACGAGCGAGATGCCGAGGGCGGGGAGGATGAGGATGCAGCCGACAAATAGTCCCAGGGGTACGACGTTGCGGACGGGCGCCAGCCAGGACGCGCCGATTGATCCGATCAGAAAGTAGGCAGCGGCGAGGATGAGGTAGGCGATGGAGAGGGCGCGGCGAAAGCCGAGGCGGTCGGCGGCGGCTCCTCCAAAGATGGCGAGAAACCATACCATGCCGCCGAAGAGGCCCGTCAGAGTGCCGGTTTGCTCGGTCGAGAAATTCAGTTTCTCTTGCAGGTAGAGGGCCAGGGAAGCGAAAGCGCCGTAGTAGGAAAGGCGCTCGAAGATCTCGGTGGTGTTCGCGATCCAGAAGGGGCGTTCGAAGCCGGTGCGGATTTCCTGCAAACGCTCGGAGAAGGTCAAACGTGGCTCCTCATGCTGCGGTTCCTAGTGTAGTGTCTCGCAGATGCGCGACATAAATATCGGTTCTGATCGTGAGCGAAGCGATGGATCTGTGTATTTGCCTGTAGCGCGGGGATGCATAGGTCCTTCGCTTCGCTCCGGATGACAGCGTGGGATTATGCCACGAACTTGCAAGACACTGTGCTTGGTTCAGATTTTCAAACGCTGCCGGAGTTCCTCGGCCGACAAGCCTGCCACACGGATCACTTTATTCCGGCTGGTCTGGCCGGCTGCAATAGTAACGGAGGAACGTGGTACCTTCAAAAATTTTGCAAAAAAATCGATGCAGGCTGCGTTGGCTTTGTTATCCACGGGAGGGGCGGTGAGGGCTAGTTTGAGGGCGTCGCCTACTTCGCCGGTGATGGCATTCTTCCTGGCGCGCGGGTGAACTTTGACGGCGAAGGTTGAACCGGTGGGCGAATTGTGAATGGCCAGCATCGAAAGGCCTTACCACGGAAGGCACAGAGGCACACGGGGGGGAACATGTCTTCGATCCCCTAGTGCGTGTCTCTGTGTTCCAGGTGCCGCTGCGGTTAAGCTTTTGTTCTCTCTCCGAAAATTGCTGTGCCTACGCGCACACAGGTTGCTCCTTCTTCTATTGCCACTTCGAAATCGTGTGACATGCCCATGGAAAGAACTGCCGGGCTGATGTTCGGCAAGCCTCGTGCGGCAATGGTGTCGCGAATCTTACGAAGCTGGCTGAAGTAGGGTCGCGAGCCTTCCGGATCCTCTGAGTAGGGCGGGACGGTCATAAGGCCTTGAATTTTCAGATTCGCCCATTGCAGCGCGCCTTGAAGAATCTGATCGAGTTCGGTGGAGGTGGGCGCGAGACCGCTTTTGGCGGTCTCGCCACCGACGTTGATCTCGATGAGGATGGGTAGGGTTTTGCCAGCGCTTGCCGCGAAGCCATTCAGTTTTTGCGCCAAGCGCACGGAGTCGACGGAATCCACGGCGTCGAACAGTTCTGTCGCCTTCGCGGCTTTGTTGGTTTGCAGATGTCCGATCAGGTGCCATTCGGCGCCGGGCAGATCGCGGAGGGCATCCGCTTTGCCGGCGAGCTCCTGGACGCGGTTCTCGCCGAATACACGCAGGCCAGCGGCGTACGCCTCGCGGATGAGTTCGGCAGAAAAAGTCTTGCTCACGCCCATCAGTTTAACTTCGTCGGGACTGCGGATGGCCCGCTGGGCCGCCGTCGCAATCCGTTCCCGCACTCGGGCAATGTTTTCAGCAATCGACATAAAAGCGAAAACCACGAAGGACACAAAGTATCACGAAGGAGAATCTCGGCTGAACTGGCCTCCTTCGTGATAGTTTGCGTCCTTCGTGGTTAAGGACATTCCTACGTTACATGATCGCGGTTGGCGGAGCTGGATCTTCGGGCCTGCCGGCGTTGGCCAACGGGACGCGAATCATGACGATCGCCAGTATGGCGAGGGCAGCCAGCGCGAGAAAGAACGACGGGGTCCATTTGAAGAGGGTCACGTCGTGGCCAGAGCCGACCAGGGCTGCGATGAGGAGGCCGCAGAGCGCTTCGCCGGCGATCAGGCCGGAGGCGGTGAGGACGCCGGCGTTTTCGACGCGCGCTTTCTGAGCGTCGTTGAAACCGCGACGGTCGCGCAAATTGTCGGTGATCCAGCGAATCACGCCTCCGATAAAGATGGCAAAGGTCGTACCCAAGGGCAGATACATGCCGACGGCGAAGAGCATCACGCTCTTCACTTCGATCATGATCATGGCTAGTCCCAGCAGAATGCCGACGATCACCAAGGGCCATGCCATATCGCCGCCGACGATTCCTTTGGAGAGCATGGCCATCAGGCCGGCCTGAGGAGCGGGGAGGGCGGGGCTGCCGAAGGTATATGCCTTGGCGAGGATGGCGATGGGGAAGAACAAGACGAGCGATGCGACGACGATGCCGAGAAGGTCTCCGATCTGCATCTTGGAGGGAGTGCCACCGAGGATGTGGCCCACTTTTAAGTCCTGCAACATCTCGCCGGCCACGGCGGAAGAAACGCACACGATGGCCGCTACTCCAAGGACGGCTGCGACTCCGCCGGTTCCGGAAACGCCAAGAGCGACCATGAGCAGGGCTGCGATGACGAGGGTGCAGAGGGTGAGTCCGGAGACTGGGTTGTTGGAGGAACCGATCATACCGACGAGGTTTCCGGAAACGGCGGCGAAGAAGAAGCCGACGATGATCATCACGCCGGCGGCTACTAACGATCCGGAGAGGATGCGGGAACTGGAAAGATTGCCTGCGCCGCTGATGAAATAGTAGTAGAGCAAGATCATGGCGACGAAAACGACAGCGATGCCGGCGAAAACCGCCTTGGCCGGGAGGTCGCGCTCGGTGCGATTGGAGGCAGCGTGGGCAGCTGCCGATTTCTTGAGGTCGGAGACGGCTCGGCTCATGCCGAGGCCCAACTGTTTTCGCATTTTAAAAAGAGTGTAGGAAGCGCCAACCAACATGCCGCCGACGGCGATGGGCCGGACGATCGAAAAATAGATGGCTTGGGCGAGCAAGGGCCACGCGATGGATTGTCCTTCAGGCATTGAGGCCTGGATGTAGGGACCGATGGTGAAGGTTAGGAGGGGAACGAGCAAGCCCCAAGCCAGCACACCTCCAGCGAAGTTCAGGGCGGCCAGTCTGGGGCCAATGATGTATCCCACGCCGAGATAGGCGGGACTGATGTCGGGTGCGGTCATCAAAGTAGCGCCGCCAGTAATGGTGGTAGCGACGTTGGGGTTGGTACTGGTGCGGAGGAGCAACTTCTTCCCGAGGTCGCTGATCTTCAGGGGAAAGGTGTTGCTGGGATTGAAAACATTGACGGCTCCGAGCAGGTACATGAAGGCGCCGAAGCCCATGTTGGCGAACAGGATCTTGGCGGCTTGGGAACCTTGCTGGCCGGCTTTGTGAATCTCGGAAGCGGCCACGGACTCGGGGAAGGGAAGATCGGGATCTTCCACCATCACGCGGCGCAGGAGGGTGACGAACAGGATGCCGAGGGTGCCGCCGATCATCATCAGGGCAACCGACTTCCAGTACTCGGGCCGGCTGAAACTGGGGGTCAGGGTGGGCCAGAGGCCGGCCATGACGAAGGCGGGGATGGTGAATATGGCACCTGCGGCAACCGATTCGCCGATGGAGCCTACGGTTCGGGCGATGTTTTCTTCCAGCAGCGAGCCCTTCATCAACCGGAGCAACGCCATCGAGATGACGGCTGCGGGATAAGTGGCGGCGATAGTCATGCCAGCCTTGAGGCCGAGATATGCGTTGGCGGAGCCGAGGAGAGCGGTCAGGAACAGGCCGATCAGGACGGCGCGGAAGGTAAACTCCTTCATTTCCATCGATTCCGGAACATAGGGGCGATGTTTGCGGGGGGCTTCAGTCGCCGCAGGGGTGCTCATGAGGACCTCGGGTCACCAGAAATTTCATTGCAGATTTACATTAGCAGAGACGGCGCACCTTAACATGCCGAGAGGCAGGTTTACAAGTGGCTGCGCAGCCTTTGGGTGAGCCATTCACGAGGGCCAGGAGAGCGGAAAGGCGGGAATTGACCTGCAACTCCCGGGAGCAACTTTGAATCCTAGTCAGGGTTGGAATGGTTTTTATCGGGAAGGCATCTCGTGAATTGGGCCGAGCTTTTTGACGAATTCCACTGCCGGGGATGTGGCTCGAAAGAAGCCTATCGGTCCCGGCCTCGCGGCGTAGTGGAGAAGTACCTGCTTCCTCTTTTACTGCTGCGCGCAGTGCGGTGTGAGCGTTGCTACCGCCGGTGTTATGTTTTGCGGACAATTCCGGTCCCTGAGCGGGTTGCCGCGGCGGCCAAGGAGCCGCAGAGTCAACCGCCGGATGGAACAAGTTCTGACGGTTGCGTTGCGTAGGGCGTGGACCGCGGCTATACTGGCGTTGTGAAGTCCGGCTGGGCGACATAGGCTGGCCGGATGGGAGGCCGTCTTCAGCAGTACTGGGTTTCGAATACGGGCTGCCCAGGGCCAAGCGGCGGACCATGAACTGGCAAGGCATGGGTTCGCTGGCTTTGCCAAGCGCGTTGCTGCGACTTTATTCTTCACTGTTTTTCCAGCCGACTGCCGCATTTGTGGTTCCCCCCTCCTGAGCGTTTCCCGACTTCCCGTTTGCGAAAGCTGTTTGGGAGCATTGCGCCCGCTGCGGGGGTCGTATTGCGCAGTCTGTGGGCAGGTGGTGCACTTACCGGGCTATGCGGACGGGAAAGCGGCGGAAGGTGAGGAGCCGCGTTGCCAGCTTTGTCAGCGGGTTGATCCTCCTTTTGAAAGGGCGGTTGCGTATGGCAGCCATGAAGGGGGACTACGCGATCTGATTCATCTGCTGAAGTTTGAGCAGGTGCGTCCGGCGGCGAAGGTGCTTGGGCAAGTTCTTGCCAGCACGATCGCCGGTATGGAGAAGGCAATGCCGGTTGGGACGATCGAGGTGGTTCCGGTTCCGCTGCATCGGAGCAGGCAAGGGCAACGGGGATTTAACCAGGCGGAAATGATCGCGCGGAGAGCACTGCGGCAGTTGTCGCGTCCGAAGAGGTTCGATCTATGCACGGGAGCGCTGGTGCGGCGTCGCGATACTGGAAGCCAGCTTGGGCTGACCAGCCATCAAAGGCGCGAGAACCTGCGCGGGGCGTTTGCGGTAAGCGACGCAACCAGGATATTGAAGCGCGATGTTTTACTGATCGATGACGTTTACACGACAGGGACTACGGCGTCAGAGTGCGCGCGGGTTCTTCTGCGGGCGGGAGCGGCCCGGGTTTGGGTGGCGACGGTGGCGCGCACGTTGAAGATTTCCGATGTGGTTGCGTGGCCGGAGAGTGAACTGGAGGATCGGTCGGGAGAGGCAAGTGCTGCCGTGGGCATAGCGGCGCACGGATAGAAAATCATGTCGTTGCGATTCCACAATTTCGGTGGAAGCATGCGGTCGCAGCTTCCGGCGTCGATGCTGGCTTCGGGCATGCACCAGGAAAGCGATGGGCACGCGCTGCATCAGCCGGTGCTGGTGCTGAACGCTTCGTACGAGCCGATCAATGTTTGCGCGGCGCGGCGCGCGATCGTGCTGGTGCTGAAGGGCGTCGCCATGACGGAAGAAGAGAACGGACATTTTCTGCACGCGGCGCGGGTGGCCATGCGTGTGCCCTCGGTGATCCGGTTGTTGGAGTATCGGCGGATTCCGCATCAGTCGCGGGCGTTGTCGCGGAAGAATATTCTGCTGCGCGACCGCAATACCTGCCAATATTGCAGCACGACGCTGCCGTCGGGAGAACTAACGCTGGATCACGTGATTCCGCGGTCGCGGGGCGGGCTCTCGACCTGGGAGAATCTGGTGGCATGCTGCCATCCCTGCAACCGGCGGAAGGGCAACCAGCTTCCGCACGAGGCCAACATGCGGCCCTCGCGGGAACCGCGCTCGTTCAATCTCCACACCAGCCGCCACATTATGCGGTTGATGGGGCACTCGGACGATAAGTGGAGAAAGTATTTGTTTTATTGAGGAAAAGAGGTTTCAGAGTTTAAAGACGCGTTGCAGCAGTTGTTGAAAGCGCGGGTCGGCGGAGAGGGGCGCGAGGTCGGGGTCGTATCCCATAATTGTGATGTCCGGATCGCGCTCTTGGTAGGCGCGCTGCAGCCACGCGATGGCGGCATCCGTTTCTCCCAGGGCCACATGAACCCGGGCTAGGCTGATTGGGTCGGCACTGGGGTCGGGTTTGCGCTCGATGCGTTCGAGAGCGGCGCGAGCTTCCGCGGGATGTCCTCCCAGGGCCTGAGCCTGAGCCAATCGAAGGAAGTACAGATCAATGGGATAGCGGTCCGCCAATTGGCGGTAGATTGCCTCCGCCTGGGGGTACATGCCTTTGGCCAGGTATGCGTTTCCGAACGCCCAAGAAAAAGGAGCGTACTCGAACTCGATGGGGTCGCGGGTCTGGAGGGTGCGCATGGTCTGGAGGGCATCGTCAAAACGGTGCCAGTAGTAGTAGTTTTCGAACAGACCCTCGAAGATCATGGGAGACAAGGGATCGAGTTCCTGGGCCTTGCGCAACTCGGCATTGGCGGCTTCGAACTGGCCCATGGCGGTGAGGTTCTGTCCGGCCCAGTGATGGGCGGTGGCGTAGCCGGGATTGAGCGCGATGGAACGTAGAAATTCCTCTTGGGCGCCGGCGAAATCCCAATCGAACTTCGATTTCAGCAAGCCGAGTGTGGCGTGCGGCTCGGCCAGAGTCGGATCGAGCTGCAGCGCCTTCAAGGCGGCATCCCGGACCAGGGTACCGGCGGTCGCGACGGGTATCTGCTGACTGTTGGTCGCCATCACGAGGTACGAATCCGCGAGTCCGGCATAGGCCCGCGCGTAGGAAGGGTCCCTGGCGATGGCCTGCCTGAACAACAGGACGCTGCGCGCCAGGGCGTCGCGATTGCGCGTGCTCCACAAGTATCTAGCCTGCAAGTAAAGATCGTGGGCCTCGGGATTTTCGACGTGACGGCGGGCCCACTGCTCGTCTAAGCTGGCCGACCACGGAACGCGAAGGGCATCGGCAGTGTGGTGGACAATCTGCTCCTCAATGCTGGGGATGTCGGAGACATCGGCGGTGTAGACGCCGGACCAGAGTTCACGGCCATCTCCGCTGTTAATGAGTTGCACGGCGATGCGATATTGTTCACCGGAGCGGCGCACGCTGCCTCTCAGCAAACTTTCAACATTGAGACTGCGGCCCACGAACTTGGGATCCAGAGCGGCAGGCGTGGAGACGGATCCAGGCGGGGGCTGGGACACGAGGCGGCCGACAATCACCTTGAGCCCGCGCAATCGCGCCAACTCGGCGGTCAGTTCCTGGGTGAGACCGCTGGCGATGTATTGTTTTTCCGGTTCGGCGGAGGAGACGCCCAGATCCTCGAAAGGCAAGACGGACACGGAACGGGGCGGGGCGGGAGAAAATATGGAGTGCAACATGGGCCGAAGTTGGGAGCCGACGGGCGAAGCCACCGTGAGCGCCGCCAGCCCGGCAGCTACTGCGAGCCCGACGGCGGCATATTGCCACGTTCGACTTGTCTTCGTGGCTTCCGCTGCAGTTTTCTCTGGTGTGATTGCCGTAGGCGGCGCCACGCCTTCGAGCGCGGAATGGACTGGCGCAACCGGCAGCCCGATCGGCAGTCCAGTGCTGTGTTCGCCGTGACCGTTTGCGGGAATCTGGGCATGGGCATGGCTAACTTTGGCATGGCTAACTTTGGCGTGGCTAACTTCAGCAATGAAGGAGTAGCCGCGTCCGGGAAGCGTGGCGATATAGTCCGGCTGGCGGGAGTCGTCATTAAGTACCTTGCGGAGGACGGCGATGGACTGATTCAGGTTGTGCTCGTCCACCGAGGTTCCGGGCCAGATACGGGCGATCAGTTCGGGACGGCTGAGACTGTGGCCGTGATGTTCGACCAGCACGACGAGAGTATCAAACACCTTGGGCGTGAGTATAACGGGACTGCCAGCACGCAAAAGACGGCGTCCGGCGGGATCGAGGCGAAACGGGCCAAACTCGTAGAAGTCCCGCGTCATCGGGAAGATACGGCCTTTACAACAATTTACTTCTTTTGACTTGCCTACGGGGGAAGACTCGGGTAACTAGGGTACCCAAGTGTCGTGTATTGCAGGGGAGTTTAGCACGAATCTGGCCCGCCAGCTCCACGACGGAACAAAAATTGCATTGCCAAGAGGGACTATCATGAAGATGAAGATTGTGGTCGTTGTCTGTCTCGCCGCCATCACGTTGGCGCTCTGCCCGATGCTGTGCCAGGCACAGCCTACGATTACATCGGTCAGTCCGATTACGACGCAGCAGTATCAGACGATCACGATCAAAGGCAGCGGCTTTGGTAAGCAGGCTCCATATACGGGCGATTCCGACTACATTAGCCTGGAGGATCAGACGGCCCAGCCAGCCTGGCAGGCCGGCTATTCCGGATTCAACGACACGGTGACGCTGATCGTCAATTCCTGGACGAACGATAAGATCACATTGGGTGGATTTTCCGGGCAATGGGGCGAGTACAACTACGTTCTGAATGTCGGCGACTCGGTGCAGGTTGAAGTGTGGGATGCCCAGACTGGCGCTGGCCCCGCCACATTCTACGTCACCGTCGGAAGGGAAACGACGACGACGGCGCTTAAGTCGTCGGTGAATCCGTCGAGTCCGGGGGAGCCGGTGATGTTCACCGCAGAGGTCAGTTCGAGCGCGGGCGCGCCGCCGGATGGAGAAACCGTTTCATTTGAGCAAGGCAAGACTGTGCTGGGAACTGGAACGCTAAGCGGCGGTTCGGCGAGCTTTACAACCTCTTCGCTGAAGGCGGGAACGCACTCGGTGACCGCGGTGTATGGCGGGGACACGGACTTCTCCGGCAGCAAGTCAAAACCGGTGAAGCAGGTAGTGAACTAGGCGGTAACGAAAGGGTTCAGGGAGGTTCCCACTGCTTCGCACAAAGCACGAATGGGTGGGGACCTCGCACTGAATGAAACGAGTGATATCTGTTACTGCGGCTTTGGAGTTTCAGGCGGCTTCGGTTCGCCGGGCTTCGGTTCCGCCTTCTGCACTTCCTGGCCTTCGTAGATGATCTTGGACTTAGCTCCGAAGCGTTTGTAGTTGGTGTATTTGATGACCTCGCGGATCTTGATGTCGCCCATAGCGAATTTCAGGGTGTCTTCGGCGCGGGTGTAGGTGGGAAACCAATACTGGCCATCAATCTGTTCGCGCCAAGTGGTGAACTTGGGGAATAGATTTTCCTGACCCTTTTTCTTGCGGATATCGGGCACGGTTTTGCCGTAAGTCTCGACGATTTGAAAATCGTGGTTGTCGACCCAGATGCGGCCCTGGAAATAGCGTTTCTTCCCGACAATCTGCTTCGGGGCAATGTCGAAGACGTAGGTGTCCAGTTCGTCCTGTTTTTGCTGGCCGACGTAGAGGATGTCGTACTCTCCGATTTCATCGGCCGTGAGCACGAAGGGGAGGCGATTCTCGATGTCGTCGAAATCCTCCTCGGTCATCATTAGGCGTTCGAGTGTGGGTTGGGGCGCAAAGACGACGTTCTTGATCTTGTGTCCCTTATCGTCGAAGGTCACGTCGAACACCTGCTGGTACATGCCGTCGGGAGTGTCGCCGTCGAGCGTCATGACCTTGACATCCTGGCGGAAGGTGTACTGATCGCGGGCTTCCTTAAACTCCTTCTCCTTGGCGGCAAAGCGCTTGATAATCTCCTCGACGGTGATGCCTTTGGGGGGGGATTTGTCGAGGGCGCCTTCTTGTGCGCGGGCCGATTGGGAAAGCACAATCAAGCCCAAGAGGATGCTGAAAAGCGAGGCCAGGGGCGCAGGTCGGGACCGGAATCTCATAGGTACTATTCTAACGAAAAGAGAGCACGGAAAAATTAACAGCAGTTTCCACCCCCAAGGCCGCCGTGCAAAACGGCCTTTTCGTGGGGGCGGAAAACTGCGGTTCTGCCTACTGCATTCGATGCCTGAGGCGCGGGAAGGGTAGCTGGATTTACGTATCTTTACTCAGGAATCTAGACACTCAGGAATCTAGACGTATGAATCCAATGACGGGTCCGATTCATGGAGGTAGTTTCGGTTATTGTTTCGGCTTCGTGCGCTTCATGGCTTTGGCCAGGCCGAACTCGACGAGGCCAGGAAGAAGCTGGTAGAGCTTTATGACAGGGATCATGGTCCAGGGGACGACGACCTCGCGTTTGTGCTTGAGATAGCCGCGATAGGCCGCTCTGGCCACGCGCTCGGCGGTGATGCCGCGTACGGACTTGGGACGCACATTGCCCTGGCGGCTGGCGACTACATGGGCGCCGAACTCAGTACTGACGTAGCCGGGACAGACGGTGAGCACGTTGATGTGGTCAGGTTGTAATTCCAAGCGGGCGCCTTTGCCGATGGCGTTCATGGCAAATTTGCTGGCGGAGTACAGAGACATGAACGGGACTGGGATGTGTCCGGCAACGCTTGAAATGTTGATGATGGTGCCGCCGCCGGCTTCGCGCATGGCGGGCACGACGGACTGCATACAGCAGATAGCGCCGAAGAAGTTGGTTTCGAACAATTCTCGGAGTGCGGAAGTCTCCATGTCGGCGACCGAGTCGCGAATGCCCACGCCTGCGTTGTTGACCCACACATCGACGCGATCGAAGTGATGGAGGGTTAAGGCGAGGGCGCGACCGACGTCTTCGGGGTTTCGCACATCGCAGGCCAGGGCCAGGGTGCGCTCGGTGTGGCCGACGCGGTGGCGGGCAGCTTCGGCGCGATTGGCATCGCGCGAGAGCAACACTACACTGGCGCCCGCGCCGGCGAAAACCTTGGCGATGGCTTCTCCTATGCCCATGGAGGCCCCGGTCACGACCACGACTTTTCCATCCATTTCCATGGCGATTCTTGTATCGCGTGGAGGCAGACAAGTCAAACTGCAGTTCTCGGTTCTCAGTTCTCGGTTCTCAGATCTGAGATCTCAGTGGGAAGCGGATGGTTTTTCTGGGAACTGAGACGGGGGAACTGGGAACTTCTTAATGGCGTAAAATTGCTGCAGGAGACGCCGTGAGTTCGTTATTGCCGATTTTTCCGCTGGAACTGGTGCTGCTGCCGGGGGTGCCGTTGCCGCTGCACATTTTCGAACCGCGGTATAAGGAGATGATTGCGGAGTGTCTGGAGCAGAAAAAGCCATTTGGGGTGGTGAGGGCGTCGTCCGACGGGGTTGCGGACATTGGGTGCACGGCGGAGATTATGTCCGTGACCAAGAAATATGACGATGGACGCATGGACATTATGACGCGCGGAGTGGAACGCTTTGAGGTGATCCAGGTCAACGAAGAGCGCGAGTTTCTGCAGGCGGAGATTTCGGTGGTCGAAGACGAAGCGGAGAGGCCGGCCGCCGAAATGGTGACGCAGGCGGTGCGGTTGCATGCGGAGATCGCGAAACTGGCTGGAGCGGAACCGTCCGGTCCCGACGAAGATGCGGGCAATCTTTCATTCTTGCTCGCCGGATCGCTTCCCTTGGACCTTGATTTCAAGCAAAGCCTGCTCGCAACGCTGTCGGAAGCGAAACGGTTGGAGGCGGTGGTGGGGTATCTGGAAGCGATTCTGCCGGGTTTGCGGCGGGCGGCGAAGGCGCGGTGGAATTAGGGGAGCCTCCGGCGCTCAGCCTTCGGCTAAAACCAGTTCCTACTGATGGCAGATGACTGACGACTGACGATTCGCTCGGGCGGTATAATCCGCATAAGGCTTTTTCCTGTGGGGGTAGTTCCTGCCATGAGTGTTGCCCGTTCTCTCGGCGAGTTGCGCCAAAGCTCTTTCACTGCACAGCGTCTCGGATCGCGCCGGGTCAAAGACGAGTTGCGCGAAAACCTGATGTCGCGACTGCGGGAGGGTGGTCCGATATTTCCCGGCATCGTTGGATACGATGACACGGTGGTGCCGCAGATTGTGAACGCGATCTTGTCGCGGCATAACTTTATTCTGCTGGGATTACGCGGGCAAGCGAAGAGCCGCATTCTGCGGGCGCTTACTGCGCTGCTTGATCCGGAGATGCCGTACATCTCGGGCTGTGAGATTCACGATAATCCGTATGCTCCGATCTGCCGGCGCTGCCGCGAACTGGTGGCGAAGGAAGGAGACGCCGCGCCGATCGCGTGGCTAACCCCGGAGCACCGTTACGTGGAGAAGCTAGCTACTCCCGATGTCACGATTGCGGATCTGATCGGCGATATCGATCCCATCAAGGCGGCGCGCGGCGGGCACGAATTGTCGAGCGAGTTCACAGTGCATTATGGATTGCTGCCGCGGGCCAACCGCGGAATTTTTGCGATTAACGAATTGCCCGATCTGGCGGGCAAGATTCAGGTTGGGCTCTTCAACATCATGCAGGAAGGGGATGTGCAGATTAAGGGATACCCGATTCGGCTGCCGCTGGATGTTGCGATCGTATTCAGCGCGAATCCGGAGGACTACACGGCGCGGGGGAAGATTATTACGCCGTTGAAAGATCGCATCGGGTCGGAGATTCGAACGCACTATCCGGCGACGGTGGAGGAAGGCATCGCGATCACGGCGCAGGAAGCGTGGATTGAGCGTAATGGATCGCAACTTCGCATTCCAAAATATGTTAACGAAGTGATCGAGCGGATCGCCTTTGCGGCGCGTGACGACAAGAAGATCGACAAGCGGTCGGGAGTTAGCCAACGGCTGCCGATCTCGGCGATCGAGAACGTGGTTTCGAATGCCGAGCGGCGGGCGCTGACACATCAGGAGACCTTGATCGTGCCGCGCATCAGCGACATCTACGCGGCTCTGCCTGCGATCACGGGCAAGCTGGAGCTTGAATATGAAGGCGAGATGAAGGGCGCGGATTTTGTGAGCCGCGAGTTGATCCGCACGGCGGTGGCGAAGGCGTTCGACACGCATCTGCATGGAGTGAACATGAACCAGATCGTGCAGTGGTTCGATCTGGGCGGAGAGATTCAACTCAGCGACAGTGCCGGGGCCGAGGATGTGCTCGAGGGGTTGAGTCAGATTCAGGGACTGATGGAAAAGCTGGTCAAGCTGAATGTCGGCCCGAAAGACAGCGCGGAGATGCAGGTGTCGGCGGCGGAGTTCGTATTGGAGGGCTTGCACGCGCACAAGAGAATAGGACGCAACGAAGAGCGGGTGTTCACGGCGGGGGAGAAACCTTCGAAAAAACAAGAGCGGGTGTACGAACCGGAAGAGCCGGGGTTCGGACGGAAGAGGGGATTTAATTAAGCTGATTTTGCAGTTCTCGGTTCCCGGTTTCTCGGTTCTCAGCGCTTTCGGACGCTTAGAGGTTTCATCACAGAGAGCACAAGGGAGCGACGAGGAAAATAGTGTGGGACTGGTCTTACTGAGAACCGGGGACTGGGAACTGAGAACCGCTTTATGAAACGCATCCGCTACTCGAAATACGTGCCCGACCCGGCTGGCGACATGAGCATGGAGGATCTGCTCAGCGCACTCTCCGATTATTTTCTGCAGAGCGGATTCAACGACAATTTCTGGTATGAACTGCCCGATGGCGAGAAAACGCTGGATGAGTTACGGCGGGCGCTGGAACAGGCGCTGCTCAATGGAGAGATGTTTGACGAAGAAATGCGCGAGCGGTTGCAGCAGATGCAGATGGATGGCGAACTCGAAGAAGTGATCGAGAAGCTGATCGAGCGCATGCAGCAGGAAGATTATATTTCGATTGACGAGCCATTCGAAGCCCAGGCGCCCGATCGTTCCAAACAATCGAGCGCGGGCGGGCAGGTGGGAGAGGCGCAGCAGGCGAAGTTCGAGATCACGGATAAGAGTCTCGACTTTCTGGGATTCAAAGCGCTGCGCGACTTGCTGGGGTCGCTGGGGAAGTCGAGCTTTGGGCGTCATGACACTCGCGACATGGCGACGGGCATCGAGGCGAGCGGAGCTTCGAAGTCCTACGAATTTGGCGACACGTTGAACCTCGATATTACGGCGACGCTTTCCTCGGCGATTCAGCGGGAAGGACTCGGACTTCCGCTGAATCTCGAGTACAGCGACTTGCAGGTGCACCAGTGCGAGTACCAGTCGTCATGCGCGACGGTGCTGATGCTGGACTGTTCCCATTCGATGATTTTGTATGGCGAAGACAGATTTACTCCGGCGAAGAAAGTGGCGATGGCGTTGTCGCAGTTGATTCGGACGCAGTATCCGGGAGACTCGTTGTCGCTAGTGCTGTTCCACGATTCGGCGGAAGAAGTTCCACTGTCGCAACTGGCGCGGGTGAAGGTAGGACCGTACTATACGAACACGCGGGAAGGGTTGCGGATGGCGCAACGGATTTTGCAACGCCAGCGCAAGGACATGAAGCAAATCGTGATGATCACGGATGGCAAGCCTTCGGCGCTGACGCTGGAGGATGGGCGCATCTATAAGAACGCGTTTGGGCTCGACCCTCTGGTGGTGAGCGAGACGCTGGAAGAAGTTTCGAAATGCAAACGGGCGGGCGTGCTGATCAATACGTTTATGCTGGCGTCGGATTATGGGCTGGTGCAGTTCGTGCAGAAAGTGACGCAGATGTGCCGGGGAAAGGCTTATTTCACCACGCCGTATACGCTCGGCCAGTATTTGCTGATGGATTACATGTCGCGGAAAACGAAGACGATTCACTAAGAACGTGGCAGCGCGTCCCAAGATGCGGTCCGTAACGAAATGGCTGCGACGAATTGCGGTATTCCTGGCAATCGTATTGACGTTGGCGCTCGGAATAGCGCTACTCAACAACAATGCCTCGATCCGGCGACCTTCCCGAGCGGAGTTCGTGGGGAATCTCGATCATACGCTGGAGCGCAGCACGGACTGGGTGCTCGGGCAGTATCAGCGAACTGCGACGGGAGGCGTCCCGACGCCAAGAAGCCTTTCTCTTGTATCCAACTCCGCGCTCGCCCACATGGTGGTGGACTGTGCCTCGCTTTCCGATGAGCCACGGATGAAGGCACTCGGTTCCAGTTTCGTTGACGCCTGGAAGGTCGAAGCGATTGTTTTAGGCAAGATGGTCGATCCCGCGATACCGACGCGTGCCCCGAGCGAACGCGAGCTACAGAGTTTAGAGGAGTACCAACGTTGGATCTTACACGGAGCCGCTCCGAACGACGTCCGCCTGTCGCCCAAGGAATTGGAAGACATGTTCTCTGCGGACAAGTATCGAACGGGGAAAGCAACGCACCAACTGTTCGCCCTGTACTTCTACCGAAAATCCAAAGGTTCTACGCCCGATTTGGATCGCCTGATGCAGAGAATCGAGGAGCGAATCGCATGGGAGGCTGCTATCGATTTTCGGGTAACGGACCTCTACCTGCAACGGCTCGCATTTCTGCTGGCCGCCGGCAGGCCCGATCTGATCCGGCCCCGATGGGTCGAAAGAGCTTTTGCTGCGCAACAGATCGACGGGGGTTGGCTGGAAAACTGGAACGGTTGGAGCCGAACGCCTTATCGCTTCTCTTTTGGCGATGAGTGGTCGAACCCACACTCAACCGCGCAGGGAATGTGGATCTGTTACATGCTGAAGTATCGCTATCCGGAATGGATCGAGCAGAACTATCGATAGAGCGGCGGGTGAGCGGCGGGTTGTGGGGAGGCGTGGCGGGTCGAAACAACAGGGAAGGGCAGGCGTGTAGCCGGGTTCTCCAGCGGCGAGACGGATTACAGAAGTAACTCCTTAATTGTGCCAGTACGGGTGCTGCTTCGGTGTAAGATCGCTGGAGGATTTTTGTTTTGGAGAGGTTATGAAGAGAACTGCCGCTTTCATTTTGCTGGCCGCCTTGAGTCTGGCAGGGTTGATGCCGGCGCACGCGCAACGCATCAGTCCCAAAGAAAATGCGCGCCGCTCGCAGAAGGCTGCCAAGCAGCAACAGAAGTTTCTGAAGAAGGCCGCTAAGAAACAACGGAAGGCAATGAAGAAATACGAGAAGCAGCAACGCAAAGAGACCAGGAAGGCAAACCGCCAGCTTCAGAAAAAGAAAAGGTAGTTTCGCGTTCATGCTGGCGCGGTGCGTCCGATTCGTCACAAATGCGGGGTGACAGCCCGCACATCCATTTGATTCCCGCCGCGTTACGCTGATTCCATTCCACGGACCTCTCCCGGTCCGATTCCCTCCAGAAAGATGATTGGCCATGCCTGGGTGTAGACGCGCATTCGTTCTTGCGGTGGTTGTTATGTTGAGCTTCTGTCTGCTGGGTGTTCTTCGGCCAAACTATGCAAGTTGTCAACAGTCTGATCGGGAGTCCGATCAGGCCGCTGCCGAGCGAGTTCTCGGTGCACAGTGGAAGCAAGTTTCGCGCCGGGCCGGGATGATATTCGCGGGGACGGTCCTTAGTGAAGCGAGCCAGAGCGCGTCATTATCAACTGCAGTCGGCGATCGGTCGATCGGAAGATTTCCCACGACGGTACAGCTCAGTTTTCGCGTGGACCACGCGATTGCGGGGGTGGAGACTGGACAAACTCTCACCATACACGAGTGGACCGGAGCTCAGCTGAGATTTCGCCCGATGCGAAGGGGCCAGCACATTTTGATCTTTTTGTACCCGATGAGCCGACTGGGCCTGACGAGTCCGGTGGGTGGTGCGTCAGGGCAGTTTGAACTCGACCGGAGAGGGCAAAACATACGAGCGATTGAACATGGCCCTGCCGCGGCGATTGACACAGGGAGCACGGTTTTTTCCCGGTCCCGTGCGCTGGCAAGTAAGGATATTGGGATTGAAGCCGGAGTCAGCGTGAATCAACTGGAGCGGGCCATCGGCAGGGCCCGAGAGGAGTAAGTCATGCGCTGGCGAATGATGGCATTCGTGGTTTTTCTCCATTGCAGCACCGTCATCGTGTGCGCGGGAGGGCCGGCGTTCGTGGCGGGTTCGGGCTACGCTCCTGGAGTTGAAGGACAAGCGCTGATTTGGGCGAACAGTTCGGTGCAGTATTTCACCGATCGGGGAGACTTGAGCCCGATTCTGCCTGGGGCGCAGGCCGATACGTTCGTGGCCACCGCTTTTGGCGCCTGGACTGGCGTTTCCGGGGTGGCCCTCGTTGCGTCGCAGGCGGGACATCTGGCCGAAGACGTGACTGGTAACAATATTATTGCTGCCAACGGGACCATTACAGGCCCATTGGACATCGCATCCTCGGCCACGAGCACTCCGGTTGGAATTGTTTACGACTATGACGGGACGGTGACCGACGCGCTGCTGGGTCAGGGCGCCGGCGGCTTGTCAGATTGCTTCACAAACGCCGTTTATGGCGGGCCGGACAACTTCAGCGCGAGCGGGAACATTGTTCACGCGCTCGTGGTCATCAACGGAAACTGCGCGGCAACGACTGCGCAACTGCCGGACGTTCAATACCGGTTGGTGCGCGTTCTGGGGCGCATTCTGGGCTTAGGTTGGTCGCAGGCCAACGTGAACGTGCTCACGCAGAACCCACCTGCAACGAGCGACGATTTTGCCGGATTTCCGTTGATGCATTTCAGCGATCCGATTTCCTGCGTGCCGATTAGCGCCTGCTATCCCGACGCTGCGGTACCGAAGATGGATGACATGGACGCGCTGGCGCGGCTTTATCCAGCGAGCGGGAATCCGCAACCGGATGGCAGAATTTATGGCAGCGTGTACTTCACGGATGCATCGGGGAACGCGGGGCAACCGATGCAGGGAGTCAATGTGGTGGCGCGGTTGATGGACGAATCCGGGGAGCCTTCGCGGCGGTACGTTGGCTCATCGGTTTCAGGATTTGCATTTCATGGCAATGCGGGCAACATCGTTGATGGATACCTGGAGGCGAACGGACTTCGTTACGACCGGTGGGGATCGGAGGATCCTTCGCTGGAAGGTTTGTTCGACCTGGGTCAACTGACGATTCCTGCTGGACAGAGCACCGCCCAGTACCAGCTAAGCGTGGAGGCGCTGGACCCGAATTGGTCCCAGGGCGTGGAGCCGTATGCTCCGACACAAGTGACGCCCTCGGGTTCTTTCGCTCCGGTTGTCGTCACAATTCAGAGCGGATCGAACGTAGAGCAGGACATTCTGATGTTGCAAAGTGAAGTCGCGCAGGCGCATCCGGGCAGCGGAACAAGTTATGCGACGCCTGGTGCGCTTCCGTTGGGAGGGGGATGGGGGTCGTGGATTTCGGGATACGGCAGTACAGATTTTTTCGAATTTACGGTCCAAGCCAACCGGACGGCGTCGGTTTCGGTGATTGCGGTTGACGAAACGGGACAGCCCACGGAATCCAAGCTGCAGCCTGTCATCGGCATGTGGCAACTGAGCGACGAGAGCGGGAATCCCGCGCCTGCATCCACCGCCTCGGCATTCAATTCGGAGACGTTTGGCATGAGCCGTCTGGATGCGCAGTTCAGCGTCTCCGGTGCGTTCCGGGTGGGCGTGGCCGACTACCGCGGAGACGGGAGGCCAGATTACTTCTACCAGGCTCGTCTGCTCTATTCGGATACGGTGACGCCGGCGCGCCTGAGCCTGTTGGGCGGAGTGGCGACCCTCAAGGGAACGGGGTTCAATCCCAGCCAGCAAGTGAGCGTGGCGGGCAACGGCGGCAGCGTTCTGGGTGCTTCGGCAAGCCAGATTGAAGTGATGGTGCCTCCCGCATCGCAGGATGGGAGGGCTACGATCGAGGTTACGGATCCGGCGAGTGGCGCTTTTTCTCAGATGATTGGCGCAGTGACGTATGGCGCCGCGGCCACAGATTTTTTGCTTTTGTTGCAAGGGGCGGAGCCGTCGGCTCCGATTGGATCGCAAGCGGCCAATGCGATTCGCGTGCGTGCAGTTGCCGCCGACGGAGTAACGCCGGTGAGTGGGGCGACGATAGCCTGGAGCGCGACCAACGGATTGCAGTTCTCGGTATGCGGCGCTGCGGGTTCGTGTTCAGTGCTGAGCGATGAAGCGGGCGAGTCGTCGAGTTGGGTGACTCCCAGCGCGACCGGACCGAGTACGATCACGATCGCGCTGGCGCCCGCCTCGTACTCTTCACCGCAATCGCAGCAGGCCACGGTGTTGGGCACTTCGTCGGCGCTCGATCTGGTGGCGTTGACGCCGACGCACTGGGTTGGGCAAGGCGCGTCGGTCGCCATTCCGCTTACGGTCGAAGCGCTGGATGCGGGCGTGCCGATGGCGAATGTTAACGTCATTTTCACGGTCACAAACGGCGCAGCCGTGCTTTCGGCGACGAGCGCGACTACGAACGGTTCGGGATTGGCAACCGTCAGTGCGCAGCTCACGAATCAGAATGCGAGCGTGCAAGTGAGTGTTTGCGCTGCTCCCAGTCTGGCGCCCTGCAGCAGGCAGCCTTTCACGTTGTTCTCGACTCCGCCGTCGTTCTGGACGTTGGAGACGGTGAGTGGGTCGTCGCAGTTTGTGCTGACTGGGCAGTCCTTTCAGCCGCTCGTCATGCGAGTGACCGATGGCTCGCTGGCCGCGAATCCGGTGATGGGAGTGAACGTCAACTTTAATACGACGCTGGCGAGGGTCAGCGCGGGAGGCATCAGTGCAGGAAGTATCAGTGCAGGAAGTATCAGTGCAGGAAGTATCAGTGCAGGATCGGGAGGCCTGGCGGGTGGTGACGCACTGGTGGGGAGTGACGCGGTGCCGGTGCTGCTGGGGTCGTTCCAAGCGCAGGTCGTGAGCGCGCAGGACGGAACGGCGTCGCTCGAGCCAAGTACTGGAAACGTAGGTCCGTGCGAGGTATTGATTGCGGTGGGGGCGGGCTCATCGACCGCGCAATTTCAGTTGGAGAGTCTGGCGGCGATTGTTCGGAGTGCGCCGAGCATTCCAGCCAAGGCTCAGACCGCGCCGGGCGATCTGGGATTTGCCGCGAATGTTGGTTCAATGAAGGATTCGCTGATGGCCGAGCCCCAAAATTCCTTCGAGGTATTATTCGCGATTCCGCCGAGTAATCCTCTGGATGATTGGGCTGGAGGCCAGAGTGTCTGTTCGGACGTGGGAGGGGATGCTTGCGGACTCGCTTCCGTGCCGCATGGCGATGCCGACGTTGCGTCTCCGGTGGCGGACGCAACGGCCACTCCGCCAGCGGTCCCGACGGAGCGCGACAAAGACAAAGACAAAGATGGCGGCACGGCGGAGAATCACACCTGTAAGGACGAGGCTTGCCTCGTCTCTACCCAATAGCTTGGCGGTGAGGGCAGAGCGCGACTCAGGATTTACGACTGACCTCTGAACAAGTGCTCGCCTGATGCGCCAGCAACATCAGTGCGCAGGCTCTTCGCAGAAAAGAGTGTCCGCGCCACACTTGATTAGAGATGCCCTGACGACGACGGCCTATTTCTTGGTCCACTGATCGACCCAGTCGTTGACCGTCTTGTACCACAGCTGCGAGTTCTGTGGCTTTAGCACCCAGTGGCCTTCATCGGGGAAGTAGAGCATTTTCGACGGCACTCCCATCGTCTGGAGTGTGGTGAAAAGCTGGAAGCCTTCGCTGACGTCGAGACGGTAGTCGAGCTGTCCGTGGATGACGAGCGTCGGCGCCTTGAAATTCTTCGCTGCGTTGCGCGGAGACCACTTCTCATACATCTCCGGGTTCGTGTAAGGAGTGCCCTTGAACTCCCAGTTATTGAACCAGAGTTCTTCGGTGGTGCCCCAAGCGGAATCGGTATTGAACATGCCATCGTGCGAGACGATGCACTTGAAGCGGTCGGTATGGCCAAGCACCCAGTTGGCCATGTATCCGCCGTAGCTGGCTCCCAGCGCGCACTCGCGGTCTTTGTCGATAAAGGGATAAGTCTTCTCCGCGTGGTCGAGGCCTTTCATCAGGTCTTCAAACGGAGCGCCGCCCCAGTCGCCATTGATAGCGTCGATGAACTGCTGCCCGTAGCCGGTTGAGCCGTGGAAGTTGACCATGATGACCACGTATCCGTTAGCGGCGAAGAGTTCGGGATTCCAGCGGTAGGACCAGTCGTCTCCCCAAGCGCCCTCGGGGCCGCCGTGGATGAGGAACTTCACGGGGTATTTCTTGGTGGGGTCGAAGTTCGGGGGCTTGACGAGGAAGCCTTGGACCTTGTCGCCTTTGGCGCCGGTGAACCAGAAATGCTCAAGCCGCGACATGGCAACTGCGGAGAGAACGCCGTCGTTCACATGGGTAAGGGGCTCCGAAGCTGCGCAAGCACTCTCACCGTCTGCAGCGAAGGAACACTCGAATTTTGCGGCGGGAGTAACGTCAGTTGATGACTTCCCAAGGCGTGCGGAAAAGATCTCGATCGGCGCACTTAGCGACATTCGCGTGAAGAGAATGATCTTGCCGCCTGGCACGACGGAGATATCATCATCGAACCCTCCGACAAGAGGCATGGGCTTGCCCCCTGAAGCGCGAAGTTGGAAGACCGGACTCCAACCACCCTGTTCCGCGGAGAGGTACAGCGTTGATGAATCAGGCGACCATGCAAATGTTCCCACCCAGCGATCAAAATCCTCCGTGAGGTTCTTCTTCTCCCCCGTCTTGCGGTCGTAGAGCATCAGGCGGAAGCGGTCGCTCTCGTATCCCGGACGCTGCTGGGCGCGGTAGGCGACGTACTTGCCATCGGGAGAATAGAGTGGAGTCGAGTCGCTGGCGGGATTGTCGGCGGTGATGTTCTTCGTCTTCGACAGCACATCGGCAAGCGTAGCGTTCGCTGGCCAATTCGCCGGGACGATCCAGAGATCGTTGTTGGTGGACGCGGCTTCGACCTTGTCGTGGTTTGAGGTGTAGCAAATCTCCTGCCCGTCGGGAGAGAAGGCGTAGTCGTCCTGTCCGCCCAGCGAGAAGACGGGCGCGTCGAAGTCGCCGGGCGTGAGGTCGCGGGGTGGCAGAAGCTGAGCGCCCGCGCTTTTTGGGAGAGGGGGAACTGGTATCACGAGAATGTGCGTGCGCAACCCGCGCTTATAAGCGCTCCAGTGTCGATAGAGCAACCGATCAAAGATGATTGCTTTGACTTTCGAGTTTTCCGCTTCCTTCACTCTTTGGGCATTACACGTTTGATCCGCGCATTCGGGATACACATCGGAAGTGAAAAGAATGTTCTTGCCATCCGGAGACCAGAGTTCGCCTCCAGCTTCCGTAGCAATCGAAGTCAGCTTATGCACGTCAGTAACAGCGCCCGCAACCCCATCAAAATCGGCAATCCAGATTTGCGAGCCGCCTTCTTTGGTCGAGAGGAAGGCAAAGCGCTTGCCATCGGGAGCCCAGCGTGGACGGTCTCCGTCCTGATCGGGGATGAGGATGCGTTCGGAGCCCACCCTCCGCTCCGGGGAAGGGTGGGGCACCCCCGTTTCGTTGGAGTCGGCGTTCAGGGGGACGATCCAGATGTGGGGCGTCTTTTTGTTGGCGGCCAGGTCCACGTCGACGGCGCTGAAAAGCACCCACTGGCCATCGGGCGAGGGCACGGGCTCGCCGACGCGCTTCAGCTTCATCATGTCTTCAAAGGTGAAGGGATGCCTGGCCTGCGAGAAGGCGGGAAGAGAAAAAAGAAGGACGACAAAAAAAGTAAGGCGGCGCATCAATCACCTCGGCGGAACAAAAGAGTTTAGCACTGAGGTCCGAGGTTCGAGGTCAGATTGCAAAGGTGAAGGCTCCGGCATTGTTTTACTTCAGCAATCTGACCTCATACCTCTGCAATCGATTATCCCAGTTCTTCCAGCATGGAGGTCATCTCCGATTGCGCGTGCGTGTTGCCGGTGCGGCGGGCGCTGGAGATGCCATCCACCAGCCAGCGCTTGGCCTCATCGGGACGGCTGGCGGTGGCTAGCGTCTGTGCGGCCATGAAGTAGGCGGGAGTGTAGTCGGGATTTTTTGCGATCAGCGTGGTAAATTCCTGCAACGCCTGGTCGGTTTGGCCGGCTTTTGAATACTCCAGCGCGAGTCCATAGCGGGCGAAAGAATCTTCGGGATTCGCGGTAAGAATTTCGCTTAACAGGGCAATGCGATCCATAAAAAGTTCTCAGTTCCCGGTTCTCAGTTCTCAGACTGCTTACCATTCATATCACGGGGCGCGTTACAATGGCTTTTCCGAGAGACGAAATTGGCCTGCCCATTTTTTGTGCCGCTTGAGATTGTGAATGATGGTTCTCGGCTGCATCCTTCGCGCCTGCCACTGGGCGCGGGATGGAAGGGGAATTGTCAAGCGTCGGGGCAGGAGCTGAGGGCATCGGATGATTGTGTACGAGAATTCTGCAATCTTGGTTATGCGACGGCCTGTCCGCATCTGCCGCGGGAGCGGGACTGGGATGCGGTTCGTTTTTCGGTGGCGCGCGCGGGCCGGGAGCAGGTGACGATCTGTTTTACCTGCGAATTGGCGCATGCTCCGATTGAGCATGGAAAATTGACTTTCGATCTGGTGCGCGAGGGTTGGATCGAGTCCCATGGCGATCCGCGCGTGATGCGACTTGCCGACGCTTATCTGCGGGCTTATCGAGCGCGACACAGTGCAGTTGGTGACTGAGATTCTATGAATAATGATAAAGCCCAGTCTCTTTGTCCCAGGCCGGTACGCGAATCGATCTCTGAAATGGTGGAGATCGTTCTGCCGAATGATGCCAACCCACTGAATGCACTGCTGGGCGGGCGGTTGATGCACTGGATCGACCTTGCGGGGGCGATGGCCGCGCACCGGCACTCGCGCACTTATGTAGTGACCGCGTCGATTGATCATATGGATTTTCTGGTGCCGGTTCGGGTGGGAGATTTTGTGGTCCTGCGCTCGTCGGTGAATCGGGTGTACCACACTTCGATGGAGGTGGGGGTGAAGGTGTGGGTGGAGGATTATCGTTCGCAGGAGAACCGGCACGTGAGTTCCGCCTATCTGACTTTTGTGGCGATTGACGCCACCGGAAATAAGGTTCCGGTTCCACCGGTTGTTCCCGAGACGGAGGATGAAAGGCGCCGTTATGAGGATGCGGCACACCGTCGGGAGATACGACGTAAGGAGTCGGTGCGGAGGAACGAAGTTCGGAGTTAGACGCTGCTGCGCGGAACAAGTGACAACTTAGGCTGAGTTGGTGCTAAGCTGGAGTGTTTATCACTGAGACCTGATTTATGGATAGCGCACTTTTTGTTCATCGACTGCATTTCGCTTTTACGGCGACGTTTCATTATCTGTTTCCGCAACTGACCATGGGCCTGGCGCTGCTGATCGTGGTGCTAAAGACAATCGGATTGCGGCGCAATGATCCCGTGTATCACGAAGCGGCGCGTTTTTGGGGACGGATTTTCGGGATCAATTTTGTTCTGGGAGTGGTGACTGGGATTCCGATGGAATTCCAGTTTGGCACGAACTGGTCTCATTTTTCGCGCTTCGCGGGTGGAGTGATCGGGCAGACGCTGGGCATGGAGGGGATGTTTGCCTTCTTTCTGGAATCGGCGTTTCTGGGATTGTTTCTGTACGGAGAGAAACGGCTGAGCGCGAGAGCGCACTGGCTATCAGCCGTCGCGGTGTTTGTGGGGTCGTGGCTGTCGGGTTATTTCATCATCGCCACGGACGCCTTCATGCAGCATCCGGTCGGCTATTTCACGGCTTCGGACGGAAGTCTGCAGCTGTCGGGCTTCTGGGATTTCGTGCTGAATCCATGGGCGGGATGGCAATATGCGCACAACATGAGCGGAGCGGCGATCACGGGCTCGTTTATCATGACCGCGGTGGGCGCGTTCTATCTGCTCTCGGGCAAGTGGACGACGCACGGCCGCATCTTTGTCAAGGCGGGCGTGATTGTTGGTTGCGTGTTCAGCGTGTTGCAGATTTTTCCGACCGGAGATCGGCAAGGGAAAATGGTCAGCGACCAGCAACCGGTGACGCTGGCGGCAATGGAGGGACTATTTCAAGGCCAGACGGGGGCTCCGCTGGTCATTGTGGGTCAGCCTGACGAAAAGGAAGGTAAGATCGACAACCCGATCGAAGTTCCGGGGATGTTGAGCATGCTGACTTATAAGCGCTGGAATGCCAACGTCCGCGGCCTCGACGCTTTCCCGAGACAAGACTGGCCGGATAACATTCCACTGCTTTATTACAGTTATCACATCATGGTTGGCTTGGGGACGTTCTTTGTGGCGGTAATGGTGGTGTCATTATTTCTACTGTGGCGAGGCAGACTTTTTAATGCGCGGTGGATGCTTTGGATTCTGATGCTGGCAGCGCCATTTCCTTACATTGCGAATACAGCCGGATGGATGACCGCCGAACTTGGCCGGCAGCCCTGGTTGGTCTATGGGTTGATGCGGACGGAAGCGGGTTACTCCACGATGGTATCGGCGGGTAACGGTATGTTCACGCTGTTGGGATTCATGGGGATATACATGGTGCTGGGTATTCTGGGTCTTTTCCTGATCCGGCGCGAAATTGAGAACGGTCCTCTGGCGGGGACCGGATTCGCGTCAAATCTACATCCGGAGGTGAAGTAAATATGGTGAGCCTCTGGTTCTGGATTGTGGCGGCGATGGTGGCGACCTACGTTGTGCTGGACGGCTTCGACCTGGGCGCGGGGGCGATTTATCTGATTGCGGCCAAGACGAACGAAGAGCGGCGGCGCGTCCTGCGGGCCATAGGACCTGTGTGGGATGGCAACGAAGTATGGTTGCTCGCGGCTGGGGGGATACTCTATTTCGCCTTCCCACAACTTTACGCGTCGAGCTTCAGCGGATTCTACCTGCCGCTGACGATTGTGCTGTGGTTGTTGATACTGCGCGGCATCGGCATTGAGTTTCGCGCCCACATTGAAACCCCGATCTGGCAGGACTTCTTCGACGTGGTGTTCAGCGTGTCGAGCATTCTGCTGGCGGTGTTTTTTGGCGCGGCGTTAGGCAATGTGGTGCGCGGAGTTCCGCTGGATGTAACGGGGTATTTCTTTGAACCGCTGTGGACCAATTTCAAACTGGGGCCGCAGACGGGCATTCTGGATTGGTACACGGTGCTGACCGGAGTGATGGCGCTGGTGACGCTGACGGCGCACGGATCTTATTATGTGGCGCTGAAAACGGACGCGGACCTCGGCCGCCGGGCGCGGGGTTTCGCGTTGCTGTGCTGGCCCTTGCAGTTTTTTCTGACCTGTATTTCCATGGTTGCGACTTATTTTATTCGGCCTGAAATCATGGGGAACTACGAGAGGCACCCGATCGGGTTGCTGATTCCGATCGTTGTGATCCTGAGCCTGGCTATGATGCTGTGGGCGAACCCGAAGGGAAAAGAGAAACTGGCGTTCATCGCATCGAGCCTTTATTTGGCCTTTATGCTGGTGGGCGCGGCGTTTGCGCTCTATCCAGTTGTGCTGCCTGCTCGCGACCACCAATACGATCTCACCATCTACAATACCGCGGCCAGCATTCATGGACTGAGCGTTGGCCTGGTCTGGTGGACGCTGAGCGCAATGCTCGCGGTGGGGTATTTTGTTTTTGTCTACCGTATGTTCCGCGGCAAGGTGCAGTTGGGAGAAGGACACTACTAAGGATTGCTGTCAGCTAAGGATTGCTGTCAACGGTCAACTCTCAGATCTAAGCGTCCTCAGTTCCAGACAACACAGGAGTGTATTCCGAGTTCTGGCACCGGCGAGCTAATGCTCATGGCGGGCGGCTGATGGCTTGTTACTCCTCCCGTATAATCAATGAATGAGCGCACACTCGCACCATCCGGGGCAGCAGCAGCCCAGCCCGCAACCTCTACCTGGTGTCAAAGCCATCATCGCCGTCGGTTCCGGCAAGGGCGGGGTCGGAAAGACGACGCTGTCGGTGAATCTTGCCATCGCGCTGACGAAAATGGGGTACAAAGTGGGGTTGCTCGACGCCGACGTGTACGGGCCGAACGTCCCACTGATGCTTGGCACCAGCGAGCAACCAAAAGTGATTGACGAGGGGCAGATCGCGCCTATCAACTCACATGGGCTCAAGGTGATTTCGGTCGGGTTTCTGAATCCGGGAGACAAGCCGTTGATCTGGCGCGGTCCCATGCTGCATTCGATCATCAAGCAATTTCTGGGTTCGGTGCAGTGGGGACAGCTTGACTATCTGGTGATTGATCTACCTCCGGGAACAGGAGACGTGGCGCTTTCGCTGATTCAGACGGTGCCGTTGACCGGGGCGATTGTGGTCTCGACGCCATCGGATGTTGCGCTACAGGATGCGCGCAAAGCGATCGAGATGTTTCGTCAGATGAAGGTGGACATCGTGGGCATGGTCGAGAATATGAGCTATTTCGTGTGTCCACACTGTCAACATGAGATCGACATTTTTTCGCGGGGCGGCGCGGAGAAGACAGCGAAACAGTTTGACATCGCCTTTCTCGGCAGTGTCGAACTCGACCCGGAGATTCGAAAGTCTGGTGACGGCGGCGCACCGGCCGTACTTCAGGGTGAGGATTCGGCTCATGCGAAGTCGCTGTTCGCATTTGCGCGCAATGTAGTGTCGCGGGTGGAGGAGATCAAGGCCGGCAGTTCGGAAAGCGTGATTCAGATTCAGTAGGATCGGTGAGCTTTCAGCCGGCTGGCGGTTGCCAGCCGGAATCAGAGGAGCGGGCTTACTTGAACTGCAAGTGCAACTGGTAGAGGCTGACTTGAGTAGCGCCGGCGCCCGAATTGAAAGTGACGAGGCGCACGACGTAATCGCCATTCGCTCCGGTGGGCATTCCCTCCCAGGCAGTCGAGTAGATCCCGAAGGGGGTAGTCAACGGTACTCTCCCCGAAAGCGCAAACCAGTTCATTCCGTCGGGTGTGTATTCGGCCTCGGCAAAACTTCCGGCGGGCAGAACGTAGGTTCCCAGCGTGAGCACGAGGCGAACCGTGGTCGCACTGAGCATATCGATCTGATTGCGATAGAGGGTATATCCGATTTCGCTCCAACCAGAATTCGCGCTGAACCAGCCCCATCCGGAAAAGCTATAGTCGGCGGGAGCAGCCAATGTTCCGGGCGTACCCGGGGGGCCCTGGACTCCTGGTGGACCCTGGGCTCCGGTATGGCCTGATGGACCTGGAGCTCCTTGAGGACCTGCTGGTCCGTTTGCTCCTTGAGTTCCGGGGGGTCCCACCAGGGAGTGATAACTCTTGCCATTGTCCGATTCCAGAATCATGCCGCCGGCGATGGACAGAGTGTATTGCCCGGCGAGCGGGGCCGGAGTGGGCAATCCAAGATCAACGAACGTGATTGCAGATTGGCGGGTGTTACCGGCCTGCGGCTGGATGCTCAGGGGGCCAGTGCAATTCGTGCCCGGACTGCCAACGGCGCACTGCGCCCATGCGATTCCAGGAAACAGGCTTACTGTGGCGATCAATATACAGTGCTTCAAATAGTGCTTTGAATAGTGTTTCACTAGGGTCTCCAGACTTTATGGGATCACGGCTACGGCTTCGTCACTGTATCCGCTCTCGCCGTTGCCGTTAACCGCTGTGGTGACGTAGTAGAGCGTTTGCTTTCCGTTTAATTGGACTTCTGTGTAAGTTAAAGTGACGATTCCGGAGGCCAGTGGTGCGTATGGGCCTCCATGCGCATTGCCGCAGTAGAGGTTGTAGCTCGACCCATTCTGACTAGCGGTCCACGTCAGGACGACGGAATGCCCGGTAAGGGCGATCGTGGTGTTGCCACCGAGAGTTATGTTGCCTTGCAAGCCTGCCTGGGCGTTGCCGATTCCCGGGCATCCCAGAAGCAGGCAGATGGCGAATAGTGGTTTCATGGGATGGCGCTCATTCCGGTTGCATGCGCGGCAGAGTCTCTGAGCCGGGCGATCGTTGTAAAAATGTTGTAAACGATGTTCGGTTTTGGCAGCACAGCGCCGCGGTTCACGGGAACCGCCGAAAGCAGTGCTGGGACTTATTGTCCGTGGTTACTATCCGGCGGATTGTGTTACTACTCGCCGAAGCTGGATGATTCCTGACGATGATCCAGCTTCGCAGAAAGCAGATATCTTGTAAGTGACCCAGGTACAGAGAATTCGTGATGAATGCACTGGTGAGTAATTTGATTGGTTGTCTTGCATCCGAGTATTTGAGCAGCGCTGATGGTGCGCTCGATTTGTTTCGAATGTTGAACCTCATTCGAAGTGTCCGCCTGAAACCACAGTAGAAGTGTCCCGTTTTAGAGTTCCTTGGACGAGGAAGAACCGAGTGGGGAGAACAGGATTGAGCAAGAAAGAGCTAAGGCACCGCCGCCGTCCGACGGCCCGGCAACTGGACGAAGTGTTCTGGCTGGAGGAAGAACGCGTGGTCAGTAAGGACTGGGTGGTGCGCTATCACAACCGGCTGCTGAAACGGGAACGGCAGAGCCGGCACTGGGCGCCGGCCAGGAGTCGTGAACTGGTGCGGGAAAACGAAGCTGGAGCGGTTGCGATTCACTATCGCGGTCAGCGTGTGGGCTTCCGCGAGGGGAAGGCTTCTATAGCGCTGGGCGAGGGAGGGGGCGCTGCCCCTTCCCCCGCGCCCCCTTCCCCGCCCCTCCGACGCAATCTTCCTCCAGCCGCGAATCATCCCTGGAGACTAGGCTTTCAACAGCGAAACATGGTCCAGGTTTCCGGACCAACGTGAACCACGACCAGGGGACATTTCTATTGTGGAGAACGCGGGGACACTTCTATTGTGGTATGAGAACGACAACTGCCGGTACTTGACATCCTGCGCTAACCGCCGCAAAATATTCGGAAACTCAGGTAAACAGCCTATTTCCCATCGAGATTTAGACAGTCGACCACGTTTATGACGCCTAGCCAGCCGTCGCGATCCTCCCCAGAGAAAGTCAGCCCTGAACAGTGCAAGCACCCTCGAGTGCAAATCGTCTCTCGCGACGACGAAGCCGAATATGTGGAATGTCAGGAGTGTGGGGATGTTTTCGAGTCCAGTGAATTGAAGGACATGGCGATCGAGGAAAAGAAAGAGCCCGACGAAGAGTAAACCGCACAGGAACTGTCTTTCACCCCTTGCTTTGCGGTCCATGGATCGATTTTCAACCATTGTGTTGTTTTCCGGTACGGAGACAGGATGATCTCACGAAGGCGGGGCCGAGATCGCGAAGATCATGCCGAAGTACGATACCAGGCCGCTAGGAGCGCCGCCGCATCGAACGAGGTGGATATCTGCGGACTCGCCTGCTTCGCCGCCGGCGCAAGAGCGGCGCAGCGGGTGCCAGAAACATAACCGCACTCCTCACCCGGGCTGCCGTATTCTGGAGAAATGAGCGGGAGGACCTGGAAGGCATGGCTGGTACCGGGCGGCCTGATGCTGACGCTGACAACGGCGCTCGTCAACAGCTCACTCTTGGCGCAGGTCGCGCCCTCGTTGGTTTTTTACTACGTTGCGGTGTTCGCCGCTGGACTGCTTCTCGCCTGGCGCTTCAATTCCAGCCGCGTTCTGTTTTCCCTGCTGGTGTTGTTGCTCGCCCATCGCGCGGTCGACTTCTTTTCCAATGGCCAGATCTCAACTGGGTCTGGCCGCACCGCTGTCGCGCTCGCGGCACTGCTGACTCCGTTGAACTTCGTCGTGTTCGCATTCATGCGCGAGCGCGGGCTCATCATTGCCGGCATCGCGCCGCGCTTCGGCTTGCTGTTCCTCGAATCGGTCGTCTTCGCCGTGTTATGCCGCCCCGAAAATAGTCCCGCCGCTCCCCTTCATTCCGGCGCAACCGCGATCCCGCGCTGGATTCTGCTGAGCTTTGTGGCCGCTATCGCGGTATTTGTCCGGCGTTTCTTTGAAACGCGCAAGCCGATCGAGCCGGGATTTGTCTGGTCGGTGGCCGCCGTTTTGCTCTGGCTCGAGTTCTCCCCGATCGGCAGGATGTCGGATGCCTACGTTGCTACCGCCGCCCTGATTCTGGGCGCTTCGCTGATCGAGACATCGTACATGCTCGCCTACCACGACGAACTCACCGGCATCCGCGGGCGCCGGGCATTCAACGAGTCTCTGCATTCGCTCGACCAGCAATATGCCATCGCCATTGTCGATATCGATCATTTCAAGAAATTCAACGACACCTACGGACACGATGTTGGGGATCAGGTGCTGTGCATGGTTGCCAAACGGCTATCCGAGGTGGGCGGCGACGGCCAGGCATTCCGCTGCGGAGGCGAAGAATTTGCCATCACCTTTCGCAACACTTCGGCCAAAGAAGCCTTGGAGCATCTGGACGCGCTGCGTCACAGGATTGAACAATCGACGTTTCAGGTGCGGGGCTCGGAGCGAAGAGCGGAGAAAAAAAACGAGCTTGGGAAGGATCTCAGGGCAGCAGAGTCCGATCGCAGAAAGTCCGCAAAAAAGAAAACGGCAGCGGGCCCCCAGCACTCGCACGATCATTTATCCGTCACCGTCAGCATCGGCGTTGCCGAGCCCAATACCCGGTACCGGCAGCCGGAACAGGTGATTCAGGCCGCCGACCAGGCTCTTTATCGCGCCAAACAAAAAGGAAGGAACCGCGTGGAACTGGCGACAACCGCCCCGCTCAAGCTGGCCCCATCGAAGCGCGCCAAGGCATCGCGCTTGTGATCAAGCGCGCAGTTCGCTAAATCACCACTCGAAAAGATGCATCAGAAACAGAATCACCGTCGCCCCCAGCGGCAGCAACAACCCCGCCCGCAGGCTTCCCGAAGCATGGGAAATCACACCCACCATCCACGGAATCACGGCCGGGCCCACCGCTGCCAGGGAGAACATGACAGCGCCGATGCTGCGAGCGGCGACGCCGAAGCGCTGCGACAGCCGGGCCACGGTGATCGGATAAAGGGTTGCGAAACTCAATCCCGTGATCAGCGCTCCCGCAATTACTCCTGGAAGGGTGGGAGCGGCGAGCATGAGAGCGATGCCCGCCGCGCCCGCGGCGAAGCCAGCGCGCAAAACCCGACGTTCCGAGAAGTGACGCAGGAATGCGGTACCGGCAGCGCGGCCTGTCGTCAGCGCCGACCAGAAGAACGCGGGCATCATCGATGCCATCGCCGCCCCGTTCGCTCCCAGCCGCGAAACATAGGAGCCAATCCACCCGCCCACCGCCGTCTCCGCTCCCGGGTATAGAAAGAACACGGCTGCGAAAAGCCAAAGCGCGGGACTCTTCGCCAGTTCGCGCCAGGAAAAGGAGAGCAAGGGATCGGAGGATTTCGCCGCCTCGGGAAAAGGCAGGTTGCGCATGGCCAAGGCCAGCAAGACCAGGAACGCCGCCACCGAGCCAAGAAAGAATGGCAATAGTTTGTGCGCCGCGCTCCAAGCCACCATCAAGGAACAAAACACGGCGCCCACGCCCCAGAAAAAATTCAGCAGGCTCACCGCGCTGGCTCCAGAACTCGATCCCGAATCAACCTTCGAACTGCCCGCACTCGGACCCGCGCCCGAACCGGACCCTATCTCCGCAATCAGCAGATTATCGGACGGGATAATCAACCCCAGTCCGAGACCATAGGTCGCCAGCGCGACGAGCCCCAGCCATAGCGAGCCCATATAGAGCGTGGCGACGCCACCCGCCATCAACAGCAGACCGGACAGGAATGCAGGACGAAATCCCCAGCGTGCCAGCAGCACTCCCGAGAGTTGCACACCGACCAGCATCGCCAGGAATTGCACGAGAAAGAGATTGCCGGCCTGGGTGTCATTCATTGCCCAACGCGCGATCAGGATGGGCAACATGGGACCCAGGAGGGTGGTCAGAATGCCGGTGGGTAAGAAGGCAATCTGGCCCGCGAGGATCAGTCTGCGGTTTGATGCTGACCGGGATAGCTCGGAGGGAAGGTTGGCCATGCGAAAAAGTATGTCCGAACCTGATGTCGGGCAGTTTCAGCATAACGCAGTCGAGCCTCGCCAGTGGTAAACTATAATTCCGCAACGCCGGAGAGGTGGCCGAGAGGCTGAAGGCGGCGGTTTGCTAAACCGTTATACGGGCTAACACCTGTATCGAGGGTTCGAATCCCTCCCTCTCCGCCACGCAGTCTGGACCGCAGAGAAATCGTGCGTGCGTTCCTGGAAATGATCGCGAAAAAGCCCGCCAATTCGCGGTTTTCTATTCTTGTACCGGACTGCGGAGAATCGACTGCCTAGCTTTTCGCCCTCGCAAAACCTTCATTTTCTCTGATCGAGGAATTGACAGTCCGGTTTCCGCCAACCCCGCTGGCGAAGGGAATGCGATCAAAGGCCGATCACTCGGCGAAGGCGAA
>Ga0326727_10000484_pt1 | contig 165470 bp, 150 predicted proteins | sample MB2enrmetagenome_FD_207643 | JGI IMG/M metagenome (GOLD analysis project Ga0326727, IMG submission 207643) | Lab enriched peat soil microbial communities from McLean, Ithaca, NY, United States - MB29MY | ecosystem: Environmental > Terrestrial > Soil > Wetlands > Peat | place: USA: New York...
CAGCTTCTCTTCCATAACACCGCTCGTTTTCCAAGGCATAAGGAACGTTGTAACGCCACCAGCCTTCGTTGCAGTGTCGGAGATGCGCCCGGTCCATTTCGTCGGACATCCGCCCGGTTTGTACCGGTCAGCAGGGGGTATCCCCCCCCCTATCTCTGCAAATAAGAATTCTGTTTTCAGCGGTTTAGGCAAGGGATTCGCCTCCAAATATTTGAAAATACGTGACTTACCGTCAGATATTTGAACATAAATGACTTACGCGGACATTTTGCATGGGTTTTGAAGGCAACAAGCTCGCGCGTCAAGTCCTGTCAGGCTCCAATGTAGCGCAGTGAGAGGAAATTAAATGCAAAGCAGCAATGCCGCGGGCTGCGGTGCGCACAGAACTCATGGACGCCACCAGCCGGCGGGAAAGATCCACCTGGGATTCGTGTGGAATACCCACCATGCGCAGATGAGGGCCGCGATGATGAGCAGCCCGAAAACCTGGTTGCGCCGGGCGAGTTGCTGCTGGCGGTCGCGGGCCTGCTGCTCGGCCTGCTGTTCGAGGTACGGCTTGATGCGGAGTGCGGACATGGCGAGTTACTGCCTGGCTGGCAAAGCGTAGGGAATCTCATCAATGCCTTGCCGCAGTGAATCAATGAGGTTTACGGGCAACTTCGCTGATGACTTTGTCCAGGCGTAGAGTGTGGTTGCTGCGGCGGGGATCAGCGCAGACCACTGCTCGGTTTTTTTGTTGTGCTTGTAGTCCTGCACTTCGTCAACTAGCGGAACAGCGATCCCCTCGAGAGACAGGAAGAATATCCAGGTCTCCACATTTCGCTTTGGAATGAGTCTTGCGATAGGGTCGACCTTCCGGTCAATAGGGATTTGGCCGGCGTTTACGAGCGCTTGATCAAGGGCGTCAAGGCGCTCTTGCACCGTCTTCGCGTCAGCATCGATGAGTACGAACATGCCTGTCGAGGCCCGCGCGTTCCTTGCCCGGCATTTTCCGACTTGCCGCGGAAAGTTTTCGCGTACCCAACCCTCAGCGCTCCCGCGACCCGATGGAGAGACCTCAATCGTCATCTGGTGCGAATTGAGTCCGGCGACGGAGAGAAATCTGTAAATGAACTGCTTCTGGCGCTGGTCCTCGACCAAGACGTAAACCAACGACGGGCTATTCATTCTCCCAGCCCCGCGCGATCAACTCGGATGGCAGTAACAGACCGTCGGGATCGGTCTTAAACCTCTCAGTGCGCACATGGCCGTTTTCCTCGCGGAAAAAACGAAGGCCATACTCCTGCGACCATTGATTGAGAATCTCCGGATGGTGCGAGATGAGTATGAGCTGGCCCTTACTGTCTTCAACCGCCTGTTCAGCGGCCAGCAGCCAAGGCTGAATTTCGCGCAAGGAAACAAAATTGTCCGGCTCATCAAGAATGACTGTCTGGCCTTTGGCAATCGCAAAATGGAGAACCATATAAAGACCAATGAGCATTCGCTGTCCTTCGGAAAGCTCTGCGATGGAATAGATCGCCCCTTCTTTTTTCGGCGCATCGAAATGTGCCCGTAATCTTCTCACTCCATCATCCACTGAGGAAAACCGCAGTGACTGGAAACCGTTCAATGTGTCTTTCAGGGCGCTGAGAAATCGGGCGTTGTTTTCAGGTTCCACCTGCAAAAGATGGCGATACCAAGGTGCTAGATTTGAGAGATCATATTCGGGCGACTCATCTTCCCCGTCCGCCGTTTCATCCATTTCGCCCGGATAAGGATCGATTTGAAAGCAGTGCAGTGTCTTGATCCATGCAACAAAACGGCCGACTTGCGCGTTGCTGAATTGTGCGAGGAGCAACGTGGATTGCTTCGACTCCCATGGTAGGACCGTCGCTTGTGTGCCCTCGTCGGGGAAGAAATGAATCTTACCATTGGCAAATTCGAAAACCGTCGAACCGGAGACTGTCAGTCTCTCCACACTGATGGAAGGAAGTTGAGAGTCTGGCGCATATCTGATTTCCAGCCGGTATTCAAATGCCCTCTCATCCAACAGGGATTCGATTTCGAAGACTTGCTTCGCCTGCAGCGGACGATCTTGCCAGCGGGTTCTTGTCGATTGAGTGAATCGGTTTTCGCCACCCTCAATAAACCATTTGACAAACAAGATCGCGTCCAGCAGCGACGACTTGCCGCTGCCGTTGGCGCCCAGCAAGAGCTGCCGCCGCTCCGGCTTGTATTCGAAGTTGACGAAACAACGGAAGTTGTCGATATACAGACGCTTCAGCATGGCAGGATTATACGTCGAACAGCCAACTCCGAGAGCGCCTCCGTTTGACTTCCCCCACCCGTCTTACCGACGATAGTTCTGGCGGCATTCTGCTGCATGCGGGGCTATCAACATCATGAAAGTCTTGATCCTTGGTTCGGGAGGGCGGGAACACGCGCTGGCATGGGCTGTGGCGCGCAGCCCGCGGGTAACTGAAGTGGTTTGCGCGCCGGGCAATGGCGGCATGGCGCAGGGCGCGCGGTGCGTTCCTGTCAACGTGAAGGATCTGGACGCGATGGTGCGCTTGGCCGAGGCGGAGAAACCCGATCTGACCATCGTCGGTCCCGAGCTGCCGCTCTCGCTGGGCATTGTGGACGAGCTCACCGCGCGCGGCTTCAAGGCCTTCGGCCCCACCAAAGCCGCCGCCATGCTCGAAACCAGCAAGGGATTCGCCAAGCGCTTCCTGCAGCGGCACAAGATTCCCACGGGCAACTATGCGCTGTGCTCCACCGAGGCCGAGCTCGAGAAAGCCGTCGCGGCCTTTCATCCGCCGATCGTGGTGAAGGCCGACGGACTGGCCGCAGGCAAAGGCGTCATCATCTGCGAGTCGCGGGCCACGGCGCTCGAGGCGGCGCGCGGGTTGTTCAGCGGCGAGCTTTTGGGCGAGGCCGAGCGGCAGGTGGTCATCGAGGAGTTCCTCTCGGGCGAAGAGGTCAGCTTTCTCTGCCTGAGCGACGGCAGGACCGTTAAGCCGCTGGTTCCGGCGCAGGATCACAAGCGGATCGGCGAGGGCGACACCGGCCCCAATACCGGCGGCATGGGCGTCTATTCAACCGATACGCTGCTCGACCCCGCGATGAGCGAGTGGATTCTGTACCACATTGCCGAGCCAACCACTCGCGGCATGGCGGATGAGGACACGCCGTTCAAGGGCGTGCTTTACATCGGCCTCATGATGACCGCGCGCGGCCCGCAGGTGCTTGAATTCAATGCGCGCTTCGGCGACCCGGAGACGCAGGCGATCCTGCTGCGGCTCGATTCCGATCTTGTGGACGCGCTCGAAGCTTGCGTCGACGGCCGCCTGGCTGAGACTGAGCTGCACTGGAGCCCTGGAGCCGCGGTGTGCGTGGTGGCCAGCTCGGCGGGCTATCCCGGCAGCTACAGAACCGGCATGGCAATCTCCGGGCTGGAAGCGGCCGCACAGGCGCCTGAGGTGGTGGTTTTCCACGCCGGCACCGCGCAGGCGGGCGGCCAGCTGGTTACCTCCGGCGGCCGCGTGCTGGGCGTAAGCGCGCGCGGCGAGTCGCTGGAGCAGGCGCTGGCCCGCGCCTACCAGGCCCTGGCCGAGATCGATTTTGAGGGAATGTACTACCGGCGCGACATCGGACATCGCGCCCTGAAGGGGAAAACATGAGCACCGAAATCGGAATCTCGCTTGCTGAACTGCTGGCCTGGAACGATGAGGCAGCTCACAACTGGAAGAGCCATCTTGAGACCAACCCCGCGCTGCTCGAGGTTGCCTGCGACATCGGCGGCGTCGCCAATATTCAGCAATTCGTTCGCCACATCTGGGGTGTGGAGCTGCGCTGGGCCCAGCGCCTCGCCGGCCTGCCCGTGTCGCCGAATGAAGAAATGCCGGATGGTCCGCTGGACGCACTGTTCGGCATACACATCAAAGCCGTCAAGGAGTATCGCACGCTGCTGAACGATCCAGCTCAGAACTGGAACGAGAAGATGACGCTGGACTTTTCCTGGCTCCCGCCGGAGGCGCGCGCGATTTCACGCCGCAAAATCGCCGCGCACGCCCTCTTCCACAGCCAGCGCCATTACGCGCAACTGGCAACGCTGGCGCGCACCGCCGGATTCCCGGCGCAGTTCCGCGGCGACCTGCTCTTCAGCTCGGCGCTCGGCTAAGCTCCGGGCGCCTGCGCTGCCACCGGCGCCCGCCCAGCCTTCTGGAAACAGGACCGGCACAGTACGGGCCTGCCCTGCGTGGGCTTGAACGGGACGGTTGTTTCAGTGCCGCACTCCGAGCACGTGGTGCGGGTCTCGGGACGCACTCTGAAGTTTCCCCGCGCGCGTTTGGCCTTGCACTGCTTGCAGTGCTTGGGGTCATTCTTGAACTGTTTGTCGTAGAAAAACAACTGTTCGCCCGCGGTAAACACAAAGTCGGCGCCGCAGTCAGTGCACTTCAATATTCGATCGGTGAATTCCATGGCCGGCTTCCCTGTAACAGGGAGCGTCACCGAGTACGGCCATAGCTCATTAAAAGGCGCGCCGGTCGGGGTTCCCTGTATCTCTTTCGCGATGTACAACAACACCCGGACCGCGGTCGAAACCAGCGGTGTAGAGAATTTCCCCCGGTTTCAATGGGAGAGGGAAGAACCACAAACACAGAGCGCCAACTCTGCAACTAGCCAGAAATCATCTCTTTGGTCAACGCCGACCGGGTCTTGCTTCTACCTCGCCGGCGGCCGGCATCTATAAGATACCAAGGCCGCCAGTGACGGCGTTTTCGCAAAGGTCGTACCTTAATCTTGTTCTTTACGAGCTTTCTTGCGATTCCGCTTGCGCGCTAAAGCCGCCTTTACGCGTTTCTTCTCGCCGGGCTTCAGGTAGTAGGAGTGACGCTTAACTTCCTTGATAATGTCCTCCTGCTGTACCTTGCGCTTAAACCGGCGCAGCGCATTTTCGAGCGGCTCGCCTTCCTGAATGCGAACCTCAGCCAAGTAAATCCACCTCCGAACATGCCAGACGGCTTTATTCATCATACTGGAGATTGGAGTTCGCGGCCAAGAATCTGGCGGAGTCTGGAGGTTTCAGCCCGCAGCCGGGACCGTTGACTACCGTAAGATTGAGCCTAAACTAATCGCATGTGCTTCAAAATCACGGCTGCGCAGCGTGAATACTACCGCTATCGAGGCGTGTCGGCGGAGCTGGAACGGCGGGGGCTGGGTTGTTCGCGGCCCGAGCTCGCCTGGGCCAGTAGGCAGGGACAGATTGCGCCTGCGAGGCCTGCGGAAAACAGGAAAGACGCCTTGGACCGGGCGTCTCGCCGAACCTCAAAGTCAGATTGACCTCCGGCCTGAGCCGGCCGGTGATACGCCGTACTTGGGTCGACTGCCGACCTGGTACGAACGAACGCAGCAGGCCCGGTACACTTTTCGTTGAGGTCCCCAATGATCCGCAGCTACCAGGGCAAGACGCCGCAAATCGCAGCCGGTTGCTACATTGACATTTCGGCCCAGATCCTGGGTGACGTGGTCATCGGCGAGCGCTCGTCCGTGTGGATGAACGCGGTCGTCCGCGGCGACGTAAACTCCATTCGCATTGGCGCCTGCAGCAACGTGCAGGACTGCGCGGTGCTCCACGGCCAGCGCAACCTCTACCCGGTGATTGTGGGCGACTGGGTAACCATCGGCCACAACGCCACGGTTCACGGCTGCGTGGTTGAAGACATGGTGGTGATCGGCATGGGCTCGAGGGTATTGAACAATGCGCGGGTGGGCGAAGGCTCGATCATTGCCGCCGGGGCGGTTGTCCCCGAACACACCGTTGTGCCGCCGCGCACTCTGTGGGCCGGCGTTCCCGCCAAGCTGCGCCGTCAACTTACCGACAAGGACCGGGAGCTGATCCGCGAATACGCCAGAAACTACCTGGATTACGTGGAAATCTACCTGAAAGAAGCCGGGGGCAGCCGCCCGCTTGCTCAGCCAGAGATCAACGGTTAATGCCCAGCCAGTAAGGGAAAATTGAGGCGCCAAACCCTGCCGCCATCTCGGCTACCTTCGGCCCCGGGTCTCCATAAATCTCGAATCCATCCACCGTGCAGAGCGCGGCCAACTTGGGCACACTTTGTTGCACCACCGGGCCCATGAAGTGCGCTTCGACCGCAGCGGTGTCGACATAAGTCTCCACAAGCCTGAAGCGCTTGCCGTCTGCGCTCGCGAACCACTCGTATCCAAGCGTGCCAGGCTCTGACTGGCTTCCCTCGGTCATGGATTGCGCGACGCTCTTGAACGCGTCCAGTTTCCCCTCGATTACGGTCATGTTCACCGTCAGCCTGACCACTTGCTGCAACATTACGGCCTCCCGTTTCACACCTGCATCACTTCAGCTTCTTTCTTCTTGCTCAGGTCTTCCATGCGCAGGATCTCGTCGTTGGTCATCTTCTGCACCTCTTCGGTGGCGCGTTTCTCCTCGTCCTCGCCGATCTTCTTATCCTTGGTGAGCTTCTTGAGCGCCTCGTTGCCGTCGCGGCGCACGTTGCGGACCGCGGTGCGGTGCTCCTCGAGAACCTTGTTCAGGTGCTTGACCACCTCGCGGCGGCGCTCCTCGGTCATGGGCGGCACGGGCACACGGATGACTTTGCCGTCGGAGATGGGATTGAAGCCCAGTCCCGCGGTTTGAATGGCCTTTTCCACTTCCTTGAGGATGGTGGGGTCCCAGGGCGAGATGAGGATGAGTTGCGGCTCGGGCGCCGATACCTGCGCGAGCTGATGGATGGGCGTGTGCGTGCCGTAGTAGTCCACCTTCACCTGGTCGAGCATGTGCACGCTGGCGCGGCCGGTGCGGGTTGCGGCCAGGTTGGCCTGGAAGTCGGTTACAGACTGATCCATGCGCCGCTTGAGGTCGCTGTAGAGGTCTTTAAGGGCCGGATGCCCGGCCATGAAAAGTGCCATAGGAGATTGTCCTCGCTAGGCGAATTCGCCAACGGATATTTTACAACCCCAGCGTGACCGCGCCGGCGTTTGCGGCTATCATGACTCTGCGGAACCGCCAATGTTCGGAGCAGACCGGAAAGAAAGCCCACAATTGCTTCCCTCGAATCCTGGTAAAGGATCGGCAGGGAAGACCGCTTTCCCTAAAGCCGGCCAAACCTGGACCGGGAACTTCGATCTCGTTGAACTGCTTGCGTCGGTGTTGCGGGAACGGGGATTCGAAGTCCTGGAGCAAAGGCCCGCGCTGGAAGTAGTCAACGGCGACTTTGTTCTCCTACCACAATTGGCCTACATCCAGCCCTTGGAGAAGAGTGGTGTTCGGACCGCGACAACGATTCAGTTTCACCACCCTACCCTGGTTCCCGGTGGTTGCTTCGAATACCAGCACGCCACGGGGGACAACCTGCAATCGGCGTTTCGTTCGGGCTTCGACCAGTGGTCGCAAATGGATTTTGTGACGCTGCTCGATTCTTTGCGCGAAAAGCCAACATCATGCACATCACTCAGACTGGAGTATCCGACACTGGACGGAACGCCAGGGATCTTGCGGCGCGCGGTTTTGGGGCCGTTCGTCCATTTCGAAGAGGTGCCAAGGCTCTCCGATCGCGAGGTGCCTTCACGCAACGAAACGGCTTCCGAAGGCGCGGTCTGTAACGGCGACGGTTTCTGCCCATGCTGCTTGTTGACCCGGTCGTTTGAAGCGTTTAAGAAGCACATCGAAAGCGACAGATTCTATGGTGTGCGTCTTTACGCGGGTCGCAACCGGGAGGGTGTACCGATGGCCGACTGCAGAGTAAACGGTGAGGACTGGGAGGAGGGTGCCGCGGCGTTACGCAGGTACGCATTGACCTGGCCAGAAGCAGGATTTGAATTTCGCAAGCAGTACTTTGTACTGCAATCGCTCCAAAGAACGTCTGAATCCGAAGGCACTCGGGGACGCACCTAGGTGCGTTGAATAGGCGTCAGTTTGCCGCGGCCGCCATGCCGGTGGCTGCCGCTTGCTCGTGGGCGTGGTAGCTGGAGCGAACCAGCGGGCCGGATTCGACGTGGCGCGCTGGAGTTTTGGGTGCACGTTCAGGCTGCGGAGGTTTTTCCGCAAATTGCAATCGCATCTTTTTATAAACAAGAGACTTATTCGATATGAGCGCACTGAGATTGCGGAATTGTGCGTCAGCGGAGAGCATCGAAGGCGCAGAGTGCAGCAAGCCGGAGGGGTTGCTTATTCCAAAATGGGGCGCTATCTTGGAATAACGAGACCGGTTATTCCAAGATACTTGCATAGCGCGGCGGAAGTATCCATGGCAATTCAGAGACAAACGGGAAGGTATGCCATCGCCAGTACAACAGGGGAGAGTGTCCGCGCGTTTCTTCCGCATCCGCTCCCGCCCGATCCTCCGCTGCAGTTGGACCCACTCCATCCTCTTTTGGATCGCGCCAATCAGGCGCTGGGGCGGCTGGATGGGCTTTCAAAGATTCTGCCTGACCCGGATCTGTTCCTCTACCTTTATGTACGAAAAGAAGCGGTTCTGTCCTCTCAGATTGAGGGAACGCAGTCCTCGCTTTCCGATCTGTTGTTGTTTGAGAATGCGGCTGCCCCCGGGGTTCCGATGGACGACGTGCGCGAGGTCTCGAATTATGTGGCCGCACTCTACCACGGCCTGACGCGTTTGCGGAATGGCTTTCCACTTTCTCTGCGACTCATCCGGGAGATTCACGAGATACTGCTCCGGAAAGGACGCGGTGAAGACAAGACGCCGGGCGAATTTCGCACCTCTCAGAACTGGATCGGCGGCATACGGCCTGGCAATGCGATCTTTGTGCCGCCTCCACCAGAACGGCTGATGGAGTGTCTGGACAGCTTTGAGAAGTTCCTTTACGACGACGCCCTCACGCTGCCGCTGCTGATCCAACTGGGCATGATTCATGTGCAGTTTGAGACGATCCACCCATTTCTGGATGGAAATGGAAGACTTGGCCGGCTGTTGATTACGCTGCTCCTCTGTGCGCGGGGCGCATTGCAGGAGCCGCTGCTGTATTTGAGCCTCTACTTCAAGACGCGCCGCTCGCAATACTACGACCTGCTACAGCGGGTTCGCCAAGAGGGCGTGTGGGAGGAATGGCTGGAATTCTTCCTTGAGGGCGTAGAACTGACGGCGAAGCAGGCCGCCGAAACAGCTGTCGAGCTCAACCGGCTCTTTGGCACGGACCGCAAACGCATTCAGGAAATTGGCCGTCCCGCGCTTTCAGCCCTGCGGGTGCATGAATACATGCAAACGAAGCCGCTCATCAACATCAGTTTGGCGGCGCACGCATTGGACCTTACTGTAACTACGGTCGGCACTGCATTGGCGCGGCTGGAAGAACTGGGTATCGTGCACGAAACAACTGGGCGAGGACGGTACCGCATCTTTGCTTATAGCCGTTATCTCGAAATTGTGAGCGCCGGAACTGAGCCGATCCGTGCGTCCTGAGCGGCCCTAGACGAGCGGCAAGCCGGCAGATTGCGACTGCTCATGGGCGTGGTAGCTGGAGCGGACGAGCGGGCCGGATTCGACGTGGCGGAAGCCCATGGCGAGGGCTTCGCGCTTGAGCTCGGCAAACTCGCGTGGGGTGTAGAGACGCGCCATGGGCAGATGGTCGCGCGAGGGGCGCAGATACTGGCCGATGGTGAGGATGTCGCAGCCGGCGGAGGCGAGATCGCGAAAGACCTGGAGCAATTCGTGGGTCTCTTCGCCAAGGCCAACCATAACGCCCGATTTGGTCACCCCTCCTGGGTTTAACTCTTTGGAGTAGCGCAATACCTCAAGAGAACGCTCATAGCGCGCCCCGGAGCGGACCACGCGATAGAGTCGCGGTACGGTCTCAGTGTTGTGGTTGAGGACCTCGGGCGCGGCATCGACGACAATTTGGATGGCTTCGCGCAGGCCCTGGAAGTCGGGGATGAGAACTTCGACGCGACAGCCGGGGGCCTGGCGGCGGATTTCTTCAATCACGAGGGCGAAGGCGTGCGCGCCGCCGATATTGTCGTCATCGCGGTTGACGCTGGTAACCACTGCGTGGAGCAGCCCTAACTTAGCCACTGCCTCCCCAACCCTCCGCGGCTCGTCGAAGTCGATTGGCTCGGGGCGGCCCTTGGGCACCGCGCAGAATCCGCAGCGGCGCGTGCACAGGTTGCCGAGCATCATGAAGGTGGCGGTTTTGTGGTGCCAGCACTCGCCAATGTTGGGGCAGTGCGCGCTTTCGCACACGGTGTGCAGCGAGAGCGAGCGGGCCAGGGACTTGAGGCTGTGGTAGTTCTCGCCCATGGGCGCGCGGGCCTTGAGCCATTCGGGCTTGGGAGCGGTCGAACGGCGGGCCGGCTGAATCTGGACAAGATCGATCACGAAGTCAATTGTAGCGGGAGGGGGAAAGAAGGGGTCAGGGGTCAGGGGTCACGGAACAGGGAGTATGAATCAGGTCGAAGCCGAAAGCCGTTGGACGAATGTTCATCCCTTTTGACTATGGTCATATGACCATGGTCAAATCGATAGCAGATCGCGGAGGGCGATGATGCGAACGATGGGAGCTGGGGAGTTCAAGGCCAAATGCCTGGCGGTGATGGACGACGTAGCCCGGACCGGAGAGCCTGTGCTGGTTACCAAGCGCGGCAAGCCAGTGGCGCGGGTGGTGTCACCGGACGAAGCGCCGCAGCACGAAAAGGACGTGGATTCGATCTTCGGATTTCTGCGCGGCATGGCTGTGGTTCCAGAAGGCGTTGACCTTGTGCGCTCGGAGTTCGCTGACGAGGAGTGGGATCGATTGGCAGATGAGAGCCTGGATCCCACGGGGCGGGTGGACATTCCGTGATCCTGCTCGATACACACGTTGCAGTTTGGCTGGCGCTGACGCCGGAAAGAATTTCGTCTGGCGCGGCCGACGCCATCCGCCAAACGTTGACGGACGGCGACAGGCTCTGCCTTTCGGCGGCCACGGTTTTTGAAGTGGCGAATGCGATTCGGCGCGGCCGGATTCAGCCAGCCATTCCCGCCCCTTTGTTTCTTGAACGGTTCAAACGCGGCTTCAGGATCGTGCCGGTTTCAGAGGAGATCGCTGCGTGCGCCGGACAGCTCGAGGAGCCCTTTCATGGCGATCCCATGGACCGGATGATTGCGGCGACGGCGATCGTGGAGAACTGCGCTTTGCTTACTGCGGATGAGCGCATTCGCGACGCGCAGGTGTGCCGGACAGTCTGGTAGCAGCCTCTCAGCGCAGCTTCTCGCGGACCTCGGGGCGGATGAGGTAGAGGAAGAAGACGAGATTGAGCAGGGCCTGCACGATTGCGGCGGGTTGATGGAGGGCCACCGCGATCCACATGTTGTAGCCGGCCAGCAGAAGCACGGCGGCCAGCGTCATGGCCCAGGCCCAGCGGAAGAGCATGAGCAGCCCGCCGGAGGCGGTAATGAAGAGGGCCGAGAAGATGAGAAAGATGGACGGATAATGACGGCCTGAGACCACGCCGAAGACGATGACTCCCGCAAGAATGAACATGTAGAGCGCGATGGCGGCGAGGGCCGGCAGTTGCAGCAGGTCGCGCGGCGGCGGGACGGGCGCGCCAACTGGGGTTGGGCCCGCCGGTTCGGGGGTCTGGCCGGATGGGGAAGCTTGGATCTCGTCGCGTCTGGACTCGTTATTCATAGCGTGCGGAGGTAGGCGAGCAATTCGTCGAGCTGCTGGTCGTCGAGTTGTGTGCCGGGCATCATGCCGCGGCCGTGGATGATGACGCTGGTGAGGCGCTCATCGGTGGGCGGCGCGCCCGAGGGCATGGCTTTGACCTTGGTGATGGCCTGCAGGCCCGGACCATTTAGCCCGCGCGTGTTGGTGGGGTAGTGACAGCGAGCGCACTTCTGCTGGTAGACGGCGGCGCCGCGGGCCTCCTGGGCGGTCCACTCGGAGAAGGGTTTGGAGGGAGGGAGGGACTTGCATCCCGTCGAAATGGCGGCAAGCCCAACAGCCATTACGGGCAGCGCCAATGCGGGCAGGAATCGAGTGCGCATTTGCTTCCTATGATACAAGTTGGCAGCGAGCCGAAGATTGCGCGCTGTCCCATCGGTTACAAGAAGCGCCGGAGGAGTAAGATTTGCGGTTGGACTGCCGCGGCTGTGTGACATTGCCGGGCGCGGATCGGGGATGGGATGAACGAGATGCCGGATGGAATCCTGGGCTGCATTGGCAGGACGCGCATGCTTGAGCTGCGGCGCGTCGTGCCGCGCAACGGTGCGCGAATTCTGCTGAAAATGGAGAGCGAAAACCCTACGGGAAGCATGAAGGACCGCATGGCGCTGGAGATGATTGAAGCGGCCGAGCGTGACGGACGGCTGCCCGCGGAAGGCGCGGTGGTGGAGTACACGGGCGGCAGCACCGGGGTTTCGCTGGCGCTGGTGTGCGCTGTGAAGCGGCACCCGCTGCACATTGTTTCGTCCGATGCATTTGCTCGCGAAAAACTCGATCACATGAGGATTCTTGGCGCGGAGTTGCAGATTATTCACAGTATCGGCGGAGGCATGACCGAGAAGCTGACGCGCGACATGATTGAAGCCGCGCGCGTGGTAACTGAGGCAACCGGAGCCTACTGGACTGACCAGATGAAGAACACTGACCAGCTTGCCGCCTACCATGCCATGGCCGAGGAGATCTGGATACAAACGGAAAGCACTATGGACGCGTTTGTTGAGAGCGTGGGGACGGCGGCCTCGCTGCGCGGGATCGGCGAGGCACTGCGGGCGCGGAGCAAAAAGGTGATGGTGGTGGCCGTGGAGCCGGCTGAGTCGGCGGTGCTCTCAGGCGGGCCGCCGGGCGCGCACAAGATCGACGGCATCGGCGCCGGATTTCAAGTTCCGCTGTGGCACGAGGGGCTGGCCGACCGGATCGAGCGGGTATCTACCGAGGAAGCGATTGCGATGGCGTTCAGGCTGGCGCGAGAGGAGGGACTGTTTGGCGGGACCTCGACCGGGGCCAACGTTGTGGCCGCGCTGCGGCTGGCAGAAGAGCTGGGGCCGGCGGCGACGGTCGTAACCATCCTTTGCGACACGGGGATGAAGTACCTGCACACGTACAGCGCGGCGCTGGGAGCGTAAGGGAAGCTGCGTTCCGGGTCACGGATCGCGTGATTTTATGCTTTCCCGCCCTTTCCGCGATGAAGCTGCGCAAAGGACGGGGTACGGACTTTGGCGCAAAGTCGCGCAGTCAAGACCCTAGTTCGTATCCGCAATTGCTTCCACAATGCGGTCGATGGCCTGAGCCTCGGCGTCGCTTCCGGGGCGTCGACCGTTGACGAGGATGGAGAACGCGAGCGTGCGTCCGCTGGCGGCCGTCAGGTAGCCCGAAAGCGCATTGACCTCGTTGAATGTGCCGGTCTTGGCCCACAGCTTGGCCTTGAGCGGCGAGTTCTTGAAGCGGTTTTCGAGCGTGCCGTCGACGCCGCCGATGGGGAAGGTCGAGCGCCACTCGGCGCCCCAGGGTTGGCGCGAAGCCCATGAGAGTAAATGAGTGAAGGCGCGAGGCGCGACGCGGTCATTGGGGCTCAAGCCCGAACCGTCGTAGAGGAAGAAGTCGTTGTTGTCGATGCCGGAGTCGACCAGGAACTGACGGACGACGCGCGTTCCCTGGGCGAAGCTGCCGTCGGCGCCCTCGGTTTTGCCAAGCAGGCGCAGAAGAAGCTCGGCGTGCAGATTCTGGCTGGTCTTGTTGGTAACCGCAATGTCCTCGACGATGGGAACGGAAACACGCGCGCCCAGCACGCGCCGGCCCTCAATGGGAGCAGCAATAGTGATGAACTGGACAGGAGCAAGCTTGACGGGCTGCGCGCGTTCACCGGCAAAGTCAGCCGTGTCGGTGGAGAGTTTGTGAAGCGTCTCAGGACTGCCTTTGACCTGCACACCGCGAGTGAGCAGCGCCAGCTTGAAGGCTGTGGCGGCAAACTCGGCGGGATCCTCCTGGGCCAGGGTAACGTGAAGGCCGGTGGGTGCGATTGTTCCCCATGTGCGCACTGCCAGGATGCCGGGTGGCCGGGCGATTCCAGGACTCGGGCCTGGGTTGGCGGGCTGGCCCTCGGGCGCAAGGGTCATGTTGTTTTCGAGCGTGTAGTAGTCAACGTCGGGCGACCATTCACCGGTGACGGCGCCGGGAGCGGCGGGATCAGGCTTGAGCGTGAGACCGACGGAGTTGTCGTTGAAGGAAAGGGCGGAAACCGGCGCGCCATACGGCCACTGCGTATCGTCCCATCCCCAACCATTGCCCCAGGGTTCGTTGACAAAGTAGGAATCGTCGCCAACGATGTCGCCTTCGACCTGGCGCACGCCGGACTGCTCAACCTGCTCGGCCAGGAGATTGAGAGGTGTCATGGGATCTGTAACAGGCTCGCGCTGCGCGCCCGCGGACGGCGGCGCTTCGGCTGAAGTTTGCGGCTGCGCCTGGGATTTGGGTGGCGGCTGCGTCGCCGGCTGTGCGGGCTCCTGGTAAGGATACTGGCGAATGCTGATAGTAGGGTCGCCCGAGCCCAGCAGGATGAGATTGCCGTGCAGGATGCCGGCTGAGTCAATGTCACCGTCGGCGACGACGAAGGTGGTCCAGGTAAGGGTGTTGACGGGAAGCAGTGCAAAGGCCGCTGCAGTGGTGGTGAGCTTGACGTTTGAGGCCGGCGTAAAGAGCTTTGCCTCGTTGAATCCATACACCTGCTGGCCGTCGAGCGTGGCGACGCTGATGCCGAACTGAGCGTGGCTCAGAGCTGGGTCGGCGAGGATAGACTCGATGCGCTCAGCAAGCGTGCTCTTGGCGGGCGGTTTGACAGTATTCTGGCGAGGGAGAGCGCGGGCGCTTTGGGATTGCGCGGGCATAGCCGGGGAAGTTGCGAGGGTCGCTGTTAGAAAACTGGCCGCGATCCGCCGTAGGAAGACCATGCCGGGAGTGTACGGCATGGGGTCCCTCCGCTTGAAGGGGTGAGAAGATCGAGTCCCGCAGATTGTTTGCTCCCAATATGGGAGCGGTGTAGACTGACACGGTGAGGATCATCGCGCGAAGCACTTTGAAAGGATTTGTGGAGAACCGCGTGGATAAGCGGCTTAGCAAGATGGTGAAAGAGCAGCTAGATGCGTGGTATGCGATCGTCTCGCGCTCGGCATGGAAGAATTCTGCGGAATTGAAGCTGCAGTTTCGATCAGCGAGCATTGTTTCGGCTGAACGCGTGGTATTTAACATCAAGGGGAACGACTATCGGCTGGTAACGGCGGTGGACTATGCGCACGGCATTTTGCTGGTGCTATGGCTGGGAACGCACCGTGAGTATGATCAGATCGACGTGACGCGGGTGAAATACCAAAAGGAGCGTTATGCGAATTCAACCAATTCGGACTGAAGCGGATCACACTGCGGCAATTGAGCGCATTGCGCAACTGATGGGGGCAAAGCCCGGCAGTGCAGCCAGTGATGAACTGGAGGTGTTGGCCACGCTGGTAGACGCCTACGAAAGCAAGCAATTCCCAATCGGTACGCCGGACCCGGTCGCGATCATCAGGTTCCAGATGGAGCAGCAGAACCTGACCCGGAAGGATCTTGAATCGATGATTGGCAGCAGGGCGCGCGTATCAGAGGTGCTGACCGGCAAGCGTGCGCTTACGCTGGCCATGATCCGGCGTCTGCACGCAGGTTTGAGTATCCCGGCCGATCTGCTGGTGGGAACTGAGGCAATACCCCAGCGCGCAGTTTCGCGCGGCAAGAAACAGCAGCAGTCCGCGGGTGTTCGAACCCGTGGCCAGGTAGCAGCAAAGGTCCGCGAGCGCTGATTACGTGACGCCTGCTCGCATTCGACCACTTGCTCACTGGCGCCTGCGCACGCGAACGCTTGAGCTGGGCGCGCGCACGCTCGTGATGGGCGTGGTGAACATCACGCCCGACTCGTTCAGCGACGGCGGTTTTTTCCTCGCTTCGGACGAGGGTGTTGCCCATGCGTTGAGACTGATCGATGAGGGCGCGGACATTCTGGACCTGGGCGCCGAGAGCACGCGGCCCGGTTCGCACGCGGGCGGGCCGGATGCGGCTGTCCACCCCCGCGACACCGGCTCTTCGAGCCACCTGTCGCGGGGGACCCCGGCGGTAAGCGCTGAAGAAGAACAGGAGCGGCTGCTGCCGGTGCTGGAAGGAATCTTGAAGGCTCGGCCGCACGCAGTTCTATCGGTGGATACATACAAGGCTGAGACGGCGCGGGCGGCGCTCGAGGCCGGGGCGGAAATCGTCAATAATGTGAGCGGATTCACGTGGGACCCGGCGCAGGCCAGGGTGTGCGCGGAGTTTGGCGCGGGCGTGGTGCTGATGCATACGCGCGGCCGTCCCGAGGAGTGGCTGAAACAGGCTGAGCTTGAGCCCGGCGCGCTGATGGCGACGGTTCGCGAGGGCTTGGCGGCGAGCCTTGAAACGGCTCGGAGCGCGGGGATTGAAGAGGATCGCGTTGTGCTTGACCCGGGATACGGATTCGGCAAGAGGCTGGATGAGAACTATGCGCTGCTGGCGCGGCAGAGCGAATTGCTTGCGTTGGGAAGGCCGCTGCTGGCGGGGCTGAGCCGGAAGTCGTTCCTGGGACACACGCTGGCGGGGCTTTATGGAGGGAAACCAGCTCCGGTGGACGCACGCGAGACGGCGAGCCTGGCGGCAATGACGGCGGCGATTCTGAATGGCGCGTCGATTGTGCGTGTCCACGAGGTGAGACCCGCGGTTGAAGCGGCGCGGATTGCGGATGCGATTCTTGCGGCGCGGTAATGCAAAAAATCATTAGAATTGAGCGTGAACGGAATTCGCGCCGGGAGTTTGTCGCTGCGATGAAGACGCGTTTCGCATTCGGAAAACACGGAATCGACGTTGAAGTTCCCGCGGGGTTCGATTGCCACGTGGCGCATGCGCGGTCGGCTGCGCCGATTGCCGATGTTGCCTCCGCGATTGATGACGCGCTCGATCGCCCTATCGGGTGCGAGCCGCTGGCGAAGCTGGCAGAGGACAAGCGCACCGCGGCGATCTCGGTGTGCGACATTACGCGGCCTGCGCCGAATCGCGTCACGCTGCCGCCGCTGCTTGAACGGCTGCACGCGGCAGGAATTCCGGTTGGGGGCATCACGATCCTGATTGCCACCGGGCTGCATCGCACGGCGACGCCGGACGAGCTGAATGCCATTCTCGGACCCGAGATTGCCGGCAAATATCGCGTGGGGAGCCACGATGCGCGCGACCTCGCAGCGCACCGCTCGCTGGGCGCAACACGGCGCGGGACACCTGTCTTGATTGACGAGCGGTTCATGGCGGCGGACCTGCACATTACGCTGGGATTCATTGAGCAACACCTGATGCTGGGCTTCAGCGGCGGGCGCAAGCTGGTGGCGCCGGGCCTGGCCGCGCAGGAGACGATCAAGGTGCTCCACTCGCCCAAGTTCATGCGCGAGCCGCTGGCGACCGAGGGTTCAATTGATGGCAACCCGCTGCACGCGGAGCTGGTTGAGATTGCAGCGATGGCGCATCACGACTTTATGCTCGACGTGACGCTGACGCAGGAACGCGCAATCAGTGGCGTGTTTGCCGGCGACCCGGTGAAGGCGCACGCCACGGGGGTGAGGTTTCTTGAGAGCACGTCAACGTCGCCGATTCCCGCGCTGGCCGATGCGGTGATTACCTGCGCCGCCGGCTACCCGCTTGACCTGACTTTCTATCAGACGGTGAAGGGGCTCACTGCAGCGCAGCACGTCGTGAAGCCTGGCGGACGCATCCTGGTGCTGGGCGAGTGCGACGAGGGCGTTGGCTCGCCGGAGTTTGCGCGCATGCTTGCCACGTATCCGGGCCACGCGGAGTTCCTGGAGCAGATTCGCAGAGCCCAAGTGGAAGTGGACCAGTGGCAATTGGAAAAGTTGGCGCTGGTGGGCGTGAAGAACGAGCTGTTCTTCTACACGCCGGGCGCGGATGCGGCGCAGATGGGAAGTCTGGGACAGCGCGTGTTTGCCGGGCTCGACGAGGCGGTTGCGGCGGCGCTCGAGGGATTGCCGGCCGATGCGCTGGTGGTGCTGGTTCCCGAGGGGCCTTACGCATTTGCGCGGGTGCAGCCCGCGTATGCGTAGGTTGTTGCGGACGCGATTATCTCTTCTTTCGCCCGCTGAAGCGGGCTGTGTTCTTCGCGATCAACTCTACCCCTGGCTTACGCTTGGGGCTACCTTCTCACGCCCGCGTTGCGGGCTGCTTGGCTACCCGCTGATCCCCACTTTATTGCGCGGCCACAGCGGGACCAGGCTCCACTGATCGACGACCGGCTCGCCGTCGCATTCGACTTCAATCACCGTGGCAGGCTCGTCTGGGGCCTGGAGCGGCAGGCCGGTGAGGCGCAGCGAGAACTCGTCCTGCGTGAAGTTGACCTTCTGGCCGGTTTTGAGCAGGCGGGCAGAAAGGGCTTTCGGTTTAAGGCCGGCGAGGGCGACAACCACCTCAGGTTTGAAGAAATCGAGCCACTCGGCAGCGGGCGTGTGGCCGGGCCAGTAGTGCTGGTGAATGTAAAGCGTGTTGCCGCGGCGGGTGAGGTTGATGTTGGTGGTGGTATTGAGATTCCCGCGCTCGGCGCCGTAGATTGATTCGCCGTTGATGTCGAGCCAGCGGCCAACCTCGGAGAGCACCTGCGTGGACTGGGGCGGAATTGAGCCGTCTTCCGTCGGTCCGATGTTGAGCAGGTAGTTGCCGCCGCCGCGGGCGCAGGTGGCCAGGTTGTCGACGATGGTCTTGGGCGACTTCCAGGCGTCGTCGCCGCGGTTGAATCCCCAACTGTCGTTAAGGGTCATGCAGGTTTCCCAGGCGCGTCCGGTCTCTGCGGCGCGAATCTCCTGCTCGGGGGTCGAGAAGTCGCCGGGCAGGCCGTTGCGGTTGTTCACAATGATCCCGGGCTGCAGCGTGAAGACCATTTCGTTCATGCGCTCCGACTCCCACTGCTCGGCGGTGAGCGGAAAGTCGACGTCGTACCAGAGGATGTCGATCTTGCCGTAGTTGCTCATCAGCTCGCGGATGAGGCCGTGGGTGTAGTCGACGAAACGGCGGCGGGCAGCCTCGTCGGTTTTGCAGATTGCGCCGTCGGGATGGTGCCAGTCCATGAGGGAGTAGTAGAAGCCCACGCGCAGGCCCTCGGCGCGCGCGGCCTCAACGAACTCAGCGACCAGGTCGCGGCCGGGCCCCTGCTTTTTGGCGTTGTAGTCGGTGAGCTGCGTATCCCACTGGCAGAAGCCCTCGTGGTGCTTGCTGGTCATCACCATGTACTTCTGGCCGGCGCGTTTGGCCAGGCGCGCCCAGTCGCGGGCTGCGTTGGGCTTGGGGTGGAAGTTTTTGGCAAGGATCTCGTACTGTGAGAGCGGAATGCCTTCGAACTCCTTGGCCCACTCGTGCTGACCGATCACGCTGTAGAGGCCCCAGTGGATGAACATGCCGAACTTGGCCTGGTGCCACCATTTCATTCGCTCGGCGCGGGTGTCGGCCTGCTTTTGATCGGCCGGCGTAGGAGCAGGGGCGGCGGTTTGCGGCGATGATGCGGCGAGGGCGCGGGCATTGGCGGCGGCAAGGGCTGCGGCTCCGGCCGCGCCAAACTGTTTCAGAAATGCACGCCTTGTGCTCTCGTTACCGTTCATGGGTTTCCCTCCGGTGAATGGTGTTGCGTGAAAGGCGAAATGGATGCAACTCACGCCGCCGCAGGCAAATATATCAGTTCGCACCTGCGGGGCGAAGGCAGGCGCGGAGGTCGCTAATTTTCCGAGGGTTTTTCGACGTGGTCGATGATGAAGACGTCGACGGGGCCTCTCGACGAGATGAGTTTGAGGCCAAGCTGTTCCTGGAGTGCAGTAAACAGCGTAGGCCCGGCATCGGGCGTGCTCTGCTGGTCGTCGGGCGTCCATTTCAGTTCGATGTCGTAGTTGCCGGTGATGCCGGTCTTATCAACTACCTTGCGGGCAAGGATGTCTGACAGTGCAAACACCAGGCTGCCGATGGGACCTGTTCGGACTTCAACATGCTCGCGGTTGGATGTGGAGCCGCGTGGATTCTCGCTATCGGGCGCCGGCTTCAGCTTGAATCCGCCCTTGGCGATGACGAGCTCATAGATAGGCCCCTCTCGGGTTTCTGTGTGCACCCGGAGCTTGAACCTGTCGGCCAGGAGCGCCTGGATCATGCGTTGCTCCTGCTTCCGCTCCTCTTCTCCTGGAAGCTTCGCCATCGCAATCGCCGTTTCATCATTTGCCTTGGCGTCAACGTCAAAACGCGCCGAGTTGCCCCAGCCCGGCATGCCGGGAATGGTCATGTTCGGCTTGATGAGGTATGCATTGAACAACAATCCGAGCAGAGTGCTGCATTGAACTGTGAAGCGCCCAGGGGGAGAGCTCACGATCATGTCTGGGCACTCCGATTTGCTGGGTTTAACAGAGGCGACTTCGAATGTGGGAGCCGAGGTTGCAGCGGGCGCAGCGGGTGGATTGGCTTGTGCATTTGCCTGCATCTCGAGAGCGAAGCAGGCTGCCAAAGAAAGCACCGAAAGTCCGTCGCTTAGCCAACGATAACTCGCACGGCTGGCCATGATGGAGCCGAGCCTTTCCGGGGAAGCGTTCTAATTGTCTCACTCCTAGAAGTGCAAAACAATTCGGCGGAGGAGGCGCGACCAGCAGCCGCCGCTGAGTTAGCGTAGTGATGATCGACATGGCCGAGAGCCGGGAGCCGAGTTTACTCCTGGCGCAGGATTACATCACCGTTGATGGTGTCTATGGAAACCTTGTTGAGACCGTTGCCGACTCGGCCAGCGGCGCGAATGTACTTGCGCGGCGAGCCGTGTGAGTAATCCCAACCGTCGGTTTCCTGGACCTCGAGGCCGGCATGCTGCTCGATGTGATAACCGTGGCCGGCCTTGGTGTAGGCGAGCGTGATTTTTACGCTCATGGCGAAATCCTTGGGCACTGTCAGCTCGATCGTGCCGCCCTTCGAGCTAAGTTCGATGTCACGCTCGCCCGCCGAAGAGCCTGTTTCGCGCACTTTGATGTCGCCGCCCATGGTGGTTGCTTTGACGGGGCCGTTGGCCGTCGAGATGGTGATGGCACCGCCCATGGTATTAGCGTCGACCGGGCCGGTGGAGTTATCGACGTCGATGGCGCCGCCCATGGTCTTCAGCGTTGCTGACTCGGCGACACTTCCCACGTGAATGTTGCCGCCCATGGTTGAGAGGTTGGCTCCGTGGGGAGCGCTGTCGACGTCGATGCCGCCGCCCATCTTGGAGATATGGACCTCGCCCGATGCACTCGCGCTGCCTTGCTCGGTATATTCGGTCACGCTACAAGCGGTGAAAGCGACGGGCAACAGGCTTGCCAGCAGCAGTGTGTAGAGTTTGCGTTGGTTCATGGGAATGACCCTCCCGGAGACGAGCAGCGGTAGCCCGTTAGACAAGGTACGCAGGCCGGCCCGTCGAGGTTCCGGCGGACTCCATCCGGCGGCAGCGGTCTCAGCTGGAACGGTCAGTTCTCCGACGGCTTTTCAATATGGTCGATGATGTACGTGTCGACCGGGCCTTTGGCTGATTCGAGCTTGAGGCCAAGCTGTTCTTCCAGCGCGGTGAAAAGATCGGGACGCGGATCGCTGTTTTCCGCGCCGGGGCCGGCTGCCATCGGGTTGGGGTTCCACTTCAGATCCATGCTGTATCTGTCGGTGAGGCCCGTCTTGTTCACGATCATGCGGCCCACGACGCCCGACAGGCTGAAGGCGAGGCTGTCGAGCGGGATGCCCGTTCCGGAAACCGTTCCCGAACCCATGGTATAACCGTGATTTTCGCTTGCCGGAGTTGGCTTGATTTTGAGACCGCCTTTGGCGACGACAAGATTGTAGATGGGCAGCTCGCGGGTTTCCTTGTGGTACTTGAGCTTGAATCGGTCAGTGAGGATCGCCAGGGTCATGGAATACTGGACCTGCGTGCGCTGATCGGGGGGTAACTTCTTCACTGCGGCCGCAGTCTCTTCATCCATCTTTGCTTCGATGTTGTAGTAGTCGGAATTTGCCCAGTCGGGCAGCCCCACAATCTGATCGAGCATGACGACGGGGAATGCGTTCATCACGAGATTCCGGACTGGAAAGCCCCGCGAAATGAACCCGTCGGGAGTGGTGTTTAACGACATCGACATGCCGGCATCGGATTGGTTGTAGGGCTTGATTGAGACGACGTCGTAGGCGAAGGAAGCGGGGTTGGCGGAGTCTGCGGGAGCCGCGGAGCCACTCGAAGGCGCGGACGCAGTCGGCTTGTCTTGCGAAAGTGCGGGCTGGATGAGCGCCAAACAGGCGCATGCAATCAGGATGAGAGCGTGGGGGGATTTGAAGAGCATCGAACGGAGTACGGTCATGTGTGGGGCCCTGCCTTTCAGAAAAACCGATCTTATGAAAGCTATTTATGGGACGCGCCAGGCGTCTCAGTTTGGCGAAGGCTGCTCCACATGGTCGATGACGTAGACGTCGACCGGGCCTTTGGCCGGTTCTAGCTTGAGGCCGAGCTGCTGCTCGAGGGCGATGAAGATGTCGGGGCGCCCTTTGAACTGAGGGTACTGGTCAGCAAACCAGGCAGGGGTGTTCTGGTCGTCAAGGGGATTCCATTTCAGGCTGAAGCTATATTTTCCCGTGAGGCCAGTTTTATCGACGACATAGCGGCGGGCAAAGCCCGAGAGCATGCCCGGTAATTGCTTCATCTCGATGTTGTCCCCTGAAATCTCAGCAAATCCCCCTATCCAGTTGTCCTCTTTGCCCGCGGGGGTTTCCTTGAACTTGGGCCCGTTTTTTGCGACCACGAGGTTATAGATGGGCATTTCGTGCGATTCTTTGTGGTATTTGAGTTTGCAGCGGTCGGCAAGCACCTGCAGCATCATGGAGCGCCGGATCTCTTGCTGCTGGTCCCAGGGCAGCTTCTTAAGCGCGCCCGCGGTGTTTTCATCCATCTTTGCTTCAACGTCGAAGCGCTCGGCATTCATCCTGGACGCGTCAGCCCAGTCCGGCACGCCAACGAGCTGGTCCAATGTGAGCGTTGGAAAGGCATTGATTAAGAGCTCCAACAGGCCGACGCCGCGATATTCAAGCCCGTCGGCCGAGCTGTTTACCGACCCTGGGACGCCCGGCTTGAACGGCTTGATGGAGACGACGTCGTAGGCGAAAGAAGCGGGGCTGGCGGGGCTGGCAACGGAGTCCGGCGCATCCGCGGCCGGAGCGGACGTTTCTGGAGGAGCCGGTTTGTCTTGCGAATAACTGGACAGGCACAGGGCGAGGAAGCCAGCTGCCGTCAGCAGCGAAGACTTGAAGACGAGGGAACCGGAAACGTTCACGGCCGGAACCTGCCTTTCGCGATCGAACCAGCGATTTGCTTGTTCAATCGACGCGGCAGGTGTACCCGGCGTTTGCACGCGGCAAAACTATTTTCGCTCGGTGGCAAAGTAAACGGCCACGCCGGCAACCAGGGCAAACGCAGCGGCGGCGACCACCACGAAGACGAGGCCGGAGGCAGAGCCCGAGGGTGAGGAAGACGAGAGATCGCCGGCATGGAGTTGCGCCGATTGCGAGAGTTTGCCGAGCCAGGTGAGCCAGGCGAGCAAGTGGCGGGCCTCAAAGGCGACAAAGCCGATGATGGGCAGCAGAAGGGCGACAAGGGCAAAGACCTGGGCGCCGATGAGAGGCCGCTGGATGCGCTCGAAGGCTTGCTGGCGGCTGCGCAACTGGGCGCGCCACCAGATGGCGCCGGGCGTGGCCGGCTTGGCTGCGGCAATGGTGGCGGCGCGAGCGCGCTGAAAGGCCCCGGCCACGAGAACCAGGTCGGCGCAGGTGCGGCATGCGGCGGCGTGGTCGCGCAGCTCAGGCGGAGCAGCCAGAGGCCACTGTCCGCCCTCCACCAGTTCGCGGATCTCTTTTTCGCATGGACAGGAAACGAGTGTCATTGGGACCCTCCCGCAGGTTGTTGCTGCTCGCGGAGGATGCGGGCGATTTTGCGGCGCGCGCGGAAGAGCAAAAGCCGGATGCTGGCTGTAGCGAGACCGGTAACCTGGGCGATTTCACGGTGCGAGTAGCCCTCGGCATGGGCCAGCCACAGGAGCTGGCGCTCGCGCGGCTTCATGCGGCGGAGCGCGGGACCAAGCTCGGCTTGTGACTCGGTTTGCGCCGCGTCGCCCTCAATGCTGAAGAGCTCTTCAGGCAGCTCGTCGATTGAAGCGGCGCGGGGCCGGCGCCAGTGATCGTGCAGCAGGTTGGTGGCGATGCGGAAGAGATAGAGGCGTGCCGCCACTTCACCATCCTCGGCCAGCGAAGGCGCGTGCTCGGCGCAAAGGAAGCGGACGTAGCTCTCCTGCATAAGGTCGTCGGCCAGGGCCGCATCGCTGGAGGCGCGCACCAGATAGGCCCAGAGTGGACGGGCCGAGCGCTCGTAGAAACCGGCGAAGACGGAGTTATCCACGTGCGCTGCCGTATGCTGTGCAGCGGCGTCCGCCTCGCCCGCGAGCGGGTTCGGTAGTGCGAGATCCCAGGGCATGCGCCTCCTTGCCACGGCCTGATCCTTTCACGGTCACAAGCCGGGGTTTCTGCCATCCTGCAGCCGGGGATTATCAGGCATGAGTCCCAGGCGATGAGCCACCACCCAAGTTGCCCCTGCCGAAAGGATAAACCCGATTCCGGGCATAAGCATTATGGTTCCCGTGATGAGCATGGCGTCCGCGTTGTCGTCTCCCACATGACGGAGCAGAAGGAAGCCAACGCCGAGGAGCACCATAACGAAGCCGATCTGGAGAGGCGTGAGAATCCGCGCGACGACGTTGGGCACGTATGGGCCGGCGCTTGCGCCCGTCGAGATGGGAGCCGCTTCAAGGAACCGCTTGCCTGCCTCTGTTTCCATATACGCAGCCAGCTCCTGATTAGTGCTGAATTTGTCAATGAGGCGGGAGTGGACCTCGCTCTGCATCTTGAAGGTGCGGCTCCAGCGGCGGCTCTCGACAAAGAACCGGATGACCAGAACGAGGGCGCCAAAGATCGTGATGACCACGACCATGGGAATGAACTTTTCAACCACGTCGGAGGCGCTGGAGCGGTGGTCGCGCTGGGGCGCCAGATTGGGCCAGACGGTGCGCTCAAGGGCTTCTTCGCGGTCGCCAATCAGGCTTCGGTTAGAGTCCGGCAGGTGGCTGAAGAGGTAAAAGTCAGGGTTCTTCGCGATATCGGGGTGGGCGGCCATGAATTGGGCCAGCTCAGGGTTGTTGCGCTCGACATACGCCTGGTCGGCCAGCAGCGACGGGTCGCGGGCCACCACGGATGTGAGGACCGGGCTAAGGCGCAGGAGCTTAAGAAACTGCTGCTGGATCTGGTCCGTTTCCTGCTCGGAGGGCGCGGATGCGGATGCCGCCGGCTTTTGCGGGGCAGTCTGCGAGTGGGAGAGGACGGGCGAGCCGACGCCGAGCGCCAGAATGGCGGCGAGGGCTATGCCGAGGACTTGATTGCGGTTTTTCATGTGCGTTCACCCCTGTTGTGGTTGATGTTCTGTACCTATAACGAACGGCAAGGGTGGGTGGTTAACAGGGGGTGGGGATATTTCGTGGCCTGTCGCTGCAATGGGGTGATCGATGGCGCTTGCCGCTACTCGCGCCGGAAGCGGTTGGCTTGCTCGAATTCGCTGCGCAGTTCTGGCGTGCGGAGGTTTTCGCGCAGGTGGGCGAGGCGCTGCTCCATGGCCTGGAGGGCGCGCTCGACGGCCGCGGTGTTGGTATGCGCGATATCGCGCCACATGGAGTAGGGGCTCGAACCTAGACGGGTCATCTCGCGCAGGGCGCGGCCGCCTACGTCTTTTAGCTCGGGCGCGTTCCCTAGCTCGTCTTCAAGCAATGCGCTCATGGCCGTGGCAACGAACTGGGGCAGGTGGCTGACCCAGGCGACCAGCTCGTCGTGGCGGATTGGATCGATATCGATCACTCGCGAGCCCATGGCAGCGACCCAATTGCGCCAGTCCTGAACCAACTCGGCGGCGCGCGGAGTGCGGCGGGCAGCTGCATCGTCAGTAAATAGCCAGACCGCGCCGCGGTAGAGGTTGGCATCGCCGAGGGCGGCGCCGCTGCGCTCCTTGCCGGCCATGGGGTGGCCCGGCAAAAACGCGGGGAAATTGGGCCTGTTATAGAGCTGCGCGGCCGACTCGGAGATGAGGCGCTTGGTGCTGCCTACGTCGGTGACGAGGTGGTCGGGAGTGAGCCGGCCCGAGAGCTGGGCCATGAAGTCGAGCGTGGCGAAGATGGGCATGGAGAGCACGACCACTTCGCTCCCGCGTGCGGCGGCGATGGGGTCGTTGGCGGCCTCGTCGATGGCGCCCATGCCGAGCGCAGTGTGGACCTGCTCTTTAGTGCGGCTCCAGCCGGTGATGCGGCCGGTAAACCCGGCGGCGCGCAGGGCGAGGCCCACCGAGGTGCCCAGCAGGCCGGTTCCGAGGATGGAGAGGCGTGAGATCATAATTTGCGAGAAAGCGAGTCAGCGGAGTTAGCGAAGCTAGTCTTTCAGCCCAGCCACATTAGAACGCCTTTACTCTTTGGATATGGTAATTGGCGAGAATCGGGCGGCGAGCACACGAATCTTTGAGGGAGAGTTCAGGGGCCAGTGAAGCGGAGCAGATCCTGAAGCAGAGGTGCAATCCCATTGCCTGAGAAATCGATCTCAATCCTATGCGAGAGGACTTTTCCGCCAAGCGAAATATGTCCTTTGTCAAAGCCGGAGCTCATCTCGCGGATGAACTGCTTCCATGCTCCCCGGCGAGCGGCACTGAGATTGATGCCAGTATCGAACACGTTATTTCCGCCTTGCGGCACAATCGACTCGGGATATGAACCCGGGCACAGTTCAACGCGGTTCGAAACGTTGAATCTCTGCCCATTCCTCGTTATGGTGATTTCAAAAGTATCGGTCTTTAACGCGGCGTCCGATAGGTCTGGCCCTTCAAACTGCTCCAATTCCTTTTCCGGAATGAGTTCGTCAAACCCCGCTACATAGACCTCGATTTCGGGGAAGCCGGTGCCGGTCTTCTTTTCGTGCCCCCAGACAAACACATAAGCCTTCAGTTTCTTGCCGTCATATGTGGCGCGGGCCGGAATACCAACGGCTCGATTGAAGGGTGTGGGCTCCCCTGTGCTGAGATATACGAGAGGAATCATCTTCCACTCTTCCTGAGCGGGCAGGTGAGGGATTGAAAAGGAGGACAAGAGAAGCACTACGAAAGCCAAGCTTAGTGGTTTCATCGGCAGTCCTCTGCGAACTGGGAGTGCGATATACGCGCAGGCACCGTTTCGGGCCGGTACCCGCGCAGCTTGCTTCAATCCTACATCGTTCTTCCCACCGCCCCGGCAATCAGGCGCAACTCCGCAGTCAGCTTTGCGAAGTCGTCAAGATACAGCGTCTGCGCGGCGTCGCTCACGGCCTTATCGGCGTTGGGATGGATTTCGATGAGCAGGGCATCGGCGCCCGCGGCTACGGCGGCGCGAGCCATGGCGGGAACCATATCGCGCCGGCCGGTGCCGTGCGAGGGGTCGCCGACTATAGGCAGGTGCGAGAGCTTTTTCACCACCGGGATCGCCGAGATATCCATGGTGTTGCGCGTTGAGGTTTCGTAGGTGCGGATGCCGCGCTCACAAAGAATCACGTCGTAGTTGCCGCCGGAGAGAATGTACTCGCTTGAGAGCAGCAGCTCCTCGATGGTGGCGGCGATGCCGCGCTTGAGCAGCACCGGCTTGCGCACCTGGCCGAGCTCGCGCAGCAGGTTGAAGTTCTGCATGTTGCGCGCGCCTACCTGGAAACAATCCACGTAAGGCAGCATGGCTTCGATCTGTGATATCTCCATGACTTCGCTGACGGTGGCCAGACCGTGCGTATCGGCGGCCTCGCGCATGAGCTCGAGGCCGGGAATGCCGAGTCCCTGAAAAGAATAGGGCGAGCTACGCGGTTTGAACGCTCCGCCGCGCAGAAAGCCGCCGCCGGCAGCTTTGACGGCCGCAGCGGTGGTGAAGATCTGGTCGCGATTCTCGATGGCGCAGGGGCCGGCGATCATGGCCACCTGTTTGCCGCCGATGGTAGCGCCGTTGGGGAATTCGACTTGGGTACCCTCCGGCCTGAATGCGCGGCCGGCCAGCTTGTAAGGCGAGCTGATGCGATGAACGCGCTGCACCCCGGGCAGAACCTCAAACTTGCTCAGGTCGAGGCCTGCGGTGGGTCCAACCGCGGCAAGGATGGTTTGCATGGCGCCGGTGGTGCGGTGCACATTCACCCCAGCCTCCTCCATGACTTCAATCACTGCGTCGATCTGTTCTTCGGTTGCGTCTTCAAGCATTGCGACAATCATTTTTCATTCCCTGTCTCGGGCGTCTGTGAGCCCGCGGCATGGCCAGGCTCCGTGCCCGCGTGGGCGGCCTGGGCGTTCCTCTCTGAAGCCAGCTCGTTCCTCTGCAAGGCCCGCATTACGTCGATGATGCGCTCGTAGATGTGCGTCAGCTCGATATCCGGCAGCGGTCCCTTGTTGGCCGCGCGCACATTGGCGTAGATGATCTTTTCGCGTTCCGGTTCGTACACCGGGAGCGAGGTGGCGGCCTTGAGGTGGCCAATCATCTGCGCCGCACGCGCCCGTTCGCTGAGCAATTCAACGAGCTGGCGGTCAAGAACATCGATGCGGATTCGCAATTCATCGATCGTCATTTCGTCCTCGTGTTGCAAAACGAGCTGTCAGCCTTCAGCTATCAGCTTTCAGCCTGAACCTGCTGATGCAGGCCTCCGCGGCTCGCTACGATTGCGAACGAGCTGAGAGCTGATGGCTGAAGGCTGAGAGCAGCTTCTCTCACCGGGCCAGCGCCGCATGCGACAGGCGCAGGCCCTTGATAAATCGCGACACCGCCTCGGGAGCTTCATCCGGCGCCGAGCGCTCAACCAGCTCGACAATTGCGCTGCCGATCACCGCGGCATCGGCGAACTCCGCCACCTGGGCAACGTGTTCCGCGTTGCTGATGCCGAAACCCACGGCCACCGGCAGCCCCTTGCCGGCGGGTCCAGTCCATCGGCGGATGCGAGCGACCAGCGCGGCCGCATCGCCGGCCACGCTCTGCTGCTTGCCGGTGATGCCGGTGCGGGAGATGGCGTAAACAAAACCTTTGGAGTGCGTGGCGATGGCTTCGAGCCGCTCGTCGGGACTGGTTGGCGCGGCCAGAAAAATGGGCGCGAGGCCGACGCGGGCAAGTTCGACGAGATAGTCGCCGGCTTCTTCCACGATCAAGTCCGTGGCCAGCACGCCGTCGACACCTGCGGCCCTGGCATCGTCGGCAAAGCGCGCGAGCCCGTAGCGAAGAATCGGATTGAGATAGCTGAAGATGACCAGGCCTACATGCGGGCGGGCGGCGCGAATTTCGCGCGCAAGCGCCAGAACGTCTTTGAGCCTTGTGCCATGGGCGAGGGCGCGTTCGCTGGCGCGCTGGATGATGGGGCCGTCGGCGAGGGGATCGCTGAAGGGCACGCCGAGCTCAATCACGTCAGCGCCCGCGTCGATGGCGGCGATGGCGATCTCGCGCGTGGCCTCCAAGGACGGATCACCAGCGGTGAGATAAATAACCAGGCCGGGTTTGTGTTCAAAACTTATCGGCATTTTTTCGATCAACACTGGAGCGGGTGCCCCAGGTCCCTCGCATTTGGGGACCTGGGAACGGCCTTTGCACAAGGACTACAGTTTCAATTCACGCGCAAGGATTCCCATATCCTTGTCGCCGCGGCCTGAAAGGTTCACCACCAGTATTTCATGCGGGTCGAGCGACGGCGCGATGCGCATGGCTTCGGCCACCGCATGGGCGCTTTCAAGCGCGGGCAGAATCCCCTCGATGTGCGCCAGCTTGACCACGGCGTCAAGAGCCTCGGCGTCGTTGCGCGAGAGGTATTCGGCGCGGCCCGAGTCGTGGAGCATGGCGTGCTCGGGGCCGATGGAGGCGTAATCGAGTCCGGCCGAAACTGAATGCGTGAGCGCGATCTGTCCATCCTCATCTTGCAATACGTAAGAGAATGTGCCCTGCAGCACGCCGGGGGCGCCGCCCTCGAAACGGGCCGCGTGCTCGCCGAGCGATGTGCCGCGGCCGCCGGCTTCAACGCCGATGAGTCGCACCTTGCGCTCCGGAATGAACTCGTAGAATGCGCCGATGGCGTTCGAACCGCCGCCGACACAGGCAATGACGGCCGATGGAAGACGGCCTTCTTTCTGGAGGATCTGGGCCTTGATCTCGCTGCCGATGCAGCGGTGGAAGTCGCGCACCATGGTGGGGTAAGGGTGGGCGCCGAGGGCGCTGCCCAGCAAATAGTAGGTGGTGCGGACGTTGGTGACCCAGTCGCGCATGGCCTCGCTGATGGCGTCTTTGAGCGTCTTGGAGCCGGAACTGACGCCGCGAACTTCGGCGCCGAGCAGGCGCATCCGGAGCACGTTCAGCCCCTGCCGCTCCATATCCACGTCGCCCATGTAGATAACGCACTCGAGACCCAAAAGAGCGCAGACGGTCGCCGTCGCGACGCCGTGCTGGCCGGCTCCGGTTTCAGCGATAATGCGCTTTTTGCCCATGCGCTTGGCCAGCAATCCCTGGCCAAGGGCGTTGTTGATCTTGTGCGCGCCGGTGTGCAGCAGGTCTTCGCGCTTGAGGTAAATCTTTGCGCCGCCGAGGGTCTCAGTGAGCCGCTTGGCGAAATACAGAGGCGTGGGGCGGCCGGCGTAATCGGCGAGCAGCGAGTTGAGCTCGGCCTGGAAGGCAGCGTCGGCCTTGGCGGCCTCGTACTCGTGTTCGAGCTCGAGGAGCGCGGCCATCAGCGTCTCCGGCACGTAGCGGCCGCCATAGACGCCGAAGCGCCCGGGGCGCGACTCAGAGGGACTAGCCGGAAGAATGATGGAGGCCATTAGGATCCTCGTGTGAATGCCCGAAAAGGGGGAACTTTCTAGTGTACAGGGACATTGGCCATTCGTTGCCCCACTATCGAACGCACGACGCATCCGGGCATAGAATCTCTTGTGCGGAATGCACCTACAGCGGGCCTCCGATCGACGATCCCAACATGCTTACTGCCCTTCCGCAGGAGCTGGCTTCTAGCCTGCAGATCGAAAATGGATTCGTGGCCGCGAGTGGCGGGTTGCATGTCCGCGGGGCTTGCCTCAGTCCAGAGTGGCACTCGCTCAGGGCCGCGTGGAAGGGCGGTGAGCGACTTCCAGGTCAGCTTCTTTCGGTCGATCCGCCTTTTGTAGCCAGGGAATGCGTCAATCCTTCGCTCAAACCAATTCCTGCGCTGGAATTGAGGGCTTATCTGGCCGATTTCGCGAAGCAAATCCAGAATCTGCCGGATGGGTCGAAGACCAAGATTGTGGTCAAATAGCGGGGACGTAGGCTTGGCTACGGCAGTTCTTCAGGCCACTGCTGTGCGCCGTGCAGGCCTCGCAGAACGACCACTGCGTTAGCTCTGATTTGGTAAGCGGCAAGGTAGGGCGTTCGCTGGATCACCAGCTCCCAAGTTCCTTCAACACGTCCCGGGCGTCCGATCTCAGGAAATTCAATCAGGACTTCAATCGCCTCTTGAATGCGGTTATCAATCTCGACAGCGGCGCGTGGACTGTCGGCTTCGATGTAGTCGAAGATTGCTTCACGATCTGCGATTGCAAACGCAGACCATTCAAGATTCATGACTTACTGTCAGCCTTTCTTCAGTGCTCTGGCACGCCGCTTTGCGAAGTGCGCTTCAACCTGTTTGTGGGGAACGGCGGGGCGCTTATCGTCGAGCGCTTCCTGAACGCGGGCGCGGAACCAGGCATCGTGTTCGGTGGCGTTGCGGGCCAGGGTGAATGGCAGCGCGCCTTCGTTTGCGGTACGCGTAAGCAGAATCCGGACCGCGTCTGAAACCGTGATTCCCATTTCGCCAAGGACGGCGGCAGCACGCTCTTTAACTTCAAGATCGATTCGGGTTTGGACGAGCGCATTGGCGGGCATGAGAGTTAACCTCGGATACAATTGTAATTCAATTGAATGACAGATGGAAACTACGGATCGCTTGATCCTTGAACATCGTTGTTTTTTCTTGACATGGGCTCGGAGTTGATCTACTTTGCAATACAAAGTGAATTGCGTATGAGAGAGCTAGATCGGGCGTTGGGCGAGATCAGCAGCATCCGCCGCCAAATGGCGCGGGCAACGGAGTTTCGCGGCTACGGCGCGGCCACGCTGGCCTCGACCGGCCTGCTGGCCATTTTGGCCGCGGGGGCGCAGACGCTGTGGCTGCCGGACGCGGCCAATCACGTCGCGGTGTACCTGGGCATCTGGATTACGACGGCAGTGCTTTCGGGCGGGCTGATCGCGGTGCAGACCGTGAACCGGGCGCAACGGGTGCACTCGGGCATGGCCGACGAGATGATTCGCATGGCTATCGAACAGTTTTTGCCGGCGGCCATCGCGGGCGCGCTGTTGACGGTGGCCATGATGCGGTCCGGGCCGGCCGGGCTTTGGGTGCTGCCGGGGCTGTGGCAGGTCATCTTCAGCCTTGGCGTGTTTTCGTCGTGCCGGTTTTTGCCGCGGCCGATGCTGGCTGCGGGGTATTGGTATCTGGCGACAGGGCTTGCCTGCGTCGCGCTGGGCGATGCGTGGGCGTTTTCGCCGTGGGCGATGGGCGTTCCCTTTGGCGTTGGACAGCTGCTGGTGGCGGGCATTCTGCATTTCAACCAGGAGGCACGCGGCGATGAGCATTAAGACGGCAAAGAGCGAACGCGGCAGCGAAGCGCCATTCGCCTTCGAGGGACGCTTCGCATATGAGGGTCTCGACCGCGTGATTCACGAGCGCGCGCGGTTGAGCCTGCTCACCTCGCTGGTGACGAATCTCAAGGGACTGGCGTTTGGAGATCTGAAGCAACTTTGCGCGCTGACCGACGGCAACCTGAACCGGCATTTGCGCGTGCTGGAAAGCGCCGGGCTGGTTGAGATTGTGAAGAAGCACGAGCACAACCGGCCATTGACGATTTGCAGGATTACGGCCTCGGGGCGGGCGCGGTACCTCGAATACTTAGAGACTTTGGAACAGGTGATCCGCGACGCGGCCAGGGGCGCGAAGGACGAGGCGGCGGCGAGGGTAGCGGGAAATCTGGTAGCGACGAGGGCATAGCAAAATCTTTGTGCGTTAACTTTGTGTTGCAAAGTTTACGTCTGCACGATTACTTTGTAATGCAAAGTTGCGATCGGCGTGGAGGAACAATGGCAATTGAAGAGCGGAAGAAGCTGCACGTCGCCATCATTATGGACGGGAACGGGCGGTGGGCGGCGCGGCGGGGATTGCCTCGCGTGGCCGGGCATCGCGCCGGGGTTGCGGCGGTGCGGCGCGTGGTTGAGCGGGCCGCGGAGCTCGAAATCGGCACGCTGACGGTTTATGCATTTTCGGCGGACAACTGGCGGCGGCCGGCGGCCGAGGTGCACAGCCTCTTTGGACTGATTGCCGCTTATTTGCGCATCGAGTGCGCTCGGTTGCGCGATCAGGGCGTACGGCTCGAGGCCATCGGCAGGCGCGACCGCATTCCCGGCATTCTGCAGCGCGCGATCACGAACACTGAAGCGGCGACGGCTGCCGGAGAGCGGCTGACGCTGCGCGTAGCGATCGACTACTCCTCGCGCGAAGCGATTGCGTGCGCGGCGGCCGGGGCGCTGGTGGCGGGGAGGGCCGATGCGCCGGAGGTGATTGGCCGGCTGGTGAGCGAGGAGCTGACGGCGCGGTCGGGCAGCGTCGATTTGCTGATCAGGACAGGTGGTGAAAAACGGCTCTCAAACTTTTTGTTGTGGGAGTGCGCGTACGCCGAGTTCTTCTTTACCGATCGCATGTGGCCGGAGTTCGACGCCGCAGATCTTGACGAAGCCGTGCGCGAGTTTGGGCACAGGGAGCGCAGGTTTGGCGCGGTGCCTGCGGCGGTCCCAACCAGAGTGGAAGCGCAACCGGGAGGCGTGCAGTGAGCTCCGGAGACCCGGTGGCCGTCGGCGCGCAATCTGCGGTTTTGAGCAAGCGTACTCGGCCGATCAACATGCGACCGCTCAGGGTGAAGTTCATTTTGCCGGCACTGACTGAGGCGACCGGTCCCTATTGGCGGCCGATCAAGTATTCGCTGTTTCCGCCGCTGGGTTTGGCCACACTGGCGGCGTATCTTGCGCCTGACGATGAAGCAAAGATTGTGGACGAGCACGTGGAGCGGCTCGCGCTCGACGACGCGCCAGATCTGGTGGTAATCCAGGTGTACATCACGAATGCGTATCGGGCGTACAGGATCGCCGATCACTATCGTGCGCAGGGCGCATTTGTGTGCCTGGGCGGATTGCATGTGACTTCATTGCCGGCCGAAGCAGCAGAACATGCCGACGCAATCTTCCTCGGGCCGGGCGAGCAGACGTTTCCGAAGTTCCTTGAGGATTTTCGCGCCGACCGGTCAATGCCTGTGTATGCATCGACGTCGGGCCGGTCGCTGGAGCGCGTGCCGCCGATCCGCCGCGATCTGATCAGGCGCAACCGGTACCTGGTGCCGAATTCAATCGTGGTGACGCGCGGCTGCCCGCAGCACTGCGACTTCTGCTATAAGGACGCGTTTTTCCAGGGCGGGCGCGGATTCTACACGCAGCGCGTTGACGATGCTCTGGCTGAGATTGCGCGGCTGCCGGGGCGGCATTTGTATTTCCTTGACGATCATTTGCTCGGCGACCGGCGATTTGCGGAGGCGCTCTTCAGCGGCATGAAGGGAATGCGGCGCGTGTTTCAGGGCGCGGCGACCGTGGACTCGATTTTGCGTGGCGACTTGATTGAGCGCGCGGCTGAGGCAGGGCTGCGAAGCATCTTTGTAGGCTTTGAGACTCTGACGCCAGAGAATCTGCGGCGCAGCAACAAGCGGCAGAATCTGGGCCGCGACTACAAGGCCGTCGCCGACCGGCTGCATGCGCTCGGCATCATGATCAACGGTAGCTTCGTGTTTGGCATGGGTGACGACGGCGAAGACGTCTTCCGGCGCACGGTGAACTGGGCCATCGAGCAGGGAATTTCGACGGCGACCTTTCACATTCAAACTCCTTACCCCGGAACGCGCCTGCATGCGCAGATGGTGCGCGAGGGGCGCATACTGACGAGCGACTGGAATCTTTACGACACGCGGCACGTGGTGTATAAGCCGGCGCTGCTGCAGCCTGAGGCACTCAAAGCCGGCTACGACTGGGCGTACAAAGAGTTCTACCGCTGGGGCGCGATTGCGCGCGCCTCGCTGCACCATGGCACGTTGAAGCACCAGGTGAAGCACTTCTTCTATGCATCGGGATGGAAGAAGTTCGAGTGGTTATGGGACATGCTGATCCGCGCGCGGCAACTGGCCAAGGTGACTCCGCTGCTTGAGGCGGTGCTGTCGCGCTTGACGGGCGCGGGCGGTGCGGAGGCGCTTGAGCGAAACGACGAGAGAATCGAGCCAGCCGCGGAACTATTCCCCATGCTGACGAACGTCGAGGCGGTCAAGACTGCGGTATCGAGCGTTCGCAGCTCATGGTGAGTTTGCCGGTCGGCGGATGACAAAGAGGCGGTTAGCCGCGGCCGGCCGCGCGGGCATTGGCGATGAAGGCGCGGACCTTGGCGGGGTCCTTGCGGCCGGGCGCGGATTCGACGCCGCTGACCACGTCAACGCCCCAGGGGCGCAGCGTGGCAGTCGCTTCCGCCACATTTTCCGGCGTTAATCCGCCCGCAGCCACCAGCCTTATTTGCGCGTCAGCGGCGAAGATCGACCGCCGCGCCGCGTCCCAGTCGTAAGTCTTTCCAGTGCCGCCGACCGCCGCAGCTGTGCGCGAATCGATTAGGAGAGCGTCGATGCTGGGGTCGTCGGGCAGAGTCGGGGCGTCGGCGTCAAAGTGAACCACCCGCAGAATCCGCAAACCTGGCCCGAAGCGCGCGCGGATTTGCGCGGAGAGCGCAGGCGAAGCTATGAAGTGGAGCTGCACGCCGGTGAGTCCGGCAGCCTCGACGGTCGACGCGATTTCGTCAAAGGTCGCATCGACGAATACGCCAATCTTTTCGAGCGCGGGGGGCAAGTGCGGCACGATTTTGGCGACCTGCGCAGGCGATATGCGGCGCGGACTGGGAGCAAAGACAAATCCGACGGCGTCTGCTCCGGTCTCGGCGGCGACTTGCGCGTCTGCGAGCGTGGTGTTGGCGCAGATTTTGATCCAGAGGCTCATTGCGCTTGGGCTGCCTGAGCGAGCAGGTCTTTGAGGGCTGCGCCGGGGTCGGGCTGGCGCATCAGGCTCTCGCCGATGAGGAAGGCGTTGAAGCCGGCGCTGCGCAGGCGGGCGATGTCGGCCGCGTTCGCGATACCGCTCTCGGTCACCCGCACTACGCTCGCCGGGATGCGCTCGACGAGCTCCAGCGAAGTGTCGAGAGCAACCTCGAAGGACTTCAGGTCGCGGTTGTTCACGCCGATGGCGACGGAGCCGCGATCGCCGGGCGCGGCGATCCCCGTGTCAAGCACTCGGTCGAGTTCTTCGGCCGTGTGCACCTCGACCAGCACGTCGAGCGAGAAGCCGTCGGCGACCGAAGCAAGATGTTTCATCCCGGCATTGGTAAGCGCGGCCGCAATGAGCAGAATGGCGTCGGCGCGATGGGCGCGCGCCTCGACAATCTGGTACTCGTCGACGATGAAGTCCTTGCGCAGGCATGGGAGCGGTACTGCCGCCGAGGCCAGCTCAAGGTTGCGCAGGCTGCCCTGGAAGTATGGCTCGTCGGTGAGCACGGAGAGCGCCGCTGCGCCGCCGGCGCGAAAGCGGCGCGCGATCCAGGCGGGATCGAAGTCGGCGCGGATCAGGCCCTTCGAAGGCGACGCTTTCTTGACTTCGGCAATCACCGCGGGCCCGAGCGCGGTTTGGTGGCGCAGGGCCGCGGCCCATCCGCGGGGATGGTGCTCGGCGGCTCGGCGCTCCAGATCGGCAAGCGAGGTGTGCATCTTGCTCGCCGCAACGATGGAGCGCGTTGAAGCCACGATAGTGGACAGAAATGTCTGCGTGCCGGCCGTCATGTGTCTGGGATGAGTATAACGGCGCTAGCGAGTCAGCGGGCCGTCTTCGCCTTTGGGGCGATAGGAGTCGAACCCGAGGAGCTCGCCCGGTTTTCTTACGCCCGCAGAACCGGGCTGGCGAATCGCAAATTGACGTCTTCCCCAGGCTCACGCCTGGGGCTACCTTCTAAGGCCCGCGTTGCGGGCTCTTTGTGTGCCCCGGCACTTCGGGCTAAAGAGCCTGAGGGGTTGGTTGTGGCGCAATAACAGCCAGTTCCTTTGCCGCTTTGCGGCCCAGGCGGATGCAGTCGGGGACGCCGATGCCGTCGTAGGCGTTGCCGGCCAGGCGCAGGCCGGGCAGCGTAACGAGGCGTGAGTTGATGCGCGCCATGCGGTCTTTGTGGCCCACGGCGTACTGGGCCATGGCGCGGCGCCAGCGCGAAACCTGCACGTGCTCCGGCTCAGCCGCGGGGCCGATGACTTTGGCGCCGAGAATCTCAGTCAGCTCGCGGCGCACGGTGGCAATTAGCTTCTCGTCGCTCTCGCCAAGGAGCGATTCGTTGTTCATGCCTCCAAGGAAAGCGCGAAACACGGCCTTGCCGGGCGGGGTGCGGCCGAGGAACTTGCGGTGCGCAAAGGTGCAGGCAAGCAAGGCGCGGCGCTCGCTGGCGGGGACAATGAATCCAAAGCCCTCAGGCAACGCCCCCAGTCTGGCCTCGTCGTAAACCAGGTTGATGGTGATCGACGAGGAATATGGAATGGCTGCGAGTTCGTCGCCTAGTTCAGTATCGACTCCGCGGAGCAACGAGCCGGCAACCCAGGCCGGCGAAGCCATAATGACGGCATCGAATTCCTGAGAGCTGGAGCCGGCCGTGACGCGCCAGCCCGTAGCGGTTTTCTGAATGGCGTTGATGATTGTGCTGGTCTTAATGGACGCGGGATCGAGGCGCGCTGTGATTGCAGCAACCATTTGCTGCATGCCGCCGCGCAGCGCCGTAAATATCGCAGCTCCGCTGTTTGGCGTTTTGGAGGAGGTCTTTGCGCGGGAAACCATCTGCCGATGGGCGGCCAGCATGCCGCGGGTGAGCGAGCCGAATTTGCGCTCCATCTCGACCAGGCGCGGCAGCACGGTTTGCGCGCTGAGCTGCGCGGCGTCGCCGCCGTAGATGCCGCTCAGCAGCGGATCGGCAAGGCGGTCGACAGCCTCGGCGCCAAAGTGGCGCTCAACGAGCGCCGCGACTGACTCGTCTGCCTCGCTGGGGCGCGGAGGGTGCAGCAGCTCAAGCGCCATGCGGAGCTTGGTGCGCAGACTGAACAGCCGCGTAAGCGCTGTGGGCACAAGCTTGGTAGGAATCAGAAACATGAGGCCGTCGGGCAGCGGCACCAGCCTGTTCCGCACCACGATCCAGGTTTTGCGGGCGGCGTCGTTCGAGGGTATGAGCTGATCGCCGAGGCCCAGTTCGCGGCACAGTTCGGCGGCTGCGGGCTTTTCGGTGATGAATGAGTCGGGGCCTTTCTCAATCACCGCGCCGTTAACGATTTCGGATGCCAGCGAACCGCCCAGCACGGGACGAGACTCGAAGAGCGTGTACTCCACCGGCTCGCCGGCGGAGCGCGCTTTTTCTAGCTCATAGGCGGCCGAGAGGCCCGCAATTCCGCCGCCGACGATCGCAATGCGCATTTTTCCCGACCCCACTACTATGAAAATACATCTCAAGGTGCACAGAGGAGCAGGGTATCTGCCACCCCAACGGAGAAGCACCTTGCAGATTTAGAATCAATGCGCAGGGTACGCATTGAAAGTGATTTATATCACGCGGCGAGTGGGTTGCTGCGCCGGCAATGACCGGCGCGGCCAACGATATTACGCTGGAACGCGCGATCAGCGGCCCTCACACGTTGGCCGTGGGCCTGGCGTGGTGGCTCTTCGGCGTGGCGCTGGCAGTGACCTGCGTGGTGTTTGTGTATAGCCGGTTCAAGGGGAAAGTGGATGTTGGCGTGGAGGGACACTGAAGATGGCAACAAGGAAAAAGCCTAAATGGCGAGCCGATTCGGCGCGAAGACTGGGCGAGCCCCGGCGTCGATGTGTCCCAAGGAAGGGCGAAGCAAATTAAATTTCGGCTTGGGCTGAAGTCGTCATACAATCTGCGCAAGCTGCCGGCCAAAATGCTGTCCCCGCTGATTACCGCCAGCTTGATTGGAGGAGACTTTCATGGCACCCCCGAAAAATGTTCCACCCCCTGCGCCTGCAGGTGCAAAATCCGACTGTCCGCGTGAGGCGGCGAGTGGTACGTTTACCGCCGAGTTCGGGACCAACCAGAAGGGCGCAGCAGCCGCTGCCAAATGGCTGCGGGAGACGCGCGCATGGATCAACGACACATTTGACAACATGTGCGAGCACGATTCAGATTGCTCGAAGACGCTGATCGTGATCAAGGTGAGTTCCACCATCAACCCTCTCACAAAGAACATGACGTACACCATGACCTTCACGGTCACCTGCCACAGGACGACCCAGGGGGAAGTTTGACTGATGCGGCCGCTTGAAAGGGCGTAGCCGCACAGGAAGAGGCGCAGGTGAGCCGGAGTTTCAACTCAGGCATCCGAACGGCGTACCAACCGCGATATGCCATCGGCTTGAACCATACTGAAGGGAAAAAGTCAGGCCCGAGTCCTGAAGAGGATTCGGGCCTGCGGTTTCTGCAAGGCTTCTTACAGCGTTACCAGCGGCTCGGCGGGCGTCCATTGCTGGAAGGCTTCGGCCTTTTGCTCAAGCTCCGGGTCCCAGTTTTTGGGCTGGTAGATGCAGCAGGGCTCCTGCGCGAGCGGATCGCCGGTGAGCGCGTAGGCCCGCGCCCGCGATCCTCCGCAGATCTCCTTAAATTCGCAGGCCCCGCACTTGCCCTCGAGGCGCTTAGTGTCGCGCAGGGCCTTGAAGATGGGTGCGTTGCGGTAAATTTCGGCCAGCGGCGTTTCGCGGATGTTGCCGGCGTGGATGGGCAGGAATCCGCTGGGGTAGACGTTGCCGGTGTGCGAGATGAACATGAATCCCTTGCCGTCGTTGACGCGGCGGGTGGCCCAGCTGCGGTTGCGGGTAGCGGCGTCAGTCTGGGGTGCGCCGGGCTCGTAGGCTCGTGAATCGTGGGTCGTGGGTCGTGCTCCGTGGCCGTGGCCCATTTTGCGCTCCTCCAAATTGTGCTGGAGGAGGTAGCGGCGGTAGTGCATGGCCTCAGTGGTCTTGATCTGGAAGTTGGCGCGCTGTGAGAGCTCGTAGATTTTGGCAAAGACGCGCTCGAAGTCCTCGCCGCTGAGCAGGTCGTCGAGCTGGCCGCGGCCTACGGGAACCAGGAAGAAGACGTTCCACATCACGATGGCCAACCGCTCAAATAGACTGCAGAGGCTGTCGAGGTCGTGGGCGTTATGGCGGCTGATGGTGGTGTGCACCTGGATGGGGATGCCGGCCTCGCCTGCCCACTCGATGGCCTGGATGGTGCGGGCGTACGCGCCGGGCAGCCCGCGGAAAGTGTCGTGAATCTCGGGGGTTGAGCCGTCGAGCGAGATGCCGAGCCGCACCAGGCCCGCCTCTTTCAGCTTGAAGATGGCTTCGCGGGTGAGCAGGGGCGTGGCGCTGGGGGTAAGCGCCACCTGGACGCCCTTGGACGCCGCATAGCGGATGAGGTCGAAAACATCGGGACGCTTGAGCGGGTCGCCGCCCGTAAAGACGAAGATGGGAATGTGCATGTCGGCGATCTGATCGATGAGGTTCATGCCCTCTTCGTGGGTCAGCTGGTCCGGGTGGGCGATGGGCTGAGCGGCCGCGCGGCAGTGCTTGCAGGCCAGGTCACAGGACTGCGTGACTTCCCAGATGGCCAGAAATGGGGATTCGTCGTAGTCGATCCCGCCGCGGGCGGGGATGTTGTGCATCATTGGCTGCATATGGCCTCCTTAAGAGCAATTCCACAACTTACTTGCCCTCTCTGGCGCCGTGCAGTGTGGCTTTTTCTTGATGAAAGAGCCACCCGACGGAAACGGATTCAGGCAACAGCAATTGTGGAATTGCTGTCGAATCGCAGCAAGCCGGGCGGGGAAGCAGGTTCACAGGCCCGGAAGGAGAAGGTTCGATTGAAGAAAAACCCAAATGCTGCCGAAAGATAAGGCAGTGCCTCAACCGGAGGATCGAACTCCCGAGGGCCACGATTCGCATTCAGAAGATCAGGATTTGAGGGACCTTGGATGTGATTGAGATCACTCGACGCGGCGCCCAACTGTCGCAGACGCGGCGGGCTGCTGGACAAATGCAGGGGATGGGAACACAATCAGGCAACGGAGAGCGAAGGCGCGCCGGCGTGCGTCAATTTGACAGCAAGAGAAGTTCCAAACCCGGAGAGCCACCATAAGACGGGATGTTTTTGAGTGAGTTAAATCACATCCTGATGTGCGACAAGACACCGCCGCAGAAACCGTGTTCTGCGATAGTTTGTGCAAAACCTCTCAGGAGGTTGCCATGGCCGTTGTATTGAAGCCGGGTTGGAGCAGACCCTCCACCATCCTCTTTGCCTCTGAGATTCCCGCCAACGAAAAGGCCTTTTCCTTCGCCCTTGCGCAGGCCATCGAGTTCAGCGCCGATCTCATCCTCTTCCATGCCTATGACACGATGGTGGTTGCCTCGACTGAGACTTCGGGCATCCGCTATTACGATTACGCCGCGGCCGCGCGCGCCGAAAAACAACAGCTTGAGCCGCTGGCCAAACGCGTTCGTGAAGCAGGCCTGAGCTGCGAGGTCGTGGTGCGGCCGGGCCTGCCAGCCGACCAGATTCTCGCCTTCAGCCGCGAGCGCGAAATTGACCGCATCGTGATGGGAACGCACTCGCCGGGGCCGATAGGCAAGCTGCTGGTGGGCTCGGTGGCCGAGGCGGTGCTGAGGACCGCGAACGTGCCGGTGTTCATCGTCGGTCCCGAGGTGGTCGACGGCGATTACCGCAGCTTTGCCACCCGGTCGATTCTTTGTGCCGCGAGCCTGAATGATTCGAGCAGCCTGGTGGCCGCCTTTGCGGCAGAGCTGGCGGCCCGGCACCAGGCGCGTCTGATTCTTCAGCACGTGATCCGGCCGCAGGAACGGGCTGAGTTCCTCGCCGGCCGCTCGCTTGACGATATCGAAAACGAGATGCTGGCGCTGGTTCCAACCAGGCTGCAGGGCAAGATTCCGATGCAGACGATCGTTGTGCCCGGCGATCCAACCGAAGAGTTGCTTTACCAGAGCCGCGCTCAAGAGGCCGACCTGATTGTGCTGGGCGCCCAGGGCGCATCGGCCTTTGCGGCTGTCACGCGCAACGGTGTGGTTTACAAGGTCCTGGCGCACGCCTCCTGCCCGGTCATTACTCTCTCGCCGATTGTGCTGGCTGAGAGCGGGGCTCGGGGCGAAAAGGCGAAGGCCAGCGAAGCCTACATGGCGGGTGTGTTTTAGGGCCGGTTCAGCTGTTTGACGTTGGGCGCTGAGGCAATTGCGAAAGCTGACCTCCGCGCCCTTTGTGTTCTTAAGTTGGGTTCACTTCAACCGGTTTGGATTCTTGTTCTTCCGGTTTTCGCACTCCTGGCCTGCGCGCTCAGAGCTTGTTCTTTTCACGGCGGCGCCATAGAACCTGATTTCCGGTTGCGCTATACTGGCCGCATAGAGCGGTTTGATTTCCGCTCTCCGAATCGAGGTGCGTCTTCCGCAGGGACTCCGGTTCACTGACGTTCGACGTTCCGCCTTCGCAGACCACGCGGTGGCGAGCGGTAGTACGCGTGCTTCGAAGTCCGGTGGATGCTGTTGGTTGCGCCCTCCTTCCTGCCTCGTGTTCCCTATGCGGCTCCCCCCTGCCGCAGCTTTCTTCCATTCCAATTTGCGCTCTGTGCTGGGCCGGGATTCCCGCGCTTGACGGCCAGGCCTGCTCGCGTTGCGGCGACACGCTCGACCGCACCGGCTACTCGAGCCTCTGCCGGGCCTGCCGCATGGCTCCGCCGCCGTTTGTAAGAGCCGTAGCCTACGGGCTTTACGAGGACGGCATGCGCGAGGCGATTCACGCCCTCAAATACAACCGCCTGCATCCGGCCGCGCGGGTACTTGGACAGATGCTTGCGCAAGCCATCGCCAAGCTTGCCGGCGAGGCGCCGGCAGAGATGCTGTTGGTTCCGGTTCCGCTGCACCGCAGCAAATATGCCCAGCGGGGATTCAACCAGGCGCGGGCGTTGGCTGAAGAGGCGCTCCGCGAGTTGCGGAAGACGCATTCATCCTGGCAGCTCACGCTTGCCCCCACTACGCTTCTGCGGTTGCGGCCCACTGAGAGCCAGGCGGGGCTCTCTCCGCGCCAGCGGCGCCAGAATGTGCGCGGCGCATTCCAGGTTGCCGACGCCGGCCAGGTGACAGCAAAGCACGTTCTGCTGGTTGACGACATTCTGACTACGGGCGCCACGGCGCGCGCGGCTGCGCAGGCGCTGGCTAAGGCAGGCGCGGCATCGGTCTGGGTCGCAACGCTGGCCCGCGCGCAGCGTCATGGCGCGCCGGACAGGGAGCGAATCGACGCGGACAGAAATGATGGGTACGGGGAAAGCGTGATTGGCGCGGATTTTGGAGACGCAGATTTCGGATTCGATTTTCAAACGGGTCTGGCAAGAAGAACGAGGCAAGACAAGAACGGCAGCAACTGATCGGAGATTCATTCATACGGCCAACGATTCATCTGACGACGATTATTTGACGAGGGGAAAACATGTCGCTGGGTAAAGCCATGATTCATGCTCGCAAGCAGAAAGCGATTGCCAAGGCCGCGGCGATGGCCGCCGACCACTCGGCCGGCACATACAGCGCTCAGTCAATGCACATACTGCAGATGCCGGTGCTGGTGCTGAACGCATCGTATGAGCCCATCAACATTTGCGGGGCGCGCCGCGCGCTGGTGCTGGTGTTGAAGGGCATTGCGCGCACTGAAGAAGAGCACGGCCTGATGTTGTACTCCCAACGCAGCCACATCCCCATGCCGTCGGTCATCCGGCTGCTTGAATACCGGCGCATTCCGCACCAGACGCGAGCCCTCTCGCGCAAAAACATCCTGCTGCGCGACCGCAACACCTGCCAATACTGCGGCGAAACGATGCCGCCCAGCGAACTCACCCTCGACCACGTGATTCCGCGTTCGCGCGGAGGCAATTCGACATGGGAGAACCTTGTGGCATGTTGTCACACCTGCAACCGGCATAAGGGCAACCGGATGCTGAACGAGATTGACGACATGATCCTGCTGCGCGAGCCCAAGCCCTTCAGCCTGCATACCAGCCGGCAGATCATGCGCATGCTGGGCCGCAGCGACGATCGCTGGCGGAAGTATCTGTTCTATTAAAGGCAGCGGGGCTAGCGGTGTTAGGCAGGGTCTGACGAATATATAGCTTCTGGTTTGGCGACAATGGACTCGAAATCCAAAATCGAGTCATCTCTGATCGCTGATCATTCTCCCTGTGAGAATGGAAGGTTGTGATTCTATGAACGGGGATAAGATATAGCCGATGGAGAACCTTGCTCCGAAAGACCTGCCTACGGTTTTCATAATTCCGCCCTTTCGGGTACGCCAGGTCGTGCCGATGGTGGGGATCGTCCTTTTCGCTGGTTTAACCGTTTACTTCCTTTTGATGATGGTCGTCCGCTCTGCCCGCGCGTTCGCTGAATATCCAGGGATGTGGACGGCGCTGTTCATCGTTCTGCTGGGAGGAATCATTTTCTTCCTGCGTATGGCTTTGCCACCACCCAGTTCCCTCGCCAGACTTGATATTTGGCACGACAGGCTTCGGCTTACTCCTGACCGCATGCAGCGGTTCTTGGGCGACCCGCCTCTTGAGGAGAGAATACCTGCTCAATCCAAGGAGGTGGTTCTCTGTCATTCATCCACATCTGGGTTGAATTTCGGATACTCAATCATCATTCGTGATGCGAGTGGTGCAGAACACAGGATCAAAAGCACATGCTTGAACAGTCTTAATCAGCAACAATCCCTAAGACTCGCCGAGGCTATATCAGCAGCAACCGATTTGCCAGTCCGACTTGCTGTGAGATTGCGCACGGATGAAGGGAGCTTTCAAGAAGTTCCCTGGGAATCGGCGCCGCCCAACAGGAAGACGCCGCTCATTGTTGCTTCCCTGGGCGGTGTGATCCCAATTCTCGCCGGCAGCTTCGTCGGATATCATGCCGTGTCTCTCGGAAGGGCGGCTGTGATTGGTTTGACCGTTTGGGTCGGCTGGATACTTACGTTGATTGCTGTCACAAGTACACCGGGGAAAAAGTTCCCTTTCTTGTACTTGATGGCCACAATTGTCACCTTCTCCGCGCTTTATTTGGTTTCAGTCGTCTTTGTTGAGTTTCTACTTCGCAATCCATAAGGATTGGAAAAAGTCTTAGCCAGCATCCCCCGCGGATTCGGGGAGAATCACCGGCTACACGGCAGTTACCCTGTAGTAAACTTCAATCCAACTGCCGAACGCCGGCCCCGCGCCTGAGGTGATCTGCAAAGTTTGGAAACAGGCAATAGCTTGCCGTTTGCCAAACTTTTAGTTGTTTTCGCACTCCCAAAAGCTTGTCGATCCTGGGCCCGCTCCTTTACAAGGCAAGCCGAACTTTTGTATACCGTAACTCTCACGGGCGAGCGATGCCGGGGACGCTCCCGGGAATAAGAGTTCACATTTGAGCACGAAGACTGTCGATAGAAGAATCGAATCGGATCGCGTCACGCAGGCGATCTTTGAGCATGCCGCGCGCATCAGCCGCGAGAGCAGGATCGAAGAGCTTGCGCGCTTGAACGCGGACTTCGCCCGCGACCTGATCGGCGCCGATCGCTGCAGCCTGTGGCTGGTCGACAAGGAGAAAAACCAGCTCTGGACCAAAGTGGCTCACGGCGTCGATCCGCTGTTCATCCAAGTCGGCCAGGGCTTGATCGGCGCCTGCATTCGCGATAACCAGGTTCTGATCGTGAACGACGCCGCCAGCGACACCCGCCTTATGCGCAACCTGAGTTCGGCGGGCGGCTACCAGGTGCTGCAGGCTCTCTGCGTGCCCCTGGTTTGCGAAGGCAACGTGATCGGCGCGCTGCAACTGCTCAACAAGCCCGGGGGATTCACCGAGGCCGACTCCAAGGTGCTGGGATTGCTGGCTCACTTCGCCGCCAGCGCAATCGAGAGCGAGCGCCTGCGCCGGGTTACTGAAACGGCGCGCCTGATGCAGCACGAATTGAATCTGGCCCAGGAAGTGCAGTCGAGTTTGTTGCCCCGTGGGCTGCCGCCCCGCATAGCGGGCGTGGAGTGTGCCGGCTTCTGCCGCCCGGCCCTCTCCGTCGGCGGCGACTACTACGATCTGCTGCCGCTGCCCGACGGACGGTTCGCGCTGACGCTGGGCGACGTGTCGGGCAAGGGCATTCCCGCGGCGGTCATGATGGCCAGCATCCAGACCCTTCTGCGCAGCCTGTTGCGGCGCGGTAACACCGATCTCGGCCATATCTTCAACGACCTCAACCGCACCCTTTGTGAGTGCTCGACCCCTGGGCGCTACTCCACACTCTTCTGCGCCACCGTTTCCGCCGACCGCTCGGGGATCTGCTATGTCAACGCCGGCCATGTATGGCCGTATCTGGTGCGCGCCGATGGCGCGGTGGAACGGCTGGAGGGGAGCGAGCTTCCTGTCGCTTTTCTGCCTGCACTCAATTATCAGCAACTTTGGTTTCCGCTTAAGGCCGGAGATACGCTGGTCGTGGTTTCGGATGGCATCACTGAAGCGATGAACCACGCCGGCGACTTATGGCAAGACACCGGGGTCGAGAACGCGCTGGCCGAGCATGGCCGCGCCCCGCTGGCAGAGCTGCCCCAACTGCTCTGTGGAGCCGCCGACTGCTTCGCCAACGGCGCCGATCAACACGACGATATGACCGTGGCGGCACTGCGGATTTTGTAATGCTCCCGTTCCAGCTTCTGCTCAGATTTCGGATTTTGAACACGCGCAGACATTGAGCGCTGCAGGCTACACTTACCTCTGTGATGCCGCACGCCCTGGCCTTTGCTGTGGAGATAGCGACTACGGTTCTGGCCGTGGCGGGGATGGGGTACTTTCTGGCCGCGCTCGTGGCTGCGCGCCTTTTTCTCGCGGAGCGGCGGCGCCCGCACCCGGCATTCACCGCGGGCGTAAGCGTGCTCAAGTCGCTTAAGGGAGTCGACCCCGGCATGATGGACGCCTTTCGCAGCCATTGCAAACAGAGTTACAAAGGCGAGTACGAACTGCTCTTTGGTGTTGCGTCGTTCGGAGGGTCAGAGGCGGCGGCCGTGGGGCGGCTGCAGCGCGAGTTTCCCGACCAGCCGATCAAGCTGGTGAAATGCCCCGACCGGCTGGGAACCAACGGCAAGGTGAGCACGCTGATCCAGCTCGCGGCGCACGCGCGCTACGAGTATCTGCTCATCAACGACTCCGATATATTTGTCGGGCCGCGCTACCTTGAGCAGGTGATGGCGGGATTTGCCGCGCCCGAGGTGGGCATGGTGACTACGCTCTACCGCGGGCGGGCGCACGGGACGCTGGCCTCGCTGTTTGAGGCGCTGGGGATCGCGGCAGACTTCCAGCCCAGCGTGCTGCTCTCAAGGCTGCTCGAGGGCGGGCTGCGCTACGGGCTGGGCTCGACGCTGGCGGTGCGGCGCGAAGCACTCAAGAATGCCGGCGGGCTTGAGGGATTGGTCGATCAGCTTGCCGACGACTACGAGATGGGCGCGCGGATTTCAAAGGCCGGCTATCGCGTTGCGTTGAGCGAGGCAGTGGTGGAAACAGCCGTGCCCGCGTACGATTGGCGCGGATATTTCGATCATCAACTGCGCTGGCTGCGCACGGTTCGCGATGCGCGCCCTGGAGGGTACGTGGGGCTGATCTTCACGCACGGGTTTGCTTGGGCCCTCATCAACGTGGTTGCCAGCGGTTTGAGTCCGTTGAGCCTGTGGCTGCTGGCGCTCAGTCTTTTCCTTCGCCTGGGACTGGCCATGACAGTGGGAGCGGAAGTACTCGGCGATCACCAGGTGCTTCCTTCGCTGTGGCTGCTGCCGCTGCGCGACCTTGCGGCGATTGGGTTGTGGGCCGCGGGGTTTGCGGGCAACACGATCGTATGGCGCGGCGAGCGGTTCGTGGTGAAGGGCGGGAAGCTGTTTAGAGCGGGTTAGCGGGGCATTGGGTCGGCAAGTCGGCTTCCTTTCCCAGGTCTCCAAGTGCGAGAGACCTGGGGCACCCAAATCCTTGAACTAATCCGCGGCGCTGGCTTTGGCGCGCGCCTCTTCTTCCACGCGAATCGATTCGACGTCGATGGTGAGGCAGCGGCCCAGCTCGCCAAAGTCCGTATCCCATCGAGAGCGGTGGTCCGGCTCGAGCGAAGCAAGCGCGGAGTTTGAGGTTCGGAAGATCTCGTACCAGATGTTCTGCGCCTGCCAGAGATTCAAATCAAAGGGTAGTTCGGAGAGCGCCCGGACAAGCGCCAGCGCTCGATCGAGCAACTCAATCGAACCCGCGGAAGCCTGCAGATTGGCCATCGCGCGCTTCATTCGCTGGTCGGCGATGTAGGAGAACGAGGCAGTTTCGAGTTGCACCTGGTCGGCCTTTGCAAGCGAGAGATAGGAGCGTAGTTGCGCCAGGTCGACGGGATCGTTTTCGATGATGTGGCGCAGGCCGGCATTGATGGCAAATCCGGCAGCCAGCGTGAGCGCGAGCGGCTTGGGCAGACCGGCCTGGAAGAGATAGTGGAGCAGGCTGGCGTGATTTTCGTAAATGGTGGTGAGCGAGTTTTCAACGTCGGCGAGCGTCGTGTTGAGAAGGACCGTGACGATGCGGCGCTGATCGTCGCCGAAGAGCGAGGTGAGCGAGTAGTCGGCGTGGCCGTAGAAGCGATCGAGCAGGCGAATCACCTGAGGAAAATCGGCCCACTGCACGTGGCTGGCGGCTTCTTTCGCAAAGTCATCGTAGGCGGGCGCGTCGGATTCGACATAGGGTTTGACTGCTGCTGTGATGTTCTGATCGCCGAAGTGCAGCACCGCGAATGCGAAGGACTGCTCCCGGCCGGTAATCGTGCTGGCGATGTTGACGCGGCCGAGCGCCAGCCGAGCGCGGCCGGAGTTATAAACTTCAGAGGAGATGCGCCGCACGCGATAGGAATAAAGTTCGGTTTCGTCGGCGAACGACGAAAAGACTGAGCTGATGGCGTAGTGCGCGGCCACCTGCTCGAGCGAGAGTTGCATGGTCTCGACGCACTTTTTGTAGATATCTGCGCCGTTGCCGGCCTCAGGCTTGTTCGACTTCGCCTCGCCCATGCGCGCTCGAAAGGCTGCCTCAATGCCGTCCGCGGGGTCGCCGAAGATGCGGCGCGCAAGCTGAAGGACGCGCGCGGCGTAGGCGATCACCTGCACTGTCTCAATGCCGGCAATATCGTCGAAGAACCACCCGCAGCTGGTGTACATAAGCTGCGCGTGGCGCTGCATCTCCATCAGCTCTAGAGCGTGCACGCGTTCGGTGCGATTGAGGGTGTGCGTGGCGTGCTGGGCGAAAAATCGATCTACGTGTTCTTCGGTGCGGCTGAGAATGACCTGAATGTAAGCGTCTCGCGCGGCCCAAACATTGCGGAAGTACTTTGCGCCTGCCTCTTCAGTGAGGGGCACGAGCGCGTTGCGCAGTTCGTCGAGCGCCTGGCGCAGCGGCGCGCGCCATCGCTGGTTCCAGGCGGGGTGGCCGGCGTTGCAGCCGCAATTCGAACGCCAGCGCTCCACGCCGTGCGAACAGCTCCACGAGGTGTTGTCGACAATCTCGCACTCATATGCGGGTGGAAAGCGCTCGAGAAAGCTACCATAGTTGGCAAGGCGAGCGGTCTTGTCCTTGTCGAGCAGTTTGAGCGCGAAAGCCAGCGCCATATCGCCGTACTTGTGGTGGTGACCGTAAGTTTCGCCATCGGTGGCGACGTGCACCAGCTGCGGTTCGTTGCGGTCTTTGAATGCGGATTTGAGGCGCGCGACATATGCTTCGCCGGAGTTGAGCAGCCCCTCAAACGCGATGGCGCGCGAGGTGGGGCCATTATAGAAAAACACGGCGATTGCCGCGCCGGAAGGCCAGCGGACAAGATACGGGTGCGTTGTGTCGACGGTCGCGTCGGGGGTCGCGGTCCACGCGGCCGCGGGATCATTGAGCGGGCGTATGCGTTTGCACTGGTGCGGCGCGAGGATGGTGAACTTGATTCCCTCCTCTGCCAGCAGGCGCAGCGATTCAGTGTCGGCGGCGGTTTCAGCCAGCCACATACCCTCTGGCGGGCGGCCGTAGCGGCGCTCGTAGTCGGCAATGCCCCAGCGAATCTGGGTGAGCCGGTCGCGCGTGCTCGCGAGCGGCAGAATCATGTGGTTGTAGGCCTGCGCGATGGCGGAACTGTGACCGCGAAAATTCTTGCGGCTGGAGCGCTCGCCGTCGAGAATCATGCGGTAGGTGCGCGGCGCATTCTGTTCCAGCCAGCTCATGAGCGTGGGCCCGATGTTGAAGCTGATGCGCGAGTAGTTGTTCACGATGGCGGCGATCTGGTTGCGGCCGTTCAGAACGCGCGCGGCGCCGTTGGCGGCGTAGCACTCCGCGCAAACGCGCTCATTCCAGTCGTGGTAGGGAGCGGCCGAGTCCTGGGTTTCAACGCTCTCAAGCCAGGGATTCTCGCGCGGCGGTTGATAGAAGTGCCCGTGAATACAGATATAGCGGTTGGTCGAAGCCATACAGATTCCTGTTGCAAGCGGCTTTAAGCCAGCTCAATCATTCTACGGCCAAACCCGCGCGAACATTGTTTACGTGCGCGCCGAGCGGCCCGCGGGCGGGGTGCTTTTCTTGAGGTCGCAGGCGCGCCACAGGTACCAGCTTGCAACGGAGCGGAACGGCGCCCAGCGCTGGCCGCGCTTGAAGACCACGTCGGGCGCAGGCAGATCGGCGGCTTCGATGGGGCGCGTTTTGGGCACGCGCTGAAAGGTGAGCGCAAAGCCCTTGCGCACGCCGTAGTCGCTGACGGGCAGAACGTCGGGCCGGCCCATCCGGAAGATGAGCAGCATCTCGACGGTCCAGGGGCCGATGCCGCGCACCTCGGTGAGGCGCTCGACAATGTCGGCGTCGGACATCTTCCTGATGGCGGCGTGCGAGGGAACGGTGCCGTCGATGGTGCGCGCGGCCAGATCTTTCATCGCCTTGATTTTGTTTCCTGAAACGCCCGCCGCCCGCAGGACTTCATCGGGAGTCGCAATGAGCTGCTGGGGCGTGGGATCGCCGCCGAAGTACTCGCGGACGCGGCGGTGAATGGTGGCCGCCGCCTTGCCGTGAAGCTGCTGGTAGAGGATGGACTCGAGCAGCGACTCGAAGGGCGAGGCGGAGCGATCGAGCTGCATTGTAAAAGGGCCCGCGCGATCGATGAGTGCGGACAGTTTTGCGTCGCGCGCGCGAAGGTGCGCGACTGCTTCATCGCGGTCGAAGGGGAGTTTGCGGCTGCGGCCGTCGTTGATCATGGAAGAAGTTTATCGCGCCAGCGCGGCGAGTGGTACACTTCCCCGTTCGAGGAACTGCAATGAAAATGAAACGCCGCGAGTTTGTACAGGCTGCCGCAGTCGCCGGAGCCGGATTGCTATTGCCAGCGCCGTTTGCATTTGGCGCCGATGAGCCCCAGCCCAACCCGCATGTGAAGCGCGTGCTGGTGATGTTCAAGTGCCACTTCGATGCGGGATTCATCGACACGCAGAAGAACGTGGTGCGCAAATACTTTACGCAATACTTTCCCCAGGCCATTGAGATCGCGAGGGGGGCGAATGCCGCCGGCAAGCGGCGCTATGTGTGGACCACGGGATCGTGGCTGCTGTTTGAGTATCTTGAGCAGGCACAGCCGGCAGAGAAAAAGGCGATGGAGGAGGCGATTGAGCGCGGCGATATCGCCTGGCACGGATTGCCGTTCACATGGCAGACCGAGATGCTTTCGCCCTCGTTGATTGAGGGCAGCCTGGCGCTGGCCCGATCGCTCGACAAGCGCTACGGCCGCGTGACTACGGGCGCAAAGATGACCGACGTGCCCGGCCATACCCGCGGGATCATTGCCCCGTTTGAGCGCGGCGGAATCAAGTTTCTTGAGATTGGAGTCAATGGCGGGTCGACGCCGGCCGACCTGCCGCCGCTGTTTTTGTGGAAAGACACGGCTGGCGCGAGCCTGGCCATGATGTATCACCACGAATACGGCGACGTGGCCGTGGTTCCGGGGTCGGACCTGGCGCTGGTAACCGCGGTGCGCGGAGACAACAGCGGCCCGCACACGCCCGAGGAGATTGCGCAGATTCACGCGGACCTCGCGGCGCAATTCCCAAACGCAGAGATCAAGGCGGCGAATTTGTCAGAGATGGCGAATGCGCTGGAGCCCTTTCGCGGCAATTTGCCCGTGATCACGCAGGAGATTGGCGACACGTGGATCTATGGATGCGCCAGCGACCCCCTGAAGGTGGCACGGTTCAGGGAGCTGGCGCGGCTGCGCGAAAAGTGGATTGCGGACGGCAGCTTGAAAGTTGGCGACGAGACCGATTTGCAACTGCTGCGGCACGTGCTGCTGGAGGCGGAACATACGTGGGGAACCGATACGAAGACGTGGCTGGACTTTGATAACTATCTGCCGGCGGATTTGGCAAAGATGCTGGATACCAAGAATTACAAGGTCGTGGAATTCAGTTGGATTGAGAAGCGGCAGGACCTTCTGGATGGGGTTGCGACGCTGCCCGAGGTGCTGCGAAAACAGGCGGAAGGCGCGATTGCCGAGGTGAATGCGCCGGCCGAGATGGAGCTTGCGGGCAAGACGATTGCACATACGGCTGGGAAGCCGATCGAGGCGGCTCACTTTGTCATCGGCATTGACCCGCGCACGGGCGCGATAACAAAGCTGCGCAACAAGAAGACGGGGCGGGAGTGGGCGAGCGAGCAGAATCCGATTGCGCTGTTCAGTTACCAGACGCTTTCGCAGGAAGAGTATCAACTCTACCAGTCTCGTTATCTGACCATCAAAGCGGATTGGGCGCAGAAGGACTTTGGCAAGCCGAACATTGAGAGATTTGGAGCGAAGAGCCAGGAGTGGGAGCCGACGCGAGCGAATGTGGCGATTCGCAAGTGGTCGCACGGGCATTCGATCATGATTGGACTTGAGATTGCGGACGACGAGGCGAGGCAATCGGGGAGGGCGGCACCGCCGAAGAGCGTAAATGTAGAGCTTGTGCTGCTCAATGACGAGCCGGCAGTTCATATCAACGTTTCGTGGAGTGGCAAGCCGGCCACGCGCATGCCGGAGGCGTTCTGGCTCACGTTCAACCCAATTGTTGACGACGTGCACGGATGGTCGCTGGATAAGGCCGGCCACGCGGTTTCGCCCTTTGACGTGGTGGAGAACGGTAACCGGCACATGCACGCGCTGGGGAAGGGCTTTTCCTGGAAAGGCGCAGGGGCAAGCTTTGCGGTGGAGACTTTGGATGCGCCCGTAGTGGCTTTCGGCAAACGCGACCCGCTTTACTTCGGGAACGATCAGCCCGATTTGAGCAAGGGCATTCACTCGTGCCTCTACAACAACGCGTGGGGCACCAACTACATCATGTGGTACGGCGAAGATCTGCGCGCGCGGTATGTGCTGCGTGCGTGAGGGCGGCGAGCCGGTCCTGAGCAAATCCGATGAAAACGGGACTGTAGATTCCATTCCGGATCCTGTGAGACACTGCGGCTGCACTCACGGGCCAGCCCCACCGGGCGCTTGTACCATGGAATGTGAGCAGGGAGCGGCATAACAATGAAGATGCGTCCGGGATCGCCTACGGGATTTTTGCTTTGCGGCAAGGAGTGGACTGACGGCGAAACGCTTGAGGTGAGGTCGCCATGGGACCAAGGTTTGGTGGGCCGCGCGACTATTGCCTCGCGGGCTGACGCGCGCCAGGCGGTGAATCACGCGGCGGCCAGCCTGCGGCGCACGCGCGCGCTGCCGCGCTGGAAGCGCCGCGAGATCCTTGAGGATGTTGCCGCGGCGCTGATTGAGCAGAAGGAGCGCTTTGCACAGCTGATTGTGGCCGAGGCCGGCAAGCCGGTGCGGATGGCGCGGGCCGAGGTCGACCGCTCGGTGCTGACTTTCAAGACCGCCGCGGAGGAAACGGTAAGGCTGGGCGGCGACTCGATTCCGCTGGACCTGACCGAGGGCAACGAGGGGCGATGGGGACTGGTGCACCGGTTCGCTGTGGGCCCGGTGCTGGCCATTACGCCGTTCAACTTTCCGCTGAACCTGGTGGCGCACAAGGTTGGGCCGGCCATGGCCGCCGGCTGCCCGGTGATTCTGAAGCCGGCGCCGCAGACGCCGTTCACCGCGCTGGCGCTGGGCGAGGTGATTCTGAAGGCCGGATGGCCCGAGGAGGCGCTGGCGATTCTGCCGCTTTCAAACGCCGACACCTGTTGGCTGGCCGAAAAGGAAGACCGCATAAAGCTGCTGAGTTTTACCGGCTCGGCAAAGGTGGGCTGGGAGTTAAAGGCGCACTCCAGCCGCAAGCGGGTGCTGCTTGAGCTGGGCGGCAACGCGGCACTGATTGTGCACAACGACTGGCCCGATCTTGAGGAAGCTGCGGTGCGCACGGCTCATGCGGCGTTTGGATTCGCCGGGCAGTCGTGCATCAGCGTACAGCGCGTCTTCGTATCGCGCAGCATCTTTCAAACCTACCTGTGGAAGGTGGTTGAGATCGCGGCGAAGATGGTCACCGGCGATCCGGCCGACGAGGCGACCGAGGTAGGTCCGATAATAAGGCCAAGCGAGGCGGACCGCGTGGGAGAGTGGATCAAGGAGGCCGTGGCAGGCGGGGCCAAGCTGGTTGGCGGCGGCGAGCGCAAGGGTTCGGTGATTACGCCGGCCATCCTGACAGGGACGAAACCGGGAATGCATCTGCGCGATGAAGAGGTGTTTGGGCCGGTGGTGGCGATTGAGCCCTACGACGATTTTGAGGATGCGCTGGCCGATGCGAACCATTCGAAATACGGATTGCAGGCAGGACTGATGACGCGCGACGCGGGCCGCATCCTGACGGCATTCCGCGAACTCGAGGTGGGCGCGCTGATCGTAGGCGACACACCCTCGTGGAGGCTCGACCCCATGCCCTACGGCGGCGTGAAAGACTCGGGGCTGGGGCGCGAGGGCATCCGCTGGGCGATCGAGGAGATGACCGAGCCGCGCATGCTGGTGATGAGCGGCATGGGATAGGCTGCGCGATGGGGTGCGTGATCGCCGCACCCCGCGCGGTTGCTTTGAGCGGCTCCAGAGTTCCCTTGCCCTATTCGGAGTTGCAGAAGGCGGCGTTTTCTTAAGGAAGACGCCACTTAGCGGGAGTGGTTCCTAGGTACAGCAACTCTGGAACCGCTGTAAGGCATCAAAAGCCGGTGCGGCTTTTCTGCCGAATGGACGCTATCTCCTCCGCCGGAATCCGCAAGAACTCCAGAAACTCCTGGTGTTCCGCGGGTGCGGAGCGTTCGAATTCGGCATGCCAGCGATTCATTTGTTCGTTGCTGAGTCCACATGCCTTCATGATGGAAACCCATTTTTCTTTGCTGATCATCTTTGCCTTCCCGAGCGATTGGCTCTTGAGTAGTTTGAGAATCGATTGCTGATGCGCGCGCAAAGTGGCGATTTCGGCGTCGATTTCAACCAGACGCCGCTTCAGCACAAACTGCGCATTGCTTCGAGGCCGATCGAGAATTACCCGAATGTCTTCGAGCTTCAAGCCGGCCGCGCGGTAGGCGCGGATCTCCTGCAGGCGCCGCGCATCTGCTTCGCTATAGCAGCGGTAGTTTCCGCCGCTGCGCGGCGGCGGAGGCATTAAACCGATCGATTCGTAGTACAGGATGGCAGTCCGGCCCATGCCGCACTGCCGGGCGAGTTTGGTTACCGTCAACATCGTCCATCTCTACTGTGGACCCTACAGTTCTAGACAGGTCAAGGGAAATAGAAATCTCTCGCCAGGGGCGGCATCCGGGACGCGTCCGGCGTCAGTAATGCTGGATCAGCCTTGCAACCACGGCCTTGGAAAGCCCGATTTTCTCGGCTGGCGAATGGCCCATCAGCATTTGGACGACGATTACATCTCCCTTGGCCTGGACGGCAAGATTGAATCCGTAAAAAATTGCAGCGGAGCCAATGCCCGGAACCGTCTGCACATCCTTGAATTCCTGACGCGCCTGGTTGGCGTACTCGCCAAAGCGGGGCCCGTCGCCTGAATGAATGATGATGGTAAACGACTGCAGCGCGCGGCCGAAGCGGCAAGGATCCGTAGGGCTGCGCCTGAGTTGCACTCCAACTGCGGATGATACTTCATCCTCGGTGAGCTTGCTGCAGAGCGACTGAGCGCGCGCTGCCGGGGCATACGCGCAAGACAGCGCCAGACAAAGAGCAACGGAACAAAGACGTATGATTTTCATGCGCCGAAGATTATGCCCGAATTGTTTCCAGACAATGAATTCCCAGGGCAGCTCCTCGGCCCGCTCCATAATGCCGCCATCTCAAGCTTGCCTCTCTCGCCGGCTGGGTGGAGCCCGGTGGGCGCCAGCCATGCTTAAGTGGTCGGCAGAAAGGCTTAGAGCGATAAGTTCGCGGTTGGCGGAGGCAGAGGCGTCCGGACAAGGAGTAACTTGGAGTCTCGCCAGAAGAGGACCTTGTGGAAGACCAAATCCTCACAGGGGTTCCAGAGTTGCTATGCCCAGAAACCACTACCGATAAGTGGCGTTTTCCTCAAGAAAACGCCAGCTTCCACAAATCTGAAGAAGGCAAGGGAACTCTGGAACCGTTCTAGAGTTCCGAAAGCGTCTGTCTCAGGTTTTGAATGAGATCAAGAGGAAGGGCGCGGGAAGGCACACGCCACTTACGCTGCGCCCGAGTTGGTAGCAGGGTGGGAGCAATCCTGGAAGGCAGCGCCATTGAGCGCAGGGTCCGTTACCTTGCAAAGGTGTATAAGTTACTTGGCCTTTGCCTTGGCGCGTTGAGCGGCCCAGCGCTTGCGCTGAGCATCGGCAATACGCTTGCGGGCTTCAGGGCTGAGCACGCGCTTCTTTCCGGCCTTTTTAGCGGCTTTCTTTGCGGCTTTGCCTTTGGTTGAAGCCGGCGATACAGAACCCATTCCGGCAAGAAGAGAGCGTGCTTCAGTCAAACGCGCGATCTCAGCATCGATTTCAGCGAGAATAGAATCAATTCCCATGATTACAGGATATAGGATGATCCGGCGCCTTGACTATGGGCGACGACTAAAAACCCTGAGCTAAGTTGACGTAATTGGTAATCAGGCCGGGTTCTAAGTAGGAATCGCACGCGCATGGCTGCGTATCATTTGCACTAAGAAGAGGACGGCCTGTGCGGACCCTCCCCTTGACATTCCCAGTCAGATTCTGGACAACATGCCCAGATACATCATGTGCACGTAAGTGCTCAGGCGAATGTTACAGGCGAAGTACCAGCCGGGTGGTCGGAATCTTCGTAGATGATGGCGTCGTCGGAGTCCCATAACCAGCCGTCGCAAAACGCCACATCGAAAGGCGCAACTCTCCAGAACCAGCCGTTGAACCAGAAGTCCGATCAGGCGCTGACCGCGGCCGGGATGCGGCGCCACGCGTAGAGCGGGAACTGGTTGGCAAGCTCCGCCACCTCGCCGCGGATGCGATCGAGTGCCGCTTCGTCGTTGCGCTGCTCGAGCGCTTTGGCGATCCACGCGCCAATCTGCCGCATCTCGGGCTCCTTCATACCGCGCGTGGTGAGCGCGGGAGTTCCCACGCGAATGCCCGACGGCTTGAGCGGAGGATTGGTGTCCCAGGGGATGGAATTCTTGTTGACGGTAATACCAGCCTTGCCGAGAGCAACTTCCGCTTCAGAACCAAGAATGCCTTTCTCGAAGACATCGACAAGCATGAGGTGGTTATCCGTCCCGCCGGATACCAACCGAAAGCCCGCCGTCTGCAAGGCTTCGGCGAGAACCTTGGCGTTGGAGACGATTTGCGCGGCATAATCGCGGAATTCAGGGCGCAGAGCCTCAGCAAGCGCAACAGCCTTGGCGGCGACGATGTGCATGAGCGGGCCACCCTGCTGGCCGGGGAATACCGTACGGTCAATCTCCTTGCTCAGCGTCTGATCAGGCTTTGTACCAATCACCATGTCTTTGCCGACGATGATGAGGCCGGCGCGAGGCCCGCGGAGGGTCTTGTGCGTGGTGGTGGTGGTGATGTGCGCGTGCGGAACCGGCGAGGGGTGCACGCCGCCGGCGACCAGGCCGGCGATGTGCGCCATGTCGAAGATGTAATACGCGCCGATCTTGTCGGCGATCTGGCGCATGCGCTCAAAGTCCCACAGGCGCGGGTAGGCGCTGGCTCCGCCGATGATGACCTTGGGCTTCTCCTGTAGCGCAATCGATTCGAGTTCGTCGTAGTCGATGGTCTCGGTGTCGTGGCGGACGTGATAGAAGGTAGTGCGATAGAGCTTGCCGCTGAAGCTGAGGCGGTGGCCGTGCGTGAGATGGCCGCCGTGCGAAAGATCGAGGCCCAGAATCTTGTCGCCGGGCTGCAGTACTGCCGCATAAGCCGCCGCGTTGGCCTGCGAACCCGAGTGAGGTTGCACGTTGATGTGATCGCCGCCAAAGAGCAGGCGCGCGCGATCGCGGGCCAGGTTCTCGACGATGTCGGCATACTCGCAGCCGCCGTAGTAACGGCGCCCGGGGTAGCCCTCGGCATATTTATTGGTGAGGACCGACCCGGCTGCTTCGAGCACAGCTTCAGAAACGAAGTTCTCACTGGCAATCATCTCCAGGCCCTCGTGCTGGCGGAGGGTTTCCTGGTCAATAGCAGCGGCGATCTCGGGATCGGCCTGGGCAAGGGTGAGCGACATGCGGTCAGTCATAAGAGAATTCTACGGCAAACCGGGGTTGGGAACGAACTGGCGGGCCCGGCTCCTGCGCGGCGTGGCTACACTAAAAGCGAAGGGATTGTTGCATTGAAGCTTAATGCTCTTGTGAAGACGAGTTTATTGAGATGGATCGCAGCAAATATCCTGGCGTGGGTTGCACTTCCCGCTCTGGGACAGGCGACCGGTTCTGCGCCGGCGATTGATCCGGCCCTGCTGGCAAAGGCTAACTCGGGCGACGCCGCGGCCGAGGTTAAGGCGGGCGAGAGCTGTGCGGCGGGCCGCGATTATCAGCAGGCGGCCGCATGGTATACCAAGGCCGCGAACCAGGGATACATTGCCGGCGAAATCCATCTTGCAAATCTCTATCGCGACGGGGGCGGCGAGCTCTTCCCGCGCGACATGGCGCAGGCTGCGGCATGGTATCGCAAGGCAGCCGATCAGGGCGATGCAGGCGCCCAGGGAACTCTGGGAATGCTGTACTCGCTGGGCCAGGGCGTGCCGCGCGACGATGTAGAGGCGTATTACTGGCTCGATCTTGCCGCCGCAGTAAAGGGACCGAACCGGGAACAGTACGCGGCCAATCGCCAGAACGTGGGCACGCGCATCACCGTGGTTGAGCTTGAAGAGGTTCAACGGCGCGTGACTGCCTGGAAGGTAAAGCATCCCAGGCCGGAGTAGCGCAGTAAGTCCCGTGGTTAGCAATCGCAAAAAGCTGCCTTACGCGACGCAGGCGCGAAGCTGGACTTATCGCTGTCGAGTTACACAGGGACCTCAGGGCGCGGGTGCATTGCACATCGCGCCCTTTCGTTTTGAGCTGGTACAGCTGTGGCGTTCGGGATTGAAGCCTGATTCATGCCCGATTCGGAACCGGTATCACCTCAGTACACACGGTATGAAGAATAAGTTGACGAAAGTGCAACTTTCTATTGTTCAATGTGTTTTGGTTAACAAGGGATCACAAAAAGCATCACAGAGGAGATAAGTAACATGGAGCGCAAAATCTTTGTATTTTTCGCGGCCGTCTTGGTTGCAACCGGAACGGCCATTGCTCAAACAACCCCAACCACGGGGCAGCCTTCCGGAACTCAGTCGACGCCGACTACGACGACCAGCAGCGCTCCGAAGCCCGGCACGATCAACGCGCGCCGGCAGAACCAGCAGAATCGCATCGCCAACGGTGTGCAGTCGGGCCAGCTAACTGCAGGCGAGACCAAAAATCTCGAAAGCCGCGAAGCCAACGTGAACCGCGAGATCAAGGACGACCGCCAGGCCGACAACGGCAAACTGACCAACCAGGAGCGGCAGCAGGTGGATCACCAGCAGAACAACCTGAGCAAGTCGATCTACACTGACAAGCACAACTCGCAGACCGCTCACTACGGAAACAACGAGATCGGCGCGCGGCGCCAGAACCAGCAGAATCGCATTGCCAACGGAATCCGCAGCGGACAGATGACGGCGGGCGAAGCTGCGCGGACAGAGAATCGTGAACAGGGAATCAACCAGCAGGATCATGCCGACCGCCAGGCCAACGGCGGCAAGCTGACCGGCCAGCAGAAGCAGCAGCTTAACAAGGAACTCAACGGCACCAGCAAACAGATTTACAACCAGAAGCACAACGGGAAGGTCGCCCCCAAGTAAGCTCACTCCGTCACCAACGTGCGTTGTTTTCAAGGAGGGATCGCCACTGGCGGTCCCTCCTTTTATTTGGGGTGAAGATTCATCGTGCGCAAACGCGAAGGGGGCGGGAATCTTTCGCGCGTATGCTTGAAGCCATGCGGATGAATGCGATGGCCTCGATGCGCGTTGGCGTTCTGTTGGGCAACGCTCTGTGGGCCGCTGCGGTTGCGGCGCAGACGCAGGCGCAGGCGAGCAAAGTGACACTCACGCCCGCGATAGTTGTGGCCGGTTCGCCGGAACTGATTCGCGTGGCGGCGCAAGGCGCGGCGGAAGTGGATGGCGAGTGGCTGGGCAGGAAGATTGAGTTCTTTCGCGCGAAGGATGGGCGCGCGTGGCTGACGCTGGCCGGCGTAGATGTGGAGGCGCCGGTGGGGCCGTCGACGCTGCACATCGGCGTGAAGAGCGCGGGCGGAGAGACACGCGATTTCAGCGAGCCGGTTGTGATTCATGGGGCGCACTACCGAACCGAGACGCTGAATGTCGAGCCGAAGTTTGTTCTGCCGGGGCCGGATGAGCTGAAGCGGATTGAGACCGAGGTTGCGCTGAAGGACAAGGTGTTTGGCGCGAGCGCCGGGGAACCCGAGTGGAGCGGAGATTTCCGCGTGCCGGTAGCAGCGCGGCCGACCGACAGCTTCGGCGTGCGCAGGAAATTCAACGGCAAGCTGGCAAGCGTTCACAAGGGGATGGATTTTCGCGCGGCGTCAGGCACGCCGGTGCACGCGGCGAACAGCGGCGTGGTGGTGCTCGCCGCGCCGCTCTACTACGAGGGCAACTGCGTGGTGATCGATCACGGGCTGGGATTGTTTACGCTCTCAATGCATTTAAGCCGCATCGATGTGCGCGAGGGCGAGCGCGTGGCAAAGGGTCAGCGGCTCGGGTTGAGCGGGGCAACGGGACGCGTAACCGGGCCGCATCTGCATTGGGCGGTGCGATGGCAGGGCGCTTATCTCGACCCGGCAAAGTTGCTGAAGATGGATTTGACGGCTGTACGTTAGCGCGAGAGCGCTTCTTCTTCGATTTCCGCGGACTTTATCGGAGATGTTAAACGCCCGGCCGCTTTCTCTTCGCGCAGGGCCTTGAATGCGCGGTAGACAAACGAACCCAGATACCAGCCGTCGATGAACTTATAGGGAGTTTCGCCGGTGGTGTAGTGGCCGCAGGGTAGAACGCGCGGCTCGAAACGCACGTTGTAGCGGCGGAACGCATCGACCACCTGCAGCGAATACTCCTTGGGGAAAGTGAGGTCGTAGTTGGCGTAAACCAGCAAAACGTTCTTGCCTTCGCCGTTGGCGAGCTCGCCGGTGAATTGGTCGAAATAACTGATGGGGCTGACGGCCGACCAGAGCGCGCGCAGGCGTTCCTGCGTCAAGCCGGCTTCTTCCAATCCCTGGCGGATGTGGCGCGTGCTTTGCCCGGTCCAGACCACGTCGCCGAACGAGGTGGACGCGTGATTGAAGGCGTTCACGCGCAGGCGCGCATCGAACGCGCTGGCGAGGAAGGCATGGCAGGAGCCAAGGCTGGTGCCGAGGACGCCGAAGTGCTCGTAACCCTGCTCTTCGAGCCAGTCGAGGCAACAGCGAACGTCGACGACGGCCTGGCGGCAGGCCGAGAATGTGCGGCCGATATTGGCGCTCACTGCGTAGTCCGAGCGCTCGAGCTCATCGGGCCGGCGAATGTCATGATAGGGCATGGAGAGGCGCAGCGCCGAGATGCCCATGCGGTTGAAGATGGAGCAGAGCGAGTTGTGGCTGAAGCCGTCGGCGTTCCACTGCGGCAGCACCACGATCGCCTGGCGAGGGCGGTTGGGATCTTTGTGCTCGGGCGCAGGGTACCAGCGCGCGTTGACCAGGTCGTTTTCAGGGTACGGAGTGCGCTCGGGCGAGGTGAAGCGGAGGTACTGCGCCTTGGGGAGCTTGCCTTGTTCGGCCAGTTCGCGCAATTCGGCGTCCTGCGCCAGCGTTTCGGGCCGCACATTGGTGGGGAAGAGCTGCGGGTAGCGCTCTTCAAGGCGGAAGTCGGTGGGACGCTCGTAGCCGAAGAACTTGTCGCTGTGGCGGATGAGGAGCTGGTTGATGCGGACCATGGCGGCTTCGGCCGCGGCATTGTCGCGCTCAACCTCGGGCCCGGGAATGGCGGACGCGAAGCCATGCGACTCGAGGAAGGTCGCAATCCACTCGAATCCCCACTCGAGAGGGCGCACCACGCGATTTTCGTCGCGCGTGGTCAGGCGCGTCTCCCACTCGTACATCCAGCGTGCGTACCGGTTCTTGAACATTTGTGTAATCAAGTTTAACAGCGTCAACGATGCGGGCGATGTGACGATAGTCGCTTCAGATCCTGGCCGCTGCGCGCTTCAGCGCAAAGTAATCGGCCGCGACCCAGGCGATGCTGAGCAGCAGCAGCAAGGCGATGATGGCCTGCGAGATGGCGCAGTAGAGACACCAGACCTCAAGCGCGTACTGCTCGATCATTGAGAGACGAAAGGCGAAAAGGAAGCCGGCCAGCGCGGCAAGCAGATTGATGAAGCGCAGGCGCGCGAAAGCCAGGCCGCCGAGCAGCATGTACCCGGCGATGCCGATGGCGGCCACCGGGACGTGCTCGAAGGCCGAGAACCGGCTGTGGTTTACAATTCCGCAGTCCCAATGCTCGTTGATTTGGCAGGGCTCGGTGCCGGTCGAGTAGTGAACGCGGAGGGCCAGGCCGGAGACGATTGCTCCCGCGAGCGCGAGGGCAAGAAGGACGTAGCGCATGAGTCCGATTTTATCGGACGGCAGGGTTCCAATTTGATTCATTCGACAGAATGGGCCTCTTATCGCTGATAGGATGTGGGCATGTCTGGGGCAGGACAGGTCGAACACCGCGTGGCATTCTTCGGGGGGAGCTTCGATCCGCCGCATCTGGGGCACCTGGCGGTTGCCCGCGCGGCGCGCTTGGCGCTCGCGCTCGACACGGTGCTGTTTGCGCCGGTAGGAGCGCAGCCGCTGAAGAGCCGCGGAGCGACGGCGAGCTTTGAAGACCGCCTGGCAATGACCCGGCTGGCGATTGCCGGGGAGCCGGGGTTCGAGATTTCGCTGGCCGATGCGCCCAGCACCGCGGGCAAGCCGAACTACTCAATTGAGACTCTGGAGCGCCTGCGGGCCGAGCTGGGGCCGGCGTGCAGGTTGTACTTCCTGATGGGCGCCGACTCGTTCCTGAGCCTCAGGAACTGGCATCGGGCCGGCGAGATTCCCTTTGCTGCGCCTTTGATTGTTGCGTCGCGCCCCGGCCAGCGGCTTGAGGGCGTGAGGGCTGCGCTGCCCGAGGGGCTGACGATTGAGGCCGCGCCGGACCGCGATCGGACGGCCGGGAATGTGGACGTTCGTGCTTATGAAATACGCAACCTCTCCGGCGCGCGTGCGGAGTTTTATCTGTTGCCGGGCCTAGATTGCGAGATCAGTGCAACCGAGATTCGGGGGAGCATCAGAAAACAGGATCGGACCGGGCAAGCCGGGGCCGATGGCGAGCGGCTGGTGCCCGACGCGGTCGCCGAGTACGTGCGGGCGCATGGTCTTTACCGATGAATGACCTCCTGTGGATGGATTTTTTGCCGCGGGTGAAGCGGCGCGCTACGATTGAACGTGGAGATTGACTCGATCGCATGATAAGCACATCGGCGCACGAACAGACGCGCATTTTGGTTCAGGCCGCAGCAGCGGTCTGTGAAGACAAGAAGGGCCAGGACACGCGGATTCTTGAACTCGATCCCGTCGATTCGGGGCTGGCAGATTTTTTCCTGGTCACATCGGCGACGAACAACCGGCAGGCAGTGGCCATTGCCGACGAGATTGAGCTGCGCCTCAAGCGCGACCATGGCGTGTACGCGCACAGCGTCGAGGGGCGGCGGCTGGGCGAGTGGATTCTTCTGGACTACGTGGATTTTGTGATCCATGTGTTCCTGAAGGAGCGGCGCGAGTTTTACGACATTGAACGGCTGCGCAAGTCGGCGCGGCCGCTAACGCCCGAGCAGTTCGATGAAGAGCTTAAGGCTGCGCTCAAGGAGAAGACGCGCGCGGCGAGGGGAAAACTGCCGCCGGGCGGGAAGACGAAGAGCAAAGCGGTTGCCGGGAAGGCTTCTGCGAAGAAAGCCGCCGGCAAGCCCGTGACCGGGAAGCCGGCGGCGAAGAAGGCCGCAAAAAAAGTGGCCGCCCGGACCGCAACCCGGAAGGGCAAAGGAAAGAAGTAGCCCACATTTTTCACGGGTCGCCGGAATAGTACCGCCGGTCTCCTGAGCCGCGCCACTGCCGGCCGAAAGGCTGCACCTATTTACTGATAGGTTCCAGGTCGAAGACCAGGCCGAACCTCAGAGCAGCGCAACCCGCAGGCGCGAGCCGCGATCGAGCTTGATCTCGGTGTGATTGCCCTGGAGTTCCGTGGTCCCATCGCTGCCCATGGTGGTGCTTAATCCTACGCCATCAACGGTGCTTCCCGAGGGAATGCCGCCGTTCGGGTCGTTGTGGCCGTAGTTGCCTTGCGTTTGCAGGCCCTGAGCGCGAACAGTCGTGGAGCTCGTTGGGAGTTCGCCGTTGGCCTCAGAAGGGGGAGCCACGGCCACCAGCCCTCCATGAATCGCGATGGGCGGGTCGTGCTTGACGATGACCTGCTGGAACTTGAGACCGAGCATCGACATGCCGTTGCCGTCTTTGACCGAGGTCACGTCGGTAACAACGCCAATCAGCTTTGCGCCCCGCGGAATCTGAGTGCCGTCCGGCAGCTTGGCTTTTTCGGTCGTCTCCGCAGTCACGGTGTCGCCGACCTTTGCCGATTTGGTGTCGATCTTGCTCATAAGCTCGGCCGTCACAGCGGGTCTCTTATCCTGGGCAAAGGCTGTGGGCAGGGCAAACAGCGAAGCGAAAGCGGCGATCAAGAGAGCCGGCGCAACTAGAGCAGTCCTCCAGTTAGTAAATGGCATCTCGAGCGTTGTGCAGGGTGGCTTTTTCTTGAGGAGAAAGCCCCTGAGCAGTTCAGGCTTCGCCATAAAGCGACTGTAGAACCGCTGTCGGCGCGAGTAACTCATGGTGTTCCTCCCTGAGGCGGGTCATTGATATACGAGACGTAACGAGATGAGTTTGGCAATTCTGCCGGGCGGGCGTCAAACGGCGGAGACCGGCGCCCGGCGAGCTAAACACGAACGGGGGAGAGACTTTAATCTCTCCCCCGCCGGGTGTTGAGGTTCGAAAGGCAATCAGAAGGTGATGACGCCCTTGAACTGAACCAGACGAGGCGATGCATCGCCGCCCAGGAACGAACCGAAGATGCTGGTGGGCGGATTGGCCATTGTGGTGATGGTTCCGAATGCAACCGAGTTGGCATCACCGTTGGGCTGCCCGAAGTTGGGGTGATTGAGGATGTTGAACAACTGGGCGCCGATCTTGAAGGTCGCGTTTTCAAAGCCCAGCGGGAAGGACTTGGCCACGCCAAAGTCCGTGTCGAAGTACTTGGGCCCGAGGAACTGGTTGCGCTCCTGGGTGCCGAAGCTGGTTGCCGGGGTGATATCCCCTGCAGCAAATGCGGAGTTAAATGCGCTACAGACCGAGGTGGGGGCGGACTTGGTCATCCCGCAACGCTTCGAGACCGAGCCCGGAACGATGGCCGCGGGAATGGTGTTGTCAGGGTAGTACTCGCCGTTGGCGACGGGGCTGGCGCCGCCGTCGACCAGAGTGAACGGATAGCCGCTGTTGTAGAAGAACGTGCCGGAAAGGGTCCAGCCGTCGACGGCAAGACGCGGTCCGCGCCAGTGGGGAATGTCGATAAGGTAATTCCCGTTGAGCACGTTGCGGCTGTCGTAGTCGGCGTTGCCGTAGTTGTAGTTCAGGTTGTAGGGATCGATCTGGTAGCTGATGTTGCCGGTGGCGAATGAGAACGGGTTGATGCCGCCGTTGGAGACATCGTCCAATGTGTGCGACCAGCTGTAGTTGCCCTGCAGAGTGAGCACATGCGAACGGTGCACCACGCTCACGATGAGGCCGCTGTAATTCGACATGCCCTCGGTGTAAATCTGGTTCACGTAACCAAAGGCGCCAGCCGGCGGAGCAGCGGGCAGACCCGCGAAGCCATGCGTGTCGTAGGCATTGGATGCCACGTTCTGAACCGGTTCATGGTAACCGTGATTGCCGACATAACCCACGTTCATGCTGAGCGACTTGGTGAACTGGTGCTCAACCTGGAGGCTCCACTCTTCATACGTCGGATAGTGGATGTGCTGGGCAGCGTTGGTGAAATTCGGGGGCGCCATGCCGGCGTCGTATCCAACGCACATCGGGCAAGCGCTCTCTCCACCCAGCGTGGAGTAGCTGCTGTTAAAGCCAACTTTGTAATTGGCGGCGGTGTTGGCGGCCAACGAGGTGGCGCTGTCGGGCAGCCCGGGCTGCATCAAGTTCGTCGTCATGTAGGTGTAGGGGCCGCCGGGATTGTTTGGGCCGGGGGGATTGATGCCCTGGAAGTTGGCATCGGGGAAGGTGCTCACGTTGATTGTGAACGGGTAGTTGCCAAAGAGGTTGTCGGCAATGACGCCGGGGAAGACATCGGTAAACATGCCGAAGCCGCCACGGACCACGGTGTTGGAACCCTCCTTGGGCGACCAGGTAAAGCCGATGCGCGGCTCGATCATGAACTTTGTGTAGTTGACAAAGGCCGCTTGATGACCGGTGGTGATCATGTAGCTGTACAGTGCGGTGTCGGTGTTGGTGCCGCCGGTCAGGTCAAAGAAGTCGCTGTTGAGGCGCACAAAGTTGCCCTGTTCCGAGATGGGAGTAAAGTCCTTCTCGAAGCGAACACCGGCGTTCAACTGGAAGGTCGGAATCGGCTTCCAGTCTGCCTCTGCGTAAGTGCCGAGGATCGAGATACCCACGGGCTGGTCGCCGGCGGACGGGTTCAGCAGATAGCGGTTGAAGTACTCCTCAAAGACGCCGCCGTTCTGGAACGTTCCAAAGTAGTTCTTTTCCGCAAGCATCAGCGGAGTGGTGAACTGCTGGATATCGAAGTCAGTGACGTCATCACGCTTGAAGAAGCCGCCGAATTTTAACGTGGTCTTTCCCTTGGTGATGCTCAGGTCGTCCTGGATCTGATACTGGGTCACGTTGCGGCCCTGCGGGAAAGCAAAGCCGTCGTTGTTGAAGTTGGTGAAGCTTCCATCGATGAAGTCCAGACTCTCAGGCGATATGGCTGCTGCCGCGGAGGGGTTGGTCATGAGGAACACGGCGCCATAATAAGAACCGCTGAGCAGGAGCTGGTTGACCATGTTGGTGTTGAAGGTGTGGGTGTAACCGAGCTGGGCTTCGTAGTCGGGCTGGAAACTGCTGGCGTCGAATGCGGTGTTCAGAGGGTCGGCATAGGTGGGCTGCGTGCCACGGTCGACCTTGAAATGGAAGAAGGCATGGTCGTTGGTGCCAAGGGTCTGATCAACGCGGCCGGCCATGAACCACTCGCGCAGGAAAAGCTTGCTGGCCGACTCGAATGTATTCACGTCGGGGTCGCCGGTCGCGACAGCATGGCTTGCGCCGGGGGCTGCGTTGTAGGTGGCGAAGATATTGTTTTTGTAATAGTTGTACTCGCTCGCCACCTCGGGGTTGGGCGAACCTTGAATATTTGCGAGGGTCGTGGCCTCGAACGAGGGGCTCGGGACATAAACGCCCTCGGTGTTTGAGGTGGTAAAGCGAATGCCTTCGTAGTCGACGAAGAAGAAGGTCTTATCCTTGACCACCGGGCCGCCGAATGAAGCCGCCCATTGATTGTCAACGTCGCCGGGGCGCGATGCGCCCTGATTGTTCAGGAGCCAGTTGTTGGCATTCAAAACAGCGCCGTTGTACCAATAGTTGGCGTTGCCGTGGAACTTGTTGCCGCCCGAACGGCTGATCGAGGCCACCTGGGCTCCGCCGAAGGTTCCGTACTCTGAGCTGTAGGCATTGGTCACAACGTTCACTTCAGCAATGTCGTTGTTGCCCAGCAACAGGTTGGAGGGGCCGGAGTTGTTCAGGTTGAGGAAGGGATCGTCTTCGTCGCCGCCGTTCAGCGTGAAGTTATTCGAGGTGGCGGGAAGGCCGAAGACCTCGAAGTTGCCGTATCCGCCCTGGGTGTTCATGATGGCGCCGGGGCTGGTCTGGGCCCAGAAGGTGAGGTCGTTGCCGGGGTTGGGCAGGTTCTGTGTCTGTTCCAGGGAGACGGCTGTCGAGACGTCTGCGTCCTCAACCTGGAGCAGTTCCTCGTTGGCCGAGACCTGAACGGTTTGGGCGGCCGTGCCAAGCGCCATGCGGACGTTTTGGGTACCCACCTGGCCGACGCTCACATCCACCGCAGCGGCAGCGTCGCGAAAGCCCGGGGATGAAACCTTGAGCGTGTAGGCGCCCGGCTTAAGCAGCGAGATCCGATAGCTGCCCGTACTGTTGGTCTTGGTCTCGTTGATGGCCCCCGTGGCGCTGGAGGTCAAGGTCACCTTCGCGCCCACAATGGCCGCGCCGGAAGGATCCGTTACAGTTCCGGTAAGGTCACCGGAAATGTTGGTCTGAGCGTAGGCATAGGGGACGGCGACGTTACAGACCAAAGCCCCGGCGAACAGGAGGCTAAACGCCATGACGACGCTCTGCAGTCTGAAATACCTCATATTGACTCCTTCTAGTTTGGCTGCAACGGTACTACCGGCAGGATTGGGTTTCGTGGTCCTGAGTCCGTACGAATCTGAGCTTAGAGGTTTAAATCAAGACAGTAGTAGATGTGGTTACTTGTAAGCACGAGGGGGGCCAATTCCGGATTGGCCTGAGATATTCATCATGTTGTTGAAATCAGGTAACTTATTCAAGGCTGGGTGTCCGGGCTTGGTGATTGGAATATGAAAATCTGTAGGCTGGTTTCACGATATTGCAAATTTGGACCAGTTTTCCGCCGGAAACGGACTCACATTTGATGTCACCAATGAGGTCAGGAGACGCAGATATCCCGGCAAGTCGCATTTTGGAGCTCCCGAGTTCGGATGATTCCTGAGGTGTTCGGGGCGGTCCGCCGAACCTGTGGCGTCTTGCGGTATTCTCCTCTGGATGCAGCTCACCCTGGTTCATGTCGGCTCGCTTGCAGGACGTAAGGACGCGTTCGAGGCGCTGACGCAGACCTATCTGGAGCGCTGCTCGGCACACGCAACCTGCCGCGCCCAGGCATTCAAGAACGAAGCGGCGCTGCTGGAGTGGGTTGGAAAGCAGAAGGGCCGCACTGCCGCGGTGACGGTGTTGCTGGACGGCCGCGGGAAGCAGATGTCGTCGGAGGCCCTGGCAGCGTGGCTCGGCCGGCAACGCGATGATGGTACGCAACACCTTGCCTTTGCCGTCGGTCCTGCCGATGGATGGAGTGAAGGCGCGCGCCAGAGCGCATCGATGCTGCTCTCGCTGGGACCCATGACTCTGGCTCATGCGCTGGCCCGGCTGGTGATCGCCGAGCAGATTTACCGCGCGTTCACGATCCTGGCCGGTCACCCGTACCACAGACAGTGATCAGGGATCAGGGAGTAGGGATCAGAAAGAGCAGTTGCCGGAACCCGCTTTTCTCAGAAGGCCTGAAAAAAGAAACTGCCGGCGCGGGCATTTCAAGGCCGGTACGGGTCGGCGATAATTACAGGTGCATCGGGCGAGGCCTGCGGTCTGATACCTGACCCCTGACACCTGAACCCTGAACCCTGTTATGACCGACACTCGTCGCGGACTCATCCTCATCAACACCGGCCCTGGCAAAGGCAAGACGACGGCCGCCCTGGGCACGGCGCTGCGCGCGGTTGGCAATGGCATGCGCGTACTGGTGCTGCAGTTCCTGAAAGGCTCGTGGCACTACGGCGAGCTGGACGCGGTCAAAGCCTTCGGGCAGAACTTTGTGATCAAGCAAATGGGCCGCGGATTCGTGAAGGTCGGGGGCGCCGAGACCGATCCTGAAGACATCAGGCTTGTTGAGGTCGCATGGGAAGAGGCGCGCCAGGCCATCGAATCGGGCGAGTGGGACATGGTGGTGCTGGATGAGATCAACTACGCCATCAACTACGGCATGCTCGACCCCGCGCAGGTAGCCGAGGCGTTGCGCAACAAACCGGAGATGGTGCACGTAATCCTGACCGGGCGGAATGCGCACCCGCTGCTGGTGGAGCTGGCGGACACGGTGACCGAGATGCGCGAGGTGAAGCACGCGTACCAGAAGGGGATTCTGGCGCAGCGCGGGATTGAGTACTGATTGTACGGCGACGATTCGCGAATGGACGCCTGCAACCGGACTTCCCGGCCAGACTGATCGAGGGAACAACAGGAGGGGAAAAAAAGCGTGGCGAAGAGCACACATTATCGCTGGGCAGACATTCAGCCCGAAGCAATGAATCCCCTGGTGAACCGGCAGTATCTGACCGGAGTGAAGACGATGCTGGCGCGCATTGTGTTGAAGAAAGGCGCGCACGTCCCCATGCATCGGCATTTCCATGAGCAGATAAGCCATGTTGTGCACGGCGCGCTCAAGTTCGTGCTCGAGGAAGGCGAGGTAGTGGTGCGCGAAGGCGAGGTTCTCTCGATCCCGCCGAACGCCCCGCACGAGGTGTCTGCGCTCGAGGATTCAGTGGCGCTCGACATCTTCAATCCGCCGCGGCAGGACTGGATTGAAGGCGACGACGCATACTTGCGCGGCGCGCCGGAAGAGCCAGGAAAGTGACTAGAATTGGTTGCATAAATGGCTTTGTGAAAGGGCACGACTTCAGTCGTTCCGTAAAAGGCGCGGAAAATGTAGGGCTTTAGCCCCTGAGGGACGATTTACAGCCGACCCTCGGGGGTTTATGCAACCAGCTTTAGTCCGTCTTCGTGCGGCCCACAGCCTCGGCCAGAATGAGCGCCGTCCCGGCGAAGAGCAGTGTGTCGAAGATGTAGTCGAGCGCCTCGACCATCTCGTCGGTTCCATGAGCCGGCCCCAGCAACGGCAAATAGACGACGACAACCGCAACCGCGACAGCGATGCCGAGCCAGGCGCCCGCCTTTTTCGCCCATCGATTTACGAGAAGCAGCGCGCCGCAAACCAGCAGGAATGCACCGATGGCGTAACCCCACAGGCGCGCCGCCGGCTCCCATGCCGGAGTGACCTTCTCCAACGGCACGCCGGGCAGAAACTCGGGATGCAGGAGAGTTTCAACGCCGTAGAACACCGCAACCAAGCCGAAGACGGTGCGGCAGATGGCAACCACAAGCGACTTGCCTGTTGTCGGGGCGCCGATGCTAACACTGAGCGCGATCAACCCGCAGCCGAATGAGATTTCACGGACCAGGAGCGCAGCGCCAAAGCGATCATGCAACATCGTGGTTATGGCGGGAAGGTCCATCATCGTGACGAAGAGCAGGAACATGCCGCCGCACAACAAACCTGACCAGCGCACCAGCCGGTTGAAGATTAGGCTCAGCGCCGTTGCGATGAGTGCGAAGCCAACGAGGTAAACCCAGAACAACGGCAACGGCATGTATTTGGGAACCAACGGCACGAGCGCCTTGGGCGCGCCCAGGTGCTGCCCGCCAAACGTGGCCAGCGAAGCCGCCACAAAGACCCGCCCTAGCCCAATCGCGCGATCAGGCAATGAAGCGCCCGTCAGGTCACGGCGGCGCGCCGCGATGCCGGCCGCGAGAACAAGCAGTCCCGCCGTACTCATTGACACGACTAAAGGCGAGATCTCAGACATTGAACCATCCTCCCAAACGGGTCCCGAAGTTTCGCCGGGTTCACCAGGCATTCTTCTCTTATACCGAAACGATCGGGAACCGCAATAGCCAGTTTCTTGTTTGCGGCAGCGAATTGCACTTGCCGCTTTGGAGCTGCGGAGAATAGTGAAGGACAGGAGCGCGGGACAAAAGCTGCGTGAACGGGCACAGGATTTGGCCGGGGCGGCAAGCGCGCCCGCCATTTACAATTGGGTTCTGTATGTCGTGGTTCAAGCGCGAGAACGGCGAGTTCGAATCCGAGCCCGGACCTGGAAACAACGGGGACGGAGGTACTAAGAACGTTCGCACCGAAGGTTTGTGGATCAAGTGCCCGGGCTGCCGCGCCACCATCTGGAAGGCCGACCTTGAGGCGAATCTGAGTGTTTGTCCCAAGTGCCAGCACCACTTCAAACTGAGCGCTCGGGAGCGCCTCGATCAGCTGCTCGAGCCTGGATACGAGCTGGTGGACACGGGGCTCAAGTCGACCGATCCCTTGAGTTTTACCGATGTGAAGCCTTACAAGCAGCGGTTGCGCGCGGCGCAGGAGCAGACCGGGCTCAACGACGCAATCCTCAGCGCGGTAGGCCAGCTTGGCCCGTACCCGGTGGTGCTTTGCGCCATGGAATACGCGTTTGCCGGCGGCTCAATGGGCGCCGTGGTGGGCGAGACGATTGCGCGAGCCGTCGATCGCGCGCGCGTGAGCCGCAAGCCGCTGATCATCGTTGCAGTCTCGGGCGGAGCGCGCATGCAGGAGGGCATCGTAAGCCTGATGCAGATGGCCAAGATCTCAACGGCGCTGGCGCAGCTCGACGATGCCAAGGCGCCCTACATCTGCGTGCTCGCCGATCCCACCACCGGCGGCGTAACTGCCAGCTTCGCCATGCTGGGCGATTTGAACATCGCCGAGCCGGGCGCGTTGATTGGCTTCGCGGGCCCGCGCGTCATCGAGCAGACCATCCGCCAGAAACTGCCCGAAGGATTCCAGCGCGCCGAGTTCCTGCTCGAAAAAGGATTTCTCGATGCCGTTGTGCACCGCAAGGACCTGAAGGCCTACCTGATTCGCGCCCTGGATTTCATGGGGCCGCGGCAACCCGGCCAAGCCGCGTCGCAGAACTCGTAAACGCAAAACTGCGAACTTCCTGCATTCAAGACAAAAGCCCCGGAGTTACCGGGGCTTTTGTCTGTTGATTGGTTCTGGCGGTTAAAAAGCGGGCGCCTTCGCCGAGTTAGAAGTCGTAGCGCAGGCTGAGTTGCGTTACGCGGGGACCGGCATCGCTGAGCGATAGACCAAAGTTGCCGTTGTTGATGTCGGCAACAGGATTACTGAAGTTCGCTTTGTTGAAGAGGTTGAAGAAGTTGCCTTCAAATGTAAACCCGGAGCGCTCTGTAACGGCGAAGTGCTTCAACACTCCCAGGTCGAGGTCCTCGTACACCGGGCCGGTGAGGGCATTCCTCTCTGCCGGCGGATTGCACCAGAGTTGGCCCGCCGGGCACGTGTATGCAGCATAGCTGCCGGGTTTCAGATAGCCGTTTGAGGGTTCCTGGCTGTGCGTAATCGCGTTGGTTTGAGTTCCGCTTCCGACGTAGACGGCGCGATCTCCCGTGCGCCCATCCTTGATGGGATTATATGAACCGTCACTGTCGTAGACGCTGAATGGCGATCCGCTGTGCAGGAACAGGATCGGCGAAACGCCCCAGCCGCCGAGCAGCAGGTTCTTCTTCTTCCACTGCTCCTGGTAATTGAGAGTCAAGGTAAAGTTCTGGCGCAGGTCGAAATCGGCCGGACCGTAGTCGTACGACTTGTCGTAAGAATTCGTGGTTCCGGTCAACGCTGTACGCACGGTAAAAACGTCGCTGATTTGGTCCAGTGCCTTGGAATATGTGTAGTTTGCAGTGAACTGCAGGCCGTTTGCATATCCCTTGCGAAGGCTGGTCTGGAACCCGTTGTAGTTTGAGCTGAAACCGTTGGTGCGGAAGTTGTCGTTATTGAAGGTGCTGTTCAACCGGTGCGTCGAGAAGCCGCTCGCGTATCCCGCCGCGCCGCAGGGTGAGGCCGGGCCATAAGTGTTTGGCGGGCAGGCATCGCGTCCGGGGAAGGTGTTGATGTTATCGAGGCCCACAAGCTGCCGGCCAAGCGTTCCAACATAATTCACCTCCCAGATGTAGCCTGGGCGCACCTGGTACTCATAACCAAAACTGATCTGCTCGTAATAGGCGTCCTTCAAGCGCTGGTCAACGTGCCTCGGGACCGGCTTTGCGCCCCACGCAGAGAAGAGCGCGTTTCCGGTGAAGGGCACTTCGTAGAGCCCCGGTTCGTAGAGTGCCCCGGCCACTACTGCGGTCCCGTAGCCGATTGAGTTGTCGGAATACTTGGGATAGTTGAAGCGGATGTTCTCGTACACGTTGTTGTAGAGGCGGTCGTAACCGATGCTGTAACCGCCGCGGATAGCGAACTTCCCTTTGCCGGTCGGATCGAAGGAGAAACCGACGTGCGGTCCAATGGCGCCGGTGTCTTTGTTCCAGATATTGCTGTTGCGCTGCTGGAACGCTGCCGATTGCTCGGCTCCCGCCAGCGGCGTATTGGGCAAGAAGGGATTGCCGGTCGGGTTGGGAGTGCCAAAGGACCCAAAATAAACGTTTGAATCATAACCGGACTGGGCATTGTGCGGCGGGCCAAAATAATCCCAGCGTACGCCAAGGTTCAGAGTCAGCCTGTCGGTCACCTTCCAGTCGTCCTGGACGTAAGCCGCAAATTCGTTGGCGCGGTAGCCGCGATAGAAGTTCGGCATGGTGTTGTCGGTGGTGTCCCACGCGGCCGAAGCTTCGTAGAGCGAGCCGTATGGCGCACCGAACGGGTATCCGCCATACGTCGCCAGGGAGTACATTTCAAACTGATCGTAGAGCTGCGCGTCTGTCATGAGGTTCTCTGTGTCCCAAACGCCCAGGGTTCCGTTCTTGTCGGCATCGAAGCTTGAGCCGTTGCGCGTGCGGGTAAACTTGAAGCCCCCTTTGAACGCGTGACGGCCCATCGTCTTGGTGAGTGAATCCTCGTAGAGGAATTCGTTCTCAGTGAAGAACTGGGGAATATTGTCGGCGGCTCCGAATCCTGTATATGTGGGATCGGCGGCGAAAACCTCCGGTACTCCATCGGTTCCCGGCTCGGTAAAGTTGCTCACGTGACGCAGGTACCCGGCGCGGAAGATGTTGAGCATGGTGGGATTAAAGGTGTGGGTCCAGGTCGCGCTGAAATTCTGTGCGCCGCCCACATCCTGTCCGGGAGGTCCAAACGCGCTGGTGCCGGCTTCATCGGAGTTGGTGTCGAGGTAAATGTCGGCCAGATAGGCAAAGCTCAGCTGATCTCTCTCTGTGAGCTTATGGTCGATCTTCATGCTGCCGCGGTATTGGTTGAGGGCGTCTGCGATTGGCTCCGTCGCTGTGGCGTAGATGTTGACGGGATAGATGACGGCTCCGCCGGTGTAGAGCCCTGCGGCGACATTCGTGGTATTTTGCGTGCCGAACGGATACGCCGAGGGCTCAGCCGCCAGCAAGGATGTGAAAATGGGTCCCAGCGTTGCGGCAGAAGTGAGAGCGCCCGGGCATGCAGCGCCGAAAAATGCAGGGCACAGACCGATCTGGCCAGTGGAGGCATCCTGCTGCGTGGTGCCTTCCATGAACGTTTCAAAGGCTCCGCTCTTGACGAAGTTAAGGAAATCCTGCGTTGTAACTGTGCCGGTAGTGGGGCTGGTCTGACGGCGGCGATGAATCTCGACCGTCGCGTAGAAGAAGGTCTTGTCTTTGTAGATGCGGCCACCGATGGATCCGCCGAATTGGTTGCGGACAAGGTGATCCTGAATGTCAGCTCTCTTGCTGAAGTAATCGTCGGCAGCGAGCTTCTGAATGCGGTTGTACTCGAAGACCGAGCCATGCCACTTTTCGGTGCCGCTCTTCAACACCGTGTCGGTTGCGAAGCCGCCGGCCCGTCCATATTCGGCCGGGACATCGTGTGAGATGACGCGATACTCCTGAATGGCGTCGGGGGAGATGGTGGTCACGGCGCCACCGCCGCCTACTGCATTGCCACCGCCGAGTCCCTGGTCGTTGTTATCCATGCCGTCGACCAGGAAGTTGCCGGTTCCAGTGCGCGCGCCGTCTACAGCCGCGCCGCGCCCGGTGCCGCTGTCCGGCGTCGCGCCGGCAGTGAGAACGACGAAGAAGTTCTGGGTCCGATCTTCGAGAGGCGAGCTTTGCCAGATCTGAGAATCGATGAGCTGGCTGACTGCCGCGGTCTCAGTCTGGACCTGCTCCACATTCTCGGTCGACGTAACTTCGACCGTATCCACTGCCGTGCCCACGGGAAGAGTCACGTCCTGGGTCAGGATGGTGCCCACACTGGCCGACAGGTTCTTGATCTCGACGGTCTTGAAGCCCTTCGCCGAGACCTTCAGCGCATAACCGCCGGTGACTTCCAACGCGAAGAAGCGGTAGCTCCCGGTATTGGTCGTGATCTGGGTGGCGGTGAAGCCCGTTGCGTCGTTGGTCAGAGTCACAGTCGCGCCGACGACAACAGCATGCGTGGGATCGGTTACGGTACCGGCCAGACTGCCCAGACCCGCCTGCGCTTTGGAAAAGCCCACAGCAGAGAGGAACAGGACCAATATCGCAATGAGTTTCTTTGCAGCAAGTGATTTAGTCAGCAGGTTTTGCATTGTGGTGCCTCCAATTTGGATAGGACCGCATGGCTTTCGGGTCCGAAAAGCTAGGGCATCGATGGAAACTACATATCTTCCCCAACGCGCGCATCTTAGTGAGTTCATTTCGGTTCGCTGTCTGAAAACATGCTCAGGTGCTTGTCTTGAGAGCAAATCACGCAACGCCCTCTTCAAAACGTGATGGGGATCACTTCGTTTACAACGAAATGTCTTGAACAACCGTTAAATCGGAACCACACGTTTATCGGAGGAGCCCCGACCCGCGGTCTACTGCTTGCCGCAGGACGATCTTGCTAAGAGTATGCGGCTGCTGCAGGATTGTGTAAAGAGCCAAAGGGGATGCCAGAGCTTACAGCGCCCTTGTTAAAGCAGGGATTTGCACTCAGTGGAACAGCTAATTTGCAGGTGGTTGGGGAGTTTGCAGTGTTATCTGATTAGTAAACGTGATTGTCGAGGCAGGCGAGCGCCAAGAAACCGGTCAGGATTAAATTTCATGCCGGAAACCTGCCCGTCAGATCCGCATCGGCATGAGCACGTACCGGTACTTGTACTCGGCTTCCGGGTCCTCGGGGCGCATCTGGCCGGCAGACTGGGAATCCTTGAACTCGAGCCGCACCTCGCCCTGGTTGTCAAGAGCTTTAAGAAAGTCGAGGATGTAAACCGAGTTGAAGCCGACCATGATCGGGTCGGACGAGTACGGTGTGTCGATGGTGTCTTCGGACTCGCCGGCCTCTGCGGAGTTGGCGCTGATTTTGAGTTCGTTGCTGTCGAGGCGGAGGCGGATGGCTCCGGAGCGCTCGTCGGCAAACTGCGCCACTCGCTGGATGGCGCTGGAGAGTTCGGCTGAGCGGACCACCGCGAACTTGGTGTTGTCGCGCGGCATCACCGCCTCAAAGTTGGGAAACTGACCGGATAGCTTGCGGGTGCTGAGGGTACGGTGGCCGATCCGGAAGAAAAGCGTGTGCTCGTCGTCGGCAAATTCGACCTTCTCAACTTCGGTGGCGGAGAGTAGCCCCTGCAGCTCCTGCAGAGCCTTGCGGGGAATGAGCACACGCTTTTCGCCGCTGATGCCCTCAAGAGATTCGTTGGGCTTTTCGACAAGGGAGAGGCGATGGCCGTCGGTGGCGACCATGGCCAGAGACTCCGCTTTGATGATGAGGAGGGCGCCGTTGAGTGTATAGCGTGATTCCTCGTTGGAGATGGCGAAGATAGTGCGGGCGATGAGTGTCTTGAGAACGGCCGCGGGAATGCTCGTGGCGGCGATGGACGGGAACTCCGGTACCTGCGGATAGTTGGCGCGCGCCATGCCGACGATCTTGGTATTGGATCGGCCGCTGCGAATCTGCACCCAGTGGTTCTCAAGCAGCTTGATTGAGATTTCTCCGTCGGGCAGCAGCTTGATGTAGTCGTAGAGCTTGCGCGCCGGAATTGTGCATGAGCCAGGCTTTTTGACTTTCACTGGAGCGCTGGTGCGAATTGCCTGGTCGAGGTCGGTGGCTGTGATGCTGAGTTGCTCGCCTTCTGCTTCAATCAGGAAATTGGAGAGAATCGGGATCGTTGTTTTGCGCTCCACTACGCTTTGCGTAGCGGTCAGTTCCTTCACCAGATCCTGCCGGCTTACGGTAATTTCCATCACTGCCCCCTGCGCAGCCGGCTTCTCAAGGTCCGTTTCAACGGTCGGCATAGGCTAATCTCTGCTCCAGAAGCCGTTTTACGCTCTCGCCATCACTCTACAACACTGTGCGGCTGGCGGAAAGCAGCTGTCTTTTCTACGTCTTGATTGTATTCACGTTTTTGCTTTGCCTAAAGGTGGAAAACGGGGATATAACTCTGAAATTCGGGACGGGGCTGCCACAGCCTGAGGCTTGCGCCGGTTTTTAAGGTGGAAGTTGACGCCGTGACGGACGGAGCAGCAGCCTTCAGGCTGTTGGATTCCGCGCTTATCGTCGCGACAGCTTTAGCCGCGGGCCTTTCGGCTGCCAGGAATCCGAATACTCACGTGCGTTTCTCGGAAATCTCAATGGGCGCTTTTTTGGGGGGATGAAGACAAGCGCGACGGGTGTGTATTTCGGTCTTAAGAGATTAGAAAAACTAAGTAGTACCCGTAAGGCAGAAGGAAAAGTAGGAATACGTGCAAAGTGCCTGACTGTGCGGGGGATGGAAGGCGGGCGGGTTTTCTAAATCTAGGCTGAGGAAATGAGGAGATTTGTAAAAGAAGGTTGCGGTGGGAGAGTAGCGGGTTGGGTTTCCCACGTCTCCCACATGGCTAGCAAAATGTGGTGTGGATATGCAGAGGATTGTGTGAATTGGCCGTCGCGATGCACAAGAATGAAGAAGTTGGAGGGGGCGCTAAATCCACAGCAGCCGAAGGTTCCGCGAAGAAGCGACAGCGACTGCAGTGAACGATGGCTCGCCGAGCCACATTTAGTCAGGCGCAGATTTTATACTTAAGCTTCGATGTCCTACGCCGCAGCTATTGAACAACTGAATGCCATGACGCCCGAGCTGTATGCAAAGGCCGGGCAGCCGCGCAGGAAGTTCTCGCTCGATGAGGTCAGGGTGCTTCTAGCTGAACTTGGCAACCCCCAACACAAGTTCCCTGCTGTTTTGATTGCGGGAACCAACGGAAAGGGATCGACGGCGTCAACACTGGCGTCAATTCTCACCGCTTCGGGTGTGAAGACCGGTCTTTATACCTCGCCGCATCTCGAGCGCGCCAACGAGCGTATTCGGATTGACCGGAATGAGATCCCGGACGACGACTTTGCGCGCCTGTTCTTCCGTGTGCATGATGTTGGCCAGGAGCTTGTGCTTGCCGGACAGTTGCCGCAACTGCCAAGCTATTTTGAGATGCTGACCGCACAGGCATTCCTTTACTTTGTGGAGGCTGGAGCGGAAATTGCGGTACTTGAGGTTGGTATGGGCGGGCGGCTTGACGCTACCAATGTTGTGGACCCGCTGTTCTCGGTAATAACCGACATTTCACTGGATCACATGGAGTGGCTGGGCCCGACCGTAGGCGCAATTGCCCGCGAGAAGGCGGGAATCATCCGGCGGAACGGTACCCTGATCACGCTACCGCAGCTTCCCGAAGCAAACCTGGTGCTGGGCCAAGTGGCAGTCGACTTGTGCGTTCGCGGGGTAAATGCCGCCCGCTACACGGCGGGGTTGGGCGAAGGAGCGGATGTATATACGGTTGAAGCCCTCGGCGCGCAGATTGAGGTGAACTCGCCGCTCAAAGGAGCGCATCAGCAGCGGAACCTTGCGCTGGCGATTGCTGCGGCCGTTGAACTGGCCGAACGGCACGGGTTCCCGGTGACGCCCCAGGCGATTGCCGAGGGTATCAGGCTCACGCGCTGGCCGGGCCGGCTGGAGCGAGTGAGCAGCGGCGGTCTCGAGTGGATTCTGGATGTTGCACATAATCCTGCCGGAGCCTGGGCGCTGCGCGCGGGGCTGCGCAGGCTGGTGGGCGACAGGAGTCTGAAGGTGCTGGTCTTCGGCTGCCTGCGCGACAAGCCCATTAATGAGATGGCGCAAATCCTCTTTCCGCTCTTTGAACAGGTGATTGTTGCACCGATTCGCTCGAGCCGCGCGGCGGGCTTTGGCGAGCTGATGGCAGCAGCGCAGTCCACCGGCGCAAAGGCTGTTGGGGCGGAGAGCGTGAGCCATGCCCTAAAGATGGCAGAAGAGCTTGCCACCGGCAGTCCGGTTGTTGTCTCCGGATCGGTGTACCTGGTGGGCGAAGCGCGGGCGCTGCTGTTGCCAGGGAGGCACGAACCATGAAAGCGTGCCGGCCTAATCCTGTGCCCTGGTTCTACCGCTGGCGAACGAACCTGGTTCAGACCCCGGCATTGAGTGTCGTGACGGGCTTCTGGGGCTCGCTGGCTCTGCTGGTTTCTCTGTTTGAGAAAAGCGGCCGCGTGCAGCACCGCATCGCGCAGAAATGGGCGCGCATGTGCGTCTGGATCTCCGGCTCGCGTGTGACGGTGCGCGGCGCCGAGAACCTCTGCAAACATCCCGTGGCCGTTTACGCCTCAAACCACACGTCGTACATGGATACGCCGGTGGTCTTCTCCTCCCTGCCCTTCCAGTTCAGAATTCTGGCCAAGAAGGGGCTTTGGAAGATTGCATTCATCGGCTGGTATCTCGATCGCTCTGGACAGATCCCCATCGATGTTGGCAATGCGCACGCGGCACTGGCCAGCCTGGGCGCGGGAGTAAAGGCGCTGCGCGCAGGCATGCCGTTGTTTGTCTTTCCCGAGGGCGCGCGCACTCCCGATGGCCAGTTGCAGGAGTTCCTTTCCGGCGCGGCGTTTCTGGCGATTCGCGCCCAGGTGCCGCTGATTCCGGTGGCGCTGAGAGGCGTATACGACCTGCTGCCGATCCACACCCATCACTTCTACCCCAGCGATTTGATACTGAGCGTCGGCGAGCCAATTGAGACCAGGGGAATGACAGTGCGACAAATTGACGAGCTGACGGCGAAGCTGAGAAGCGCGATTGAAGCGATGCTGGAAGCGTCGGTTCAGGTTGACCCCGAGCCACTTCCGGTAGCGTAACGGTTCGTCGAGGATTTGGCGCAGGCGCATACTTAGCGCAAGATGATGCGTGGAGGAGGATCTCGAAAAATGGTCGTCGAGATGCGCACATACAAGCTCAGGCCGGGCAAGCGTGACGAGTTTCTTGCGATCTTTCGCAGCCAATCGGTGCCGGCGCACACTGAAATTGGGATGAAGATCCTTGGGCCGTGGCTTTCAATTGAAGATCCCGACGCGTTCTTTTTCATGCGCGGCTTCCCTGACCTTGAATCTCGTGAGCCGATGAAGGCGAAGTTCTACGAGGGAGAGCTTTGGAGGACGAAGCTCGAGGAGTTGTTGATGCCCATGATCGAGAGATACGACGTGGTGCTGGTCGACGACACTGAAGGATTGATTCACTGGCGATGAGCTGCGGGCGAGCGATCTTCGCTCCCGTACACTGGAATTGCCCATGACTGTCCGCATCGCCATTCCCGTACCCAGCAGCGACGAGGAATACAATGGCCGCTCGCTTCCGGCGTACGTCGAGGCGCTCGAGGCGGCGGGCGCATCTGCTGTTGTGGTCGAGCTCGATCAGCAGCAGGAGAAGGTGGCAAAACTCCTCGCCGGCGTGCAGGGGATTCTGCTGCCCGGCAGCCGGTTCGATGTGGATCCCGAGCGCTACGGCGAAGCGCGTGAGCCCGAGTGCGGCGAGGCCGACGCCGCGCGCGCTGCTGTCGATGATCTTCTGCTGAAGGACGCATTTAGTCTGAAGAAGCCCATCCTCGCCATCTGCCACGGCACGCAGACGCTGAATGTTTGGCGGAACGGTTCGCTGATTCAGGATTTGAAGACCGAAGTAAACCATCGGCCCGGGCGCAGCGTTATCGAAGCGCACCCGGTAAAAGTGGCCGAGGGCTCGCGGCTGGCTGCGTTGCTGCCGGCCGGCTCGGCTCTTGAGACCGCGGTGAACTCGAGCCATCACCAGGCGATTCGGGTTCCCGGCGACAAACTGCGCGTTACGGCGGTTTCTCCCGTCGACGGGGTGATTGAGGCGGTTGAGCTGGATTCGCCGGAACATTTTGTCCTGGGGGTCCAGTGGCACCCCGAGCGCACCTGCGCAGAGAGCGCGGTCTCAAGGTCGATCTTCAAGACATTGATTGAAGCGGCTGCGGCTTGGCACCCGCCAAGCGTCGAAGATACAGTGACGGCGAAATGAGCGAAGCAATCGGCGCCAGGATCAGAGAAGCGCTCGAGAGGGCTAGGCTGACGCCGTTGAATGAGGCGGCAATCGGCCAGTTGAGCGCCTATGTTTCGCTAATTCTTCGCTGGAATGCCCGCGTCAACCTGACCGCGATTCGCGATGAAGAAGGGATAATATCGAGACATGTTGTTGAATCTATTTATGTTAGTGTTAGACTCCCGGGGGAGATAGCCACCCTGCTCGATTTTGGTTCCGGCGCGGGGCTGCCTGGGATTCCAATTGCAATTTGCCGGCCTGAGATCCAAGTAACTCTCGCCGAGTCACAAAACAAGAAAGCCGCATTCCTGAGGGAGGCGATTCGAGTTCTCGGCATGGGTGCGAAGGTCCACTCGGGACGGGCCGAAGAGCTGAAGTCGCAGTTCGACTGCGTGACTTTACGTGCGGTAGACAAGATGGCCGCGGCAGTCAGCTCGGCGGCCGGGCTGGTTGCGCCACTTGGATGGCTGGCGTTGATGACGACGGCGGCTGAACTGAGGGAGCTGCAGGCTGCGGCAGGACCCCTATTCGACTGGACGGCGAATTTCCCGCTGGCCGGAGGGGAAACAAGGATCTTGGCGCTCGGCCAAAAAATCAGTTCGCAAGCTTGATCTCGACCAGCTTTCGTACCGGCGCCAAGTCTCTGGTGTTCTGGACGAAGAACCGCACGCCGGTTCCCTCGGCATAGCGCTTCGCATTGGCAATCTCGTGGATGAGGCTTTTGGGCAGGTCGCTGACTCGGGCGGCGGCCACGGCCTTGTCTCCCAGGACGAGGGACACACGGAAGCAACCCTGGCACGGGCCGAGATAGAGGATGGTGCGCTTGCCGAGGGCTGGCCGAAGGCCCCAGCCGTATTTGGGAGAGGCCGACTTCCATTCGCCGCCGGCGATGCCTTGCGATTCAAGCCAGGCGAGGAGTTCATTCCAGACGGGCAGAGATGGGCCGAGACAGGCGGCCAGCTCCATCTCCGACGGCGGAGTCTTTCGGCCAATGAATGCGTTCGGGAGGTCCATGGTTCCTTCTTTCTGGGCCAGTGTGGTTGCAAAGCGTCTTTGGGGTTCGTGGGGTAGTTGGTTGGCTCGCTCAGTTGCCCTTGAATTCGGGCGGTCGCTTCTCGAGAAATGCGCGGATTCCCTCCTGGTAGTCGCTGCTGTCGTAGACCTCTCGGCGAAGGGCCTGCAGCCGCTCATAGGTTTCGGGATTGAGCGGATGGGCATTAGCCAGAACCCGCATCTCCTCCTTGAGGACCCGCAAGACGAGTGGGGAGGATTGAGCGATCTTTGCGGCCAGGTTCATCGTGAAGGCTTCGAGCTCTTCCGCCGGGACAACGTGATTGACGACGCCGGTCGCTTCGAGCCGGCTGACGGGAACCGGCTCAGCTGTGAAGAGCATCTCCTTAAGGAGGTGAATTCCTGCCACTTTGACCAGGTTGAGCGTTCCGTAGAGGTTGTAGGGCACACCAAGCTTGGCTGGTGTGATGGCAAAGGTGGAATCAGAAGCCGCGATGATGAGGTCGCAGCCGAAGACGAGCTCGCAGGCGCCTCCCCAGACTGACCCTTCGACCATCGCGATGACGGGGCGTGGCAGAGTCTCGATTTTGCGGACGAGCTGGCGAAGGGGGTCGTTATATGTGAGAGGGTCGCGGCCATTGGTGGGGAGTTCGTTGACGTCGTGCCCGGCCGAGAATACCCGTGCGCCCTGGGGGGCGCGGAGAATGACGGCGCGGACGTCGGCCTTCTCCAATTGGTCGATTGCGGCGGCGATATCGGTCAGCAGGCTGCTGCTGAGCGGATTGACGCGCCGGTGGTTCATGGTGATGGTGCCGATGCGGCCGTCGATTGAAATGAGTACGCTCACGGTGGTGACTCCTGTTTGCCGAGTAGATGGTAGCCCCGGGAGTGAGCTGTGAATGTGATGGCCACCGCTCAGAGCCCCCTCGCCAAAGACGGTGATAAACCGGAAGGCGGGAGGGTTGTTCCACGTGGAACATGATCGAGCCCGCCGCCGCCCGATGTTCCACGTGGAACACCTGTTCTGAAGAGGTTTTCTGCAGGAGTCTAAAAAGCGATTTTGCGGGCTCATTGCCTCGGGTCGATTCGCGACTCACCGGATTAGAAATAGATGCAGGGAGAGTCGACACTATCAAGCGCAGTTCTCCTCAAGAAAACGGCGCCTTTCATGCCGCTGGATTCCCTACGTGCATTCCCAATCCGGTCTGGATACTACCCGGGTTTTCCACTTTCCGCCGGTCTCCGGGCCGGCATTCTGCCAAAACCCGTTCGTTCCAGCAAATCCCTGCCCCAGAGGGCTTTGCAGCTAATTCAGGGCAGACCGTTCCAAGATCTTTCCACAGCTTGTCCGAGTTCTCCACAGCCGAAACGGCTTTCTTCGTTCCACCGCTCCCGTTAGTCTTGAATGCCATGGGCAGGATACTCGGCGTGGTGAACCAGAAGGGTGGGGTGGGCAAAACCACGACCGCAATCAACCTGTCGGCTTGTCTGGCTATTGAGGGCGTTCATGTGCTGCTCGTCGACTGCGATCCCCAGGCAAATGCCTCATCGGGCCTCGGCTTCCAGCGCGACGACAATCGCCATTCGATCTACGATGTGCTGGTGGGCAACAGCCCGGCAGATCAGGTGATTCTGCCCACCGATGTCGAGAATCTGTGGCTTCTTCCCGGCTCAAAGAACCTGACCGGCGCCAATATTGAGCTTGCCGGCCAGGAAGATCGTGCAACCCGGCTACGCGAAGCCCTGCAGCCGGTCCGCGACAACTACGACCTGATCATTCTCGACTGCCCGCCCGCCCTCGATCTGTTGACTCTGAACGTCTTGTGCGCGGCTGAGATCCTCATGGTCCCGATGCAGGCCGAGTATTTTGCTCTCGAGGGTGTCTCAGAGCTGATTTCAACGCTGGAACGGGTGCGGGCGGCTTTCAATCCCGGACTGGCGATCGAAGGCGTACTGTTGACCATGTATGACGACCGCACCAATCTGGCGCAACAGGTGACCGAAACCCTCCGCGAGCACTTCCGCGACAGGCTTTACCGGACCGTGATACCGCGCAACATCCGCCTGGCCGAGGCGCCCAGCCACGGCAAACCCGTCGCGTTCTACGATGGCAAGTCCCGCGGCACGGAGGCTTATTTTGAACTTGCCGGGGAGTTTATGGCCCGAAACGGCATTGAGGCTCCCGGCAGCCGGGAACGAAAGGCTGCAGCCTCAGTAAGGCCGGTGGCTGAGGTTCGTTTCTGGCCCTACTCTTAGGAGCATCCGGCTCCGTTTCCAGCCCGGATCGCTTCCGCAGTTCGGAATTCCCCAATCGTAAAGAGACTCTGATCCATTGGCCGCACCTGGGCGGCAATTTGAGGAACACATACAATGACCACGGCAACGATTGACACCAAACGACGCGCGCTAGGCAAAGGGCTTGACTCTCTGCTGCCGCGCACACATCTTGGCCCCGCCCCTGCCCCTGAGAACGAAGGCGGTCGGCCAAGGGAGGTCCCCATCGATTTGATTGACCGCAACCCCTTCCAAACACGCGGCCAAATGGACCAGGACCAGCTGGCCGAGCTGGCGGCGTCGATTACCGCAAATGGTGTTGTGCAGCCGGTCCTGGTTCGCCCGCAGGCGAACGGGAGATTCCAGTTGATTGCCGGCGAGCGGCGGTGGAAAGCCTCAGAGCTGGCAGGCAAAAAGACGATCCCGGCAATCCTGCGCCAGGTGTCGGACGAGCAGGCGATGGAGATCACTATCGTCGAAAACCTGCAACGGGCCGATCTGAACCCGATGGAGCAGGCGCGCGCCTTTGAGCGGCTGTCGCATGAGTTCCACATGACCCAGGAACAGATGGCGCAACGCACCGGCAAGGACCGGGCAACGGTTGCGAACTTTCTACGGCTGCTCAAGCTGCCAGCATCGGTGCAAGCCAGGGTCGAGTCGGGCGAACTGACCTTTGGCCATGCGCGGGCTCTGCTGGCCTTCGAACACCCCGAGGAGATTGAGAAAGCGGCGAAGCGTGCGGTAGCGCTTTCGCTTTCTGTTCGCCAAACAGAAAACTATGTCCAGGGCCTGATTCACCCGGAGCGCAAAGCAAAGAAGGAACCGGCGCCTGAGGCTCAAATCGATCCCAATGTTCGCGATGCCCAAGAGCGATTGCAGAGGGCGCTCGGGATGAAGGTGACAATCGAGGATAAGAACGGTCGCGGCCGCGTGATTATCGAGTATTCAAGGCTCGAGGACTTTGACGCGCTCATGGAGCAAATTGGCGCGAGCGAGCGCGGGTAAACCGGCACAATGCAAATGGGTTAACTGACTTGATTCCTCATGGATGAGGAATACAGCAAATCAGATAATCTGATTTTATGCACACCCGCTCCATCAGCGTCACTGAGGCGGCGCGGAACTTCTCTGACTGCGTAAACCGCGCCCGCTACCAGGGTGTGACCTTCATTCTCCATCGCAACGGCATTCCCGTTGCCCGCATCGTCCCCGAAGCGCAGAAGCAACCGGCCACCGACCGTGAAACTCCTGCCCCCGGCGCGGGAGAGCCCCGCGCTGTCGATTCCTTCACTGCATCCCCGCCGCCCAGGAGTCTCTGGTAAGGGCCAGCCCCTGGCTCAGGAACCACTCGCCTGTCAGGCTGACTGTCGATCCGGGGCCTCAGCTAAAAACCGATCCGCGCCGCGCTTCAGTCAGTGTTTTACCGAGCCGTGCTTTCCTGCTTCGAAGCTGCGGCGATCGAGCCGCGGCAGCCCCCGCGCCACTTTATCGGGAACCAGCGGATAGTGGCGCGCCGCGATGAGGAGCTCGGGCACGCACCAGACATCTTCCTCCGACGTCATCCATTGCCGGCCGTCAAGGCGCTTCAAGTTCACTGGCGCCGAGTAACTGCGCAGCGTGCGCTCGCCGCGCAGGTTGAAGTAGTGCTCAAAGTAGCTCAGCGCCAGTTCGCGCAGGGTGCGGTAGACAGGCGCGCGGAAACGTAGTCCCGCGTAGTTTGACTTGGCAATGCCGCCCCACAGACCGCGCTCGCGATAGAGAGCAACTACGTGGTCGTCGTCGCGCACAGCTTCTAGATCCATCAACAGCGGCGGATGCCCGTTCACGCGCAGGGCGGCCGCGGCCACGAGCGCTCCCTCCAGGCAATGCCCCTTGCGCTCGCGCAGCACGCGCGCCGGCGACCACGCGGTGTCGGCGTATTGGTACCTGATCGCGTCAATGAACTTCTGGATGCGCGCCGGCGTCTTCAGTGCGCGCAGCGTGCGCACGTCCGCTGCCGACAGGCCAAAATCCTCTAGCCGTTCTTTCCGCATTGCACTCTTCGACGATCTCCAGCGGTTCAAAGGCAATAGCGATCTCCCATAGGCGAGTCCCGGAGATTATAGAATCCCGCGCCTCGAAATCCCGTCGCCTTCCACTAAGGCCTTCTCATCGTTCATGATCGTCCCGGCCGGGACGATGAGTCGAATATGGCGCCGCACGTTCGCTCGCTGACCGTGCGAATCAAAACCCGAAGTGGGGAATAGACTGATTATCGCATTATGGTACGCTGAACCATTTTTCGTGACATCTGTCACCGAGGGAAAAACCGTCAGGCGCTAATGTCGATATTTGAGTATCGATAAACAATTATCGGGAAGTGACATTATAGAGCGCGGGCCAGTGGGGATTCCACAGCCGAGCCTGAATCGGCTGCCCCAGTACCATCATTATCTCAGTGAGCTTAAAGCCAAAGGAATCACCACAGTATCGTGTACCGTGATCGGGCTCGATCTGAATCTTGTGCCGGTGCAGGTCCGCAAGGATCTGCAATACACCGGAATCGTGGGCAAACCCAAGACGGGCTATGCCGTGCCGGAACTGATTGCCGCAATCGAGACATTCCTTGGCTGGAACAACGTGCATGAGGCATTCCTGGCCGTCGCCGGCAATCTGGGCACGGCTCTGCTGGGGCACGAGCGTTTTTCCAATTTCGGCCTGCGGATAGTAGCGGCGTTCGATACCGATCCGGAGAAGATAGGTCAATGGGTCCACGGGAAGATGGTCCTTCCCGTGGATAAGCTGGCCGATCTGGCGAAAAGGATGAGCATTCATCTGGGTATTGTCACAGCCCCTGCTGAACACGCCCAGGCGATCGCGAAAGAGATGGTCACAGGCGGCATTCAGGCCATTTGGAACTTTGCGCCCGTGCGGCTCAAGGTGCCTCCGCACATCATCGTTCACAACGAAGATCTCTACTCGTCGCTGGCTTCACTTTCGTGGAAACTGGCACGGCGCTTCAGCGTCTCATTACAACAGGACGGAGGTTCGCACTAATGGCCACTGCGCAAACTACGGTCGATCGCGCGGGGAAGTTTCGAAAAGTATGCGGCATTCTGGACCGGCACGGATACCGGCCGTCCGGGTTGATCCCGATTTTGCAGGCGGTTCAACAAGAGTACCAATACCTGCCTGAGGAAATACTTACCTTTGTGGCGACATCGCTGGATTTACCTCCAGCCCGCGTGTTTGGAGTCGCCACCTTTTACGCTCACTTCGCCCTGGAGCCGAAGGGAAAGCACGTGATCAGGATTTGCGACGGGACCGCGTGCCACGTAAAGCAGTCATTGCCGATATTGAGCGCCATCCACGAGAAGCTGGGCACGAGCGAGAAACAGAAAACGACCGGCGACTTGCTCTTCACGGTGGAGACCGTGGCCTGTCTGGGAGCCTGCGGCCTGGCGCCCGTGGTGGTGATCGACGAGCAGGTCTACGGCGGGATGACGCCTGAGCGAGCCGTCGCTCTGGTGGACGAGATCAAGACGCAAGAGAACGCAGCCGGCCCACAAGCCGCCGCGGCGCCCGTGAATGGAGAACTTCATGTCCACTAGAGATGGTTTGGTTGTTCTGAACTCAACTCCGAATGCGCATGAGGGGTACGCAGCGATGCGGCGAGTGATCTTGTGTGCCGGGACCGGCTGCATGGCTAACGGCGCGATGAAAGTCTTTGAGCGCTTCAGGAAGGAGATGGATCGAGCACAACTCAACGTTATTCTCGAGCTTCGGCCTGAAGCCGGGGACCGGGACGTGCGGTTGTCGAAGAGCGGCTGCCAGGGCTTTTGCCAGATGGGCCCTCTGGTTTCGGTTCTTCCCGATGGCATTCTCTATACCAAGGTGCGCGCTGAAGACGTGCCCGAGATCGTAGACCAGACGCTGGTGGCCGGGCAGGTTGTCGACCGGCTGCTTTACAAGGATCCAGCGACGCGTAAGATTTGCCGAGGCCTCGAGGACAATCCTTTTTACGCCCGGCAGGATAGGCGTGTGTTGCGGGAGTGCGGGTTCCTCGATCCTGAGGACATTCACGAGTACATCCTGCACGGGGGCTATTCGGCCGCGAAGAAGGCGTTTCTGGAGATGTCTCCAGAGCAGATCTGCAAGCAGATCAGCGAGTCCGGATTGCGGGGCCGCGGCGGCGGCGGGTTCCCCACGGGTCGCAAGTGGGAAGCGGCTCGGGTGCAGAAGGCGGCCAAGAAGTACGTCATCTGCAATGGAGACGAAGGCGATCCGGGCGCATTTATGAACCGCTCGGTGATGGAGGGCAATCCGCACAGCGTGATTGAGGGGCTGATGATTGCAGCCCGCGCCATCGGAGCCGACCAAACCTTGGTGTATGTGCGCGCCGAGTACCCGCTGGCGGTAGAGCGTGTGAGGCGGGCGGTGGCCGATGCGGAGCGCGAAGGGATTCTGGGCAACAACGTGTTTGGCACCGGCCTCTCGATGAAATGCGACGTGATGGAAGGCGCCGGCGCGTTTGTGTGCGGTGAAGAAACCGCCATGATCGCCTCGATTGAAGGCCGGCGCGGGATGCCCACGCCGAAACCCCCATTCCCGGCGCAGAGCGGGCTCTGGGGCAAGCCGACCATCATCAACAACGTTGAAACCCTGGCGCATGTTTCGCGCATCATCAACGAAGGCCCCGAGGCCTTCCGCAGCATCGGCACACCGGAGTCGCCTGGAACGAAAACCTTTGCACTGACCGGGCACGTGGCCAACACCGGGCTCGTCGAAGTGCCCTTCGGAACCAAGCTGCGCGATATCGTGCTGGAGATCAGCGGCGGCATAACCGACGACAACGGGAAGCTGATGAAGAACGGTTTCAAGGCCGTTCAGATCGGGGGTCCTTCGGGCGGCTGCCTCACTGAGGAGCACCTGGACCTGCCGCTTTCGTATGACTCGCTCCGCACCGTGGGTGCGATGGTGGGTTCCGGTGGACTGGTGGTGATGAACCAACGCACCTGCATGGTGAGCATCGCGCGCTTCTTCATGGAATTCACGCAGCGCGAGTCCTGCGGCAAGTGCGTGCTTTGCCGTGAAGGCACCAAGCAGTTGCTGGCGCTGCTCGACGACGTAATTGAAGGACGAGCCGACGCAGGCACGCTCGATTTGCTCCAGAAGCTGGGCCGCGCGGTGCAGGTGGGATCGTTGTGCGGCCTGGGGAAGACCGCGCCGAACCCGGTGCTGTCGACACTGCGCTACTTCCGCAAGGAGTACGAGGAGCACATCTTCGAGAAGCGGTGCCGTACCGGGCGCTGCAAGGCGTTGCTGAAGCCGGAGATCAACGCCGAACGATGCAAGGGATGCGGCCTGTGCATCAAATCGTGCCCCACCGGCGCGATTACAGGCGAAAAGAAACAGCCTCATCACATCAACCCGGAACTTTGCATCAAGTGCGGGGCATGCGCCAAGGCCTGCAAATTGCAAGCCGTAGAGGGAGTTTGACCAGTGAAAGAGCTCACACAGCCGACATTGACGATTGACGGCAAGACGGTGTTGATTGAAGGCGAACGCAACCTGCTGGAGCTGGTGCGAAAGGCGGAGATCGATCTGCCGACCTTCTGCTACCACTCTGAGCTGAGCGTTTACGGCGCGTGCCGGCTTTGCCTGGTGCAGGTTGAGGGACGCGGCATCATGGGCGCATGCTCGACGCCCCCGGAGCCGGGTTTGAAGATTCTGACCACGACGCCGGAGATCCGCGAGATCCGCCGCATTGCCGTGGAATTGCTGCTGGCCAACCACGATCAGCAGTGTCCCACGTGCCCGCGGAGCTCAAACTGCCAGTTGCAGAGCCTGGCGCAGCGGCTGGGCATCCGCAAGGTGCGCTTCAAGCCCGTGCATGCGCCGGTGCCCATCGATGAGTCGTCGCCGTCGCTGGTGCGCGACCCCAACAAGTGCGTTCTTTGCGGCGACTGTGTGCGCATGTGTTCTGAGATCCAGGGTATCGGCGCCATCGATTTCGCCCACCGTGGCCACGACGTAAGCGTGACGCCCGCATTCGGCAAAAAGTTGGGCGAAGTGGAATGCGTGAATTGCGGGCAGTGCGCCAGCGTATGCCCCACCGGCGCCCTGACACCGAAGCCGGAAGTCGACGAGGTTTGGTCGTTGCTTGCCGATCCCGAGAAGACTGTTGTTGCGCAGATTGCGCCGGCGGTACGCGTAGGGTTGGGTGAGTGCTTTGGACTCAAGCCGGGCGACATCACCACGGGCCAGATTGCTGCGGCGCTAAGGCAACTGGGTTTCGACCAGGTCTACGACACGTCGTTTGCCGCGGACCTCACCGTGATCGAAGAAGGCACGGAGTTCCTGAGGCGCAAGCAGGAGGGCGGCAAGCTGCCGATGTTCACATCGTGCTGCCCAGGCTGGGTGAAGTATGCCGAGCAGTATTTCCCTGAGCTGCTGCCGCATCTCTCCTCGTGCCGTTCGCCGCAGGCCATGTTCGGCTCGCTCATCAAGGCGATGGCGCCGGAGCAGTTGAAGGTCGATCGCAAGAATGTGAAGGTTGTGGCGATCATGCCGTGTACGGCGAAGAAATTTGAAGCGCAGCGGCCAGAGCTTGGAGTGGACGGCGATCCTGACGTGGATCATGTATTGACCACGCAGGAGCTGGCGCACATGATCCAATCGGCCGGCTTAATCTTCAACTCGTTGCAGACAGAATCCTTCGACATGCCGTTCGGCTTCTACACCGGAGCCGGAGTGATTTTCGGGAACTCCGGTGGCGTAATGGAGGCAGTGCTGCGCTACGCCGGGGAAAAGTTAAAGGGCAGCAAGCTCGACCGCATCGACTTCCAGGAAGTCCGGGGCGAGTCAGGCTTGCGCGAAGCCAGTATCACGGTCGATGGCACAGAACTGAAGCTCGCCATTGTTCACGGCCTCAGGAACGCGCACGTGGTTGCTGAGCAGGTGCGGGCGGGCAAGAGCCATTACGACTTGATCGAAGTGATGGCGTGCCCGGGCGGATGCGTGGGCGGCGCCGGCCAGCCGGTGACCACAACGCGCAATGCGCGTGCATTAAGGACCAAGGGGCTCTACGAAGCCGACAAGATGCTGCAACTGCACAAGTCGCAGGACAACGTCGTCGTCACCGATTGTTACGCAAAGTTCCTGGGCGATATCGGCGGCGAAAAGGCGCATCATCTGCTGCACACCACCTACCAGAGCCGTCGGCGTATCACAGACGAGGTTCTGCCTCTCATGCAGGCGCGCGGGAGCAGAAAAACCAAGGTGAGCGTCTGCCTGGGGACTAATTGCTACCTCAAGGGATCGCAGGAAGTGCTGAACACCCTGCTCTACCACGTGCAGGCCACGGGGCTGGAAAACCAGATCGATGTGCGGGCGGCTTTCTGCATGGAGCAATGCGAGCACGGCCCCAACGCCACGGTTGACGGCGAGCACGTTGATCAATGCCTTGCCGCCAACGTCATAGAAATCCTGAATGACAGTATTGAGAGCGAAGAAAAGCGCGAACGTTGAGCGCGTGCCGCGCCCCGGCACAACAAGGAGAATGTCGTGATAGCTCAAGAACGTGCCGACTTTATCGAACCCGGAGAAATCGAGGCATTACTGACGGAACGGTCGCGGCCCACCCCGCTGCGCGTGCGCGAGCTGCTGGCCAAGGCGCGCGAGATGCACGGTCTCTCGATGGAGGATGTGGCCTGCCTGACCCTCGTCGAAGATCCCGAGCTGCTGGCCGAGCTCTTCTCCACCGCCAGGAGCATCAAGGAAGAGATATACGGTTCGCGGCTGGTGTTCTTTGCACCGCTATACATTTCGAACCGTTGCTCAAACGAGTGTACCTATTGCGCCTTCCGCGCCACCAACACCGAGCTTAAGCGGCGCACGCTCACGCAGGAAGAGATTGCCGAAGAGACGCGGATCCTCATCCGCCAGGGTCACAAGCGCGTACTGGTGGTCGCCGGCGAGGCGCTGCCGCCGGCGGGTTTCAAGTACATCACCGATTCCATCGCGACAATCTACTCAACGCGGGTCGGGCCGGGCGAGATTCGCCGCGTGAATGTCAATCTGGCGCCGCAGAACGTGGAGCGCTTCAAGCAGCTGAAGCAAGCCGGCATCGGAACCTTTCAGCTCTTTCAGGAGACCTATCACCGGCCCACTTACGCGGCGGTTCACCTGAAAGGGAAAAAGCGGGACTACGACTGGCGCGCAACGGCCTTCGATCGCGCCATGCAGGCGGGCATCGACGACGTCGGCATGGGGCTCCTGTTCGGACTCTACGACTGGCGCTTTGAGGCGCTGTCGATGATGCAGCACATCCGGCACCTGGAAGAGACCTTCGGTGTTGGTCCGCACACCCTCAGTTTTCCGCGCATCGAGCCGGCGGTGGGCTCAACGCTCGCTACGGCTCCTCCGTATGCCGTAAGCGATGCGGACTTTATCAAGCTGATCGCGATCATGCGTCTTGCGGTGCCGTACACGGGCATGATCATGTCGACGCGCGAGACTGCGGAGGTGCGTAGGCAGACGTTTGCGGTCGGCATTTCGCAGATTTCGGCGGGTAGCCGCACCGACCCCGGCGGATACAAAGACGGCGAAGGCGATCCTAACGGGAGCCAGTTCCAGCTGGGCGATCATCGCTCGGTGGAAGAGGTGGTCGCTGACGTGGTTTCGCTCGGCTATACGCCCTCGTTCTGCACCGCCTGCTATCGACTGGGACGCACTGGTCAGGACTTCATGGACCTGGCCAAACCGGGCGAAATCAAGTACCACTGCCAGCCGAATGCTCTCTCGACGTTTCTCGAGTATTTGTGCGACTACGCCGGGCCGGTTGCGAAATCGGCCGGCGAGAAACTGATTTCGATCGAGCTGCAACATATGGATGGCCAACAAACTGCCTGCACCCTGCCGATGCTCAATCAAGTTCGGCGGGGCGAGCGCGACGTTTTTGTTTAAACAAAAGGGAGGAAGAATGCAACGCGCAACAGCGAAGGGATTCCGGCTGCACATTGGGTTCTTTGGCCGCAGAAATGTGGGCAAATCGAGCTTGCTGAATGCGATTACAAGGCAGACGGTTTCGATCGTCTCCGATGTCCCGGGTACGACCACCGATCCGGTGGAAAAGCCGATGGAGCTGGAACCCATCGGCCCGGTGCTCTTTGTGGATACCGCGGGCGTTGACGATGTGGGCGCGTTGGGTGCGCAGCGCATCGAAAAGACACGCCAGGCCATCGCCCGTTCCGACATCGGCGTACTGGTAACCGAAGCCGGAGTGTGGGGCGAGTTCGAAGAAAAACTGCTCGCCGAGTTGCACATACACAGGATTCCCGTAGTGGTCGCCTTGAACAAGGCGGATTTGCGCCAGCCCACGACGGAACAGATCGCGCGCTTCCGGCAAGAGAAGCTGGCATCGGTTCTGCTCTCTGCAACCACCGGCGAGGGCATTGACGCTTTCCGGGAGCTGCTCTGGCAAACCGCGCCGGCTGACGCAGCCGAATCGCCCATGCTCGTTCGCGACTTGGTGCCGCCTGGAGAGACTGCCGTTTTCGTAACGCCCATCGACAGGGAAGCTCCCAAAGGGCGCATCAAAAATCTCCAGGTGCAGGCCATCCGCGATCTTCTCGACGGTGAATCGTCATGCATCGTGGTGAAGGATGCGGGATTCGAGAAAGCGCTCGGCAATTTGAAGACGCCGCCGAGCCTGGTGGTGACAGACGCGCAGGTCTTCGACAAAGTGGCGAGTCTCACTCCGGAAGCAGTGCCGTTGACGGCCTTCTCGATTCTGCTTTCGCGACTGAAGGGAGACCTGATCGAGCAGACGCAGGCGGCGCTCACCATCGACGAGCTTCGTCCGGGCGACAAGGTGCTCATTGCAGAGACATGCACGCACCACCCCATCGAAGAGGACATCGGGCGCGTGAAGATTCCGCGTTGGCTCGAGAAGCATGTGGGCGGCAAGCTTGAATTTACGCATGTGAAGGGCCGCGACTTTCCGCAGGATCTTTCGCCCTACAAACTGGTGATTCACTGTGGCGCATGCATGTGGAACCGGCAGGAGATGATGAGTCGCATTCGCGAGTGCCAGAGGCAGCAAGTGCCCATCACGAACTACGGGCTGGTGATCGCCATGGCGCAGGGAAACCTGGAGCGCGCTCTTGCGCCGTTTCCTGAGGCTCTTGCGGCATTTCGTGAAGCACGAGCAGCGAAGGCGGCGTGTCCGGCGGTCGATCCCGCGCCTCTTGCGGCCGGGTCGAACGCAGTCCTGGTGAACTAACCGTGACGCAGCCCTCCCAATCCGAGATCCTCCATTGGCTGAAGGAGGAACGCCCCGGCCCGCTCCGCGAGCTATATGCGTGGGCCGATGCGGTTCGGAAGGAGAATGTGGGCGATGCGGTCCACCTGCGGGGATTGATTGAAATCTCAAGCCACTGCCGGCGGCAGTGCATGTACTGCGGCCTGCGCAAGGCCAATCGCGGCCTCGAACGCTATCGCATGACGCGCGAGGAGATCGAGGAGTGCGCCCGGATGGCCGTCCAGCTGGGTTACGGGACGGTGGTGATCCAGGCCGGCGAAGACGACGCGCTGACAGCGGAATGGATTGCTGAAATCGTCGCCTGGATCAAGCGCACGACGCCGCTCGCAGTGACGCTCAGCCTGGGTGAACGCAGCGAAGAAGAACTGCTTCTTTGGCGCAGGGCGGGCGCCGACCGCTACCTGCTGCGCTTCGAAACCTCCGACGCAGACCTGTTTCACGCCATCCATCCGGGCTGTTCGCCAGCGGCGCCTGACCGGCTCACGCTATTGCGGCAGATCAAGCGGCTCGGTTACGAGGCCGGCGGAGGCGTGATGGTCGGCATCCCCGGGCAGTCGTACGAGAGCCTGGCGCAGGATGTGCTCACGTTTCGCGCTCTCGATCTTGACATGATCGGGATCGGGCCGTACATCGCGCATCCAACCACGCCGCTTGGTTCCGGGCTGCTTCGTCCGCCCGTCAATCCAGCCGACCAGGCGCCGGCGAGCGAACAGATGGTCTATAAGATGATCGCCCTCACGCGCATTCTCTGCCCGACTGCGAATATCCCCAGCACCACGGCGCTTGCCACGATGAACAGAACGCAGGGACGCCGGCAAGGTTTGCAGGTGGGCGCGAATGTGGTAATGCCAAATCTCACGCCGGTTCGTTATCGTCCGCTGTACGAGATTTATCCCGCCAAGGCGTGCATCGAAGAAAGCGCTACGGACTGCAATCAATGCCTGCGCGGCCAGATTCGCTCCATCAATCGTTTTCCCGGACGCAGCACCGGCGGAAGAGGAGAATTCGAAGTCGATGCGGGCGTTCTTGCGCGCTCGGCCTCGCAGCTTGTTCAGCTCCAGGAGCAAGGTTATGGCGGATGACAACAACACCGTCGAAGTTGTGGTGTGTCTCGGCAGCTCATGCTTTGCACGAGGAAACTCGCAGAACCTTGCCGTGGTGGAAGAATACCTGCTGAATCACGGGATGCAGAAGTCAGTTCGAGTGACGGGATGTCTTTGCCAGGATGAGTGCAAGCGCGGTCCAAACCTGGTTGTGCGCGGCGAACACCTGCACGAGATGAGTCCCACCAGGTTGCGCGAAATCCTGCTCACGTTAAACGCGAAAGTAGTCTGATCCATGACGCCGCCGAACGCCATCTATACCGTGCGCCGCGAATGCCAGGATTGTCACAAGTGCATCCGTGAGTGCCCGGTGAAGGCAATCCGCGTGCAGGAGGGCTACGCGCGCGTGGTTGCCGAGATGTGCGTGCTTTGCGGCAACTGCATCGTTGCCTGCCCAAGCAACGCCAAGCAGGTTCGCAACGATCTGCCCAGAGTGAAAGAGCTGCTCGCAAGCGGGCGAAAGGTTGCCGTCTCTCTGGCGCCATCCTTTGTGGCGCAGTTTCCAGGCGTGCGAGCCGGGCAATTGATTCGCGCTCTCAAGAAGCTGGGATTCTTCGCCGTCTCTGAAACTGCGCTCGGCGCGCAGCATGTTTCGGCCAGCGTGCTCGAACTCATGCGGGGAGAGCCGGGACATGTCTGGGTTTCGTCAGCTTGTCCGGTGGTAGTGGACTTTGTCGCCAAGTATCATCCCGAGTGCCAATCCAACGTCTCCGCACTCCTGTCTCCGCTGCTCACCCACTGCAAGCTGCTGCGTGCGCATTACGGCGATGAAGTCGCTATTGTTTTCATTGGACCGTGCATCGCCAAGAAAAAGGAGGCCGAAGAGCATCCGGAACTTCTTGACGTAGTTCTCACCTTCGAGGATCTCGAGAACTGGCTCGACGAGGGAAACATCAACCTGCCCATGCTGATCGAGTCAGAAGACGACCGCTTCGCCCTTGAAGAAGCGCGCGAAGGCGCCCTCTATCCCATTGAGGGCGGCATGACGCCCGGAATCACGCGCGACGGCGCGGTGAACAGTTCGCAGGTAATGTCGTTCTCAGGGATAGCCAATGTGGAACAGGCGCTGAAAGGCATCGCCGAGTGGAGGCCCGAGCACAATATCTTCCTCGAGCTCACCGCATGTGCCGGATCCTGCGTGAACGGCCCCAAGGCCGCGCGCAATCGGTCGATCGCCAAGCGGAGATTCGACGTTTTGAAGTCCGCCCGGCCGGCCGACACCGCGCCCAGAGCCGCGAGCCTGGCGCAAACCCGCCCCTACGCGGCAGTGCCCGTTCCGCGCAACGAGTACAGCGAGATGCAGATTACCGAGGCGCTGCGCAGCGTGGGAAAATACTCGGCCGAAGACGAGTTGAACTGCGGAGGGTGCGGCTACGAGTCTTGCCGCGACTTTGCGCACGCACTTATCGCCCGCAACGCCGAACGCATGATGTGCGCCACGTATACGCGCAAGCTGGCGCAGAAGAAAGCCAATGCGCTGCTCAAGAAAATGCCGTCGGCCGTGGTCATTGTCGACGATCAATTAAGGATCATCGAGTGCAATAAGAACTTTCTGCGCCTCTTCTCAGAAGACGTCGAGCAGGAAAAAGATCTCGAGGGGGCCGCTCTCGATGCGGTGATTCCTTTCTTCAACTTGTTTCAGCGGGTCCTGGAGTCAGGCGAGGACATCGTCAGCCACGACATCCGCTACCAGCGCAGCATTCTGAATACCAGCATCTTCAGCATTGAGCCGCACCTTGTGTTGTGCGGCATCTTCCAGGACATCACCGAGCCGATCTTCCATAAAGAGCAGATTATTGGACGGGCCCGCGACGTCATCCAGAAGAATCTGAAGACGGTGCAACAGATTGCCTATCTTCTTGGCGAAAATGCGGCCGATTCCGAGATCATTCTGAACTCCATTGTGCGCTCGTTCAGCCCCGAAGAGCTGGATGAGGGCGGCGCCGAGAAATCGAAATGAATGCACCGGAAGAAAACTTTATCGAGGTCGATTACTGTCAGCGCGCCAAGCACGGCCAGTTGATCTCGGGCGATGTGTTCCTCTCAGAAAAGGTGAAGGAGGAGGGGCGCATCGTTTCTGTTCTCTCTGACGGGTTGGGAAGCGGCGTGAAAGCAAGTGTGCTTGCCACGATGACCGCGACCATGGCTCTCAAATTCACCGCCAGCCCGATGGATATTCGCAGATCGGCAGAGATCATCATGGACACCCTTCCCATCTGCAGTGTCCGCAAAATCAGCTACTCCACGTTCACGGTCGTCGACATGGCCCGGAGCGGTGAGACGCGGATCATCGAACACGGGAACCCGTCGTTTCTGCTCATCCGGCCAGATGGCGACGCGCGTATTGAGAAGACCGAAGTACGGCCCGAACGCTGGCGCGACAGGGTCATCAGCTACACCAGTTTCGACGTAAAACGCGAGGATCGCATCGTCTTCTTCTCCGACGGCATCTCGCAGGCAGGCATGGGTGAATTCCGCACTCCATTTGGGTGGGGGCTGCCAGCCGTCGAAGCCTATATTCGCGAGCAGATCGACAGGCACCCGCACATCTCGGCCCGCGAGCTGTCTCGCGCTCTGGTTGCCCGGGCAGAAGAAGTGGACGGCCTGACGGCCAAGGACGACATCACCTGCGGCGTCGTCTATGTGCGCAGTCCGCGACAGCTTCTCGTCATGACCGGCGCACCCTTCAATCGGGTTCACGATCAGGACCTGGCGAAAATGGCAGAGCGAACGCCCGGACGAAAAGTAATCTGCGGCGGGACCACGGCCAACATTATCTCCCGGCAGCTTAACCGGCCTCTTGAGATTGACCTTCGTCAGGCGCGCGATTCGCGTGTTCCGCCAACCGCCAGAATGCAGGGCTTCGATCTTGTCACTGAAGGAATCCTGACGCTTGGCGAGGTGCAGAGGATTCTTGAAGAGGGTCTGGAACCGGAAGAATTGAAGGCCAACGCAGCAGTGCGTCTCACTCGAATGCTGCTTGACAGCGATGTGGTGAGATTCGCAGTGGGAACCCGGATCAACGACGCACATCAGGATCCGAATATTCCCGTCGACCTCGACCTGCGGCGCAATATCGTCAAACGGATTGCCCGAGTCCTCGAAGACAAGCACATGAAGCGCGTCATCGTGCAATACATTTGAACGGCGCATCCCGCGGAACCGATTGGACCTGCGAAACGCCTATTTTCCGATGCAGAAGGTTGAGAAGATCAGGTTCAGGATGTCGTCGGGAGTGGTTTGGCCGGTGAGCGAATCGAGAGCCCAGAGCGCGCGGTAAAGGTCCAGCAGGATCATTTCGTGAGGGATGGAGCCGGCATTCGCGCGTGAGGCATCGGCCAGCGCGCCGAGCGTCGTAGTGATGGCCTGGTGCTGGCGCAGGTTAGTCAGCAGCCCCGGCTCGGCGGCCGCGCCGCCCGTTGCCAGGCGAAGAATCTGCGCGCGCAGTTCCTCGATTCCCTCGCCCGTCAACGCCGAGGTCGAAAGAACCGGCAAGCGCCGCCCCTCTTCCGTATCGAGATCCGGCGCCGGCCGCCCATTCGTAATCAGGTCGCTCTTGTTGATTGCCACCAGCGCGGGCCGCCCCTCGCATGCGGCCAGCAGCCGCCGCTCTTCCTCGTTGAGCGGTTCGGTCGCGTCCAGCACAATCAGCACCAGGTCCGCGTCGGCCAGGGCCTCGCGGCTGCGCGCGACCCCCATCTGCTCAGCCTCTTCAAGTCCCTCGCGCAGGCCGGCCGTGTCCACCAGCTCCAGCGGAATGCCATCCAGCGAGATTCGCTCCGTCACCAGGTCGCGCGTGGTGCCGGGGGTGGCCGTAACAATGGCGCGGTCGCGCTCCACAAGCCGGTTGAAGAGCGAGCTCTTGCCGGCGTTGGGCCGGCCGACAATGGCCAGCGTCAGCCCATCGTGCACCAGCCGCCCCCGGCCGAAAGAAGCTTCAAGCGCGGCCAGCTGCGGCTTCAGCTCGTCGATACGCCGGGAAATCTCCTCCTGCGGCGTCACATCTACATCGTCTTCGGCGAAATCGATGCCGGCCTCGAGCAAAGCAATCAGCTCAACCAGCGATTGTTTTACCGGCGTCACGCGGCGGCGGAGCGCGCCTCCCATCTGGCTGGCAGCCTGGCGCGCCTGCGTCAGCGTCTGCGCCTCGATGAGGTCGCGAACCGCCTCAGCCTGGGTCAGATCGAGCCGCCCGCTCAGAAAAGCACGCTGCGTAAACTCGCCGGGCTCGGCCAGGCGAGCGCCCAGCGCCAGCGCTCGGCGCAGCAGTAAGTCGAGAATCACCGGCGAGCCGTGCGCTGCAATCTCCACCACATCCTCTGCGGTGTAGGAGTGCGGCGCCTCGAAGTACGTCACCAGAGCTTCGTCGATCACCGCGGGCTCTGCGCCAGGCCCGCAGTTGCCAATCCTAGACTCGCCGATCCCAGAATCGTCGATCACATCGGCCAGGCGCGCATGAGCCGGCGCGAGCGGTTGGCGCAGACGCACGAGCTCGGCGGCGATCGAGACCGAATCAGGCCCGCTGAGCCGCACAATGCCGATGCCTCCGCGGCCGGGAGGCGTGGAGATGGCGGCAATGGTGTCAGTTGGAGTGGTGCGTTCTGTCATGGACCCATATCAGTGTAGAACCGCGGCGTCGCATCTGCGGCGCCGTCACCATGCTGCGCCATCACCATGCTGCGCCAGAAAGGCAATCTCATTGAACGTATATGCCGGCCAGGGTCTGCCTTTCGGCGCGCCGTAGGCGCAAGGGAGGTTAGCCCCGCGCCTTGGCGTGGGGAAAGCTGGCTCATCGAACGCCGCAAGCCCCGTAGGGGCGGCGCATCTTCATATCAAGCGCCGGCTTGCCGTGCGCAGCTGAGCTTGATATAAAGGGGCGGCTAATCCTCGGAGTGCACATCAATCACTCCGGAGGGAGCAGAATGCTTCAGCCCTCTGAATCATGGCCCCTGAATCCAACCCGGAGGGAGCAGGGGGCTTCAGCCCTCTGAATCATGGCCCCTGAATCCACTCCGGAGGGAGCAGGGGGCTTCTGCCCTCTGAATCATGGCTCCAAAAGCGGGGCCTTCAGGCCCGGATCAGGCCGCCCCGAGCAAATGCAAATGTGGTGCGAACCGCGAGCGTGGAGGCTCAACATGGCGAAGACCGGAACAATCAAACCAACACTATGGACAATCGCAGCCTCGGCGCTCTTTGCCGCCGCCAACACAATCACAGCGCAACCGCCGGCCCACGTGCCTAGCATCGATATGACTCCGGTCAAGCCCGAGTCTGTCGGCTTTTCAACGGAGCGGCTCGAGCGCCTGCATGCCATCATCCAGGGCGAAGTCGATCAAAAGCAGCTTGCCGGCGCCATCACCATCCTTGCCCGCCACGGCAAAATCGTCGATTACCACCTCTACGGCGATCGCGACCTAGCAGCCGGCACGCCCATCACCAAAGACACGATCTTCCGCGACTACTCCATGACCAAGCCGGTCACCGGCGTGGCCATGATGATCCTGTACGAGCAGGGCAAATGGCAGCCGCAGGACCCCATCGCGAAGTACATCCCCGAGTTTGAGCACCTCAAGGTCTTCAACGGCGTCGACGCGAATGGAAAGATGATTCTCGTCGATCCCGAGCACGCGCCCACCATGCGCGAGCTGATGACCCACACTGCCGGATTCAGCTACGGCAACGGCGCCACTCTCGCCGACAAAGCGTATGCCGACCTGAAGATTCACGACGCCAAAACCCCGCAGGAGATGATTGACCGGTTCGCGCAGGCTCCGCTCTTCTACCAGCCCGGAAAAGCCTGGCTCTACAGCATGTCCATGGACATCCAGGGCTACATTGTCGCCAAGCTCTCCGGCCAGTCGCTGCCCGATTTCATGCGCGACAACATCTTCGCTCCACTGGGAATGAAGGATGCGGGATTCTACGTACCCGCAGAAAAGCGCAGCCGCTTCTCGCCGAACTATCGTTACAACAAGACAACCAGCCAGCTCGACGAGGACCCAACCGTGAGCGGCATTCCCGCCGACGACGCCGAGCAGCCCACCAATCCCTCGGGCGGCGGCGGACTTGTGAGCTCGGCTGAGGACTACTACCGGCTTGCGCAGATGCTCGGCAATGGCGGCCAGCTCGACGGCGTGCGCATCCTCTCGCCCGCCACCGTCAAGCTCATGACCTCCAATCACCTGCCGGCTTCGCTGCTCACCGGCGAATGGGGCGGCGGCATGCATGTGATGCGGCCGGGATTCGGCTACGGCTACAATGGCGCGGTTATCTTCGATCCGGCCGACGCGAACCTGCCTGACGGCAAAGGGACCTACTTCTGGGACGGCGCGGCCGGCACCTGGTTCTGGGTCGATCCAACTAACGACGTAGTTTTCGTGGGAATGATCCAGCGCATGACCTGCCCCGACAACCACCCCCTGCTTTACCGCACCCACGCCGCGGTCTACGGCGCGCTCGTCGATCCGTCGAAATAGAGCAGCGGGTCAGTTCAAAGGGTACGGGCTTCTTGCAGATGGGGCTTTGGAGGATACAGGCTTTGAAGGGTACGGGCTTTAGCGTGAAGGGTATGGGCTTCAGCATGAAGGGTACGGGCTTCAGCCCGTACATAAACCCACCAAAACAATCGCGGGCCCTACAGGCTGCGGAAAAACCCGATGAATGCCGCTGTTTTGAAAGGGCACGGATTTATCCGTGCCAATAGAACCCATAAAACGATTCGGGTTTTAACCCCTGAGGGATGGTCCTCGCGAATCCAGCCGTGATCAATGAGTTTTTCCGCAACCTCTTCAGCCCGTACATAAATCCAGCAAAATAATCGCGGGCTTTACGGGCTGCGGAAAAACCCGATGAATGCCGCTGTTTTGAAAGGGCACGGATTTATCCATGCCAATAGAGCCTATAAAACGATTCGGGTTTTAACCCCTGAGGGATAGTCCTCGCGAATCCCGCCGTGATCAATGAGTTTTTCCGCAACCTCTTCAACCCGTACATAAAATCCAGCAAAATAATCGCGGGCTTTACGGGCTGCGGAAAAACCCGATGAATGCCGCTGTTTTGAAAGGGCACGGATTTATCCGTGCCAATAGAGCCCATAAAATGAGTTGGGGTTTTAACCCCTGAGGGATGGTTTAACTAATGCACCCCTAAAGTGCTAGACATGGCTTTGGCGAAGGTCCAAGCCTATCGCGCCTTGGTGCAGCAGGTCTGTGTCGGCCGCTCGGTTTCGAAAACGCCACGCCTGTTACACTTGCCCTACTAGCCCAGTCTCACTTGAGGATGAGCGTGCTTGACAAGCGCCTCAAAAAAGCTGCGTGCGTTTCTATTATGCGGAGACGGAGCACCAGCTTGCGCCCCTGAGGAACTTCCGATCTGCGAAGTGAGTGCGGGCTCTTGCAGGAACAGCACAACAAGGGATAAACCATCCAGCGCTCAAATCCTGAAGCCGACGGTGGAGATTCCCCAATATCTCGCTTGGATTTCCAGAAACGGACGGTGATAGTTGACCATCGCAATCTGCGCAAAATGTGGCGCAACAAAGTTCGGCGCGTTTAATCCCTGCGATCAGTGCGGATACGAGCCTCCATCGACCTTGGAAAAGGCGAGGAGCATTTTGCTGAGCGATCATCATCACACCAAAGCCGAACTTGAAATGATAGGCGAAGCGATTCGTTCCGGCAGGCCGGTGACTTATGACCCGGTGGCCCTAGCAACCTATGAACGAACATTAGATATCATGGAATCCAATCCAGAAGCCTTGGCATGTCCCGCATGCGGCGAGGACCTTGATTCGCTTGACGAAACGCTTTGCCGAAGATGCAGAGAATCTAACGACAAATAAACGAATCCCGTTGGTTCCTTGAAGCCCGACAATCGGTTTCCGCCCAAAACGGCCCCGGGTAGATTCTAAAAACCGCCCCTGCCGCCCCGCTCAGCTCCGCACATACTCTTTAGCTCCGCCAACCCCGCCAGCTCCGCTAACTCCGCTGTCTCTGCATAGAATTTCGCGCGTTTGCGCTACCGTGAGTTCAGCACTCGCTCCAGGCTCCCTCGCTCCTCAAGGTCTCGCGGCGTTTCGGGCGAACAAAGGTCGCAAAATATCGCTCCTAAGTCCTTATTTATGAGGACTTTGATATATTAAGTGCTTTGTTATCAGTGGCTTGCGGCAAAAGGTAAAAGGTACAAGCTGCTGAATCTAAACCGCTTAAGGTCAAAAAGGGGGGTATACAAGGGGGTGCGAATTCGACAGCCGAGTGCCGGGTGCCCCATCCTCCTGAGCGAAGGTCGCTGCGGCGACCGGAGCCGAAGGATCTGCTTTTTCATCGGTTAGTGGGACGGAACCCCGCGAACTCCGCTGCCGCATTGCAGATAATTACAGCCCTCCGGCGCACAATCCTAAATAGGAAGGATTACCTCCGGGAACATGAAAAGCAGCAGTCTCTCACTCACCCGCATGGCCTGTCCCATTGGCCCATCCCTCACCGGCCCGTGCACCCTGGGCCGTTTTCTTCAAAAACACACAGAAACAGTGCAGCGGTGATCCTCTCCAACAGAATCAGTAACTTGGCGCAAAGGTGCTGCACAGTTTTCCGTACAGAAACTGTACAGATCCACACAGAAACTGTGCCCCTGATCCCTTGGTCCCCTGTGAGAAATGCAGGTTAGCGGCTCGCTGATTCGGTGCTCAGCGGCACGCGCACCACCACTTCGTTGCCGGTGTTCACCAGCAACTGCGAGAACGAGTCGCCGCCAACGTTCATCAGCGTTTGATATCTGTCGTTGAGGGCGACCACATTGCCGCGCAGCTTTGCCCCCGGTCTTCGATCCATGGCGAAGGTCACTTGGACGTCGTTCAACCCGTCGCCGTCAAGATCCACCTCCTCGTCCACCACCGCGGGCAGCGCCGACACAGGTTTGAAATCAATCTGTACGAAAGGATCGACTCGCTGCAGCGCGCGCGTGCGTACCGGCTCGTGAACAACGATCTGGTAGCCGTGGCGCTCATACGTCCGCGCAATCGTTCCGCCCGAGTAGGCGGCTTCGATGTGCAGCCCGGCGTGGGCCACAGCCCGCGAAAAAGCTCCCATCAGGAAAAATGGAGTGCAGGCGGCGATGATGAGCGTGAGTGCTGCACTCGCATAGGCAAGGATAAGAAGAATTCGCTTTCGCATTGGCTCGCCTCTCAGTTCCAGTGCATCAGGTGAAGCGCGGTGGCAAGCGAGTTGGCCAGGATGCTTCCGCCGAACATGGTGGCCAGACCCCAAGTGCCGTAGAGAAAGAGCAGCCGCGCGCGCTCGGGCTTCACCCCCACTTCGGTTCCCTTCAGGTGCCAGACCGCAGCGTCTTTTTTGCACGAGTCCACGCACGCGCCGCATTTCATGCAATTCAGCAGCGTCTTTCCCTCGCGAATCGACTCGGCCGAAATCGCCATGGTGGGGCAGGCCGTCTGGCAGAGCGTGCAATCCACGCACTTCTCGCGGTTAAATCGGATCTCGAAGGGATTGATCTTGTTGAAGATCGACTGAAACGCGCCGAACGGGCAGAAGAATCCGCACTGGGTGCGCTTCTTGGTCAGGAGCGGAAGCACCACCACCAGCCCGGCAAACAACACGATGAAGACAACAAACTGAAGGGCGGTCTGAACCGATCGTACCGCCGGGAATTCCGTGACTGCTTTGAACGGGCAGAGCCACATGCAATACACCGGTTCGTAGATTGCCGCCGAAAGCAGCACCACAAAAAGCAGGATCGCCCAGGGAATGAGCCGCAGCCGCGGATCGAGCTTGCGGATCTTGGCGCGTTTCCGAATTCCCGCAAAGCCTTCTTCAATTCCGCCGAAGAAGCAGGCGTAGCTGCACCAGGCCTTGCCCATCACCAGCGTCAGGGCAAACCACAGTCCGATCATGATGGCGATGGAGTGGGGATTGGTGGCCGAGGGCAGAATGGAGCCGGGAAATATTACCGTGCGCGCAAACGCGGCCGGCAGAAGGAGTGACGGCGTAACCATGAAGCAGAACGGCGTGTCGCCTGAGACCATGCGCTCGATGGGAATGCTCATCGTGCCCCGCTCGGCAATAAGAGTAGTGATGAAGCCGACGGGGAAAAGGAATCCCAGTGCAACAAAGAAGATTCTGCGCCAGCGATACGTTGTGCCGGTGCGCATCATCATGAAGAAGAGGCCGGTCATGAAGAGGATGGCGGCAACGGCGCCGACGAGTTGATTGCGGCCGGCGCTCTGGAAGGTGGGGGTAAACATCAACAAGGCCCAGAGCGCGATGGGTAGGGTGAGCAGCGCCGACCGGCCGATGGTGCGATAGGCCGGCGCCGGGACCTTTGCAGTACTAGCCATACGAGACCCTTTCGATGAGAACGCGAACCCCGCTCAGCCCATACCAGCCGGCAAGCAGCAGCGAAGTGATGCGCGCAACAGTCAGCACGGCCGGAGTGCGTCTGACCCAGCTCAAGGTAAGCAGCGGCGTGAACCAGAGCGCCGTGGCGGCGAAGAATGAAGTGAAGAACAAGAGCGCAAAGCCGAGGTTTGAGAGTTGCGCCGCCCGCACGGCGGCCACCAGGAATGGCGGGCAGAGGTTAATTCCGGTCAGAAATCCAAGAACGAGCGCGCCTGAAGGGGGGCGGCGCGGTTTGGGGCCGATCTGCACCAGGTTTTCCACGGGTTCAACCAGGCGGCAGCGCGGATGCGGCCATCCGGCGGCGTAAACCAGCAATGCTGCGGCCAGAGCGAGTTCGACGGCGCCGTAAACCCAGGGACGAGCGGCCCATGAGGCAGGAATTGCCGTTCCAATGCTCCAGGCAACGATGGCAAATGAGAGATACCCGGCGAGGCGGCCGGCAAGAAAAATCGCCATCCGCTTGCCCTGTCGCTGGAACCCCTGCGGCTGGGTCAGCATCCATGGCAGCACTACGGGTCCGCACGAGGCCAGGCACACCGGTCCCGTGGCGAGTCCCAATACGAACGCCTCCGCGACGTTTGCCGGAAGAAAATTCACTGCTATGATACGCGGAGCTTAGGCTTCCCCAGCTGCCTGATTCCGTGATTCGCATCACCAGGCTCTGGCCGCGCGCAACCTGCGTTATTTCAGCACGTCCAGCGCGATCGCGGTCATTGCCGTCACGCCGGTTGGAATCGCCGGCTGATAATCGGGCGCGAACAGGGGCGAGTGCAGGCTGGGCAGCGGCACTCCCGTCTTCAGGCTTTCGGCCAGCTTTGCTGGGTCGGCCGCGCCCAGCCAGTACATCACGAACGGAATCTGGCCATCGAGCGAAAACAAGCCCGCGTCCTCGCTACCCATCACCGGCTTTGTGCCGAGCACGCGTTCTTTGCCCAGCGCCCCCGCGGCAAAACCGCGCAGCCGCTCGGCAAATGCGGCATCGTTGATGGTGACCGGAGTGCTTTCGACCACGGTCAGCGTCGGCATGCGGTTGGCGGGGATGCCGTAGGCCTCGGCAAGGCCGTTCGCCGTGCGGCGAATGTCGGCCACGATCTGGTCGCGCTCCTCCGTCGAGAAAGTCCTGAGCGTTAGGCCCAGCGTCACCTCGTCGGGAATGATGTTGTTCTTCGTTCCGCCGTGGATGGTGCCCACTGAAAGCACCGCTGGCTGCTGTGGATCGATCTGCCTGCTGACGATGGTTTGCGAAACTAGGACAAACTCCGCTGCCAGCAGAATAGGATCCTTGCCCGCCTGCGGCTGCGAACCGTGGCCGCCGATGCCGCGGATCACCAGGTTGAGGCCGGTTGAGCTGGCCATGATCGGCCCGTCGCCGATGGCGATCGACGCGGCCGGAACCATCGGCGAGTCGTGCTCGGCAACAATGAAGTCGGGTTTGCCAAAACGCTGGTAAAGATTATCGGCCAACATCGCCGCCGCGCCCTGGATCACCTCTTCGGCAGGCTGGCCCACGAGCATCAGCGTGCCATGCCACTGGCTTTTGCGCTCAATCATCTCCTTCGCCACGCCGATCAGCACAGTCATGTGCAGATCGTGGCCGCAGGCGTGCATCACCGGAACCGGCTGCCCATCCGGTCCCGGCTCCGTCACTTGGCTCGCGAACTCCAGGCCGGTTTTCTCCGCCACCGGCAGGGCGTCCATGTCGGTGCGGATCATCAGCTGCGGTCCCGGTCCGTTTTCGAGGGTCGCCACCACGCCGTAGGCCTGCGAGCCGTCGGAATATTTGCCCACATGCTCGGTTACCGCGTAGCCCAGCTTGCGTAATTCGCCGGCCAGGAACGCAGAAGTCTTCTCCTCGCGGCGCGAGAGTTCGGGATTCTGGTGCAGATGCTTGTAAATCTCGGTCAGCGCGGGGAGCTGCTTCTCAGCCGATGCGGGCAGGTCGCTGGGCGCCTGCGCGGCGACTGGCAGGCAGACGGCAAGGGCGCCCGCAAATAGAACGGCTAATCGGGATGTCATTGGGTTGCGCTCCAGGGCAGCGAATCGGTATCTCGGCCAGCGTAGCACAAAGGCTCCGCGGGGCGGGCTGGCGCAAACCAGCCCGAAACCCTTATTGCGCGCCGTGCTTGCGCAGCAGCTTTTCCACGTCAGGGTGGTTGTTGGTGATGGCCAGCGAAAGCGCTGTCGATCCATCGGTGCTCTTCACGTCCACCTGGGCGCGGTCCTCAAGCAGCACCTTTACGACGTCGGTGAACCCCGCGCTCGACGCTGCCATCAGCGAAGTAAAACCGTTATTATCCCGGTCCTCGACGTTGGCTCCGTGCAACAGTATCAGCTTCACCAATTCCACCTGGCCGGAGGCAACGGCGTAGGTCAGCGGAGTCTCGCCCTTGGCATCCTTTCCATTCACTTGTGCGTTCTTTTCCAGCAGGAGCTTTGCCGCATCCGTGTCGCCCGTCATGGCGGCAAGATGAAGCGCTGTCTGGTCCTCGACGTTCTTGATGTTCGGATTGGCACCCTTATCGAGCAGCAGCTTGATCAGGTCCAGGTGATGGGTTACGGTCGCCACAACGAGCGCGGTATAACCGCCGCCATTCTGCGCGTTCAAATTCGCGCCCGACTTGATCCATTGCGTAACGGCCGCTACGTCGTCGCGGTTGATCGCTGCCGCGATGTGATCGTCCAGTTTTGGCGGATCTGCCTGGCCCCATGCGAGGCCACTCAAAGCAAAAAAGGCCGTAACAATTAAGGTGCAATATCTCTTCATTTACTGCTCCCTTCGCCCGCACAGGAGGAAGGCAGCGCGGTTATACCAGTGATTCCGCGGCCAATCCATCCGGCGAACGTGGATGAATCGGATGATCGTCTTGCTGTCAATAAATGCCCCCTGGCCCTGCCACAGGTTAAACGTTTACCAGCACAGAATTCTACTCCCAAAGGCCCATCGATGTACCGCGAGGTCCAGATTCCCGAAGTACCGTCAGATGAATGACCGGCGAGGGAAATGAGGGTCCCGGGATGGGAGGTAGTCGAGTTTTTGGCCCAAATGACTCCTATTGCCTTCCCATAGGAACCTGTGTATGCTTTTCCTATTGGTAAAGCATAGGAGAATAGCGATGGGCGGAAAAAGCGAAGTCTGGCAGGGTACCTTGGCGCTGATGGTGCTCAAAACCCTCGAGACCATGGGTCCGCAGCACGGCTATGGGCTGGCACGGCGCATCGAGCAAACCAGCGGCGGCCTGCTCGAGTTGAACTACGGCACGCTCTATCCGGCGCTCCTCAAGCTTGAGCAGGAAGGCACCATCCGCTCCGAATGGGGAGTTTCAGAGAACAACCGGCGCGCCAAATTTTACGAGCTCACCAAGGCCGGGGAGCGCGAGCTGAGCAAGGCTGCGGCCGAGTGGGAGCAGACCACTGAGATCCTGGCGCGGTTTCTGGCGCCCATTCAGGAGGCATGATGGCAAATCCCATAGGTAAACTCCGCGCGCTTTGGCTGCGGCTCCGCGGCATGGTCGACGGCACGCACGAGAACGAAGACTTTGCCGCCGAGCTCGAATCGCACCTGGCCATGCACACTGAAGAAGGAATTCGCGCGGGCCTGAACGCCGAAGAAGCGCGCCGCCAGGCGCTCCTGGGGCTGGGCGGAGCCGAGCAGACCCGCCAGGCTTACCGCGAGCGCGTGACCCTGCCGCAGCTCGAGAACATTCTGCGCGACATGGGCTTTGCGCTTCGCCAGATGCGTCGCAAGCCCGGATTCACCATCACTGCTGTGCTCACCCTGGCGCTTGGCATCGGCGCAAATGCCGTCATCTACACGCTGGTCGACTCGATATTGCTGCGGCCGCTTCCGTTTCCTCACCAGGACCGCCTGGTGCGCATTCCATACGACGAGCACGGCGACAACGGCGGAGTTTTTCCAAAAGGCTGGATTCGCGCGCTCGCCGACCATTCAAGCACCCTCGCCTCCATCAGCGGATATGGAGCAGACGTTGAGTCGAACATCGCCGAAGGCGATGCGCCGGAGCGTGTCTTTGGCGCGCGTGTGATGACCAATGCCATGGACACGCTAGGCCTTCATCCCGCGGCGGGACGGTTCTTCACCGCCGATGATGCGGTCTCCGGCCACACGCAGGTGGCAGTGATCAGCTACGGATTCTGGCGTCAGCGCTTCGGACTCAATCCCCAGGCTGTTGGGCAGAGCATCCGCGTCGATGGCGTGTGGCGCCGGATTATTGGAGTCATGCCGCCCGCCGTTCATTTTCCTTACGACGACACGCAGTTCGTGGTACCGGTTACTTTCAACGCGAGCAATCCATATGATCCTTGGAGCCCGTTTGACCTCTACACCTTCGGCAAGCTTAAAGACGGCGTGACACCGGCCCAGGCACAGACCGAAATTCGCCGCCTGCACAATGTGCTCCTGCCGGTCTTTCCGTGGCGGATGCCCGACACCTGGGCTGCCAACATAATGGTCGTTCCTTTGCTCGAGTCGGAGACAGGCGCGATGCGGCCGCGCCTGCTTCTGCTTTTCGGGGCAGTCGGCCTTATTCTGCTCATCGCCTGCGCAAACGTAGCCAACCTTATGCTGGCGCGAGTCACGGCTCGCGAACGAGAGATCGCCATTCGAGGTGCGCTGGGAGCCTCCGGCGGCCGTCTCATTCAGCAGATTCTCGTCGAGAGCGTCGTGCTCGGCGTGACCTCAGGCGTAGTGGGCCTTGCAGCAGCCATCGCGAGCCTGCGCGTCTTTGCCGGACTGTTGCCGGCCGATACTCCGCGCATTGAGAATATCTCGCTGCACGCGAGCGACATCTTCTTTACGCTGGCCGCGTCGATCGTTGCGGGGCTGTTGTTCGGTCTCATTCCGGCCATCAAAATGGCGTCGTTCAATCTGCTTACAACGTTGCGCATGGGCAGCCGCACGCTCAGTGCCGCCGGTGCGCGCTTTGGCGTGTCGATGATGCTGGTCGCGGCGCAGATCGCCCTCTCAGTAATTGTGATCACGACAGCGGGATTGATTCTGCACAGCCTCTACAAACTTTCCCGCGTCGATCCCGGATTCCGCACCGACCACACCGTAACGGCCGAAGTGGCGCTTGACGGGCAGGCATGCAACAGCCAGGGGCGCTGCCAGGGATTCTTCGATGCGCTGCTCAACAGGGCGCAGGCAATCCCGGGCGTGCAAGCAGCGGCGCTTACCAGTTCCCTGCCGCTGAGCGGGCTCAACAACAACTACGTGTACGACGCGCAGGACCACAGTCGCGATCCGCGCCAGGGCGCACTTCTGGCCACCGGACGCACCATTTCGCCGGGATACTTTAGCGTGTTGGGACTGCAACTGCTGCGGGGGCGTTTGCTCGGCCGGCAAGACGAGTCGGGTGACAGCCACGCCGCGGTGATCAACGAGCAAATGGCTGCGCACCTGTGGCCCAATCAAAACCCGATCGGCAAGAAACTGATTGATGTAGTCGACGAGCCTATGCCCGTAGTGTGGGATATGACGAAAGCCGTGATTGTTGTGGGCGTGGTGCGCAACGCGCACGAGGGCAGCCTGGCCGGCGACGTCGGCGACGAGGTGTTTCTGCCCATGACCGCGACGCGGCAGCAACCGGTGATGTACGCGTTGCTGCACACTCACACAACAACTGCCGAAACTGCCGAAGGACTGCGCAGTGCAGTCGCTCAGATCAACACACTCACGCCAGTATCGCGCGTGCGCACCATGGACGAAGTGGTGGCAAGGTCGGTCGCCGCGCCGCGCGCGCTGGCGGTGCTGCTGGTCGGCTTTGGCGCGCTTGCCGTCATCATTGGCGCCGTTGGCGTCTACAGCCTCATCGCCTACATCGTCAGCTGGCGCACCCGCGAGATCGGCCTGCGCCTGGCGCTGGGCGCGCAGCGCTGGCAAATTGTGCTGGCCGTAGTGCGGCAGAGCCTGGTGCTGGCCGCCGCCGGGTGCGCTGCCGGCTTGCTGGGCGCGGCGGTCCTCGGCCGTGTGCTGCGCGAATTCCTTTTCGAGGTGACGGTACTCGATCCCATCACTTACTGTGCCGTCCCGCTGCTCATGCTGCTGGTGGCGCTGGCCGCTGCGTGGGTTCCCGCCCGGCGAGCGGCTTCAGTCGACCCCATGGAGGCCCTGCGCGCGGATTAACTAGATGTGATCGTATTCGAGATCGGCCCCCGCTGCTTCACTTGCTCCGCGCTCCCCGGATGGTACACTCCGTCAAACGGAGAAAGTGCAATGCGGGCAAGCGAAATCGAGTTCCGTCTGCGGATGCTGATCATCACCGCGATCGTGGTGGTGGGCTTCTGGGCGCCGTGGGCCGGGCCGTGGAATTCGCCCGGGCGAATTTCAATGCTGTGGTGGCTCACGCACCGACTGGGCAGCATGGGCGGCGTCGCCGCAGTTGCGCCGTTGGTCAACGTACTGGGCGCGCTGCTGGCGCTGGCAGGCGCTGCGCTGCGCGTATGGGGCACGGCCTTTCTGGGATACCTGACCGTTCACAACTCGCAGATGCAGGCCGGGAATGTGATGGCCGACGGGCCCTACCGCTACATGCGCAACCCGCTCTACGTGGGAGCGTGGTTCGCCATGGCTGCCACCGCGCTCGTCATGCCGCCAACAGGCGCGCTCTTCGCCATGGTTCTGCTCACCGTGTTTTACGTGCGTCTTACCCTCGGCGAAGAAGCATTTCTCTCGGCCACCCTGGGCCAACCCTATTCTGACTACCTCGCCGCGGTTCCGCGCTACATTCCCCGCTGGCACAGCAGCCTGCCGCCGGCCGGCAACAAGCCGGACTGGCGCACCGCGATCTTTACTGAGCTGTATCCAATCGGCGTCTTTCTCACGTTCGGTGTGCTGGCGTGGCGCTACGACAACCAGTTGATGCTCGAGGGAATCTTCTGGAGCTTTATTGCCTCCACACTGGCGCGCGGAATCAAGAAGGCCCTCCTCCCCACGCTCGCGTTTGTGCTGTTCTTTGCCATTGCGACGGAATGGTACCGCATGTCCTGGCCGAAGGCCGCACTCATCGGGCTCGGAATTGCGCTGATTGTGCGGGCCATCTTCCTAGGCACTCGAAAGACCAAACAATCGCAGTCTGTGTAACCTTCAACGACGCTCTTTGCCCAGCCGCCCCAGGTGTGTGAAGCCGAAGCCATCGCCGTATTTCAGTCCGTAGCCCAGAAATCGATCCACGCCAATGTGATTGGCCCAGGTGAGCGCGATGGCCAGCGCCGCGGGGTTTGCATACAGCAGATACGCGCACACGCCCATCGCAACCGGACCCACATAAGTGTGAATTGCGTTATAGATGCGCGCGCCGCGGCACGCGTCGCAAGATAGCCCAGCATTGAGAGATCGGGCACAAGCCAGAGCGCCAAAAACCACCACCAGCTCACGCCGGTCCGCGCATACACGAGCGCCGTGACTGCGGCGACGGCCAGCCCTTCAAGTCGCAGCAGCAACTGAATTGAAGATCCGCGCGCAGCCGGAAGACTCGGTTGCGCAACACTCGTGGAACCGGTCAGCGAAGAAGCCATGACTCAACGGATGAACCAGGCCCCGCGCAGGGCGCAAATTTGTTGCCGCGCCTGAAAGCAAAGAGGAGAGGCCGCGGCCTCTCCTCTTGCGCAGCCAGCACCGAACTACTTCTTCGGGGGCGCAATCACGTCCTTGGCCGACTTGGCCACGCGGAACTTGACGACCGTCTTCGCCTTGATCTTGATGGCTGCCCCGGTCTGCGGGTTGCGGCCCATGCGGGCCTTGCGCTCTGCCTTCACCAGGCGGCCGATGCCGGGAATTACGAACACGCCGTTCTTCTTGGTTTCCTTGATGGCGGTCTCGGCCAGCAGGTCGAGGAAGGCCGCCGCTTGCTTGTTGGTCAATTCGAGCTTCTCTGCCAGGTGCCGGGTAAGGGCTGTCTTGGTCAATCCAGTTGCCATGTGATGTTCTCCTTCTGGGCGAGCCCTTCGGGCCGCCTTGGTTGACGGGCTTTCGCCGCATTCAGGGAGCGCGAATAGAGACGCCGGATCACGAAAACCCTGTATTCATGCAGCTTTTGAGAACCCTGCCGATGGTTACAATGCGGCTTCGAGGCGGTGAAAGTCAAGCAAAAAGCCCGATTTCCACAGGTTTTTATGGGTCAAACGCCTGTTTTTCGGGGTTTTTGGCCGTTTTAGCTGGTTTTCAGCCTCCGGGCACGGCAAAGAGCCTGATTTGACGCGGTGATTCGCGTGAGACGTTTTCGGTTGTATCGCCGGACCCACAGGTTGCGGATAGACTCGTCTTAAGGCCGTTTTGTAAAAAGGGCACCACCGGGGAACCCACACTGTGGGTGGGTCGCGGGCCGATAAAGCGACAAAGCGAGTCGGGGCTTTGGGGTGGGGTGCCCCCCTAAAAGTGCGACAGCCTAAAATGGCGGTTAATTTGAGTGTTTTGCGGGCATTTTTAGTAACTGAGTGGAAATGGGCCTCTTGACATGTGGCTTGTTTTCATTGTGTTATGCAATTTGGCGCCTCGCTGAATGTACCCCCCGGGGGTTAGGAGGGGGGTGGGGGAGTTAATTTTCTGGTAACACCGGGACATGGTGTGGCGGGCCGCGAGGCCGTCGGGCGGGCGAAAAGCGAAGACCTATTGGCCGTACGATTGAAGCTCGGCATGAAGCTATTATGCGGCGCGGGTGGGTAATTCTCTGCAAGGAACCCGGGCAGAGCGAAGTGCGTAGGAGAATGGTGAGTGGCTCCGTAGCTGGGGGGAGTTGAAAGATATGGTCAAGTTTCTGTTGTTCTGCATTCTGTTGGTGCTGTGCTGGCCGGTGGCAATTGCGGCCCTGATTCTGTATCCGCTGGTGTGGCTGGTGCTTATCCCGTTCCGGGTGATGGGCATCGCCGTGGGCGGGGTTCTGGCGCTGATTGGCGCGATCTTCATGTTCCCGGCGCGGGTGTTGAGGGCGATCTGAAAAGCAGCCAGTAGCCAATTGCCAGTAGCTTTCCCAGGGTCCCCCTTCGACTTCGCTCAGGGTTCGCCCTGGGCTATCGTCTTCTCGTCCCTGCGAGACGGGCTGTGCGGCAATCGAAGCATCAACTGTTTTTGGAGCGGCGAGTTGCTGAGGATTGCTTTGCCCGGGGCTAACTTCTTCCCGTCCTCACGGGACAAGTCGCATGATCTCCGCCGGGTTGGCGGCCAGCCAAAAGTGCAAAATGGAGAAGGGGCGCGTTTTGCGTCTAATGCATTGAGGTGCGGATGCGGGTAAGGGGCACAAAGACGATTCTTGTAGTGGTGGCGGGGCTGGCGATGGCGGCGTGGACGGCGGCGGGGTGGGCGCAGGCAACCAATGCCACCCAGCAGGCCAACGACGACGCGGCGAAGAACGCGCAGAAGGCGCGGGCGGCGCTGGACGCGATGGTGCAGGCCCTGGGCGGGCAGGCCTGGCTCGACATGAAGAACAAGATGATCGAGGGTCACATAGCCGCGTTTTTCCAAGGAAACCCCGACCTGGGAACGACGCTGACCTACGAGTACCACCAGTGGCCCGATCACGACCGCATCGAGGTGACCAAGCACCGCGACGTGGTGGAGTTATTTATCGGGCGCGAGGGTTGGGAGGTGACCTACCGCGGCAAGAAGGCGATGGACAAGGAGCTGCTGGACGATTATCTGCGGCGGCGCGACCACTCGATTGAGATGGTGGTGAAGGAGTGGCTGAAGGACCCGAACACCATTCTGTTGTATGAGGGCACGCACATGGTGGAGCGGCGGGAGGCCGTGCAGGTGACGTTGATCTCGGCTAATAACGAGGCGGTGACGATTCTGATGGACGTGTCGACACATCTGCCGCTCAGGCGCGAGTTCCAGTGGCGCGACCCCGAGTACCACGACAAGAACACCGACGCCGAGGAGTACGACGACTACCATACCATCGGCGGTTTCCCCACGCCGTTCACGATTACACGGTTCAAGAACGGCGACGTGGTGCGGCAGTATTTCGTCTCCAAGGCGGACTACAACCTGACGCTGCCGGGCGACTTCTGGGAAGTGGACGCGGCGAGCACGAAGATCAAGAAATAGCGGGCGATTGTTGTCGGCATAGTATGCCCCGTGACACGGGCTACAGACTGCGGGCGGGAGAATGATTAAAGTCGGGACAGCCAGCATCCCTGGCGCAGCCGCAAGACCGTGAAGTATAAACACATCGTTGTGGTGAAACGGGGACCGCCGGAAAACCTGCGGATTGAGGAGTGCGATTTGCGCGCTCCTTCAGCCAGGGAAGTGCGGGTGAAAGTGCTGGCTTGCGGTATCTGCCAGCCCGATGTGCAGAATCGCTACGGGCTGAGTCCGTTTGCGCCCAAGACTCCTTACGAACCGGGCTCCTCGATGGTAGGCATTGTCGATGTGGTGGGCCCGGGCGTCGCAGGGACCGTGCCAGGAGCCCTGATTGCCGCTTGGCCTTCGTCCGGCGGCTACGCCGAATACCTATATCTTCCCGAACGCCTGCTGGTTCCGGTTCCGGCATCGATGAATCCGATTGAAGCGGCGCCCGTTGTTCTGAACTACCTTACGGCGTACCAGGTGCTGCATCGCGCCGCGAAGGTCAAGGCGGGCGACAAGGTGCTTGTGATCGGCGCGAGCGGCGGATGCGGCACGGCATTCCTGGATCTGGGCCGGCTCGCAGGCCTGAAGATGTATGGCCTCGCTTCAGGAAGCAAGAGCGCCACCCTCACGCAGTTTGGCGCGATCCCGATCGACTATCGAAACCAGGATTTTGTGGAGGAGATACGCCGCGTAGAGCCGGAGGGTCTCGACTGTATCTGCGACGGCATGGGCGGCGAATACATCCGCAGGGCGTTCCCGCTGTTGCGCCGTGGAGGCGTGTTTGTGGAGTACGGCAATCCCGGGAGCTTTGGCGGCTTACTCCGCCTTCTGGCCAATGCCATCGTGCTCAATCTGCTCCCCAATGGCAGGAAGTTCAAGGGCTACGGAGCGGGCGCCGTGCTCTTTAATCGCAAGCCATTTGTTGAGGATTGGGCGATCCTGTTCCGGTTGCTCGAGGAAGGCAGGATTCGGCCGGTTATCAGCGTCCGGTTTCCACTGCTTGAGGCGGCACGGGCAAGTGCGCTGCTTGAGAGCGGCCAGGTTGCCGGCAACGTGGTTCTGGTGTCGCCGGAGTTGTTGAAGTGAGCGCCCGGAGCCATCGTGCGGTTTGACCCGACGCGCGTTATTTATAATCCTGAGGAGCGTGGAACGGCCCCGTTTGCGCGCTTGTCTGGAGCTGCAGCATGATATACACCATCCAGGAAATCATGGATTTCCTGCCGCACCGATTTCCGTTTCTGCTGATCGACAGGGTTGTGGAGTTTGAGCCGACCAAACGGTTGGTGGCGATCAAGAACGTGACCATGAACGAGCCCTTCTTCCAGGGGCATTTCCCCGGCTATCCGATCATGCCGGGTGTGCTGGTGGTTGAGGCAATGGCACAGGCGGGCGCGCTGATCCTGCTGGCAGAGATTGAAGACCGGGCGTCGAAACTTGCCGTGTTCACGGGTATCGAAAAGGCGAAGTTCCGCAGGCCGGTGACTCCGGGCGACCAGTTGAGGATCGAGGTTGACGTGCTGGCGATGCGGTCGCGGGCGGGGCGCATTGCGGGGCGCGCAACGGTTGAGGGCAAGCTGGCCTGCGAGGCCACGCTCACCTGCGCGGTGGTGACGCGCGAGCGGGAGCAGAAAGCGCACGGGGACAAGCCCTCGGGCGAGCCAGACGCGCAAGCAGCGGATGGCGCGGGCGGCGCCGGGGCAGGGCGCGAGTGAGCGTTCATCCAAGCGCCATTGTTGCCGCGGGCGCGGTGGTTCCGGAGTCGTGCACGGTAGGGCCGTTTTGCACCATCGGGCCCGAGGTGGTGCTGGGCGAAGATTGCAACCTCATCTCGCACGTGGTGCTCGACGGCCGCACGAGGATTGGCGCACGCAACACAATCTATGCGTTCACCTCGATTGGCGTGCCGCCGCAGGATTTGAAGTACGGGGGCGAGCCGACCGAGACGGTGGTCGGCGACCAGAATACGATTCGGGAATGCGTGACCATCAGCCGCGGAACGGTGGGCGGCGGGGGCATAACGCGCGTGGGTTCGGGCAACCTGCTCATGGCTTACGCGCACATCGGGCACGACAGCCAGGTGGGCAGCCATTGCATTCTGGCCAACAGCGCAACGCTAGCCGGGCACGTAACTATAGAGGATCACGTGACGCTGGGCGCTTTTTGCCCGGTGCACCAGCACTGCGTGGTAGGCGCGTATTCGTTTGTGGGCGGCGGGACGATTGTGACCCAGGACGTGCTGCCATTCTCGAAAACCTCGTCGCGGCGGGAAAACAAGGCCTTCGGCATCAACTCCGTGGGGCTGGAACGGCGGGGATTTACGCCGGAGCGGATCGAGCTGCTCAAAAAAGCCTTCCGGCTGCTGCTGGTGAGTAAGCTGAACACCACCCAGGCTCTCGAGAAGATCCGCGAGATTGAGGGCGAAGATGTGGCGACGGTGGTCAGGTTTATCGAGCAAAGCGGGCGCGGGGTGATCAAGTAGGCGCTTGCGCGCTTTTATTCTTTGGAAATGGCCATATGAACAACCTGCGTTGCGGCGGACGGAGCCAATCGCGATGAAACTCGGCCTGATTGCCGGCAACGGCCGTTTCCCCTTTTTGCTGCTGGATGCGGCGCGGGCGCAGGGATTCCAAGTCGTGGTGGCGGCCATTCGCGAGGAGACCGACGGTGAGATCAATCATCGCGCGGCGGCCGACGAGCAGATCACCGTCTACTGGCTCTCGCTGGGCGAGCTTTCGAAGCTGATCGAGGTTTTCCAGAAGGAAGGCGTGAAGATGGCCGTGATGGCCGGCCAGGTGAAGCACAAGCAGATTTTCTCGAGCATCCGCCCAGACTGGCGGCTGGCCAAGCTGCTCTTGAACCTGAGCACGCGATCGACCGATGCGCTGCTGGGCGCGGTGGCCAAGGTGCTGGGCGACGAGGGCATCGAGCTGATGAGCTCGACGGCGCTGCTTGAGCCGCTGTTGGCAGCAGAAGGCGTAATGACCGATCGATCGCCCAGCGAGGATGAGCGGAAGAACATCGAATACGGGCTCGAAGTTGCGAAGGCTGTGGCCGGATTCGACATTGGGCAAACGGTGGTGGTAGCGGCGCAGGCCTGCGTGGCCGTGGAGGCGATGGAAGGCACGGATGCGACGATCGCGCGCGCGGGCAGGCTTATCCACGCCACGGACGAAGACCTGTCCGTGGGGACCCCGGTTGTTGAGCCCACTCTTTCGCGAAGGCTAACGGTGGTGAAAGTCGCCAAGCCGAACCAGGATATGCGCTTCGATGTGCCGGTCATTGGAGTGGGGACGGTTGAGACGATGATCCAGGCCGGAGCAAGCTGCCTGTCGGTAGAGGCCGGCCGCACATTGCTCTTCGATCGTGACGCGATTGTGAGACGAGCCAACCAGGCCGGCATTGCAATTGTTGCAGCCAGGCGCTGATGTACATTGGACAGTGAACAGTGGTCGGTGGGGCATTTCCGCTGGCCGCGTAACTAATTCCCCAGAAACAGGAGGTTCACCGTGAGTAAGAAGGCTTTGTTCATGAGCCTGGCAGCGGCCCTGGTGGCTGCATTCGCCCTTGTGTCCCTTCATGCGGTCGACGACGCGACGCCCGCCCCCGGGCAGGCCGCGCCCGCATTCACCCTTCCCTCGCAGGACGGCACGCCCATCTCGCTGAGCCAGTACAAAGGCAAGTGGGTGGTGCTTTACTTCTATCCGAGAGACATGACTCCCGGCTGCACCATCGAGGCGCATAAATTCCAGGACTCGCAGAGCCAGTTCGAGGCAAAGAACGCCGTGATCCTGGGCGTGAGCGTGGACTCAAGCGACAGCCACAAGCAGTTCTGCGCCAAGGATGGGCTCACCTTCCATCTTTTAAGCGATACCAGCCACTCCGTGGTGAGTGCGTACGGTTCGCTGGGCAGCTTTGGCAGCGCGGTCATCGCCAACCGCAACACGTTCCTCATCGATCCCCAGGGAAACATCAAGCAGGTATGGGTGAAGGTGAATCCGGCCGAGGCGGCGAGCGAGGTGCTGGCGGCGATCCCGTAAACGTGACTGGCGCGATTGCCCAGGGCCCTGCCGCGCGACAGGGCTCCGCGGGTTTTGTCAGCTTAGTCGATGAAGAGTTGGAGAAAATGGCAGCTGAATTAGCAAAGGCGTTTCGCAGTGGATTGGGAGAGATTCGCGTAATAATCGGCGCGGTTCGGGCGGAGCAGGCGGGCGAGCCGTGGCGCGAGGGCGGCTGGACGCGAAAACAGATCCTGGGCCACATGCTTGACTCGGCCACGAACAACCGGCACCGCTTTGTGTGGGCTGCGATCGATGGCCACTACAAGGGGCCCCAATACGATCAGCAGCCATGGGTCAACGCGCACGGTTACGCCGAGCAGGAATGGGAGACTCTGTTGCGCTGGTGGGATGCTGAGCACGAGATTCTGGCGGCGGTGGTCGATCGGATTCCGGAAGAGCGGCTCGAAGCAGACTGCGTGGTTGGGGACGACGCCCCGATGACGCTGCGGTTTCTGATCGAGGATTACGTACGCCATCAGCGTGGACATGCGGAGCAGCTCAAAGGCGTCGGGGCACGTTAAGGGCGAGAAGGAAGATTCGTGCTTTCCCACCCTTGGCGCAGAGACAACAACGCGCCAAGAATGGGGCACCCATGGTGGTACCGATTCCAAATCCCAAGCGTGAGGCGCTGGTTTGACGTTCCCACCCCCGGCGCACCTATAATTCTTCCAGTTCCTGGCGATGTATTCGTGTGCCTTGTCACCGCGCGTCGCAACGCTTCTTGCGTGCCAGCAGGAAATATCCGCGCGGCCGGTGGGAGTTTGATGCGCTGAAACGCTCGAACGCTATCGGCCAGCACGAGGGCGGTGGAACCCCGATCGACATTGAGGGGCAAGAGCCGCCATCAGAATTGAAGGAGCCGTTCAATCCGCATGAAGTATCTGCCATTCTCCGTTGCCTCCATCCTCCTGGGAACTGCCCTCGCTGCCGCACAAGCTCCCGCCACGCGTACACCCACAACACCCCCAGCCACAACTCCGGCGGCAGCCGCTCCTGCGCAGGCCAAGGTTGGCGTCATCGTCTTCCGCGCTGCGGTGAGCCAGACGAACGAATTCCAACGCGATTTTGCCGATCTGCAGAAGAAGTACGATCCCAAGCGCCAGCAGCTCCAGGCGCTTAACGAGCAGATCGACACCTTGACCAAGCAGTTGCAGGCCCAGGGCGCCGCTTTGAGCGACACCGAGCGCGCGTCCAAAGCCCGCACCCTCGACGAGAAGAAGAAGCAGTTGGACCGCGACTCGCAGGATGCGCAGAGCGACTTCCAGACCGACATGCAGGAACTGGTGAACCGCATCGCATCGAAGGTGGGCGACGTGATGACTGACTATGCAACCAAGCACGGCTACACACTGGTGCTCGATGCGAGCCAGTCGCAGGACAGCCCGACGGTGCTCTACGCAGTGCCTTCGATCGACATCACCAAGGCCGTGATTGACGCATACAACGAAAAGAGCGGCGTACCAGCGCCGCCGGTCGCGGCGCCCGAAGCGCCCGTAGCACCCAAGCCGCAGGCCGCACCCCAGAAGTAATCCTGGGCCACGCGATACAAATGCCCAAAGGCTCCGCTTCGGCGGGGCCTTTGCTTTAACCGCCAACGCGCTTTAGGAGATGCTGCAGGGCGAAGCCGATTCACTAAAATCGCGGGACCATCCCGGGGTCCCCAAAGACAGGTCTTCGTCGTTGGGGTGGGAGCATCAGGGAGCGACGACCTTGCACCCATGCAAAGACCTCACACCACTTCCTAAAACGCTGTAAACCTCGCGCCCGATTGTCTCCCGCTTGAAGAACTTTTCCAGGTCCTTGCCGTATAATCCTTCTTAGTTCCTGCTGATGTCTCCATCCGTATCTTTTTTCCGCCTCTGGCCCGTCCGGGCTTGAGATCTTCCGCCAAAAAAGATCGTGAGGTTTCTCAGGAGGCACAGGCTCGCTTGCGTCTAACCAGTGAGCCACTCAGGAATTCCGAAGGAGTTTCAGACTCAAATGAAGCGTTCGCTTGCACTCATCGTTATGCTGGCCTCGGGCATGGTCCTGGGCGCAGCCGCCCAAACACCGGCCGCTCCGGCAGCCACAGCGCCCGCCACCGCTCAACCCAGCAAGATCGCCGTCATCGCCTTCCAAGTTGCTGTGGCCCAGACCAACGAGGGTCAGCGGGACTTTGCCGACCTGGAAAAGAAGTTCCAGCCCCGGCAGGACCGACTGAAGGCGTTGAGCGATGAAGTGGACAGCCTGACCAAGCAACTGCAGGCCCAGGGCGCCACGCTCACCGATGCCCAGCGCAATGAGAAGGCCAACGCCATCGACGTGAAGAAGAAGAAGCTCGACCGCGATGCCGAGGATGCGCGCACCGACTTCCAGCAGCAGATGAACGATGTTTATCAGAGCCTGGCATCGAAGGTTTACGACTCGATGCAGGCCTATGCCGAGCAGCAAGGGTACACTCTGATTCTTGACGTATCAGAACAGCAGTCGCCGGTGCTCTTCGCCGCCCAGGGCTCAAATATCACCAAGGCAGTGGTTGATGCCTACAACGTGAAGTCGGGTGTTCCGGCGCCTGCGCCGCAGCCGGCGGCAACCGGTACGCCTTCGGCCCCGGCTCCGGCCCCGGCCCCCAAGCCTACAACCAGGCCTACGGCCAGCCACTAAACCCGCTTCAAGCTCCAAGGCAAAAGCCCTGCTTTGCGGGGCTTTTGCTTTCTGAGGGGGTAGGGGTGGGGACAGGCTCGTTGAGGTTCTTTGCTGTCCCAGGTCTCAGAATCGAGATCCTTCGACTTCGCTCAGGACAGGCCTTGGGGCACCCACGGTACAGGTTTCGGCCTGTGAGAGATACGGGAAGGCTCATATGCCGCTCTTACGCCCGCCACGGCGGGCCGTGGCTGCGTACCTTTTACTCTGTCCCCAGGCTGTTACGAAACTCAAAATCAAAAGCAGATATAGGGTCCTCTTTATTCACGGAGGCCAATAGCTTCTGGTTCTCCCACTCGAGATCATCGTCTCGTAACAGTCCGTTACGTCTGGGGCCACCGTCTATTGCCCGCTTCGCGGGCTTCTTGTCGAGGCCGGGGCAAGGGCATTTCAAAGGGCGCCTGTGGAAAAATTTGTGGAAGACTCACTGGATCGCCCCGAAAAATATTCAAATTCTTCTCTTGCCAACCGGTAATTGGTTTTGATAGGCATGGCAAGTCCTTAATTTTCAACAACAAACGTACTGCAGGCTCTGTGGAGAACCCCGGATCTCCCGGTGAGCCGAATCACCCGAAGCTCCGGGAAGTTTCCACAATCCCTCGTGAACGTGAAGTAACAGAAGCCCTTTCCGGGTATCCGTGGGGCAAGCGGTTCAAGCTATTTCTGTTGATCTTCGCCCACGCGCAGCACCGCCAGAAACGCCTCCTGGGGAATGTCTACTTTCCCGATGCGTTTCATGCGCTTCTTGCCCTCTTTCTGTTTTTCGAGCAGCTTGCGCTTGCGGGTAATGTCGCCACCGTAGCACTTGGCGAGGACGTTCTTACGCAGCGCGCTCACGGTCTCGCGGGCGACGACTTTTGCGCCGATCGCGGCCTGGATGGCCACTTCGAATTGCTGACGCGGAATGAGCTCGCGCATCTTGGAGACCAGGGCTCGGCCGCGCTCGTAGGCATGGTCGCGGTGCACGATGATGGAAAGCGCATCGACCGGCTCGCCTGAGACCAGGATGTCGAGCTTGACCATGGGCGACTCCCACTCGCCGGCGAGCTGGTAGTCGAGGGATGCGTAGCCGCGCGAGATGGATTTGAGCCGGTCGTAGAAGTCGAGCACGATCTCGTTGAGCGGCAGCTCGTAGGTAATCATCACGCGGGTCGGGGTGACGTATTCAAAGTTCACCTGGCGCCCGCGTTTTTCTTCGACGAGTTTCAGGATTCCACCCACGTACTCTTCGTTGGTGAGAATCTTGGCCATGATGACCGGCTCGCGGATGGACTCGATGTAGGTGGGCTCGGGCCAGCGCGAAGGGTTGTCTACTTCGAGCACCGTTCCGTCGGTGAGCGTGATGTGATAGCGCACGCTGGGGGCGGTGGTGATGAGGTCGAGTTGGTACTCGCGCTCAAGCCGCTCCTGGATGATATCCATGTGCAGAAGGCCGAGAAAGCCACAGCGGAAACCGAAGCCGAGGGCGACGGAGCTCTCGGGCTCGAAGAAGAACGATGAGTCGTTGAGGCGGAGTTTTTCGAGCGCGTCGCGCAGCAGCGTGTGTTCGTGCGAGTCGACGGTATAGAGGCCCGAGAAGACCATGGGCTTGATGTCTTCAAAGCCGGGGAGGGCCGCGGTGGCGGGCCGCGTATCGTGAGTTACGGTGTCGCCGATGCGCGTGTCGCCCACGTTCTTGATGGTGGCCGCAAAGAAGCCGACTTCACCGGCGCAAAGCTCGCCGATCTCGACCGGCTTGGGGCAGAGCACGCCCATGGACTCAATATCGTACGCCTGTGAGTTCGACATGAACCGGATGCGCTGTCCCTTGCGCATGGTTCCCTGCATGACGCGGACGAGCACGATGACGCCGCGATAGGCGTCGAACCAGGAGTCGAAGATGAGGGCCTGCAGAGGCGCGTCCGGGTCTCCCGTGGGGGCTGGCAGGCGGTGAACGACTGCCTCAAGCACCTCGGGGACACCCTGGCCGGTCTTCGCGGAGACGGGGATGGCGTCAGTGGCGTCGAGGCCGACCGCCTGCTCAATGGCCTCCTGGGTGCGCAGGATGTCGGCGGAGGGCAGGTCGATTTTGTTGATGACCGGGATGATCTCGAGGCCGTGATTGATGGCGAGATAGGCATTGGCCAGGGTCTGGGCCTCGACGCCCTGGCTGGCGTCGACCACCAGCAGCGCGCCCTCGCAACTGGCGAGCGAGCGCGAGACTTCGTAGCTGAAGTCCACGTGGCCGGGGGTATCGATCAGGTTGAGCTGGTAGGTGTTGCCATCCTTTGCCGTATATGCCATGCGGACGGCGTGGGCCTTGATGGTGATGCCGCGCTCGCGCTCCAGGTCCATGGCGTCCAGGACCTGGGCCTGCATTTCGCGGGCGGTCACCGAGCCGGTGAGCTCAAGCAGACGGTCGCTTAACGTCGACTTGCCGTGGTCGATGTGGGCAATGATGGCGAAGTTGCGTATGAAACGTACATCCATAGTCGTTCAAAACAAGGGTGTATCGACATATACAGGCGGGACAGCGACGGGAGCCATTTTTTCTAAGCTCTAGAAGCGAGTCGCGACGCAGATTGGACATCTGCTAGCGGCGAGCGACAACGAGATGAGGGGAAATGGCCCCGTCCCGAAGACTTCTACCCAAACGCGCAAAGACCGCGTGTTTGGGACCCGGGGTTGCGGGCAAAATCGGCTCATACTTCGTTGTCGTCCTCGCCTTGGAACCACCAATGTCTGCGTCCTCCGCCTCATCTCCACCCCACGGACCAAGTCCCATCCGTGGGGGCCCCGGGGTCTGAGCCGATTTATCCTCGCAACGCTGCCCACCCGTATATGTCGATACACCCTAAGGGCTTTGAGCTGCGCCGCCGGCTTCGCCTCCATGGCATAGCTTATCATCGTAAGAGTGCCCTCCGAGTCGTGACGCCGGCCTAAACCGGATCAAGAATTGGAATAGGGAGAGTTGATGCAATGGAGTGCCGTTTTCATCGAGAAAACGGCACCTTGCTCGCATTCAAATTCCTGACGTGGATTCCTGATCCGGTCAAAGAGCCGCGTCTTTACCTGCATATGTGTTCGATTCGCTCCTTGTGCTCAGGTCGTGCGTTGCTTGTTCCGTCCCTGCTGGCGATTGCGCTGGCAGGATGCGGACCTGAGGAGCCAGTCGGCGCTTCAAGCACCCAACTTCCCCAGGCGACGGCGCCGGCGATTCCTGCGCCGCTCGAAACACCCAAGCCAACGCAGGCGGCCGCTCCGCGGGAACCTTCGAGCGCCGAGCAGCAGCGCGTCCACGACCTGATCCAGCAGGTTGAGGCGGCCTACGCCCGCGGCGATGCAGACTACCGCAAAGGCATGCTGGCCGAGGCCAAACTGGAGTTCGACCTCGCCGTCGACCTGATGCTTTCGAGCGGTATCGACATCCGCGGCAATCAGCAGCTCAGCGACGAGTTCGACCACATTGTGGACCAGGTGAACGGGCTAGAGATGGAGGCGCTGAAACTGGGCAACGGATTTGTGCCCAAAGAGGAGATCACCCCGGCCGAGGCTGCCAGCGACGTGACCTTTGCCGTGGACCCCAACCTGGTAGCCAAGGCGCGCGCCGACCTGGCGACCACCAAGTCGGACCTTCCGCTGGTGATGAACGAGTATGTGGCTGCGTACATCAATTTCTTCGCCTACACGCAGAAGGGCCACAACACGCTGCTGCACTCATTTCAGCGTGGCGGCCGCTACCGCGCCATGATTCAGCGCGTCCTGGCCGAGGAAGGCGTGCCGCAGGACCTGATCTACCTGGCCGTGGCCGAGTCCGGATTCAACCCCCGCGCGCTCAATCGCCATTCCCGCGCCGGAGGCATGTGGCAGTTTATGCCGACCGGCCAATATGGGCTTGAGCGGAATGCCTATGTGGATGAGCGATTCGATCCCGAGAAGTCGACGCGCGCCTACGCCCGGTACATGAAGTTCATCTACGATCAGCTGGGCGACTGGTACCTGTCCATGGCGGCCTACGACCACGGAGCCGGCAACATCCAGCGCGAGGTGCAGAGGACGGGCTATGCGGACTTCTGGGAGCTGTACAAGCGCCGTGAACTGCCCGCCGAGACGGCTAATTACGTGCCTGAAATCCTGGCGGCCATCATCATCGCCAACCACCCCACGCAATACGGATTCGACGATGTGACGCTCGATCCCCCGGTGCTTACCGATACGGTGACGGTGAATTACTCGATCGATCTGCGCCTTGTGTCGGACCTGGTGGGTGCGCCGGTGGATGAGCTGGAGGCGCTGAATCCGAGCCTGCTGCGAACGGTGACGCCGCCCGACTCACCCTTCGACCTGCACCTGCCGGCAGGAACAGCCGATCTGTTCAGCCAGCGGGTCGAGCTGATCCCCGAGGCACATCGCAATTCGTGGCGATACCACGCTGTGGCGGCCGGCGACACGGTGGCCTCTGTGGCCAATGAGTATCGCGTGAAGCCGGCAGAGCTGGCGGGCGCAAATCAGCTTGCCGAGGCCGACACTCTGGAGGGCAAGAGCGCCCTGATTGTGCCGGTGGCGCCGGTGCTGACGCCCTCGACGCGGATGGCCTATTACACCACCCGGCGCGGCGATACGCTCATCACCATTGCCGACCGATTCGGCGTCTCGCTGGCGCAGCTGCGGCGCTGGAACAACCTGACCGGCACCAAGGTCGAGCCGGGGCGCAGGCTGCATGTGGCCGAGCCGGTGGCCACGACGCATCGATCTTCAAAGAGGCACCATGCGGCTCCGTCAGGCACGAAGGCTAATGCAGCCGGGACATCGAAGAGCGGGGACAAGAACACGGGCGCTCAACAAAAGACTGCAGGCGCGCCGGCCGCCAAGAGCGCGCACAAGCGCTCCCGGTCTGCGTCGAACTCATCGCAAAAATAGAAAAATCTCAGCTCAACGCATTACTCGCTTGTTTTTTGCTTTTGTAACGTGCAAGATTGTTCATACTTCCGCACGCGGAGATTTTCTTTCACCAACGCGGACAAACGAATGAATGAGGCAGCGGTACGCCGCTGGAGGCAATCGGATGGATGACGTGTACAAGATGTACGGTATGAGTGCCGGCGAGCCCACCGGGGAGCCGGCAGAAGTTGACCCCGATAGGGGTGATTTGGAAGAGGAGGACGAAGTCGAAATCGTGGGTGTGATCACTTCGTCCGACGATGACGAGCCAGTAGCCGAGGCGCCAGTTCCGGCGCCGCCCAAGCCCGCCGCCAAGAAGGCCGCAAAGAAAGCTCCGGCCAAGAAGGCGGCTGCGAAAAAGGCTCCGGCCAAAAAGGCAGCCAAGAAGGCCCCCGCCAAGAAGGCAACCAAGAAAGCGGCGAAGAAGGCAGCCAAGAAGGCGCCTGCCAGGAAAGCTGCGAAGAAGGCAGCCAAGGTAGCCAAGAAAGCTGTGAAGAAGGCAGCCAAGGTTGCAAAAAAGGCTGTGAAGAAGGGCGGGAAAAAGGCCGGAAAGAAAGCCAAGAAGGGCGGCAAGAAGGGCAAGAAGAAGTAGCGTCAGACCGCGCCGCCGAGGCCCTCGCCGGCAAGGCGAGTGGGCAGGGGCGGAGGACTCATCGAACGGCGTTCCGGCTACCGGAGCGCCGTTTTTTGCGTGAGTGGTGGGTGTGCCCTCACTTTTTAAAGAATCAGCTTTAGACTGGAGCTGGCTCATGGGCTTTTCCCAATGATCGAAACAGATCAGCTTGAATTGGCGATCCGAGGGCTCTAAGGAGTCTTCCGTTACCCTCGTCCGAGTGAGATGGAGTACTGCAAATGCGGCTGTACGAAGCAGGAGGAGATCGATCCCATACTCGCTGCCCCGGCGAACGAGCTTCCCTTTGAAGCCCTGGCAAACTACTCCTTCAGTGCAATGATGACGCAGGGATCTTTCGATGATTTCAAGTACTTTCTTCCCCGGCTATTCGAGGGCGTAGCGAAACAGCCCTACGACTACAATCCCGAGATTCTCTTCGGGAAGCTGCGATACGCGCATTGGCTGACATGGAAGGACGATGAGATTGCGGCGGTGCGCAGATACCTCGATGCTCTTTGGCGACTAGGACTCAACAACAGTCCAATAGAGGAACGAATGCCTGCGTTTCCCGAGATTGAGACTCTACTGGCTTCGATCGCCAACGCAGAGGAAGACCTGGGGCCCTACCTTGAGATCTGGTCTGAGGACATGTCCGAGCCTGCAAACACCCATCTTGTCCAGTTTGTCACCTTGTATGGCGCAAGTTTCTCCGAAGGCCGGACACTCAGCGATGCATTCTGGAAGGGACTCAAGCCTCAGGCAGCGGAGCTGCGACGGTGGCTCCTGAGACCGGCGACAATCGCCCGCATCGAGGGTTCACGACAGTTGCTGGCGCAAGATGGGTATGAGCATCTCTTCGAGCCAGCCTTTGAGATTTTACGGGCTGAGGCGCAACGTCTCCATCCGGCTTCTGCTCGACCCGAGTTTTCGGGCTGAAACGCGTAGTTGCCGTTTCGCGCCGCCCCTCCCGGGGCTGCAGTAATTCTTGTTGCCGCCGCCCAGGACTGCGTTCGCAGGGGCGAACTTGTCCTGGGCTAACTTCTCTGCCTCCCTACGGGAGGCGGAGTGTCGGCACGAGTTAGCGGCTGCCCTTTTACAAAACTCCATTTCGGCGACTCTTTAACCAAGCGGCGAAGCCGAGCCCTTTCAAGGCCGCGTTTATGCAATCGCTTCCAATGCTGCGCCGTTTTTCTCCGCAAAGCATCAGAGTGGTATGACAGTTCCGCTTTTTTCTCCCTTCAAACTTCGTTCGGTCGAGTTTGCCAATCGCATCGGTGTCTCGCCCATGTGCCAGTACTCAAGCCGCGATGGTTTTGCCAACGACTGGCATCTCGTACACCTGGGCAGCCGCGCGCAGGGCGGCGCGGGGCTGGTGATTCTCGAGGCCGCGGCAGTCACGCCCGAGGGCCGCATCTCGCCCGAAGATCTGGGCGTGTGGAAGGACGAGCATATCGCGAACCTGAGCCGCATTGCGAAGTTCGTGCACAGCCAGGGAACACGCGCGGGCATGCAACTGGCGCATGCGGGCCGCAAGGCAAGCACGTCGTCAGGGTTTGTGCCCGGGCCTACGCTTGTGCCGCCGTCCGCCGGCGGCTGGCAGCCGGTTGCACCCAGTACAATCGCTTTTGCGCCCGACTACGCAGTGCCCACCGCCCTCGACCAAGCCGGAATCCGCGCGGTTGCAGATGCGTTCGGGCAAGCAGCGCGCAGGGCTTGCGAGGCCGGCTTCGATTTCGTCGAGATTCATGCGGCTCACGGCTACCTTCTGCACCAGTTTCTTTCGCCGCTTGCCAACCAGCGCACTGACGAGTACGGCGGCAGCTTTGAGAACCGCGCCCGGCTCACACTCGAGGTTGCGGATGCGGTGCGCCGCGAATGGCCTGAGCATTTGCCGCTGTTTGTGCGCATCTCAGCCACCGACTGGGCCGAGGGCGGCTGGAATCCGGATGATTCGGTCGAGTTGGCGAAGTTGCTGCGCGCGCGCGCGGTCGACCTGATCGACGTCTCTTCGGGCGGTCTTGTACCGGGCGCGAAGATTCCTCTCGGGCCCGGATACCAGGTGGGGTTTGCCGCCAGAATCCGCAAGGAGGCGGGAATCGCGACCGCAGCAGTGGGTTTGATTACGGAACCGGAACAGGCCAACGCGATCGTCGCCGAAGGCCAGGCCGACCTGGTGTTAATGGCGCGCGCCGAGTTGCGCGATCCGTATTGGCCGGTCCATGCAGCGGCCGCTCTTGGCCATACGGCAAGCTGGCCCAAACAGTATCTGCGCGCAGCGCCGCAGGGGTCGGCGGTGCGATCGGGAGTGAGCCGGCCTTAGCCTGCGGTTTTCAGCGACGGGGAAGTCTCTGAGAGCCGGGGTTCGTTGCTATCCCAGGTCCGAGAATCCGGAACGCCACCCCACGAACGAAGACCTGTTCGTGGGGACCCCGGACCCGGGGCACGCGAAGTGGTCTTCCACGGCTCGTGGTTTCCCTCCCTTTCACCGACGAGCCCGGCGAAAGGACGGGGTAAGGTGCAGGGGTCGCGTTAAATTCGCCCTCACAGAGGCGCCGAGAATACTTTAGCGACGAACCGGCACACTGCTGCTGCCGCTGGATGTGCCGGCTGTGCTGCTTCCGCCGCCTCCGCCGCTGTGTGAACCGCCTCCGCCGCCGGAACCTCCGCCGCCGCGAGAGCTCCCACCCCCGCTAGATCCGCCTCTGCCACCGGAACCTCCTCCGCCACGAGAGCTGCCGCCCGCACTGCCGCGCGAGCTTCCGCCGCGCGCGCCGCTACCGCTACCCCCGGAGGATCTGCCCGAGCCTTCTGAAGCGGAACGCGTGCTGTAGTTGCCGCGCGCGTCTACGCCTTCTACCCGCGCCTGAAGAGTGCCACGCAACCCGTTGAATGGCGTCCTCTCTGTGGTTGTCTTGTCTCCCTGCTTCACCTGTCGCTCCATCAGGAAACTCTGCGATTTGCGGTCGAAGACGAGCACCGGTCCCTGTCCTTTGCCGGCCACGGGCGTCTCACCCAGTTTGTGTACTTCCACGCGCGGGTCGTCGGCCTTCGCCAAAGGCTCAAAGTACGGTTTCGCGAATTCCTTCGGCGGGGCGTCAAGCACTTTTGTCTCGTGTTTTGGATTGAGCGTCACGATTTGCACCGTTTTTCCCCCGTCCTTCACTTGAAAGGCGCTGTGGCGCAGGTTCAGCGGCGGTTTGCCGGCCACGTCGCGTGGATGCAGCGGCAAAAACGCGATGTTTCTGCCCTGCTTGACCCAGCGAATGGGCGGATGGTGGTGCCGCTTGTGGCCCACCACCCACACATAACCGTTGTCGCGATAGATCCAGGAGCCCGCGTGACACACTGTAAAGCCGTACCGATCAACGTGAAGGCTTTTGATTAACTGCGGTTCCTTTTCCCGTGTCCAGAGCACTTGCTCCTTGCCCGTGACGCGGTCGCGCTCCACGAGCGACTCCATAGATTCCAGGTAGCAGCCAGTGACAACGCTGCCCCAGCGTGTAATCAGATCCGTGGGGTGGGCTGTACTCGCAGTCAACGGGCCTGGCGCCTGTGCGGCAGCGGCTGATACTGACGCCGGCGCGGCAACTGTCCCGGGCGACTGTGCAACCTCGGCCTGCCCTGGCGTCTGCGCACTCGGCATCGCAGCGCCTTGCGTCGCGTGAATCGCGCCGCCCTTCTGTTCCTCGTCGTTTGCCGCCGCAGGCTCCCAGCACGTGCCGTAGGGTGCGCACGCGAAGAATCTGCCCTGGCCCTGCATGTCCGCAAGACCCGGAATCGGCGCCGTCAGCCCCGAGGCCTTCATCATTGCGGCTTCAGCCTGCGCCCGCGCGGTAACGCGCTTATCCACCCACGCATCCCACGCCGCCAACGAGCCGGATGCGTTGGGGTCAACCGATTTCACCCACCCGCTGCCATGATCCACCAGCGTGTCGCCGCTCGCGTAGTTCACAATGTTGGGCTGCGATCCCGTGTCGCGAACGCTTATGTCCTTCAGGAAAGTCATCTGCGTTCCGTCCGTGAAGCTGGTCAAGCGGACATAGGTCTCTTCGGGATACCGCGGCGTGACCGAGCCGGTGGGAGTGAGCATGTTGAAGTACTCAAAGACAGCCATGGGCTGCACGTGCAGCGTCGCCGTGCCCGACAAGAGCGCGATGTTCGTGTACGGATTTCCGCTGGTGGTGTGAATATCTTTGAAGGCGAGCGCGGAATTCTCAGCAAGATATACCGTCGACGCATCTTCAAACTCGATCTCCGCGCGGCCTTCGCCCGTCACCAGGCTGAATCCCGTAGCGAGCGGCAGTCCAGCAACGGCGATTTCCCAGGTTGAGCCGGTCGCCTTCTCGCCCTCCTTGCCGCGCGACACACGCACATCACCCTCTAGGTAACGGATGCGCACGATTTGGGGATAGGTCGAAAGGTAAGATGGCTTGGACTGCGCGGCACTGGGAGGATTTGTGGCTTTGTCCTGGGCCGCAGCGTAAGTCGAGAGAACCTGGGCGAGACAGCTCGAAAGGATAAGAACAACCAGACGCCTACAGCGAATCATACTTAGAACCCCCGCTGGGCCCGTACTCCGGCTGGAGACATGGATGCCTGGACCTCCGGAATTGGTTGTCTCAGAAGCCGCAGAAACATTGATGCTGTTTCTTGACCCCGTTTTGAAAGGTCACGGCTTCACGGCTTGCCGAAAAAATGGATTGTGAGGCGCAAAGTGCCAGGGCGCGGCTGCAGCCGTGCCTTTCCGTTGCGTCATTCCGCGACCTGGGGGGCCGGCAGTACGGGGATGGGTTCGTTGCTTTCCCAGGTCTCAGAAGCGAGACCTGGGGCACCCATTTTCGTGCTTGATTGAAGACCCAAACGGAAAGGCCGCCCGTGCGGGGCGGCCTCACTCGGCAAACGCATTCCGAGCTAGAACGTGGTGGAGATGGTGAAGCGGAAGGTCTTGCGGGGTTCGCGGAAGACGTAGCGCGAGCCGTAGGCCTGGAGCGCCTCTTTATAGGTGTAGTCGCCGGCGCCCCCCGGGGGGAACATGGACCGGGTGATGAGCTCGGCCGAGCAGCTGCCCTGATGGCCGCCGATCAGCACGTCGTTGCAGTAAGGTGTCTCATACAGGCGCAGCGGGTTGTACGCGTAGTAGATGCGGAAGGGAGCGTTGATGATGGGCATAAACACGCCCAGCTCCGCGCCGGTTGACATGCGCGGGACGAGATTTGTGCCGCTGATGGGCCGGATGTTCCGCTTGAACCCTACGTCCGAGCCTGGAATACCGCCCTGGCAGGAACCGTTGTTGTATACCGGGCAGCCGTAGAGCGGCGCGGTGAGCGAGGCGAATCCTTCGGGGCTTTGCCTCAACTGGCTGTGGTTCACGGCGCTGTCGATGCCGAAGTCGTCGAACATCGAGAAAGTGAACGGCCCAACCACCGGGATACGATACTCGGCGTTGGCGGTCAGGTTGCTATCGCCGCCGATCGACGCCACGCCGTAGATAGGCAGCGGCACCTGGATGCACTGGTTGTCTTCGGGGTTGGTGGGATCGCGGGGCACGCAGCTTCCGTCGGGATTGGTGAGCTGGAAGTTGACCCGCGTGGGGACATAGCCATAGGGGGTAGCGCTGCGCACGTCGAAGCCGCGTAACTCCATTTCGCCGCCGGCATAAAAGCGGTTGTTGGGAGGGGCCACGTCGCCGCCGAATCCCTGAACATAACCCAGCTGCGCGCGCACGGCCAGCACGTTGCGCCCGGTTGGGTTGGGAATGAGGTAGTGCATGGGGAAGAAGCGCTTGTAGGCCACCAGGGGCTCGATATAGCGCACATTGCCCCAGAGGCCGGAGACCTGTAACGCGGCGGTGATTTCTTTGCCCTCATGCGGTTTGATGGGGTTGTTGACCGTGTTGTAGGCGTAGCTGAGCGAAATGTAGCTGTTGATGATGCCGGACAGCGGATTCGACGACTGGACGCCTGACCGGAAGGAGATGGTCTCAAAGAAGGTCTGCGAAGCGGTGCTGAAGGCCGTGATGTTCGAGCTGGTCCAGGAGTAGGTGACGCCTACGCTCTGGAAGGCGTGGCGCTTGAGCGGGTATCTGATTGAGAAGTTCATACCCTTGGAATCCTGGTTGTAATTTTGGGTAAGAGACTTCACGGCTGCGCTCAGATTCGGTGACAGGCCGGAGGTGGTCTGGTAGTTTTTGGCGGCGTTATAGTCCTGCTTCTGGTTGAAGACCTGGAAGCCAACGTTGATGGGCCGGTTGCGCAAGTATGGCTCGGTGAAGCCGAAGAGGAACTGGCGACTGATGGAACCAAGGTTGGCCTGCAGGCTCAGCGTTTCGCCCAAACCGAGGAAGTTGTTGGTCTGGTAGTTGAGGCCGATGAAGGCGCCAGAGATTCCACTGACGCCGCCGTTCATGCCAATCGAGTTCTTGCCCTTCTCATGCACTTTGAGCAGCAGCTCGACTGTGTGAGCGTCGGGATCCTGGTGGGCCTCGGAGTCCTGATCGACCTTGAGCGGGTCGAAGTATTCGAGCTGATTGAGGCGGAGAAGGCTGTACTCCCAGAGCTGGGAGTTATACACCGACCCCTCATCGAGCATGAGCTCGCGGCGGATGACCTTGTCGCGGGTGATGGTGTTGCCCGTGAATTCAATGCGCGAGACATAGAACGGATAGCCTTCGTCGATATCGACGTTGATTGAGACGGTCCTCTTCTGGTCGTCGTAGTGAACCTGGGGAATGGCGCCGAAGTTGATGTACCCTTGCTGGCCGTAGGCTTTTTTCAGGTTTTCGAGTCCTTTGCCGACCTCGGTAGCATTGAACCAGTCGCCGTCCTTGATGGGGAAAGTTGCGCGCAGGGCCTTGACGTTTTTGACCGCCTTGTTGCCGGTGAAGGTGACCTCAGTGAGGCGATAACGTCCGCCCTCCTCAATGGGGAGCAGAATATCGATGCGCTTGCCCTTGTTGGGACGGAAGGTGAACCAGTTCAGGCCGCCCTGATCGCGTATCTGGGTCTTGGGCTCCTCCACCGCGGCATTGGCGTAGCCCTTGTCGCGGTACGCTTGGCGCACGCGGTCGACGTCTTCCTCGAGCTTCGTCGCATCGTAGGTCTGCGCGAAGATGTCTTCGAAAATTATCGAGTAGGGAATGCCTATGGGCTTCAGGTTCTTCATCGACCTGCGCAGGTAAAGCGAGCCAATATGTGTGTTGCCGGCAAACTTGATCTTGCCGACCTTCACCACCGGGCCTTCTTTCACGTTGAAGGCAATATTCACTCCGGCTGGCGGGATGGTTTTGACGTCGGTCTTGACAGTGGCAAACTGGTGACCGTGCTCGGCCTCCATCTCTTTGATGACCGTCTCGGCCAGCTTCACTTTGCTCGGGTCGTACTGGCCGTCGACTGAAAGTGAGACCTTTTCTTTCTTGAAGCGGTCGAGGATATCGGATTGCGAGATGGAACTGAGCCCTTTGTAGTCGATGTTGCGGATATTGGGTTTTTCGCGGACGAAGATGTTGAGTACGATGCCTTTTTCAGTGTCCTCGCGCTCCACGCGCAGGTTTTCAAAGTAGGACGTGTTCCAAAGCGACTGGAAGCTGGCCTCGATGGAGTTGATATCGTAGGTGTCGCCGGGGTGGATGAAGAGACGGGCGAGAATGGTCTCTTTGGGGATGCGGCGGTTGCCGATGACGCGAATGCTGTCGATGGTTTCGGAGGTCTGCGCCAGGGCCGAGACGGCGGTAAAGGCGAGCAGCGCCACCAGCAGCACGCGAGCGGCGCGGCCGGCCATCCCCATGAAGCGGGATAAAAAAATGTGCTTGAACTTCACCGGGCAGCGGCCCTGCGGCGAGCACAAAAAGTACTGGTGCGGTCCATGGATCGGCTTCACGGGAAGAATATGCACACCCTCATTGCTCAAAATCGTATCCTGCATCGAGGAAAGACTGATTATATTTGACCGCACCGACCCGGCCCAAACGCCCGGGCTTGGCTGCCGGCACGGAAAACGTACCTTTCCTCGTAATCTCCCTGCCGCGCTTGCCGCCTTCGGACCCAGGGCCGGGTTCCCGCTTGAGAAGCATCCGGCAACAAAATGCTGCTGCCGTTGCGCCAGACTCTTCGTCGTCTCATTCCGCTTGGGCGAAATGCGGCGAAGTCCCGGGCGGTTGGGCACCCATCCCACAGTCTACCGGAACGAGGCGGGTTTCGACGCCTGTGCATCAGGTCTGCACGTGGCAGAATGGTGTTTAGACGCAAACAGCAGGGAATGGGAAGTAGGGAGCAAGGGAATAGGGACTGAGGCGGGCTGCTGGCTATTGGCTGCTCGCTGCAGGACGCGATGTCGTGAACAAGACTGACAGTCCAATATATGCATTCAGCGCCGAGATGCTCGACGGTCGCACCATCACGCTCGACGAGTTCCGGGGCAAAGTGCTGCTGATTGTGAACACCGCCAGCAAATGCGGGTTTACGCCGCAGTACGCCGGTCTCGAAGCGCTTTACCGCAAGTACCGGGGCCGGGGGCTGACGGTACTCGGGTTTCCATGTAACCAGTTCGGCCGGCAGGAACCCGGGACGGCCGGCGAGATTAGCGCATTCTGCAAGCGCAACTACGGGGTCAGCTTCCCCATCTTCGCCAAAATCGATGTGAACGGAAAAAACGCTCACCCGCTTTATAGGTTCTTGAACCGGGAAAAGCCAGCCCGGTTCCGGTGGCTGTTGGGCGACGGTATCCGATGGAATTTCACCAAATTCCTGGTCGGGCGCGACGGCCAGGTCGCGGCGCGCTTCGGGCCAGGGGCCAAACCGCCTGGCCTGGCGGGCAGGATTGAAGAGCTGCTTGGCGAGAGCAGCTGATCCGGCGCGAGTGAGGGTTCGTGGTCTCCCACCCTTTGAGCAAAGAGCGCCGTGCCCAGAGGGCCCCCGGATGGGGCACGAAGCACCGGCTCACGTGACGGGATGCGGCCCATCGTAAAAGCATCCTTCCGGGGTGCAGGTTCGTCCTATGGGGGTGCGGTCATACGGCCTTTTTCGGCTCGCCGGCATCATAATAGAAGGCGTTCCAGCGCAACCTGTTTGGGGGCTTCAAGTTCTTCAGGGGCGCGGCCTCATCACCGTGGATGAGTATTGGTAACGCGTGTCCCAGGACACCGTATTCTGCGTGCCTCATCCGTTCGACTACCATGGTAGGTTCAACTGCGATAAGGCCGGAGGGTGGCAGTCCATTCTCCGGTCCAGAGACCCGATGAGCCGGTGCGAGCGAGCCGGAAAGCCGCTGATCCAGCCACTAACGCGATCTTCAGTGGCATTCTGGCTACAGGAAAGAGCACCACGATGACACTGGCCGAGGAGCGAATACCAGCCTTATGATGTGGATTGTCCGGCTCGCGCTGAGACGGCCCTATACTTTCGTCGTCTTTGCGCTTCTGATTCTGATCCTTGGCGTCTTCAGCATTGCGTCGATGCCGACGGACATCTTTCCAAACATCGATATCCCGGTGGTAACGGTGGTGTGGGGCTACGCCGGACTCTCTGCCGACCAGATCGCCAACCGCATCGTGACTAACGCCGAACGCGGCATGACAACCACGGTCAACGACATCGACCACATCGAGTCGCAGTCGCTGGTGGGCGTGGGGATCATCAAGGTCTTTTTCAAGCCGCACGTGAACATCGCCCAGGCGGTCGCGCAGTTATCGGCCATCAGCCAGGTACAGCTGCGCTTCCTGCCGCCGGGCACAACGCCGCCGTTCATCATCCAGTACAACGCGTCGAGCGTGCCCATCATGCAATTGGGGCTCTCAGGGCAGGGCCTCACCGAAACGCAACTGAACGATCTGGCCACCACTGTCATCCGCCTCCAGATGGCCACGGTCGAAGGCGCGCAGACACCCTTTCCTTATGGCGGCAAGCAGCGGCAGATTCAAGTCGATTTGGACCCGGCGGCGCTGCAGGCGCGGGGAATGTCGCCCGCCGACGTGGTTACCGCCATCACCAATCAGAACGTGATTGCGCCTTCGGGAACGGTCAAGTTCGACAAGTTCGAGTACCAGGTTGAAACCAACTCGGCGCCGTCGTTGATCGATGCGCTTAACAACCTGCCCATCAAGGCGGTGAACGGCGCGGTGGTCTACATTCGCGACGTGGCTCACGTGCGCGACGGCAATCCGCCGCAGACCAATATTGTGCGTGTGAATGGCCGGCGCGGCTCGATCATGAACGTGCTCAAGGTGGGCTCGGCTTCCACGCTGGACATCATCTCGAACATCCGGGCGATCCTGGCCAGCCCCAGCCTCAAGGGCCAGCTGCCTCCCACCATGCGCATCGACGCGCTCACCGATCAGTCGATCTTTGTGCGCTCTGCAATTTCCGGAGTGGTGCGCGAAGCCATCATCGCCGCCTGCCTCACGGCCATCATGATCCTCGTCTTTCTCGGCAGCTGGCGCTCGACGCTCATCATCGCGGTCTCGATTCCGCTCTCGATTCTTAGCTCGCTGATTCTGCTTTACGCGCTGCATGAGACGATCAACATCATGACCCTGGGCGGCATGGCGCTGGCCGTGGGCATTCTCGTCGATGACGCCACCGTGGCCATCGAGAACATCAATCGCCTCCTTGAGACGGGCAGGGAGCTCGAAGCGGCGATCCTTGAGGGCTCGGCGCAGATTGCCACTCCCGCCTTGGTTTCAACGCTCGCTATCTGTATCGTGTTTGTGCCCATGTTCCTGCTGAGCGGCGTGGCGAGGTACCTCTTTGTCCCCATGGCCGAAGCGGTGGTGTTCGCCATGCTGGCCAGCTACCTGCTCTCCCGAACGCTTGTGCCTACCATGGCCCTGTACATGCTGAAGGAGCACGACGATGCCGAGTTGGCGCGCAAACTGCACAGCCGCAATCCGTTCATCCGCCTGCAGCAGGCCTTTGAGGTCGGCTTCGAAGCGCTGCGCTGGAATTATTTGCGGCTGCTCACCTTTGCGGTCGATCATTCCGGCGCGTTCCTGGTCCTGTTCGTGGTCTTTGCGCTGGCGTCGCTCGGTTTGACACCCGAACTTGGCCAGGACTTTTTCCCTTCGGTCGATTCGGGCGAGTTCATCATGCATGTTCGCGCTCACACTGGGACGCGCATTGAAGAGACCGCCGCGTTGTGCGATCACGTGGAGCAGACCATACGCGATGTGATCCCGGCCGACGAGCTGACCACCATTACCGACAACATCGGCCTGCCCTATTCATCGCTGAACCTCTCGTACTCGACCTCGGCCCCGGTCGGCCCGTCGGACGCCGACATCCAGGTGACGATGGCCCGCAAGCACCACTCGACCGATGCGTATCTGAACCGGCTGCGCGAAGTGCTGGCGCGTGAATACCCGGGCGTGACCTTTTATTCGGTGCCGTCCGACATAGTGACCCAGATTCTCAACTTCGGACTGTCGTCGCCGATCGACATACAGATCGTGGGCCCCAGTCTATATGCCAATCACGCGCTGGCCGAACAGATTCTGAATGACATTCGCTACGTGCCGGGCGCGGTGGACGCACGCATCCAGCAGCCGTTCAACTATCCCAACTTCACAGTGAATGTGGACCGGACGCGCGCGGCATCGGTGGGGCTGACGCAGGCCAACGTGGCGCAGAGCCTGCTGGTAACGCTGAGCGGCAGCTTTCAAATCAGCCCCAACTTCTATCTCGACCCGCGCAACGGCGTCTCGTACAACATCGCCATCCAGGCGCCGCAGTACAAGGTGGAGTCAATGGCCGCGCTCGCGAGCCTGCCGGTAACCGGCGGCGCGACCATTCAGGAGCCAGGCAGCAACGCGTCGACGCTCGCGCCCGGCGCTTCAGCCTCGGCCGCTCCCGGCGCTCCGTTTACAGCGGCTCCCGGCGCGGCGGTCAAGCCGATTGAAGTACTGGGCAATCTTGCCAACATCGAGCCTGGAGCTGAACAGGGACTGGTGAGCCATTATGACGTGCAGCCGGTGATCGATATCTACACCAACGTTGAAGGCACTGACCTGGGCAGCGTGACGCGGCGGATTGAGGCGATTGTCGACCATTACCAGAAGCAATTGCCGCGCGGATCGCACTTTATTCTGCGCGGGCAAAGCGAGACCATGAAGAGCTCTTACTTCGGGCTCCTCATCGGACTGGCGTTCTCCATCCTGCTGGTTTACCTGCTTATCGTGGTGAACTTCCAATCGTGGCTCGATCCGTTTCTGATTATTGCCGCGCTGCCCGCCGCGCTGGCCGGGATCGTGTGGTTCCTCTTCCTGACGCATACACGTTTGAGCGTTCCGGCGCTGACAGGATCGATCATGTGCATGGGCGTGGCCACGGCGAATTCGATCCTGGTGGTGAGCTTTGCGCGCGAGCAACTTGAAATCCTGGTGGGCGATGCACGGAATGCGGCGCTGAATGCCGGTTTTGTGCGCCTGCGGCCGGTCATCATGACTGCGCTGGCCATGATTATCGGCATGGTGCCCATGGCGCTGGGCCTGGGCGATGGCGGCGAACAGAACGCGCCGCTGGGGCGCGCCGTGATTGGCGGCTTGCTGGTGGCCACGGGAGCCACGCTGTTTTTTGTGCCGGTCTTCTTCTCAGTGGTTCACGGCTGGCTTGAGCGCCGCAAAGTGGCGCACGGCAGAAGACAATTGACAGGGGCTGACGAATTTGACGGGACACGGGAGTGATCCGCGATGAATGACGAAAAGGAAATCAACGACGCAAGAACGCTGCATGACGAGGGCCACGCGCCCGAGCAGGCGCCGATCGCGCCGCACCAGGCGGTAATGGCGCTGGTGATTGTGGCGGTGGTGCTGGGCGTGCTGGCGCTGACCGGTTATTTGAGCCGCAGGCACGACGCCAAGGTACTGGCCGCAGACACGGTCAGGTTTGCCGCGCCTACGGTCGAGGTTCAGCAGGCCAAACAGGCTTCGCCGGTGGATAATTTTGTGCTGCCGGGCAACGTAACGGCCTACACCGATGCGCCCATCTACGCGCGCACCGATGGCTACCTGACTCACTGGTACTACGACATTGGCGCACGCGTGAAGAAGGGCGCGCTGCTGGCCGAGATCGCGACTCCCGAGCTGGACCAGCAACTGGCGCAGGCCGAGGCGGATCTTGCGATGGCCGAGACCAACGCGGGCAACGCCAAGACGCAGGCGGAGCGCTACAAGGGGCTGGTGCAGTCCGATGCGGTATCGAAGTTCGATACCGACACCTATGTAACCCAGGCGGCTTCGACGTCGTCGGCAGTCAAATCGGCGCAGGCGAATGTGCAGCGGCTGAAGGAACTGCAGTCGTTCGAGAAGATATATGCGCCGTTTGACGGCGTGGTGACCGCGCGCAATGTCGACACCGGCCAGTTGATCAGCCAGGGGGCGGGCGTTGAGCTGTTCCATTTGCAGGCGCTCGGAACGCTGCGCGTTTATACCAATGTGCCGCAGCTTTACTCCACGGCGATCAAGCGCGGCTCGAAGATTCCGTTGACCTTCCCCGAATATCCCGGAAAGACATTTGAGGGAACGCTGGTGAGGACCGCGGAAGCGATCGATCCGGCGAGCCGCACGCTGCTGGTTGAAGTGGACGTGGACAACCGCGCGGGCTCGCTGATGCCGGGCTCGCTGGCGCAGGTGCACTTCAAGACGCCGCAGATTGCACCCACATTCATTGTGCCCACGGCCGCGCTCATCTTCCGCCGCGAGGGTTTGCAGATTGGCACGGTGGTGGAGACCAAAGACGGAACCGTGGCGCACCTTGTTCCCATCACGATTGGACAGGACGACGGCGCAACGGCGCAGGTGGTGAGCGGGCTGACGGCAAGCGACCTGGTGATCCAGGATCCGCCGGACTCAATTATCGAGGGCGAGAAGGTGACCGTGGTGAAGCCGGGAAGCAACAGCCAGGCGAATGCGGGAGGCAGGTAGGATGGCGCGCAAGAAGCCTGCCCGAGCAATCCGCAGGGACGCGAGGCGCGTGCTTGCGGCTTGCTGCGCCGTGGCTGCGCTTGCCGGCTGCAAGCCTGTCGGCCCCAACTACAACCGGCCCGGGTACACCGCGCCTGCGGCTTACAAAGAAACCGGCGCGGCTTCGGTTGTGCCGCCGCAGAATCCCGCAGGCGGCGCGTGGCAGCCTGCCAACCCATCCGATGGAATGCTCAAGGGCAAGTGGTGGGAGATCTACCAGGACCCGCAGCTCAACAGCCTCGAAGAACGCGTCGATTCAACCAACGTGCAGTTGAAGCAAGCTCTGGAAACCTACCAGGCGGCGCGCGACCAGGTGGCGTCGGTTCGATCGAATCTTTTTCCGACGTTGAGCGGAAGCATCGCGGCAAATCCCGAGCAGTATTCAAAGAACTCTCCGCTATTCAACAAGGCCAACGCAACAACCTACGACAATTTGACGCTGGGCGCGCAGGCAAGCTGGGAACCGGACTTCTGGGGGCGCGTGCGCCGCGGCGTGGAGCAGGCGCGCGCCAATGCGCAGGCCAGCGCAGCCGAGGCGGCCAACATTGCGCTGACGCTTCATGCCGAGCTTGCGGCCGACTACTTTGCGCTGCGCGGGCTCGACTCGCAGACGAAATTGCTCACCGATACGGTTGCGGTTCTCGAGCATCAGTTGCAACTGACTGAGACACGGCTCAAGGGCGGCGTGGCCACCGAGGTTGACGTGGACCAGGCGCGCACGCAGCTCGAAACGGTTCGCGCGCAGCTTGTGGATGTTGGCGTGGCCCGCGCGCAGTACGATCACGCGATCGGGACCATCGCCAACTACGATCTTTCGCAGTTCTCGATTCCCCCGTCGCCGCTCGCGGGGTCGCTGCCGAAGATTCCTATCGGCGTGCCCACGCAACTGCTTGAACGCCGGCCCGACATTGCCGCGGCCGAACGGCAGACCGCGGCCGCCAATGCGCAGATAGGCATTGCCGTGAGCGCGTTCTACCCCAACATCACGTTGAGCGGAACTGCCGGGTTCCAGAGCACCAATCCCGGAACGTGGATTCAAGGTCCTAGTTCCTTTTGGACGCTGGGCGCGCAGGCTGCGGAGCTGCTGTTTGACGCGGGGCAGCGCCACGCGCTGAGCGACCAGGCCCGCCACGCCTACCAGGCGCAGGCCGATGCCTACCGGAATACGGTATTTCAGGCTTTCGAGGACGTGGAGGATCAGTTGGCCGCACTGCGCATTCTGGGGCAGGAGTCGGCGGTGGAGCAAAACGCGGTTGCCTCCGCGCAGAGATCGTTCGATGTGTCGAACGCGCGCTACAGGGGCGGCGTGACCAGCTATCTTGAGGTGCTGACCGCCGAGCAGACACTGCTGCAGGATCAGGTAACGCAGATCGGCATCGAAAGCCGGCAGTACGCGGCAAGCGTGGGCTTGGTGCGGTCGATGGGCGGGGGATGGGATGTGGGGCAGCTGCCGAAGTAGCAGAGATCAGGGGTCGGGGGTCAGTGAGATAGACTACAGCGCGCTGCCGTCCCAAGCAAGCCTGGAACAGCCTTAGTGTGAATAGGTATTTGGTGGAACCTCGACCAGCGCGGCGTTGGGAGCTTGCCACAGGAGCCGTGGGGACTGGTTGGAGGCAGAGTAGAGGCCTTCAATGTGGATGGCGTGTTTGCCCGCGCGCAGGCCGAGCGAGCCCACCGCGAACCGCACGGCATTTCCCGGCGATCCGCAAACCTGCGCAAAGGGCGGCCCGGTCTTCGCCACTTCCCTGCCGTCGATGACAAGGCGAGCGCCATCGGGATCGAGAAGGTAGAAGGTGTAGCCGCCGTCAGCGGGAACATCGATGAACCCGTCCCACGCAACGGCATAATACGGAAAGCTTTGGGAATCAGCTGACAGGCCGGATGACTGACCGCTCAGGGTCGGCTCGATTGCAGAGAGATCGGGCGGCTCGGTCCACTCACCGGCATAAATGCCGTAGGCGAGGCCGGACTGCGTGGCGCCTGCGCTGATTGCGGCTGGCTGCCATTGGTCGGCGACGACCACGTCCTGCTCGGCCCAGTCCTGGCGGCCGGCTTTATCTTGAACGTGGAGCAGAACGCGGAAGCGGCCTGCGCCGTTCGAAGCGTCGAGCTGGGTACCGAGCGCATCGGCAAAGCGATGGCGCACGCGGCGGCCGTGTGCCCGAGTTCCGTCGCCGAAGAGCCAAGTGTAGCGCGCGTTGGGTGCGGGCTGCGCTAGAAATTCGACGGGCTTTCGCGGCGCGGCAGCGGCCGGCGCAACCGTAAACGCAGCGGTTGGCGTATGGGTTGCGATGAACTGCGGCTGCTGGGCGCCACCAGAAACGGTGAGCGGCAGCGCAGCGGCGGACTCGACGCGCGCCTGGCCGTACTTTACGTTGTCGAAGACCACGCCCGACACGTCGCCGGCGATGGTCGATGTGGCGAGCGGCGGCTGGCCGAGCGCCCAGATATTGCGGAAGACGAAGTTCTGGAGCGCGGGCTGTTCCTGCTCGAGCTGGGCGAGTGAGTACCAGTTGTCGAGGAAGAGATTCTCGAGTGTGTAGCCCTGATGGATGCCTTTTGCGCCGTTCGCGCCCCAGAAGCCGATGAGGGCGAAGGTTTGCCCGCAGGCGCCGATGCCGGCGTGCAGAATGTCGGAATTGCGCAGGGTGAAGCTGGAGGAGTTGAAGGCCTTTTGCGGCCAGCCGGCGCGCACGACGTTTGAGATCGAGGTCGAGAACTCAGTGTTTTCGACCAAAACGTTGCGGACGTCGGGGCCAGGGCGCAGCAAATCGTCGTCGGTGTAGCCGTCCCAGTTGCCCTGCATGGCGAGGTCGTCGTCAGAGGCGCGGAAGAAGGAGTTGCGTACCACGGCATCGCCGCCGCCAAGCCAGTCCATGCCATCCTGATTGGCATTGCCGGTGTTGCCGCCCAGGACGCGCAGGTCGTCGTAGGTGAATCCAGTCGAGTCCTTCATCTGGATTGACCAGGTTCGCGAGCGAATGACGCAGGTAAGGCCGTGGATTTCGACGTTGCGCGATTGCCAGGCGCCGATGCAGTGCCAGTCGGGCTTCTGCATCCAGCCCTCGTCGTGATCGGGATTCTGCGGGCCGTCATAGACAATCGTCCCGCGGCCGAGGACTTTTACGTTTTCGACATTCCAGAGGTTGAGGCTGCCGTAGATGAACGCGCCGGGCGCGAGATAGATGGTGTCGCCGGATTTGGGGTTGAGGCTCTGGCGGTAAAGGCCTGCGGGAACGACGGTGACGTTAGGGCCCGTGGGCGGAGGCGGGGGCGGCGAGCCGGCAAAGAGAAACAACATGTGCGCGCGATTGAGAAAATCGTTGGGGCGCGAAATTGCGAGTTTGGCTGGCCCGTCGATGTGGAAGCGGATGGTTTGCCCGTTGCGCGTGGCGTGCAGGCCGAGCCGCCAGGGCTGGATGTCGACGCCATGGTCCCAGAAGCCGGGCTCGGCTGCGGTGACGGTGATTTCGGCGGGACCGGTGATGTCGAAGCTCGCGAACTCGTAGTTGGCGGCGGCATGAGCCACGTCGACCCGGCGGCTGTCGACGGTGATGGCGAAGAAGTAGGAGCGCATCTCGCCGGGGACGGGCGCGGCTTGGACGCGCGTGGCGGCGTGAAGAGAGGGAGAAATGGCAACAAACGCAGCGAGCGAGACAAAAAACAGATGAGGAAACGTGCGAAAACCCGGCAACAGGCGGAACTCCGGCAAAAGAATTGAGACTAACCAGTGTAGCGCCTGACTGCACATAAAGAAGCGCGGGGAGTTCGATACGACATGCAATTGCCGTGGCAGGGGATAATACGATCAATGACCCTTCGATGGGGAACCATCGCACTATTGTTTTTTCTGTGTGGACTCAGTCTCTATGCCGCACCCTGCGAGATGAAACCCAGCGGACCGGCGCAGCATGTTTTTGCGCAGGTTGATGCGCACCAGGCCTGGACCGAGTTCAAGAGCATTGAGTCAGTACCCAAACTGGCTACTGGCGAAGGAGTCTCGGCACAGGTTTGGAAGGCGCCGAACGGCTCGCTGCTGGTTAAGACCAGCGCGCCGGCCAAGGACATCGAGGCCTACACCGAGAGCTGCTATTCGCGGGCGGGATACCTCGATTATGTCCAGTTCGAACTGCGCACGGATTGGGGATGGTACTACAAGGCAGAGGGCCTGATCATCATGGGGAGGTTCCGCAAATCGACGGAACAGTTCTTCGATTCGAAGAGCGATCAGCCGATGGTGGTACGGCCAGAGCAGCCCGACGATTTTCCGCAAATGCTGATCCCGGTGCTTTACAAGCGAGCCAAGCTGCTGCCGTTTGCGGATTTGCTGGGAAAGCTGCCGTAGGCGCCGGACGGTGATTGCCGGCCTTTCAACTCAGTTCACTTCGGCGAGAATCTGACGGAGCGCAGGGACGGGAAGCCGCGACCGTTCGACGAGTTCCTTGAGCTCCTTTGCCAATTGGTTCATCTCGTCGGGAGCCTGCGAGCAGTGCCAGGCTGCACCGATCTCGCCGTATTTGGAAGACAAAAAAAGGCGGAAGAGAGCAGCGAGCGCGAACTTAGGAAGAGCGCCGATAACAGCGTAGGCGCGGGGAACGATGCGGCGGCCGGTGGCGCGCAGCACGGCGATGGTTTCCTTGAAGGCCTCTGCGAACAGACGCATGTCGGTTTTGGAGCGGGAAAGGGCGTAGTTGTCGCAGTCGTGCTTGAGCAGGAGCTGAGCGAGGGGCGCCACCATGGCCGCGTGGCAGGCAAGCCAGTCGGGCAAATGCGGCTCGACTCTTGCCTTGAGCCCGGCGCGGTTGAGGATATGGATTAGGCGCGTGAGCCGGGGAGTGACAGCTCCGGTGGCTTCGCCGAAGGGCGTAGAAGCTCCCTTGGCGCGCATCGCCCTCACCAGGCTGCCCTCGCGCCTGCCGCCAGCGAAGACAAATCCGAGCATGACGCGATCCGCACCCAACTCGGCGATCCACTCCTCGGGACCAAGCGCGGTGTTGACCATAAAAACCACGCACGGTGAGCAGTTTTGCGCGAGCGAGGGCAGGAGATCCCGCACCTGGTTCTTGCGGACCACAACGAGAATGTAGTCGTAGAGGTCGTCGGGGGTGAGGCGGTCGATGACAGCCACCTTAGTCACGGTGCGGGCGCCGTTGAGCGGGTTTTCGATCTCGATTCCCCGGTCCATCAGCTCCTGGTAGCGCTTGTTGCGAGCGAGAACGGTCACGTTGAAACCGGCGCGATGGAGTTCGACGGCGCATACGGATCCATTGACGCCGGCTCCCACGACAAGAATGCGTAGTGATTCGCTGTTCATAAGGACTTCCAGTAAAGGAATTTGCCAGCATTGTAGCGCGACTGGCCGGCGCGGGATTGGTGCGAATACAGAAAGGCCGTGAGTGGCGCGGTGCAGGCGTTCGAACGTGACGATCAACACGTTCATGATGGCGCAGGAATTTGGGCTTGCCGAGTTTGTGCGCAAGATGAGCGAGATGTATCGCGGCAAGGCGTACCTCACCACGCCCCACGCTGGACCAGCACCTGGTGCGCGATTACATGCAGCGCAAGTCGAAGATGATCCACTAGCTCCACTGGCCACATGATTTTGTGCTTTCCCACCTATCCGCGGTGAAGCGCTGCGGAAAGGATGGGGCACAGCGGGGCAATTGCAGCTGGCTACGGCATGCGCACGAACTCGACGCGGCGGTTGTTAGCCTTGCCTTCTTCATTAGAGTTGTCGGCGATGGGCTTGGTGTCGCCGAAGCCCTTGGTGGTGAGGCGCGATGCGTCGATGCCCATGACAACAAGCTGCGCCTTGACGGCATCGGCACGCTGCTGCGAGAGCGTGAGGTTGTGTGCCGATGTCCCGGTGTTGTCGGTGTGACCGTCGATCTCGAACTTGAGGTCGGGGTTCTGCGTGAGGATGCGCTTGATCTGATTCAGCGTTCCCATGCTCTCGGGTTTCAGGGTGGCTTTGTCCACGTCGAAGAGGATGCCGTGGGTAATGATTTTAGCATCAGTGAACTTCTGGCCGATCATGTTCATGCCGCCGCCCGTGGCCAGGCGCACGTTGGTGAAGACGAGCGGTGTGTCCTGGCCGGCAATGCCGCCGAGCTGCAGTGAAACAGCGGTCAAACCTGTATCGGGAACCACGAGGACCCGGTACTGATCGATGTAGACCTTCAACTGCGTGCCTTTAACGGCAATGGCGACGTGGTGCCATGAGCCTGCGATGGCATTGTTGTCAGCGAGAGCCGCCGGAAGTTGCGCAGAGAGAGAATTCCCGCCGCCTAGTCCGGCGAACTCGACATTGTCGTAGTTGAGGCCAATACGCCCCTCATCGTCGGCGGTCCTGAGGAAAACGGCGAGGCCGTAGGCGCCGGGGGTGGGATACCAGTCGAACTCGAAGGTGTACTGGTCGCCGAGATATGTCTTGTTCTTGATGCGGGGGCCGACGCGCGCGTAGTTGCCGTCGGTGAGGTAAAAGGCCGACTTGCCTTTGTTCGAGTTGGCCACGCCCTGGCCTGAGACGAGTTGCCAGCGGTCGGGGAATTCGCCATCTTGCGTTGAAGTAAAGTCGTCGGAGAAGAGAATGGTGTCGCCGGGCGTGAAGTCGTAATTCTGGTAGACCTTGAAGGCGGCGGGGCTCGCGCCGGAACCTGCGGACGCTGGCGCGGCCGCGGGCGAAGCGACAGGCACAGCTTGCTGTGCAGGGGCGGGCGCAGGCGCAGTAGAAGCGTCCGGTGTAGCGGCTGCCGCAGAGTAGTGCGCCATCTGGCCCTGGTCGCTATCGATCTTCTTCACGATGTTGGAGACGGCCTGGTGGAAGGCCTTGCCCATGGCCGAGTTATCGAAGCTGGCGCCGCCGGTATTCATGCTGCCGAGGTCGGTGCTCACGTCGGCGCCGATCTTTGTTTGCGAAGCATTGCCAGTCTGGCGGATGCTGTCGATCTTCTGGCCGGTGGCGGTGCTGTAGAGGTCGGCCTGAAGAGTGACCTGGGCCTTGATGGACTGCTTGCCGCCGCCGACGCTGAAGCCGCCGAACGAGGGCAGGCTCGAGGAGCCGGAAGACTGCGAAGAAGTGGCTTCAATCACGGTGCCGACCACGACTACGTCCACGCCCTGCGCACGGCCGAAGGTGAGGGCCTGCTGCGCATCGAGATTGTTGGGGCTGGTGCCGGAGTCGAGGGTGAGGACGCGGCCGTTGAGCTGCGTGGAGTGCGCAATCTCAGCCTGCACTGCTTTCGAGACGGAGTCGGAAATGTCCTGGCCGGCGCCGGTATTGTCGGTAAACGGCAGCACACCGATGGTGAACTGGGCAGCGGAGACGGCCGGCGAGAGCAGCGTGAAAACGACAAAGAGGGTTGAGGAGAACAGGAAAACCGGGGCCTGTGAATCTCGCTTCCTGTAGATGAAGCTCATGCGGTCTGTCATGGCGATGATCAACTCCTGGCGGGGGTTTAATGTAGGGGCCCGGTACAGAGGGAGGGAAGAGACCGAAGGGATGAGGAAGACGTCGTGATTGTACAACGGCGGTCAAGCGAATGGGAATGAAGGATTTCGAGCATTCACCGGGAATCCTCTTTGGCGCCGGACGAGTATTTCTTGCCCGTCGCCGGAAGGCAACGCTGGCGGGCGCGGCCTGATCACCGCTAGAACAGTTCGGGGATACTGTGGAAGGCGATGCGCGTAGGAGCGGCCTTGAAGGCGGTGAGCATGGATGCGGGAGCCAGGGTGCTCATGCCGTACTTCGAGTTCAGCTCGTCCATGGTTTCAAGCAGCCGGGCGCGGCTTTGCTCGCCGTCGAGGGCGTCGAAAAGGTTGAGCGAGTGGAGACGATCGGGAACCAGGCCGTTGAGAGTGACGCCGATGAAGTAGGGGTGGTCGTACTCGTGGCTTGAGGGCTCCTGGCCTGAGGGGCGCGACTCCCACAGGCGGCGCAGCGCGGCGATCAGCATGGCATTATCCTGGCACTCGCTCAGGCGGATCTCGCTCTTCCAGCCGCGCGCCGGCACGCCGAATCGTGAGACAGGAGTGGAATCGCTGCGCGGCACGGCAAAGCCGATGGCGAGCCCGATGCCGCTGGCCCAGAGCTTGTGCTGGCGCAGGCGCATGGCGGCCTTGTGGAGCAGCTTGTGGGCGACGGCCCAGGCCTTTTCGGCGGTACGCATGTCGGGCGCGAGCACGTGCTGATGGCTGATGGATTTGAGGTGCTCGGTCCCGGCCATCTCGAAGTCTTCGCCGCGCAGCCAGTGCCACAGCCGCTCGCCCCACACGGAACCCCACAGCTGACCGGCCTGCTCGCAGTCGAGGGCCAGCAGATCGTCCATGGTGTGCAGACCCTGGGCGTTCAGGCGCTTCTCAGTGCGAGACCCGATGCCGGGCAGGTCGCGAAGGGAGAGCTGGCGCAGGGCATAGGGCAGGATGTCGAGTGCAAGGGCCACGATGCCGTCGGGCTTCTCCATGTCGCTGGCCACCTTGGCCAGGTAACGGTTAGTGGCCAAGCCCACCGAACTGCGCAGCATCTCGCCGGCGCGCTCGCGGATTCTCTCCTTGACTCGGATGCCCAAATCCAAGGCGGCACGAAGTGCGCGTTCGCGGCCCATCAAACGGCAGGCCATTTCATCGATGGAGCAGACGGCAGTAACCGGGACACAGCTTTCGACGGCTTCGACCACGCGGTGATGGTACTCAACGTAAATCTCGTGGCGGGCCTCGACGAGGATGAGATCGGGGCACATGCGTTTTGCTTCGGCGACCACCGTGCCGGTGCGTACGCCGAATGCCTTGGCTTCGTAGCTGGCGGCGATGCAGACGGTGGTGTCGGCCATCATGGGGACGACAGCGACCGGCTTGCCGCGCAGCTCGGGGCGCACCTGCTGCTCGACCGAGGCGAAGTAAGAATTGAGGTCGACAAAGAGCCAGTTGACGTGGGGATCTGCGAGGGGTAGCTGACGGGCGTCAGGCGAGGATTCAACGAAATGCACAAGCTCGGCCGGCCACGGCTCAGCCGCTGGAATCTCGACCGGTATGGGTGCGATGCTCATTTCAAAGCCAGATCGCCCGGAACCACGCGGACGGGCCGGGCGAGCTGTTCAGACTGGATTAGGGCGAGCTGGATCCGGGCAACGGCCCGGTCGATTTGTCCCGGTTTGGGCCAGTCCGTTCTGTTCGATACACTAGTTTCGCTTTTTCTTCTCCATTTGGCAAGAACTTTTCGGCAAGAATCTGCATCTTGGAGCAAAATACATGTGTACCCAGACTGTCGAGCGGTCGATGCCATAGTATTGGACTCCACGGCAGATTGATAATTGAAGTGGGTGCGAACGGCGCGACATTGTTGAGATTTGCACTTCTGAATTGGTGATATGCACAGTTTGTTGGCATGGCTCGGGATGAACGCGACGGTGCTCGCCGTTCTGGTGACGGCGGGAGTGGCCGTGCTTATTGTCTGCTGCCTCGAGTGCTCCAAATGCGGATGCCGCGAGAAAGACGAGATCTTCAAGCGGCACGAAGTGTAGGCGAGCGAATCCGGTTCGGAGCCGAAGAGCGCGGGGCTGAGGGGTTGTTCTTTGCGCGCGCCGTCCCTGCGGGAGTCCAACTCTTAATTGGTCAGCCTACCCCACGCTGAAGCGCGGGGCAAGCGAGCGCTGCGCCTACGGCGCGGCATTTGGTCGTGGCCTGATACGAGGCTCGGCCGGTTGGGGTTCGTTCCCACCCTTTCGACGCAAAGCGCCGAAAGGATGGAGCACGGAGGGCGGTCGTTGATGGACCGTGTGGGCATGGAGGCCCGCGCTACAGCCGGTCTTCCACCCCATCGAATTCAAATCTTTCGCCGGGGCGCCCCGGTCTGGAGACCGGCGGTACAACCATCCGGATATTCCACATTAAACGCGGCGCTAATTTTGCGGCTGGGGTTTGAGGTACGTCTCAAACTGCGCCAGGATGCGGTTGAAGAGCTCGGTGCGAGCTTCTTTGCCGGCGATGGCGTGGGTCTTGCGCGGGAAGATCTGCAGATCGTAAGGAATGCCGGCATCGATCAGCTTCTGAATGTATTGCACGGTATTTTCGATGTGCACATTGTCGTCTCCGGTTCCGTGAGCGATCAGCAGCTTGCCCTTGAGTTGCGCGGCAGAGTTGACCACCGAGAGGTCGCGATAGAGATCGGCGTTCTGAGAAGGAAGACCCATGTAGCGCTCGGTGTAGATGGAGTCGTAGTTGCGCCAGTCGGTAACCGGCGCAACCGAAACACCGGTACGGAAGCGGTCAGAGTGAGAGAGCGCGTAGAGCGTGAAGGTACCGCCCCAGCTCCATCCCCACCAGCCCAGGCGTTTTGGGTCGAGCCCGGGGTACTGGCTCAGTACGGCGTCGACCACGGTCATCTGATCTTCGAATTGAACCGGACCGAAGTTGCGATAGCAGGCTTGCGCGAAATCGCGCCCGCGCATGCCCGTGCCGCGATTGTCGGCGCGGAGAACTGCAAAACCATGCTCGGCGAGCAACTCATCGAAGAAAAGCTGATCGCTCCAGCGATTGAGCACCGTTTGCGGGCCGGGACCACCGTAGGAATTGACAATGAGGGGCACGGATGCAGGCGAGGTTGCGCCTTCAGGCAGCAGCAAAGTTGCGTAAAGCGGAGTGCCGTCGTGGGCCTTGACGGTGAGATTGATGGGCGGATGCAGACGGTATTGATCGAGCGGGACCGGCTGGGAGATGGCGCTGCACTTTCCCGGCGCCTGGCACAGCTCCAGGGTGATGGGGTCCATCCGCGTGGAATGACGGTCAACGAATGCGGAACCGGCGGGTGAAAATGAGCCGGCGTGAAAGCCGTGAGCGGTGGTCAACGGCTCCCGCTTGCCGTCGAACGCGGCCTGCCAAAGCTGTTGCTCTTCAACATTGCCCTCGTTCGAGGCGTAATCGACCAACTTGTTCTTGAAGTCGACGCGAACAACGTCACCGACCTCGAATTCGCCCTGCGTGAGCTGCTTTTCAAGCGCGGCCGGGGCATCGAGGGGACGGTTCTGGTTGTAGCTGTACAGGTAGAGATGGTTGTGGCCGTCGGACCAGTTGGTGAGGACGATATGGCCCGCGCCGACGGTGACGTCGTAATTATCGTCGAGGTACTTGCCGTCGTTGATTTCGAGCGCCTGGCGAACCGGGCCCTTGCCGGGCTCGGCAAAGTATATGTCGCGGTGCTTGTGGTCGCGGGTGACGGTTTCGATCCAGAGGGTCTTGTCATCGACCCAGCCGAATCGCGGAATGTAGTCCTGGCCGGAAGCGATGGGGAGCCTGATCCAGGAGATATGGCCTCCGTTGACTCCTACCACGCCGACACGAACGGCGGGATTGGGGTCGCCGGGTTGCGGGTAGTGCTGATTGTCGACGGCCGCGTGGGTGGGAATCCAGTCGGCGATGGGGTATTTCGGCACCTCCGACTCGTTCATCTCGATGAAAGCAATGGACTTTGAATCGGGAGACCAGAAGTAATTGCTGCGGACGTCCAATTCTTCGAGATAGACCCAGTCGACTTCACCTTGCAGAATCTCGGGATTCGGCGTCGTCGTCACCTTTATGCTTGGCTGGCCCTTTTCATTGAGGCGAATCACCTCCAGACCATGATCGTGAATGAAGGAAATATCGCGGCCATCGGGGGAGAACTTCGGATCGTCGCCCGAGGCAGAACCGGCATTGCCCATCTGCACGCCGGTGCTGGTCTTCAGGTCGTAGAGCCAGAGGAATCCATCGGCGTCGAAGAGCAGATGCTGCGAGTCGGGCGACCAGAAGTAATTTGCCTCAGAGTAGCGGGCACGATGGTCGCGGTCCTGCTCAGAGCCGCCGCCTTTGATGAGCGGCGCCAGCTTTTCGCGGTCGATGAGCAACTCCGGTTTGCCTGTTGAGGGGTTCACCTCCATGAGCTGACCATCGTCGAAGTAAGTGAGATGGCGCCCGTCGGGCGACCAGGAAAGCTCTTCAGGAGGATTGCCTGCAAGCGGGGCATCGCTGTAGATTGCCGCAACGGTAAGCGGCTTGTAAGTCGGCCGTTTCCCAGGATCCTGCGCGACAACCAGGACCGCAGAAAAGGAAAAAACAAGACTGACGGAAAGAAGGGGAGAGGCTGGACGTGTCAGATTTATCAAAGGGAAACTCCTGCTCAGATGAAGTGGAGGAAGGCGGACCGCCGATTCGGGGGGATCACGGCCTGACAAGAGTGTAAATCACGGGGAATACAACTGTTGCACAACGGAGGAGAAGAGTTTATCTTCCGGAACATGCAATGGACGAGTCCGCAAGAGAGACGCAAATTCGGGCAGATGCGGCGCAAACAGATCGGCCGCCAGCAACACGATCAACTTCACCCCAGGCTGCGGCCGGCGCGAGCGCTGGAACTGCTGGATCGCGCCATGCGCGGGCGCGTACCTGCGCTGGTGAAGCTGAGGTACGAGTTGATGGCCGAATCGCCCTTTGCCTACTTTCGCGGAGCCGTGCCGGTGATGGCTGCGGACCTGGCGATGACGCCGAATACGGGAATCGTGAGCCAGCTGTGCGGCGACGCGCACGTGCGCAACCTGGGCGCTTTCGCCGCGCCTGACGGGCGGCTGGTGTTTGACATCAATGACTTCGATGAGACCATTCGGGGACCGTTTGAGTGGGACCTGAAGCGCATGGCTGCGTCGCTGGTGCTTGCGGGCCGCGCGGCCGGGCACAAGGATGGCGCTGCGCGCAAGGCGGTGGAGGCCTGTATTGAGCGCTATTCGGCACAGATGCGCGTGTTTGCCAGGATGCCGATGATCGAGGTGGGAAGATTCCAGGTGCATCGGCTTGGAATGGCAAAGCCGGTTCATGCGGCGCTGATCAAGGCGGAACGAGCCACTCCGTTGCATACGCTGGAACAACTGACGGAGCCGGAAGGCGGAGTGGAGGGTGCGCCAAGGCACTTCAAGGAACTGAAGCCGATGCTGACGCGGGTCTCCGCGGCGACAGCCAGAGCTGTCCTGGCGTCGCTGGTTTCCTACCGCGCCATGCTCGAGCCGCAGCGGCAGCACCTGCTCTCGATGTACCGGCCGATCGATGTGGCATTCAAAGTGGTTGGAACCGGCTCGGTGGGGCTTCGCGATTATTGCGTTTATCTGGAGGGGAACGGCCCGGGCGATCCGCTGTTTTTGCAGATCAAGGAAGAAGTTGCCTCAGCGTACGCGCCATATTTGCCCGATGCCCAATCGCCGCACCACAACGGACAGCGTACCGCGGAAGGACAGCGGGCGATGCAGGTGCAGACTGACCCGTTCCTTGGCTGGACGCACATTGAAACGCGAACCTACCTGGTGAGGCAGCTCTGCGATCACAAGGGATCGATCGAGATTGAGGATCTGGCCGGCGACGGCTTGGCAGCGTATGGCGAGGTATGCGGCGATTTGCTGGCCCGCGGGCATGGACGCTCGGGAGATCCGCTGGTGATTGCCGGTTACCTGGGTTCAGGCGATGGATTTGCGGAGGCACTTACACGATTTGGCGTGAGTTACGCCGACCAGACCGAGAAAGACTGGGAAGAGCTGAAGCGGTCGCGGAAGGTGGGGCGGAAGAGCTGAACGACCCAAAGTCAATTCATGACTTTCGCGCTCATGGGCGCTTGTAGATATCGTATCCGCGAAGATGCGCGGCCGGGGAGAACTCGCCGAGCAGCAGTTCGAGGGTCGCGGCGCGATTGGGCGTGACGTCTTCCTTGATCTGGAGATCGCGTTTAACAACCAGCCAGCGAATGTTGCGGGCGCGGACTAGAGCCGCGGTTTCCTCGGGCGAGCAGGGGTCGGTGGCCTTGTCGAAGAGAAGCACGGGGAACTGCGGCACACGGCCGGTAACGAAGTAGAACGGGTCTTCGCCGGGCAGGAGGATGAGGCCGTCGTTCTGCGGGATGTTGGCCGCGGCGTAGCGCAGGAATGCGTCGAGTTCCGGCAGATAGGGTCCGGGCGTGGATGCGCGGGCGAGTTGGGGGAAAGCAGAGTGATCGACGGGGCCGGCAGGAATACTCACGTAGGAGAGCCGCTCTTCGCTGACTGTATAGAAAGCGCCGCAAACCAGGAGAGTGACGGAGACAAGGCTTGCGAGCGAGGGAAGAAACCATCGATTTGCGGCGAGGGATGGGAAGCCGGCGAGGAAGACGAGCAGATCGGCAATGAGGATTGCGAGCAGAGGCCAGATGGCATAGGTCGAGCCCCAAAGCTGCTGCGAGAGCATGGTCCCGTGAATGGCGGCAAGCAGAATGAGCGGCAGAAACGAGAGCAGTGCGAGATTGCGGAAGCGAATGAGGTTGCGGACGACGTGGGCCGCGGCCAGAAGCATGAGAAGCGGCCAGAGGGTCATCAGCGTGTCGCCGAAGGAGTCGGGATCGTCGTAGTAGAGAAACAGCGCACTGAGAGCGAAGAAGAATGGAGCTGCGAGCAGGAGAAAGGCTGCGATCGGGACCAGTGGGCCAGAGGTTCGGCGCCACATGAGCAGAATGAGGGCTGCGGCGACGGCGGGCAGAGTCCATCGCAGGCTGGGATCGGAGTAGATGCCGGCCATGACGGGCAGGCCGGGCAAGCGGCGCTGGGCTGCGAAGCGGATGGTCCAGTGAATGTAGTTGCCGATGCCGGCGGTGAAATGAAGCAGGAGCAGCGCGGCGAGGCAGGTGATGGAGGCGCCGGCAAGAACAGCGAACAGCGTGGTGGCTGAAACCCGATCGGCCTCGGATTTCTCGCGGCGAAGCAGATTTGAGCAAAGCAAAAGCGCAACCGAGCCCATTGCCGCGATAAGAAACGGCAGGCCCATGTTTTGCTTGACGAAGAGGGGCAGGCAGATTGCGCATCCTGCGGCGAAGCCGCGCCAGCGCGCCACCGGTGGGTCTGCGGGAGTGGTATCGAGCCGCTGCAGACACCAGACAGCGGCAAGAATCGCGAGGCAGCAATCGCAATCGTAGGACGGAAACGGCAGGATGGAGTAGAGGCCCAGAAAAGTGAGTGGCGCGGCGAGCAGGAGTGCGATGGCGAATGCGAACCGGACGCGCAGGCGCAGTGACCGGAGCAAAATGCGCCAGGCGAGAACGGTTCCGAGACCGCCCATGACGGCGGCGTAGAGAACGTGATGAAAGTAGACACGGCCAGTAAGGCGGATGATGGCGGCCTGGATGAGAAACGTGAGCGGCGCATGGGCGAACGGGAAATCGCGGTAAGGCATTTGCCCGAGGGCGATGCGCATGGCGCTATCGAGGGTATAGCTCGCATCCCAGAGAACGGCAACGTGGGCATTTTGCCAGAGCACGACGGCGGCAGTGGCGAGGAAGAGACCGGCGGCCGCCGCAAAGTCACGCGCTTGCCATCGCCCGACATGCGGGTGCGAAGGCTGCGGCGATCGGGTCTTAAGCGGCGTCATGAAGGCGGTTCGCGAACTCGAATCAAAGTTATCAAAGAGGGCATCAAAGTGCTGCGGAATCGGATTCGCGGTAGAATAAGAAACGTTATGGTTCTCTTCGAGCCCATCTCGGCACTTCTCTAGCGGCGCCCGCCGCAAACGCTTGTTGTGTGCCTTTTTCCCGCTTCAATTCAGGATCTTGTGAACCGGCTATGCGCATAAGCGCCAGAGGAGAAATATGATTGACCGCCTTGAACAAATGGAGCGCCGCTACAACGAATTGCAGGCGCAGTTCGCGTTGCCCGAGGTGTTGAACGACCACGAAAGATATCAGAAGGCAGCCAAGGCGCTGCGCGAGATTGAGACGCCGGTTGAGAAATATCGCGAGTTGAAACAGGTGCGACAGGGCCTGGCCGATGCGCGCGCCATGCTGGAGGAGAGCGATGCCGGGATTCGCGCCATGGCCGAGGAGGAGATTGCGGCACTCGAACCGCGGCTGGCCGCAATTGAGGAAGAGCTGAAGCTGCTGCTGCTGCCCAGGGATCCCCATGACGAGAAGAACGTGATCCTTGAGATTCGCGCCGGCACGGGAGGCGACGAAGCGTCGCTGTTTGCCGCCGAGGTCTTCCGCATGTATACGCGCTTTGCCGAACAGCATCGCTGGAAGGTTGAGGTGATGTCTCTTTCAGAGAGTGGCGTGGGCGGCTACAAAGAAGTGATTGCCATTATCGAAGGCGAGCGCGTGTATTCGCAGTTGAAGTGGGAGAGCGGCGTGCACCGGGTGCAGCGGGTTCCCGAGACTGAGACGCAGGGGCGCGTGCATACTTCGGCGATTACGGTGGCGGTGTTGCCTGAAGCCGAGGAAGTGGACATTAAGATTGAAGCCAAGGATCTGAGAATCGATACGTTCTGCTCTTCGGGGCCGGGCGGGCAGTCGGTGAATACGACCTATTCCGCAGTGCGCATTACTCACCTGCCGACCAATACCGTGGTAAGCTGCCAGGACGAGAAGTCGCAGATCAAGAACCGCGAGAAGGGGTTGCGCGTGCTGCGCTCGCGGCTTTACGAGATGGAAATGGAAAAGCAGAATGCGGAGCTGGCGGCGGCGCGCAAATCGCAGGTGGGCTCGGGCGACCGGAGTGAGAAGATCAGGACTTACAACTTTCCGCAGAATCGGCTCACCGATCACCGCATCGGGCTCACGCTTCACCAGCTTGATTTGATCATGGAGGGGCGGCTGCAGCCGGTAGTGGATGCGTTGATTGCCCATTACCAGGCGGAGCAGCTCAAGGGCGGCGACGACGGCGCGTCCCTGGCGGCGTAAGAACGCGATGCCTGCTGTTTCAGATTACATAGTGGGCGGGTCGGTGCGGTTGTATACGGGACCGCATCGCGAGCGAGCGCGCCGCGACGCAGAGACGCTGCTATTGCACTTGTTGGGCAAGAATCGAGCGTGGATGCTGGCGCATCTGGATGACAAGCTTGGCTACGAATGGGCGGAGCAATATATCGCGCTGCTTGAGAAGCGATTCAAAGGTGAGCCCATCCAGTACATCCTGGGCGAGGCAGAGTTTTACCGGTTGCCATTCCGGGTCACGCCCGATGTTTTGATTCCACGGCCTGAGACCGAGCACGTAGTTGAAAAGGTTCTGGAACTTGCGAAGAGTTACGCGTCCCTGCGCATTGTGGATGTGGGAACAGGCTCGGGCGCGATTGCTGTTACGCTGGCGCATGAGTTGACCGATGCAGTTGTGACGGCGACTGATTTTTCTGCCGGGGCGCTGAGCGTAGCGCGAGAGAACGCCGCACGGAACGGCGAGGCAGTGCGGATTCGGTTTGTGGAGGGCGATCTGCTCGAGCCGGTTGCGCAAGAGCAGTTCGACATCGTGGTTTCGAATCCGCCTTATGTACCTGAGGCAGATCGCGAATCGCTGGCTGTGGAGGTTCGAGATTACGAGCCGGGGCAGGCTCTCTTTGCCGGCGCGGACGGCTTGGACGTTTATCGAAGACTCATTCCCCAGGCTTTTGCGGCGCTCGTTCGAGGCGGATACCTGGTTCTCGAGATCGGTCAAGGGCAGGAGCCGCCGGTGGGCGCGCTGCTGGGTGAAGCAGGCTTCGAGAAGATCGAATTCACCGCCGACCTGCAGGGGATTCCGCGCGTGGCCTGCGCGCAGCGACAATAGGCTGTCGAATCGTCAGTCTGCGCGGCCGGTCTTATTGAGATGCTTGTAAAAGCCGAGGTCGCGGCTGGTGAGGCTTTTGGCTATGTAGGTGATCTGGCCGTAGTGCAGGCCGAAGTGCTCGATAACCTGATAGACCGCATCGAGCCCGTGGACGTGATGGCCCTGGATCTCGTACGGCGCCAGAAGCTCTTCGACGGTCAGGCGATCGAGAACCTGGCTGGCGCGTTCCATGGTTGCGCCCAGTTTCGCCAGCAGTTCCGCAGCGGTCAATCCACCTTCGGCTGCGAACTCCGCGGGGCGGTTGCGTTTGTCCTCATCGCGATTGAACGAGTCGACGAGCCACTGGGTGACGTTGCCGTTCAGATGGAGGATGAGGTTGCCGATGCTGTTGCTGGCGGGATTGGGCCGCCACCACACCTGCTCGTCGGTGAGGGTTTCAACGCTCTGGCGCAGCCGGGGCCAGTACTGGCCGAGGAGCTTCTGCCGCGAGAACTCGAGGAAGAGCGAGGCAAGTTGGGAATCGGTGGTGGACATGGTTGTGTTTTCCTGTCAGGCCGGTGGAACGCGGCCGGACCGTCGTCTACACCAGCTCGTAGCCGGCGAACCAGTAGCCAATCTCAGACACTGCCGTCTCTTCTCCGTCGGAACCATGGATGGCGTTCTCCTGGATGGAGGCGGCGAACTTTTTGCGAATGGTGCCCTCTTCAGCATTGGCAGGATTGGTGGCGCCCATCAGCTTGCGCAGGTCGGCAATCGCATTTTCCTTCTCGAGAACCATGAGAAAGAGCGGGCCTGAGGCCATGTATGCGCAGAGGTCGTTGAAGAAGGCCCGTTCGGCGTGAACGGCATAAAAGACTTCGGCCTGCCTGATTGAGATGGACTGTTTTTTGATAGAAACAATGCGGAAGCCGGCTTTTTCAATCTCGGCCAGGATGGCGTCGGTGTAGCCGTTACGGACCGCGTCGGGCTTGATGATGCTGAATGTACGTTGCAGCACTACAAATTGCTCCTGATGGGGGATAGCTTCAATGCTCATTGTAACGTCCGGGCTTGAGGATCGCAGAGTGATCCAGCAGCCCGGCTGCCAAGCGAATCTGGTACAGTTTCGGCATGTGTAGACGCGCGTTCTCCGCCCGGTTTTCTTCCCTGTTTGCCCTGGCTGCTACGCTTGCCGGCGCGCCTTCGTTTTGCCAAAACGTTGCACCGGCAGCGGGAACGAGCCCGGCAACCGCGCCGGAGTTGCGCGTCTTCGATTCCTCGTTGATCGACACCTCAATCAATCCCTGCGAGAACTTTTATCGCTTCAGTTGCAACAAGTGGTTCCAGCGCAATCCGCTGCCGGCCGATCAGGATGCCTACGGGCGATTCACTGAGCTCTACGAGCTCAATCGGCTGCACCTGAGGCAGATCCTGGAAGCAGCGGCCGTTCAGTCTTCGGCGCGCACGGCGAATGAACAGAAAATCGGCGACGAGTACGCGAGCTGCATGGACGTGAATGCGGTGGACCGGAAGGGACTGATGCCATTCATACCCGAGATCGAGAGAATCGAAGCGCTCGATTCAGTTGCCGGGTTGCCGGCGCTATTGGCCCATCTGCAGTCGATTGGCGTGAATGCGTTTTTCGCGTATGGCTCGGGGCAGGACTATGCGGATGCGAGACAGGTGATCAGCGTCTTCGGTTCTGGCGGACTGGGACTGCCCGAGCGCGATTACTACACGCGCACTGATGCTGAGAGCATGAAGCTGCGCGAGCAGTATGTGGACCACGTGCGCAAGACGTTGTTGCTGGCAGGCGAGAGCGGCGCGCAGGCCGCGCAGGATGCAGCCACGGTGATGGCCACTGAGACGCGGCTGGCCAAGGCGACTTTGACCATGACCGAGCAGCGCGATCCGCAGAACCTGAACCATCCGACCGATGTGGCGGGAATGGAGGGGTTGCTGACGCATTTCCCGCTGGCGCAGTACCTGACCACCGCGGGTGGGCCCACGGCAGGCAAGGCGAACGATATGGAACCGAAGTTCTTTGCCGAGTTCAATGCGATTGTCGCCGATACGCCGATGGACCAGATTCGCGCCTACCTGCGCTGGCATTTGCTGTCGGCGTACTCGGGCACAATGCTGCCGGAGAGCTTCGACCAGGAGAACTGGAATTTCTACTCGCACATTTTGAACGGCGCGGAGAAGCAGCAGGAACGGTGGAAGCGCTGCACCAGACGCGTTGACGAGGAGCTGGGCGAGGCGCTGGGCGAGGTGTACGTGGCGAAGTATTTTCCGCCCGAAGAGAAGCAGCGCACGCTGGAGATGACCGTGGCCATCGAGGCGGCGATGGACAAGGACATCGACGGCCTGGACTGGATGAGCGCGGCCACCAAGCTGAAAGCGAAGGAAAAGCTGCATGCGGTGATGAACAAGATCGGCTATCCCGACAAGTGGCGCGACTACTCGAAGCTGGAGATTGTGCGCGGCGACGGCCTGGGCAACTCAATGCGATCGCACCAATTTGAGTTTGCGCGCGACCTGGCTAAGATCGGCAAGCCGGTAGACAAGAGCGAATGGATGATGTCGCCGCCGACGGTGAATGCCTACTACGATCCGCAGATGAACAATGTGAACTTCCCAGCCGGATACCTGCAACCGCCATTCTTCAGCGGCAGGGAAGACGATGCAGCTAATTACGGCGACATGGGTTCGACGATCGGCCATGAGCTGACTCACGGGTTCGACGATCAGGGTCGTCAATTCGACAAGGATGGCAACCTGGCCAACTGGTGGACGAAGGAGGACGAACAGAAGTTCAACGACCGAGCCGAGTGCATGGTGAAACAGTATGACGCGATTGAGGCTGTGCCCGGAGTGCACCTGAACGGCAAGCTGACGCTGGGCGAGAACCTGGCCGATCTGGGCGGGCTGTGGCTGGCGTGGATTGCGTGGCTCGACAAGGCGCAGGCGGCGCACGTTGACCTGAGCGCGAAGATGGATGGCTACACGCCGGATCAGCGCTTCTGGATTGCGTACGCGCAGCAGTGGTGCACGCAGACGCGCCCCGAGCAGTTGCGCACGCAGGCGCAGAGCGACCCACATGCGCCGGACGAGTACCGTACAAACTCGATCCTGCAGGATTTGCCGGAGTTTGCCAAAAGCTTCCAGTGCAAGAGGACCGACAAGATGGTGAGCGAGAAGGCGTGCCGGGTGTGGTGAGAGGCAGCTTCTAGCTAATACTAATAGCTTCTAGTGTGGTGAATCCGAAGTTCGTAGAAAAACAAATGCAGGTCATTCGACTGCGATTGGCGCAAAGAACGCGCCAATCTCCGCTCAGGATGACAGCCTTTTTTGATACGAACTTTAGAGACAGGACACTAGCTGCCCGCCGACGAATACAAATCATTCGCTGGGGGCTGAAGTCTAGAAATCTTGCTATCTTTTACAACCTGTCAGGCATTTAACCGGCCCGTACCCCCCGCGATGAATGGCCGGGCGGAGCTCCGACATTTTAGACCGGGCACATCTCCGACAGTTTTTCTTTCTGAAGAGGGTTTTTGCTTTTGTCTTTCGGCCACGCCGGGTTAGTCAGTGGAACCAGCTTATCGCG